>Ga0265298_10006739_pt1 | contig 14109 bp, 9 predicted proteins | sample AusTroGonzalo_MG_3_FD_193486 | JGI IMG/M metagenome (GOLD analysis project Ga0265298, IMG submission 193486) | Bovine rumen microbial communities from tropical cattle in Woodstock, Queensland, Australia - Gonzalo_01 | ecosystem: Host-associated > Mammals > Digestive system > Stomach > Rumen ...
ATCCGGCACATACACACCAGCCTCGCCTTGGATGGGCTCCACCAGGAAACCAGCGATTTCGTCGCCTTCCTTGGCCAGCACTTGCTCCAGTGCGTCGGGGTCGTTATAGGGGATGCGGATGAAACCGGGAGTCATGGGGCCGTAGTTGGCATACGACTCGGGGTCGTTACTCATCGTGATGATGGTAATGGTGCGGCCGTGGAAGTTGCCTTCGCAGCAAACGATCTTCACCTTGTCGTTCGGGATACCTTTCTTGACGACACCCCAACGGCGGGCGAGCTTCAGGCCCGTCTCGTCGGCTTCGGCGCCCGAGTTCATAGGCAGCACCTTGTCGTAGCCGAAGTATTCGGTCACATATTTCTCCCACACGCCGAGAGCGTCATTATAGAAGGCGCGACTGCTGAGGGTGAGGCGCTCGGCTTGGTCGGTCATGGCCTTGATGATTTTCGGGTGGCAGTGGCCTTGGTTGACGGCTGAATATGCCGACAGGAAGTCGAAATACTCTTTGCCTTCCACGTCCCACACCTTGGCGCCCTTACCTTTGGCGAGGACGACCGGCAGCGGGTGATAGTTATGGGCACCGTACTTGGCTTCCAGGTCCATAGCTTGTTGCGATGATGTGATTTTTTCGATCATGGTTGTTGATTTAAGATTTGTTATTTCAAATTTCAGATTTCAAGATTTCAAGATTGAGCGGCAAAGGTAAGGTTTTATTTTGAACGATTGCGGTTGTGCAACAAAATTCTTCTGAAAATCCAAACAGCGACAGCCGAGATGGCTATGGCGAGCAGGCCGAAGAAGGCCAGGCGGTAGTGGTTGCGTTGGGATTGGAGGGTGACGAGTTGGAGGGATTGGAAGGTGTATTGACTTAACAGCCCATCGACATTCTCTCTCAAATGTGCCAACTCTTCGTCCAAGGCATTACTTTCTCCTATGATATTCTCATAGTTTTCGCGAAATAAGCCCAATTCCTTACTCATCTCGACATAATGCCCCAAATGGGCATAGTCAGCAATTAGATAAGGCCTTACCGAATTGACATACAATTGATTGCCTTTCTCAGCAGCCAAGTCCATGCAACGCTTCAAATATATAGCAGAAGTCGTGAAATCGCCAACCTCGTTGTAATGAATGCCGAGATTCTTATAGGCTTCCAGCATCCCATTCAAATACCCCATCGTTTCAGAAGAATGTAATGCCGATTGATACAAGCTAATGGCCTCGCTTTTTCTACCAAGCAGTTTCAAGACATTGGCCAATTCGATTTCATCTTCCACTAAAGTAATTTTGTCGCCGACGTTTTCAGCACATACGATTGACTTTTGGAGATAGACCAATGATGAATCCAAATTGACATGACCTATCGCATAGACTGTTCCCAAGTTTTGATAAGCATGAGCCAAAGAAGCTTCATCATCATTTTGCTCAAAAACAGGTATCGCATGTTTCAACAACATTAGTGCCTTATCATATTGTTGCCATTGGACATAGATATTACTGATGTTATTATCGCACTGTGTCATGGAAAGCGTATCTTGCACCCTCCCATATCTTTGACGGGCATCTAAAAAGCACTCCATCGCCTTATCAAGATCGTCTCGTTGAAAATAAATGTAAGCCATATTGTTAAGAACATCTGCATAGTTTAACTCATCACCAAGATTTTCAGAAACAGACAAATTCCTTTGACAAGTGGACAGAGCCAAGTCCAAATTGCCCATTAGAATTTCAACATGGCCCTTAGAATTCAAAGCATACATTAGCCATTCCGATTCTTCCTTATTTTCAAGTAATTCCAATGCTTTTTCAAAATGCTCATGAGCCAAGTCAAAATCATAATGATTCATGAATCTTTTCCCTATCTTCCAATGAGTCCATGACAATAATTTTTCATCTCCTAATTTCTCAGCTTCTACAATAGCCATTTCACTCATTGAAATACAATCATCGTATGACACATCGAACAACGCTCGGGCCAATTCTGTCATTGTCTCTATTTTAGATGCACCTTCCTGTTTTGCCATGATACTTCGCATACTGTCAATAACAAACATTTCTTCCTCTTGGCCAAACAATGGCAAACACAAACAACAGAAAACCAATATATTAATCAGTCGTTTCATCCAAGAAACATGTTATATCGTTGCTCGTCAAAGATGGTGGTGCTTTCGCCGTGGCCGGAGAAGACTTCCGTGTCGTCGGGCAAACGGAACAGCCTTTCCTTGATACTCTTGCGGAGCATTTCATAACTGCCACCAGGAAAATCGGTGCGGCCTATGCTGCGACAGAAAAGCGCATCACCAGTGAAGACCCAGCCCTCAATTTCGGCATAAAGACTGATGCTGCCTTGGGCGTGACCTGGCGTGCAAATAACCTCCAAAATGCTCTCCCCCACCCTGATAATCTGGCCGTCCTGCAAATCAACATCGGGTAGGTCGCAGTCGCCCAAAAACGGTAGCCCGAACATCGCCGCCTGCTGACGTGAACGGAGAAAATCGTTTTTCACGTCGGGATGCGCCGCCACTTTGATGCCGTAACGGTTTTTCACGGCAGCATTGCCTACGATATGGTCTATATGGCCGTGCGTGTTGATGACCATCAAAGGCTTGAGGCGGTGACTGTCAATGAAGCCAAAGAGTTGGTTTTCCTCGGCCTGATGGGAGCAGCCTGGGTCTATAATGATACATTCTGTCGTGTCGTCGTAAAGAACGTATGTGTTTTCAGCAAAAGGATTGAAGACGAAAGATTCAAGTTTGAGCATTGGGGTATTTCAGATTTAAATTAAAGATTCAAAGATTCGACACAATAAACGCTAATTTCAATTTTCGGGGCAAAGATAATGCTTTTTTGAGAGCTTTGGGAGATTTTACCTATCTTTGTCCGCTTAAATGAGGATTTCAATGCGGTCAAAGAAGACATACGCGATACTTTTTGCCTTGCTTTTTACCATGGCTCCGATGGCTCATGCCCAGTTCTACAACGGCATGAACATGACCTTCGGGAAGAACCGCGTGCAATGGACCGACTTCCACTGGTCGTACTACATGAACGACAACTTCGACGTGTATTTCTACCAAGGCGGCAACGACCTCGCGCGTTATGCACAGGCTTACGCCAAAGACCAAATCCCACGCCTCGAAATGCGCCTCAACAGTCGTTTCGGAAAGAAGGTTCAGTTTATTGTCTTCAACAGCATGGGCGACTTCAAGCAGAGCAACATCGACCTTGATGAAGAAGAGAATGGCAACACAGGCGGTATTACGAAAATCATCGGCTCGAAAGTGATACTTTATTTCGACGGCGACTACACCCACTTCGAAGCACAAATCCGCGAAGGCGTTACCCGACTGCTGTTCAGTCAAATCATGAACGGTACCTCTGTTGGCTCACAAATCCGCAGCAGCTACCGCTACGACATCCCGCAGTGGTTTCAGGATGGTCTCGTGGCCTACATTGCTGGCAACTGGGACAGCCAAAAGGAAAACCAACTGCAACGCGGCATCATCTCTGGCAACTACAAGAAAATCAACCATCTGCGCGATGATGATGCGTTGATTGCAGGCTACTCGTTCTGGAACTTCATCGACGAACAATACGGCAGCAAGTCGTTCAATGACATCCTGACCTTGGCCGAAAACACGAAAAACGTCCGCAAAGCACTGCTGTACGTAACGGGAAAAGAATACAAGGAACTCATCAAGGATTGGTATGCCTTCTACAAAGCTCGTTATGAAACCCTTCTGGTCAACCAACCTAAGGATGTGATAAAGCTGAAATACAAGAAGTTCCGCACCTTCACGCAACCCAGCATCAGTCCGAGCGGAAAGATGATGGCCTACGTCAGCAACGATGAAGGCAAAATCCGTCTATGGCTCGAAGACCTGCAAACGGGCAAAAGACAAAAACTCTTCACTGCCGGCTACCATTCCGATGAAAACATCGACAACTCGTTCCCGCTGTTGGCCTGGCATCCCAACGGCGAAATCCTATCGTTCATCCTTGAGGAAAAAGGCAAGATACAGCTTTACAATTTGGACATCAACACAGGCAAAAAAGCCAATATTTATCTGTTTGATTTCCAAAAAGTAAGTTCGTTCTCATACGCCCACAAGAGCCGCAAAATCGTGCTTGCCGCCACGCGCATGGGCAAGCCCGACATCTACGTCTACAACCTGTTTTCGAACACCTTGGAGCAAATCACAGACGACTGGAGCACGGACTTGAACCCCGTTTTCACCTTCGATGACCGCCAAATTGTGTTCAGCTCCAACCGCGACAATGACACGCTGAAGTCCGACGATCAAATCCGCTTCCAAAAAAAACAGTTTGACCTTTACGCCTACAACTATATTAATAAAGGTGTGATTTTGCAGAACCTGACACGGCAACGGCTCTCCAACAGCATCATGCCCGAAGCACTGAAAGACGGTAGCCTGCTCTACCTCAACGATACGAGCGGCTATTACAACCTTTACCAAATCCGTTTCGACAGTGCCATCAGCCACATCGACACTATTGTGCATTACCGCTATTTCGGTAAGAAAGAGCAACTTACGGACTATTCCGCCAACATCATCGACTACAGCTATCAGTCCCGCGACCACAAGGCCGCCCTGCTCATGGCCGACCAAAATGGCGAAAAGTTCTTCATGTCGCCCATCCTGCACGGAAAAGAAGAAAGCATCAGCCAGCTCAATCCCTACGCACAGAAACGCATCATCAACGAGTTGATACAGAAGGAGAAAGATACAGTTGTAAAGCCCACCTCGAAGCACCGTTTCACAAGCAGCTACCGTTTTGCGCGGCGCAAACGTCCCAATGGCATGATGGGCGACTCGACGCAAATGGTACAACAGCAAAGCCTTTCCAACCCGAAACCGCCCAAAAAAGATACCATACAACGACCCAATAACTACTACGTGGAACTCTTTGCCGACGAGTTGATGAGCCAAATCGATTTTTCAAGCATGAATTATAGCTACCAGCCTTTCTCGGGTGGCAGTTCGCCGATTTATCTCAACTCCAATTTCAACGTCTTCCTTGGCACGAAAATGAAAGACCTGATGGAAGACTATAAGATTGAAATCGGGGTGAAACTCAACACCAGCCTGGTCAACAACGAATACCTGCTGCGCTTCAGCAAACTCAGTACACGTTTGGACAAGAGCATCACCCTGCATCGCTATGTCACTGACAACTATTCAAGTTATTATTACCGCACCTACACCAACGAAGGATTCTATACGCTCAGTTATCCTTTCAGCGAGATATTGAGTTTGCGCGGCACCGCCATTTACCGCAACGACCAAAGAGTGAACCTTGCCATCGACGATTACAGCCTTACCGACAAAGATATCTTTGAGAATTGGGGCGGATTGCGCGGCGAACTCGTTTATGACAACTCGAAAAAAATCGGAACCAACTTGCTCGTTGGAGCGAGAGGCAAAATCTTCGCTGAGTATTACCAAAAGATAGCCAAAAACACCGCCAACATGATCGTCATGGGCTTCGACTACCGCCAATACACCCGAATCAGCCGCAATTTCATCTGGGCCAACCGCATCGCGGGCAGTACCTCGTTCGGACAAGAAAAATTGATGTACTACATGGGCGGCGTCGACAACTGGATTTTGGCCTCGTTCGACCAAGGCACTCCCGTCGACTACACGCAAAACTACGCCTACCAGACCCTTGCGACCAACATGCGCGGCTTCCAACAAAACATCCGCAACGGCAATAATTTCGTCGTCCTCAACAGCGAGTTGCGCTTCCCTGTGTTCAGCTATTTCATCAACCGACCCATCAATTACAATTTCATCAAGGACTTTCAAGTTATCGCCTTTGGCGACCTTGGCACAGCTTGGACGGGTTGGAATCCTTATGACGCAAGCAACTCTCTTTACAACAGCCACATTTCCGACGGCAACTTAGACATCACCGTGACGGAAATGAAAGAGCCTTTGGTGGGTGGCGTGGGCTTTGGGCTTCGCACCACCCTATTCGGCTATTTCATCCGTGGCGACATGGCCTGGGGCATAGAAGACGGACACATCAGCAACAAGCCGAGATATTACCTGTCATTCAATCTCGACTTTTAAGCCATCAATAGGCTTTGTATTTATCCCCAGTTTTCTCAATGAGGATTTGATAATACTCATCGCTGTATTTTGGATGCTCACTCTTAATGGGCGTGTATTTCTGTCCTGGTTTGGGTGCAACAGCAGTGTTGACGTTGCCGTCCATGTACTTCATGAACAGTTCCTGATACAATGTCTTCCAAGAACGGGTCATCTTGTTGGCTTGATCACATGAAAACTGTGTCAGCTCCTTCACCTGAGCATCCTTGCCCTTGATGGCAGACACGCGCTTGTCGAGTTCAGGGACAGTCTTCTCAACCCAAGTGGTTTCCATTTCATGCTGACGTTTGCGGATTTCAGGATGGATATAGTCGTACTTGGTATAGGCCCAGTTGCTCATTTGGTTGAAAGTCCAGAAAGCGGAGGTTTCCGACCACTCGCTCATCGAACCGTTGCCTTCACGGAAGCACTCGGGGATTTTTGTCATGCAGGTGTACATGGGGCAATAGACGCAGTTATCAGTGTCATCAACGCCAAACCAAATGATGCCGCCGATGGGCCACTCATAGTAGCCACGGCTCTGGGCAATAAAACTGAAGCCTGTCTGCTGGGTGGCAGTAGTGCGTTCGTGAACGTAGGTCTGACCTTTCACTTCAAACTCCATCGGACGCCAACGGTAGGGGCAATGGAACGGACCAGCACCCACGTCTTGCGACATATCAAGTTCGGTGCCTTCGAGGTGATCGCGCATAAAGTCCATCATATCAAGCACGCTGACTTTCTTGTTGGGTTTCACCCACAAGGGCATACGGTTGGTTGGGAAATTGTCGGGGGTTTGGCATATACCTTCTTTATAAGGCTGAACACGCTTGATGTCACGACCGGTAGCATAGCCCCAATAGTCTTTCATGTTGTCGGTCACCTTGTTGAACATGGCCCACACACGGAGGTCGCAGAAACGGGCACCGCTGAAATCGACGGGATTGTAAACATCAGAGAACGAGAACTGCTCATCGGGACCATCGTAGAGTTTGGCTTGTTTGGCAAAACTGATGACATCGTCGGCATAAACGCAGTCGATGTTCGGGTCTTTCAAGAGCTTGTCGATGTTCTTGAAAGTGATGCTGGTCTTGCATTTGCGCGAAGCCAAGGGGAAAGTGGTGATACGGGCTTGGTTGGCGTGACCGCTCACATAGCCGTCGGGGATGCGGCGGGCTACCCACACGGCACCCTTGTTTTCCTTGCCTTTGCCGATCATTTCGAGAATCCACACCTCTTCCGTGTCGCAAATCGAGAAAGACTCGCCCTCACTGACATAGCCGTAGTTGGCCACCAATTCGCCCATGCACTTGATGGCTTCGCGGGCGGTCTTGGCACGCTGCAAAGTGATGTAAATCAAGCTGCCATAGTCGATGATGCCCTGGCCTTCCCAGAGACATTCGAGGCCGCCGTATGTCGTTTCGCCGATGGCCAGTTGCCATTCGTTCATGTTGCCGACCACATTATAGGTGTGTGCTACCTCAGGGATTTGACCACGAAACATGCCGCCATCCCAATCGTAAACATCACGCATAGCACCGGCGGGCCAGTCGGTGGCGGGATAATGGTAGAGTTCGCCATAGAGCACGTGGCTATCAGCGGCATAGGAAATCATGCAGGAGCCATCGGTAGAGGCACCTTTGGTAATGAGGAAATTGGTGCAGGCATTGGCTTTTCCAAAGCAGAAAACAAGAGCCAAAGCCACGATTGCAGTGAATACTTTTTTCATATTGTTGATGATTTAATTGTTTGTTGCATTGAAAATCGCGACAAAAATAGGAAATAATATGCAAATTCAAAAACAATTTGATAAACTGCTATATTACAAAATAATACCCGACAGCAAACGACAACAAACGACTACTGTCGACAACAAACGTTTAATCAACGGCTTTTTCTTGACAGGGTTTGCATCTTTGCGGTGGAAAAAGAAAACGCATTAGACTATGACGAACAAGAAACCATTCGACAAAGAGCATCAATCAAGAATCCCTTTTGAGGAATTGATAAAGATGATTAACCAGAAATGCGACTACAAGTTTGCCATCATTGTTTACGAGGTTGATGAGGAACTGATGGCGTTGGCCCAAAAAGAAGGTTTTGACCTGACGGGCTACAAACATGTAATTGAGACCTCTGGAGTAAGACATTCCGAATCCCGACACGGAAAAAAGAGCAATGACAGGACTCCTTTGACCCTTGAAGATTATCTCCTTATTCCTTACATCATCAAATATCGCGACAAAGTGGAAATCTCCGACAAAAAAACCAAATTACATGGGCTGAAAACTATTGTCTATCGAAAAACTGTGGGCAACCTTTATGTTTACGTTGAAGAAATCCGCATTGGAAGAAACAAAAGCCTTGCCTTTCAGACACTTTACAAAAGACCCATAAGAAAAGCCTCCCAAAAAAGGAAGGCTTAGCTTGTTATCGCGGGGGGTGTCGTGTCTGTTGGCCCGTCCCTCACGTCTTGATAATTCATTTGTTTTTCGTTCCGTTTTCCGCGACCAACTGCCTGCAAAAATACAACAAAATCTAAAACCCCACCACAAAAATGAATAAAAATTCCTACCTTAGCACAATGAACGCAATCCAAAACATGGCGCAACAAACCTTTGTCAACCAGAAACTTGACTTTGTGGAAGAGCTGGTACTGTACACCGACTCGCACATCTTCCTCACAGGAAAAGCGGGCACGGGAAAGACCACCTTTTTGAAAAACCTGCCTCTAAAGACCTACAAGCGTATGGTGGTAGTAGCACCCACTGGTGTGGCCGCCATCAATGCGGGCGGACAGACGATTCATTCGTTTTTCCAACTGCCTTTCGGACCGCAAATCCCCGAAAACGCACTTGGGAATGCTTTTCAAGCAAAGTCGCTGGCCTCGCAATACCAGAAGCTCAACAAGAAGAAAATCAACCTCATGCGCAGCCTCGACTTACTCATCATTGATGAAATCAGCATGGTGCGTGCCGATGTCTTGGATGCCATTGATACTGTGTTGCGCCGTGTGCGCCGCTCACAAAAACCTTTCGGAGGTGTTCAATTATTGATGATTGGCGACGTGCACCAACTGGCACCCGTGGCCAAGCCCGAGGAATGGGAAGTGCTGTCACCCTATTACGACACACCTTATTTCTTCGGCAGCCAAGTGCTGAAAAAAGCGCCTTACGTCTGCGTGGAACTGGAACATATTTATCGCCAGCACGATGAGAAGTTCATCACCTTATTAAATAAGGTACGCAACAACCGCATGGACGCGGAATGTGTGCGCCTGCTCAACAGCCGTTTCCAGCTAGGCTTTGTCCCAAAGGACGACGAGGGTTACATCACCCTGACCACTCACAACTACCAAGCCGATCAAATCAATGAGTCGAAGTTGGCGGCCATTAAGGAGAAACCGCTGACTTTCAAGGCGGAAGTTCATGGTACTTTCCCAGAAAACACCTATCCGACAAAGGAAGAATTGGTACTGAAAGTTGGGGCACAAGTGATGTTCGTCAAGAACGACCCGAACCCCGAGAAGGCTTTCTATAACGGCAAAATCGGACGTTTGGTGGGCTATGATGAAACAGAGGGCACCGTCACTGTGGAAAGCGAGGGTGAGCGTATCACCGTGCCGAGACTGAAATGGCAAAACATGGAGTATACCATTAATGCTGAAAACCAAGAAATTGAAGAGACGGAAATCGGCAGTTTCACCCAAATTCCCCTGCGTTTGGCATGGGCAGTCACCATCCACAAAAGCCAAGGCTTGACCTTCGACAAGGTCATTGTTGATGCCGGACAAGCCTTTGCCCACGGACAAGTCTACGTTGCTCTCAGTCGCTGCACTTCACTCGAAGGCCTCGTACTGAAGACACACCTCACCTCCAACGCCTTGGTCAACGACTATTCCGTCGACCAGTTCGTGGAGCATCTGCCTGAAAAAGAGCCCACCCAAGAGAAAGTCGACCAGCTGCGCCACGACTACGAGTTGGAAACCATGCTCGAACTCATTGATTTTGATGGTATTTACAAAAACTTCGGCAAGCTAATGAAGGTGATTTACGACAACGATACCCTCTTTGAAAGCTCGATGATTCAAGACCTTTCGCAACGGCGCAACCGAATCCATGAAGAATTGTGCCAAATCGGCATCAAGTTTGAAAGCCAAATCAGGAAACTGCATGATGAGAAGCCCTCGTGCGAACAAAACCCAGTCTTGCAGGAGCGATTAATAAAAGGTATAACCTATTTTGACGAACATCTGAAAAACATTTCCGCTGGATTGTTTGATTTGCCTTTCAAGACTGATAACAAAGCCATAAACGACCAACTCAGCGAAGCTTTGAAGCAACTCAAAGAGTCCATCTATTTAAAAGGCTGTTGCTTAGAGGCTTGCAAAAACGGTTTCTCGGTCAAGGAATACCAAAAGACCAAGTCGGTGAAGGCGATTGAAACGGAAAAGAGCAGCAAGAAAAAGATTGAAATCAGGGATGATGTCATGGACAAAAGTCCGTTATATGCCCAGTTGCGTGCCTGGCGCTTCCGAAAAGCCGAGGAACTCGAGACCGAACTCTACACCATCATTCCCAACAAACCACTGAAACTCATTGCCCATGAGAAACCTGTCACTTTACAGGCCTTAAAGGAAATCGAAGGTATGGGGACAAAACGTGTGAAGGCATACGGAGCCGAGATTCTTGACATTGTGCTGCACTTCATGGGCGAAAATCCAGAAGCTGCCGACTTAGGCGAGATGACCGAAGAACCCGAAAAGAAGGAAAAGAAACCAAAAGGCGAAACTTATCGTATCACCAAAAAGATGTTCGACAAGGGAATGTCGGTTGAGGCCATTGCCAAAGAAAGAGGTCTTGCCGCCGGTACAATTTACGGGCATTTGGTCCGCTTCGTGGAGGAAGGCACCCTTGAAGCCTCACAAATCGTTGAACCTGAAAAATATAACGAGATATTGGAATACTTTGAATCCACTTTTGATCCGCAAATCAACATTGCTCGAGAGGTGCTTGGCGACAACTATAACTATGGCGAAATCAAAGCGGTGTTGGTGGAGTTGCAACGGGAAAGATTTTTTGAAAATCCTGAAAAAGAATGATGGATTATGAAAGTGGAATATTATATCTTTGCAACACCAAATCAAATCACAATGAAAAAAGCATTTATCCTCTTAGTTTTGGCTTTTGCGGCCTTCACACTCAACGCTCAAGAAATGAAAACCCTCACTTGGGGCGGTCAGGAACGGCAATATGTTCAGTATGTTCCTGAAACGGCTTCTGCCGAGGCTCCTATCCTGTTCATGCTTCATGGTTTGGGCGATGAGGCGCTCAATTTCTTCAATTCCACAGGAATACGGTCCGTTGCCGACCAAAAAGGTTGGATTGTCGTGGCACCACAAGCCCTTGATTTTTCTTTTGAGATTCCAGCCGTGGGCAGTCAGGACTTTGGCAATGCTTGGGCTGCAGGGGTCACCATCCATTTCTCTATCAACATTTATGGCATCCCGTTCAACTATGACATCACCGTCAATGAGAATGTCGACGACGCGGGATTCATTCTTGCCGCTTTGGATGCTGTCAACGAAGAACATAGCATTTGCGCCGACAGCGTCTTCTTTGCTGGTTTTTCGTTAGGCGGTTTCATGTGCCACCGCATGGCCATCGAACACGGCGACCGCATCAACAGCATCGCTGCGGTGAGCGGTTTGGTGGGCAACGATATGGAAACGCTCACGCCCGTGGACAATGTCAACATTCTGCAATTCTTTGGCACTAACGACGAGAAAATTACGTATGACGGCGCTATGGCTTCCTATCAAAACTACGGCTCTTATAATGTCGGCCTGCCTGCAGAGCAGACGGTGGACTATTGGCGCAACTTCAACCATTGTGCCGATGCCGTTGTGGAGCAATATCCTGATACTCAAAATGATGGTCTAACCTTTGAAATGTATTCCTACCTCAACGGCGATAATGAATCGCGTGTCGGTTTCGTCAAGGTGAACAACGGACTGCACCGCTGGTACGGGGGCGGCAACTACGACATCGACTACAACGAGGAAATCGTCCGTTTCTTCACCAACACTTTGGATGTCACGGGGTTGAATGAACAGACGGAAAACAGTTTGACGGTCTACCCCAATCCCGCCAAGGACTTCATCCAAGTTGATTCACAAAATGAGGTCTGCATTTACGACCTTACGGGTCAGTTGGTGCTGAAAGGGAAAGAAAAGCTGAACATCAATTCCCTGGCCAACGGAATGTATTTCGTTAAGTCGGGTGATTGCTGCAAAAAATTGATTGTCAACAAGTAAGCATTTTGTAATACAGGTTTCTCATCAAGCCGCCGTATTTTTCTTCGGTCTTGGCATAAACATAGCCTTCCTTTAGGAAGTTATTGATGCTGAAATCGTTATTAGGCGCTACTGTAGTACAGAGCAGGTTGTAGCCACGTGCAAGGGCTATCTTTTCCACCTCGCGGATGAGTTTTCTTTGCAAACCCAAACCACGATAACCTTCGCGAACAAGAAACAACTTTTGGTTCGCGGATTTGTAATTGCCTTGCAAGTTGAGATCATGGAAATGGTCTTCCTCAATACATTGCGGCACATAAAGCATACCTATAGCCACCAACAAATCGCCGTCCCACATGCCCAAAGTGACATTGGGTTCTTCCAAACAAGTGGCTATCATCTCAGACGAGTTGTGCCGCAACACCGACTTGTCAGGCAAAGCAGCATAAACAGTCTCATTCAAGTCGATGACGGCTTGTAAATCAGCAGCTTGGCATCGGCGTAGTTCCATCAGTCTTCGTAGATTGAAATGAAACCGAATTGGCTGACATCGAACAGGCCTTGGTCGCTCAGCTTTAACTGTGGAATGACCAAAAGAGCCATGAATGCCAATGTCATAAACGGGGCATAAAGCTTTGAACCCAAACGTTTTGCGAGCGCATCGGCATTTTCATAGGCTTGAGCCACCTCATAACCATCCTCGTTACTCATCAGTCCAGCCACAGGCAAGGGAACAGCCACCATCTCCGTGCTGCAATAAGCCGTCACACCTCCCTTATGCTCAATGAGCAGGTTGACGGCATGAAGGATGTCCTTGTCGGTGACACCCACGGCCACGATGTTGTGGCTGTCGTGTGCCACGCTTGAAGCCAGTGCACCGCGTTTCAACCCAAAGCCTTTGATGAAAGCCACTGCAGGTCGGGTAGGCTTGTAGCGGTTGATCACAACCATCTTCAGGATGTCATTCTCCACATCACTGACAATACCGCCGTCCTGTAGCTTGGGCTCAGCCGTAAGCTGTTTTGTAATGAGTTGTCCATCAATACATTCTATAACCTTAATACGTTTACCCTTATCGGGAACGAAAAGGTCATCAGCGTAGATAAAAGGCGTATTGAATTGGTTGGGTGTTTCCGTCTCCACATACTTGATGTTCGACACGCCGTTTTCCGCCACCAGCACACCTTGTATATAAGTCTGTTTGGCGACAGGGTTGCGCAAGTCGTCCACCACGATGAAGTCCGCATCGTCGCCGACCTGCAACATTCCCACATTAAGACCATAGTGCCTCACTGCATTGAGAGAGGCAGCTTTCAATACATCCATTGTATTGTAACCCAAAGCAATAGCCCTTCTAACCAACTCATCAACATGACTTTTCACCAACTCGTTGGGATGCTTGTCGTCGGAGCAGAACATCAATTTGTCGGGATGCGATTCCATCAGTGGGATAAGCGCCTCAAAGTTCTTGGCGGCACTGCCTTCACGGATGAGGATTTTCATGCCCAGACTGATTTTCTCCAAGGCTCCTGCCAGACGGAAACACTCGTGGTCGGTGGTGATGCCTGCACTCACGTATTTTTCTAGGCCCTTGCCCGACAAAGCGGGCGCATGACCGTCAATGGGCTTGCCGTATTTCTTGGCGGCGGCAATTTTCTGGAGAATTTCAGGGTTGTCGAACAGCACACCAGGATAATT
>Ga0265298_10006740_pt1 | contig 14108 bp, 10 predicted proteins | sample AusTroGonzalo_MG_3_FD_193486 | JGI IMG/M metagenome (GOLD analysis project Ga0265298, IMG submission 193486) | Bovine rumen microbial communities from tropical cattle in Woodstock, Queensland, Australia - Gonzalo_01 | ecosystem: Host-associated > Mammals > Digestive system > Stomach > Rumen ...
CTCCCTCTGCATCCTCCCCGACGGCACCATCGGCCTATACGTGGAGGAGGATCCCCTCGGCGGCGACCGTTACGAAATGGTGTTTTACAATTTCACGCTGGAATGGCTGGAAGGACGGTGAGATTTGCCCGCACGCCTGACGGCGCGCGGTTTTCGACGCTAGAAGCGTCGTCTCCTACCGAGCCCTGCAGACCTAACGGCCTGCACGGCAGAACACACGTAGGGGCGAATAATTATTCGCCCCTACATCTCTTACTTCTTACTTCTTCCCTCTTCCCTATTGCCTTCTACCTCAACTCCGCGTGCTGCTTCACTCTCTTCTTGTCCTTGAACCAGAGGCCGTAAACTTCACTGACGTTGCCGGCGGTGATGAAAGCTTTGATTTCCTGTTTGCCGATGAACTCCATCAACTTGGAGAATTCGTCCTTCGTAAGGAGGGTCTCCAGTTCGATGGACTTTTCGTTGGTGTAGCCACCGATGACCTCATACAAGGTGCAACCGCGCACCAATTCGTCGATGATGTAACGGCGAATGCGGTCGTATTCCTTGGAGACGATGCAGACACGTTTGCGGTTGTTGAGGTTGGCGGTGAAATAATCGACCACCAAACCGTTGATCCATGTGCCAATCAAACCGATGACCACCATGCGGAACAGGTTGATAGCGAATGCGGTACAACAGATACATGCACCTGCCACTGTAACCGATTTACCGATGTCGAAGTGCAGGTACTTGTTGACGATCTTAGCCAGGATGTCCAAGCCGCCAGTGGAGGCGTTGATGGAGAAGAGCACCGCCTGCGCCGCACTTAGCAACAGCACGAAACAGCAAAGGTCGAACCAGATGTCGCCCATCACAGAGGTTGCTCCTTCCTCTAAGAACATCGTGTAAGGCAAATACTTTTCGAGCAACGCCATGAGCGGTCCGAGAATCAGGGCCGTATAGACCGTCTTGGTACCGAACTCCTTGCCAATCAAGAAGTAGGCCAACACCAAGAGGATGGCGTTCACGACTAAAATCACCGTGGAGACCGGCAGCGCGACCCCGAACAACTGCTCGGAAACGCCGCTGATCACGATGGAAAGACCGGAAATGGTACCGATGATCAGCTTGCTCGGCACCAGAAAATAATAGACCGCAATGGCGGTAATAAGCATACCGACGGTCATGATGAGAAGCTCCACCCAGAACTTCTTGGATTTTAACACGTTAAGTATTTTTTCCATATTTCTTTTTAATTGATAATTGATAATTATTGGGGCAGTAATACTTGTTTCCCTAAACTACTAACTACTAACTGCTAACTGCTAACTCTTCACAAATCTCTTCGTGATTACACCTTGATCCGTGGTGATGCGCAAGAAATAGAGTCCTGCGGAGAGGCCGGAGACATTGACCTGTAGAGACGATGTGCACATCGTCTCTACAACGGTACGGATGGTTTTTCCATATACATCTATCACCTCCATGGTCGCCCCAGTCGATTGTGCATTATGCATTGTGAATTGTACATTGACAACCTCCTTTGCGGGATTCGGGTAAACGCGCACATTATCACCCAACTGATCCTCAATACCCGTATCGAAGAAATGGACGTGGAAGGTAAGGTGGTCGCCGTGGTCGTAAATGTCCGTGATCTCGAAGCTGCTCTCAGGGGTGCCATCGGTGAGGTACGGATGCGGGTCGGTGGTCGGACCGAAAGAGGTACGACCGACAAGCTGGCTGAAATGCGCCTCGTCAAGATTGCCATTTATAGTGTCTATACTGCTACCCGGACGAAAAATCCAATACTGATGGGCCACATTGTAGAAATCAAAGAACGAATTGGCATACAGACCTTCATAATCCAGCTTTACAGTGTCGTTCCAACGGGCAACTAACAACCCGGAACCCGAAATGCTATCCTCAAAAGGGTCGTTTTGATTCCGATATTCCAAGACATACCACTGGGTCGAGTCAACGTGCGACTTGATATAATAGCAATTCTGCGACGGGATCGTACCGACGCTCAGTAACGAATAATCGCCGTCCTCCGTAATTTCGATCGGATCGTCCGAGACATGCAGGATCTTGTTCTTGTAGATGGCCGCTGTTTGGCATTTCACACGACCAGAGCACATCATATCCCAGCCATTTGCCGGACTGACAGAATCATAATATTCATAATGGTACAGGTCTGGAAGATCTAACGAATGCCCCATTTCATGACGGAAAACGTTGGTATTGAAATAGGCAGAATCTGCACCTTCAAACTCGAAATTGAATGTATATAGTTTGATCCCATTGATACGGGGTTCATCCTCAAGTGAATCGTACGGGAAGTACTCCATGTGCGGCCACAGAAGTTCGGCCCACGTACCCGTGCCACCCTTTATGATAAAACTGACATTATCAATCAAACCATCCTCGTTTCCATCCAGATTAACATTGGGGCTTACCCAACTCATGGAATCAACATAGCGAACAATGCGGCCCAAGAGTTGCGCTTCCCTCATAGACACGCCCAAAAACGGATTTTCCTCCGTGTATCCAATCGGGTTTTCCTCGCTATAGGGTTGAAAATAGCTGCGTGGATAGATATCTTGGTAAGAAACAATCACCCCGTTCTGGACATTATTCGTATAAACAGTGTTGTAATGAATTTTACCGTATGTCAATACATCGAAGAAATTAGAGACACTGTAATATCCCGGCGTCTTCCCGTTGAACATTGTATCGATGTCCGCAAATGAATGGTCTATTTCCGCATCATCAGCAAAACGGACGAAAATGACCAGATTGGTCAATTCGGTGACAGTCTGTGCCATCACCGTTGCCGACAAACTAAAAAACATGAAAACAAACAGAATAAAAAACGGCTTTTTCATAATTATCCATTATCAATTATCAATTATCAATTAGCTAAAGCTCTTTCCGCAACCGCGCCACCGGAATCCCCATCTGTTCGCGGTATTTTGCGACGGTACGGCGGGCGATGTTATAGCCTTTTTCGTTGAGCATCGCACAGATTTTGTCATCTGAGAGCGGCTTCTTCTTGTTTTCCGCCCCTATCAAATCGCCCAATATCTTCTTGATCTCCTTAGAGGAGACATCGTCATCGTTGACGGCCTCGGAGAAGAGGTGCTTGAGCGGGATGATGCCAAAGTCCGTTTGCACGTATTTGCTGTTCGACACACGGGAGATGGTGGAGATGTCCGCCCCGACCTCCTGCGCTATCGTTTTGAGGATCATGGGTTTTAGGTCTTTGTCATCCCCTGAAATAAAGTAGTCGCGCTGATGCTGCATGATGGCGTACATGGTGTTGTAGAGCAACAGTTCACGCAAAGAGAGGGTCTTGATGAACTGCAATCCCTCATCCACATATTTCTTCATGAAACGCTCAGCCTCAGCCTTGCGACGGTTGTACTCTTCCTCGGATAGGAAGCGGTACTCATTACTAAACTCCTTGTTAATCCGCACTTTAGGAACGTACTGATTGTTCAAGGTCAAGGTCAACTTCCCGTCGCGATTGGTGATGGTAAAATCGGGGATGATGGTCTCTGCCGTCTTCTGCATCGGAGAGTCTTGGGACGCGGGACGCGGGTCGAGCTTCTGGATGACCTCCAGGGCGGCCTTCAGTTCATCATCGGAAATCTCCATGACGGACAGAATCTTGTCATAATGCCGCTTGGTGAGCAGTTCAAAATACTGCGTCAGAAGAGTGCGAGCGAGCTGAGTGACGTCAGTCTTGTCAGAACTACGATCCAGTTGCAACAACAAGCACTCCTGCAAGTTGCGGGCGCCCGTACCAGGAGGATCCAGCTCCTGTACAAAGTGGGTCAACACATACTCCACCTCGGCTACATCCGTCTGGATATTCTCGGTATAGAGCAACTCGTTAACAATCGCCTGCATATCCGCTTGAAGATAACCCGCATCGTCCAACGTGCCCATCAGATAAGTGGCTATCTGGGCTTGCTTCTCCGTCATATCCATCTCGCCAAGCTGTCCCTGCCACTTCTCGCGCATGGACTCGTAATAGACATCCGACTTCGGGTTGGTCAAAGTGTCGTCGGGAGCGTTCAGTTTGGAAATGTAATTCTCCAGTTGCAAATCCGTGAAGCCATCGTCATAGTCATCATTATCACGATAATAATCTTCCTTAAATATTTCATCATCAGGAAGTTGTTCGTTCGAAAGTTCCAATGGATCCCCATTGACATCGTATTCTTCTTGTGAGGCCTCCTCATGGACCTCCGTCTCGCCCGCATTGTCGTCGTAAATCTCCAACGCAGGGTTTTCATCCACCGTATTGCGGATTTCCTGCTCCAACGAAGCGTAAGGCATCTCCACGAGGTGCATCAACTGCAACGTCAACGGCAGGCCGACCTGCCGTTGGACGTTCTTTTGTTCTAAAGATAAATTATTACTATTCTGGGGAGGCATATTTCGATCCTGTATTATCGTTTTAACTACTTTTTCATCACTTCACGAACGACAACTGTACCGTCTTTTGGCATCTCCTTAAGCAAATACATATTAGAAATCCTTCTCCTCGGTGAATTGCAGCCATTCGGGATGGGTCGATGCAATCGTGAGGAAACTCTCCCTTGTGCAGGTGCCCGTACTACCTTCCAAAGGAACACTTCCTTGGCCATTGATTAAAATGCCGATTCCATGAACCAATCCATAAACAACAGTGGCAGGAAGATCCTCTTCATTGTAAGTAAGCGTACCCGTCATTTTGGCATGATAAGGAAGCTTGATGTCAATAGACTTCGACCAAGGCAAAGTAACGTTATTCTCTGTAACCAACTGACCATTGGCATCGGTGTAGGTCACATTCATCTTAAAGCAAGGCGATATGGTGATACTATCGTCCAGCACGTGATGATTGTCGATTTTGTAAACCAAGGTGTACGTTTGGGGAGTCGGCGTTGGTTCCGGAGTCGGTTCCTCCCGGTCGCATCCTGTGATTATCAGGCTAACGGCAAACAAAGTTGCAAGCAAAAGTGTTATTTTTTTCATACTTTTAAAAAACTTAAAGGGTTCTAAAAATTTATTATCACTGTCTCGGCCTAAGCAAAACCCAACGACCTACACCTCAACTTTATCACTAAAATTCAACAAAAACGCTAATTCACAAAATACAGTTAGAATTCCGCATTTTGAGGGGTGCGCGGGAACGGAATCACGTCGCGGATGTTGGTCATACCGGTGACGAAGAGCAGCAGGCGCTCGAAGCCAAGACCAAAACCGGAGTGCGGCGCGGAACCGAACTTGCGGGTGTCGAAATACCACCAGTATTGCTCTTCCGTCATGCCCAACTCGTGGACACGGTTGAGGAGTTTCTGATAATCAGCCTCACGCTCGGAACCACCGATGATCTCGCCGATGGTCGGGAAAAGCACGTCCATAGCGCGAACCGTCTTGCCGTCGTCGTTCTGCTTCATGTAGAAAGCCTTGATCTCCTTCGGATAGTCGGTCAGGATAACCGGCTTCTTGAAATGATTCTCCACGAGATAGCGTTCATGTTCGGATTGGAGGTCTATACCCCACTTCACCGGATACTCGAATTTCTTCTTGGCTTGCAAGAGGATGTCGATGGCCTCGGTGTAGCCCAAACGCACGAAATCGACCTTCGTGACAGACTCCAAGCGGGCGATCAACTCCTTGTCGAACATATCGTTGAGGAACTTGAGGTCGTCCATGTTGTTGTCCAAGGCATATTGCACGAGGTACTTGATGAAATCCTCAGCGAGGTCCATATTGTCCTTGATGTCGTAGAAAGCCATCTCAGGCTCAATCATCCAGAACTCAGCCAAGTGACGCGGCGTGTTGCTGTTCTCGGCACGGAACGTAGGTCCAAAAGTGTAGATGTTGCCGAGGGCCATCGCGCCCAGCTCACCTTCCAGCTGACCGGAAACGGTCAGGTTGGTGTGCTTGCCGAAGAAATCCTGCTTGTAATCGATCTGACCATCCTCGGTGCGCGGGATGTTGTTCAAGTCGAAAGTGGTGACGTTGAACATCTCGCCGGCGCCCTCCGCATCAGAAGCGGTGATCAACGGGGTGTGAAGATAGAAGAAACCTCTGTCGTTGAAGTATTTATGGATGGCGAAAGCCATAGCGTGGCGCAGACGCAACACACAGCCGAAATAGTTCGTACGCGGACGCAGGTGAGCGATTTCGCGCAGGAACTCCATTGAGTGTCCCTTCTTCTGCAAAGGATAGCTTTCCGGGTCGGCAGAGCCGTACACCTCGATTGTTTCAGCCTGAACCTCAACGGTTTGACCTTTACCTTGAGACTCCACCAACTTACCGGTCACATGGATACAAGAACCGGTGGTGATCTGTTTCAGCAGTGCTTCGTCGAACTTGTCGGTGTCGGCCACCACCTGCAGGTTAGTGACGATGGAACCGTCGTTCAATGCGATAAACTGCACGAAGTTGTTGCCGCGCTTAGTGCGCACCCAACCCTTCACGTCCACGGGGTTGCCGATGCCGACCACCTCGGGGGTTTTGATGATATCTTTTAATCTGAGCTTGTTCATATTTTTAACTATTGACTATTTGTTTTGTAAATTCTTCCTAATCCAGTTGCAATTGGTTTCAAGTTTCAAGTTTCAGGTTTCAGGAGTTAGAAAATCACTTGAAACTTGAAACCTGAAACCTGAAACTATTATAGGTACGCTTGCAGCGATTTGCACTTGGCGTTGTGGCGCAAACGGCGGATGGCCTTCTCCTTGATCTGACGGACGCGCTCACGGGAAAGGTCGAATTTCTCGCCGATCTCATCGAGGGTCATCGGATGCTTGCTGCCCAAACCGTAGAACAGCTTGAGGATTTCGGCCTCGCGGGTCGGCAACGTGTCGATCACCGTGGCGAGTTCCTGCTGTAACGATTGGTAAATCAATTCCTTATCGGGAGACACCGTATCCTCGTTGCGCAACACGTCATACATATTCGTGTCATCATCGGAGGTGAGGCTGGCGTCCATGGAGAGGTGTTTCGGGGAATTCTTCATCGAATCCTTGATCTCCTCCTCGGTCATGCCCAAGCGCTCCGCAATCTCGGAAACCTTCGGTTCGCGCTGCAGTTCCTGTTCCAGAATGCCCATCGTTTTGTAAATCTTGTTGATGACACCCACTTTGTTCATCGGCAGACGCACGATACGCGACTGTTCGGCGATGGCCTGCAGGATAGCCTGACGGATCCACCACACAGCGAAGGAGATGAACTTGAAGCCCTTGGTTTCGTCGAAACGGTGCGCCGCCTTGATCAGTCCCAAATTGCCCTCGTTGATCAGGTCGGACAAGGTAATACCCTGGTTCTGATACTGTTTAGCCACTGACACCACAAATCTGAGGTTGGCGTTGGTCAGTTTCTCCAACGCATCTTCATCGCCGTTTTTGATTCTGCGAGCGAGCTCGGCTTCCTCGTCCGCAGTCAGCAAGGGAACCTTGCCGATGTCGTGCAGGTATTTGTCCAACGACGGCGTCTCGCTACGGTTGGTAACCTGCTTTGTGATTCTTAATTGTCTCATTTTTAGTAAATAAAGAGCCTATATTGTTTATTATTTTCTTTTGAATTTCGGCTGTCGGCTATTGGCTGTTGGCTGTTGGCTATTAGCTGTTGGCTATTGGCTGTTAGCTATTGCCTATTGCCTGTTGCCTATTGCCTGTTGCCTATTGCCTGTTGCCTATTGCCTCAACTAGAAGCTATAGCCAATACCTAAGCCAACCACTTCCTTGAACTGCACACGGGCGCGAGGTCCTTCGTGATAGTTGCGCCATGCCGGACCATCGATGAGCACTTGGTCATAGTATTTCAATGAGGTCATCAAGCTCACGCTGAACACTTTCAGGAAGTTGTACGTGATCGCCATATCCCAGTCCACATCGAAATTACCGAATTTCTGACCCTTTTCGTCATGAATTCTGGCCGTGTAGGGGGTGAACAGCGTAATCGTGGAGATAATTTTGAGGTTTTTCACCAACGTATAGTTGATACCGCCGTTGATGCGGAGACCCATATTGAGCATCACAGGTTTGTAGGTACCGTCTTCACGCTGTGCAAGACCGTAATTAGGACGGAGTTCCTCTTCCAGACAGGTGGTCATACGACCGGCAACAGGATAAACACCGATGGTGAAGATGTCGTTCGGACGATATTCGATACCGAGCGCCAAGTCCGTGTAAGAAGGAGACAACCATTTGGAAATCAAAGTGGGTTCATCTGCTTCACCGGCATCGACCTTTTTATAATCCTTACCGGGAGCATACTGAGACCTGAAGCTACCCAACATGGTAAGATACCACTGCGGATGCATCTGGAAACCGACCTTGGTGGTGAAATTGAGTTTGTCGTTGGCTTTTCTCCATTTGTATTTCTGATAGTCGCTAGAGAACATTTCACCCAACTCGGTGTCCAAATTGGAGTCCCACGTCCATTTGTCCTTTTTGTAGGAGAGGGTCACGTTGGCAAACACGAAGCCCGTCACATTGTCGTTACCACCGGCCGCCCAGTTGAACAGAGCCGTCTGCGCAGCATTCAAACCTACCACGCCCGTACATTTCCAATGTTTGGCGCTGTCTATCTCGGCAGCCTTCACCTTTGTTTTCAACGCCTCGTCGGCGGCGGTCTTCTCATCGACCTGTGCACTCACCCATGAAAAGGCACATGCAAAAGCACAAATAAGTAGAAAATTCTTTTTCATAACTACAATATTTATTAATACTATTTTTTACTGATTGATTTTGTGATAGGTCCTCCACCAGCGGTCGGAAATTTTATCCTCACAGGCAAGGTCGTAATCGCGTTTGGAACAAGGCAGGTAATAATACTGCACATGTTCCTTATCTTTCTGATACATAGGCACCAGCACCCACCAACGACCAGATTTCTTGCTATGGAAAAAGACCATCTCGTCCAACGCACCGGTCACGGAGATGTTGAACTGACGGTAGTCGTTCTTGTTTTTGAAATTGCCGTCATTCTGGCGGAAGATGAAACCCTCCACGAAATACCAGAGGATATGGGCAATCAGCTGGGAAGTCTGATGGTTGTAGTCGAGCGTGGGGTCATACTCGTAGATGCCGAAGGACGACAGTTTGTCGCTGAGTCCCACGTACTTGGCAATCTGACAGATCTCCTCGCCGTAGAAGCCGTTGGAGGAGTTGTGAGGACACCCCGGGGCATCGGGACGGCGCACCGCGGAGATGTCAAGGGAGACCATGTCGGCGTTGCGCACCACAGGTTCCACCTCTTCCAGATTGCAGCGCATCAACCCCACCCGATAGGTTTCGAAATAGAGACTTTCCATCATACCCACCGATTCGGGGCTGTTCATATAACTCTGATAGCCGATATTGGCGTAATTCAACAGAAAATTGGGCTGTTGAAGCACCATCTTGTTGACGTATGCATCCGAACGAATCGGCTGGTTCTCGTTGCCGAGGTCGAAACATGCATCGATGGAGACCACGTTGGCGACACGCTCCATGAGCTCGTACGCGCGATAGTTGGCAAATGCGAGGTCGTTACCTCCACCCAAGATAATGGGAATCACCTTGTTCTCAACAAGATAAGAGACCACTTCTGCCACAGCGGAATAGGTATCCTCCACCGTGTTACCCAAACGGAGGTTGCCCAAATCAATGATCCGGACACTTTTACGCCAACCATACAATTGGTAGAATTGTGCACGAATCTCGTCAGGAGCCAGCGAGCAGGAGGGATTCCGGTACGTGTTGCGCACCTCGGGCACCCCAAATATGGCAATATCCGCCTCCTGTATGTCCAAGGGTTCGTCCGGATTGTACATGAGCACGCCATGCAACAACCGATCGGTCAACGATTCGGCATCTTGAATGGGGAGCGTATCAACAGATACGGGATCAAAATACAAAGATATGTCCATAACTTACGCTTTCTTTCTTCTGACAATACGTTTTTTCGCCGTCGGGGCGGTATTCGCAATGATATTCATGCACTCCTCGTAAGTCAACTTATTGGCCACCATGTCTTTGGGAATCTTGAAGTTGTCGGTGCCATTGGTGATATAGGGGCCGTAGCGACCGTTCATCACTTTCAGAGAGGGATCCTGGTCGAAGGAGAGCAGCACGTTGCGGGTCTCCTTGTTGCGGATATATTCAATAGCTTGCTCTTCGGTCAGATCATTGATATCCATGCCCTTGTCAAGGGTGATATTCTTACCATCATATTTAATATATGGGCCATATCTGCCGGCAGCCGCCAGAATCTCCTTGCCATCGAGGTGACCAACCACATGGGGCGTACGTTCGGCAGTCTTCTGCATCTTGCTCTCCAACAGCTCTATACAGCGTTCCAACGTGATGGAATATGGATCCTCGGTCTTCGGGATGGACTCAAAAACGTTGTCGCAGCGCACGTAGGGACCGAAGCGACCCACGCCCACGGAGACCTCCTTGCCGTTCCACTCGCCGAGATTACGCGGCAGGCGGAAGAGATCGAGAGCCTCCTCCAGCGTGATGGTATCTATAAATTGGTCAGCCTGCAGACGGGCGTAACGCGGTTTGGCATCGGCGTAAGACTCGCCGATCTGCACCATAGGACCGTATTTGCCCAGTTTCGCGAAGACCTTCTCGTTCGTCTTGGGATCATAGCCCAGCAAACGCTCGCCACTGGCCTTGGTAGAATAGTTGATGGCCGTCTCCACCTGTTGATGGAAATCACCGTAAAATTCATGCATCATATCCTGCCAGTTGGCCTTGCCTTCCGCAATATCATCGAACTCCTTCTCCACATCAGCTGTGAAACCGTAGTCCATGATCTCCTTAAAGTTTTCCTGCAAGTAATCGTTCACAACTATCCCTACATCAGTGGGTATGAGCTTGTCTTTCTCGTAACCGTATTTCTCTTTCTTGACCTCTTCCTTGATGCCCGTGTCGGTCAGGATGAGGCAAATGTATGGACGTTCCTTGCCCTGGCGGGTGGCCTTACGCACGTACTCGCGCTTCTGGATCGTGGAGATGGTAGGAGCGTATGTGGAAGGACGGCCGATGCCGAGCTCTTCGAGTTTCTTCACAAGGCTGGCTTCCGTGTAGCGCACCGGCGGCTGGGCGTAACGCTGCGTCGCGCCGATCCGCTTGGCGTTGAGAGCCTCGCCCTCGTTCATCACCGGAAGGTTGCCCTTCACCTCTTCACCCTCTTCATCGCGGGATTCGGTATAGACCTTGAGGAATCCCGGGAAAAGAATCACTTCGCCGGTGGCGACGAATTTCTCCGCACGACCTTCCACCGGGATGGTGATGGAGGTTTTCTCCGTCTTCGCGTCACTCATCTGGGAAGCGATGGTGCGCTTCCAGATCAGTTCGTAGAGATTCTTGGCGAAGGTGTCGCCCGGAACCGTCTCGCGGGAGAGGTCGGTAGGACGGATGGCCTCGTGCGCCTCTTGAGCGCCCTTGGACTTGGTGACGTATTTACGGGTCTTGGCATACTCGGCACCGTACTTGGAAGAGACCACGTCGTGCGCGACGGCGAGGGCCAGATTGGAAAGGTTGACGGAGTCGGTACGCATATAAGTAATGTAACCGGATTCATAAAGCTGCTGGGCCACGACCATGGTCTTCGACACGGAAAAGCCGAGCTTGCGGGCGGCCTCCTGTTGAAGCGTGGAGGTGGTGAACGGCGGCGCCGGACTCTTCTTGCCGGGCGTTTTCTCAATCGCCGAAATCTTGAAAGCGGCATTACGGCAGTGCTCCAAGAATGCGGTGGCCTCCTCTTGCGTGGGGAAACGCTTGTTGAGTTCCGCGCTCAACTCCACCTTCGCGTCGCGCACCGGCGTGAACAAACCGTCCACACGGAATGACGAGGTACTGTTGAACTTCTCGATCTCGTGCTCGCGCTCCACGATGAGCTTCACGGCCACAGACTGCACACGGCCGGCCGACAACGACGGACGGACTTTGCGCCACAACACAGGCGACAACTCGAAACCGACCAGTCGGTCGAGGACGCGGCGTGCCTGCTGGGCGTTCACCAGATCGACATTCAACGTACGGGGATTGGCCAAAGCCTCCTCGATAGCGGATTTTGTAATTTCATGAAACACAATACGTTTCACCTTATTCGGATCCATATTGGTCACCTCCATCAGATGCCAGGAAATGGCTTCTCCCTCGCGGTCATCATCAGTTGCGAGCCAGATCACGTCTGCCTCAGCCGCCTTTTTCTTGATGTCGTTGATGAGTGCCTTCTTGTCATCCAAAATCTCATACTGCGGCTCGAAATCATGGACGATGTCGATGCCCATGCCTTTGGAGGGCAGGTCACGCACATGGCCCTTACTGGAGATCACAGTATAGTTCTTGTCAATGAACTTCTGAATAGTTTTTGCCTTCGCCGGAGACTCGACGATGATTAAGTTTTTGCTCATATATTTTTCTAATTATTTTTCACACTAAACTCCTAACTCCTAACTCCTAACTCCTAACTTCTAACTCATAATGATATCCCAGCATCGCATCCACCGTTTCCCAATCCTTCTTGCGGATATGTTCGCGGATGACGGCGGAATGCACGCCTGCCGAATGCCACATCTCCTCGGGGATGTCCACCACCTGAAGCGCGTGTTCGCGACAGTAATGCTTGATGCTGTCGTGGTCGCCCTCCCGATGATGCCCGATGGCATGGTTCGGACCCATCACCAACGTGTGGGCGTGCAGCGTGCCGAGAATCACCTCTTCGATGAACTGCTGGTACGACTTTCGGGAGAATTCCAACGTGAACGGCTGGATCAGCACCACATCCACTCCCTGTTTTTCAATCAGTTTCAGATTGTCCTCCAACTTGTTGATGGTGAAGAACGACGTATCAGGACGCAGGACGGTACGGGGGTGCGGCGAGAAGGTCATCACCACGCTGGTGCCATTGACCTTTTTCGCCTGCTCGCACAGAAAACGCAAAATGCGGACATGCCCGAGGTGTACACCGTCGAATGCACCGACGGCCACCACCGGATTCGAAAATCGCGGCAATTGCTCTGTCCCGTTGAATACCTGCATCAATATGGACTAGGGATGTTAACGCAATTTGGCACCAATCTCACGCTCAAAAGCGGAAATCAGCTTGTTCATCACCTTGTTGATATCCTCGTCGGTGAGGGTCTTCTCCGCACTTTGAAGGACGAAGTTGAGGGCGTAGGACTTCTTGCCATCCTCCACGCCGGTACCTTCATACACGTCGAAGAGACTCACCTGCTTCAACAGCTTGGAAGCATACTTGCGGGCGATGCGTTCCAACTGGTCATAGGTGACGTTCTTGTCCACCACCAGTGCCAAATCGCGGCGAACGGCCGGATAAATATTGATGGGTTGGAAATAGACGGACTGGTCGCTGCAAATCTCGTTCAGCAGGCGCATGTCGATTTCGGCATAGTAAACCGGCTTCTTGAGGTCGAAAGCGTTCAGGACATCCGCACGGAGCACGCCAAGGCGCACGGCAACCGCATCCCCGACCTTGTAGGCAAGGTGCTGGGAGAACATGCGAGGCTCACCGTCGGTCACCAACTCCATGCGCTCCATCGGGAAATGGACCTTCAACAGGAAGTTGTCAATCATATTGCGGAGGTAGAAGAAATCCGCAGCACCGACCTTGCCCTTCCAATCGTCGTCGCCGAGCTTGCCCGTAACGAACATCGACATCATGTCGCGCTCCTGATAACGCACCGTCACATCATCGCCGGATGCGGTCTGAGGATTCAGATGATAGGTCTTGCCGAATTCGAACAAACGCAGGTCAGCCGCTTTGTTGTTGACATTGCGCACAACGTTCTCCAAGCCGGAGAACAACAACGTCTGACGCATGGCGTTCAACTCGCTGCTCAGCGGGTTCAACAGCTTCACCGTCTGCGCCTCGTCCATAAAATCGAATTGGACAGCGTAGTCGGCGCGGGTGAGGGAATTGTTCATCACCTCATAGAAACCGTTGTCCGCCAAATATCTGGAAATCGTCAGTTGCATCTGACTCAGACTATCATTCTGACGGAGACAAGACATGTCATACGTCAAAGTAGTAGGTATCTCTATATTGTTATAGCCATAAATACGCAAAATTTCCTCTATGAGGTCAATCGGGCGCGTCACATC
>Ga0265298_10006741_pt1 | contig 14104 bp, 9 predicted proteins | sample AusTroGonzalo_MG_3_FD_193486 | JGI IMG/M metagenome (GOLD analysis project Ga0265298, IMG submission 193486) | Bovine rumen microbial communities from tropical cattle in Woodstock, Queensland, Australia - Gonzalo_01 | ecosystem: Host-associated > Mammals > Digestive system > Stomach > Rumen ...
GTTTCGACCGATCAGAAGTCGTGGATCCCGGCTCCGCTCGTTCCAGAGCTGGAGATGACTTGGCTGGTCGAGACTGAGCCAGGTACGTTCTATGGCCCGTTCAACCGTCGTGTCGTGGACGGTCTCCTGGAGGCAGGTACGATTTCACGCGATACCCGCCTTTATGTGCTTGAAACCGGCAAGGCGTCAGCCGAGCGCGCAAAGCTAGAGGCTGAACTCGCCGCCAAGACCGCCGCAATCGCCGATCTTGAGGCGCGAGCAGCAGAACAGGCCGCTACGACCAAGAAGACGATGGATTTCATGGAGGCCAAACTTGCCGACTTGACTTCTGCGATAGGTGAGATAGGCAAGTCTGCCGAAGCGGATCATTCTGCCGCAAAGGATGAGGTCTTCAAGGCTCGCGAACGTGCCGACGAGGCCGAAGCCCGTGCCGCAAATGCCGAGGCTGACCGCGATGCCTTGAAGAACAAGTTGGTCGTTGCAGAGACTGAGCTTGCGGATTTGAGGGCGCAGCTGGAGACGGTAACTAAGTTCTCCTCCGTCCAGGCCCCTGTACAGTCGTCGGCTGCGATCCAACCAGAGGTTGTGATCTCAGACATGCCGCCGCCGCGTTCGTCGCCGCAATTCCCTGGTGTGGGAAGTTCCGCAGGATTGGCTGCTCTAGAAGCGGCGGCGAAGCGTGAACTTGCCGCAGCCAAAAGGCACGGCATTTCGCTTGGAGGAATCTTCGGAGGCAAAAAGTGAGCGAAAACGAAGCTAAGTGGTACCTGCGTACACAGGACGAAGTGTTTGGCCCTGAGACGCAGTCCAAGTTCGTCGAGTGGGCGGAAATGGGCCGCATACAGCCAGGCCATGAGATTTCCGAAGATAATGTGACATGGCAGCGTGTCGAGGACGTTCCGTTCCTTGATATGCGCTTTTCCATAGATATTGGTGATGGAAATCCAAGAGGGCCGTTCAACAAGGTCGCTGCCGAAGCGTTGCTTTCTTCAGGCAGGTTGCCGCCGACTGCCACGATTGTCGAGGTTCGCGAACCGTTCCCTGAGCCTGAGCGCACAATTGAAGATGCAGTTTCGCCATCTGTCGAATCGGCTCCAGAGACCTCATCCGTGCCTGAGACGCCTGATGCCGAACCTGCCCCCGCAGAAACTCCGACTCTTTCGCCTCGTGTGGTCGAGAAGGTTGTCGTAAAGGAAGTTCGCGTTGAGGTGCCTGTCGAAAAGGTCGTCGTAAAAGAGGTGCGCGTAGAGGTTCCTGTCGAAGTCGAGAAGATCGTCGTGGACGAGACGCGCGTGAAGGAACTTGAGAAGCTTCTTGACGATGCCGGGCGCGAATCGACAAAGCTCAAGGAACAGATCAAGTCGCTTGAGGATGAACTTCGGCGCCTGCCGCAAGCCGCCAGCGAAGTTGCGGATATTCAGGCCGCAATGTTCTCGATAATGACAAAGGAGGCGGAGGAGCTTCAGGCGTTGATCGAGACCGAAAAGCGTGAAGCTGAGGAATTTAGGCTTCGCTATCAAGAACGCTCCGACAGGTTGCTGGAACGTCGCCGCAATCTGATGAAGCGTACCGGCACGAACATAGAGGAAATGACCCGGAAGGCTCTGATAGAGCGTCCTGAAGATCCGCGCACGGTACAGCTTAGGCGTGAGATCGAGGAGCTTCGTCGCGTAAGCGAGCGCAAGGCGTTGGACTATGAGGACAAGATACGTGCGCTTTCCGATAAGCTTCGGATACGCGATACGGAGCTTGCCCGCGCCACGGCAGGAATGCGTGACGTTACGCAGCTGCAGGCGGAAGTCCAGTCGCTTAAGGAACAGGTTCAGCTCCGCGAGAAGGATCTCATGGTCGAGCGTCAGAAGGGCGAAGAGATGCGGCAGCAGCAGGCGTTCGCACAGCAGGCGATGATGGCGCGTTTGGCCGCGCTTGAGTCGCCGTCGATCGGCACTGCCCAGTCGCTGGCCACCAACCAGAGCCGTGAGGCTAAGATGGTCAAGCTTCCCCGCTGGATGAAGATCGGTTCATGACGGCTTTTGCATGCATATTGCTTGCTGTGCTGTCGATATGGGACTATCCGTCTCGGCATGTCCGCCACGACAAGCTTCGCCAGCAGTTCATTGTGGCGTTTCGCGAAGGTGATACGGAGACGATGATCGAGACGTGCCGCAAGGGCGTCAAGCTTCTGCCGGATGATCCTACTTGGCACTACAATCTTGCATGTTCTCTGGCCTATTTGAAGAAGCCGACCGAAAGTCTTGACGAACTTGAAATCGCCATAGATCTCGGTTTTAGGGATCCTGATAAGATTGCCAACGACAGCGACCTAAAGAGGATCTCCAAGAATCCACGGTTCAAGGAACTTGTCGAATACGCTCGCGAAATCAGAACGAAGCCAATTCTGAACGGGCCATTGGCGAGTGTTGACGCGACAGGCATATTTGGCCGGTCGATCGCTCTTGGCGCGCAGAACTTTTCTTGGGATTTCGACGCAGGATGCTTCCTCGCCAAACTCAAGCTTGCGTCTGACGGTTCTGGCGGAAACATCGGCGATCTGTATGTGAACAGGGATGGCTTTCATTCGCCTAACGGACGAGAGGCTCTCGACGCTTTCCTTGGTGAATACCCCGGCCTGACTTGCGTCATGCTTGATCAAGAAGGACGGTCGCGTGGCATGGATCTGGATTTTCCGAATGCGATTTACCCGTATCCCGTTTTCGGCAATTGTTCCAGAGCGCGTGTCGGAGACGCATACTGGCGGTCGTTGCCTCGTGCGCTTGTCACTTCCGAAGCGATCCGCCTCAAGACAATGGCCAGGTTGTATCTAGCAAATCAGGTTTGGGTGTTTCCTTCAAATGCCGACACCGCGCCCGTTGGCACCAATGGTGATGTCTTTGCGTCGATCACCCCGTATTGGCTTACTGCGGCCGGTCGCAGCTGGAGCGATCTTCCGTATCTAAGGGCGGCGCTTGAGGCGAGCAGGTCGTTGCCGCCCGAGACGAAGAAGGCCGCTGTGTCGAGAGGCCTTCTTGCGCCTACAATTCAAACCCTCATAAGAAAATCGCTTAAGGGCGTCGATAGCGAGAGCGATTATCTCACGTCGAAAGCCCATCCGACCGCGCTTCCGCCTGATGGACTTGACATGGATCGTCTAAAGGCATCTGCTGCCGCAATGAAGCCTAGCGCCGTGCCGCCGCTTGCCGTGGTTGTCGTAAAGCCACGTCCCATAAAAGAAGAGACCATTTGGCCGGAACTGACCTATGCAACCGGCTTCGCTTGGGCCTATGTGCTTCGTGCGGAAGAGCCGACGCGTTCGTTTGCGGTGAGCGCCAAAGGCGCCGGCGACTACATGTTTTCCGTCGTGCACGACGACCTTGGCGCCGCCAAGCTTGAACGAATTGGATATGACAGCGCGGTAATTACTTTGGACAAGACGAAGATGTCGCCCACGAACCGCGTAGATCTCGCGGTGTTTGGACGATCCTCCGGCACTGGCTGGGGTGCGCCCAGCTACGTGTCTTTCGCCGTTGTCGATCCCGACGCCGGGTATTCCGACCCCGTGCTGACGCCGAGATGAAATACGTCCTCGCCCCGTTGGCCGAATTTACCGACGCGCCTTTCCGTCTTATATGCCGCGAGGGCGGTGCAGATTTGACGTTTACCGAAATGGTTTCGGCCGCGGCCTTGTTTCATGGACATGGTCCTACGCGACATCTGATGGAGACGATGCCAGGAGAAGGCCCTGTAGTATGCCAGATATTCGGCGCAAAAGAGGACGAGATCGCGTTCGCGGCACGCGAGGCGACACAGCTTAGGTCGTTGGACGGCAGTTCTCCGCGCTTCTGCGCATTGGACCTTAATGCGGGCTGTCCGATGCCTCGCATAACAAGGGCTGGTGCCGGGGCGAACCTCGTTTCCGATCCAGAGCGGATGTATCGGCTTCTGAAGGCGATGTGCGACAATACAAACCTGCCTGTCACACTTAAGACCCGACTCGGCCCGCACACTGGCGACAACAGGATCTTTGAGCTTGTGGATGCTGCAGAGCGCGCTGGCGCGAAGGGGATAACGGTCCATGCCCGCTACACAAGCCAGATGCACGGCGGCCCGACGCATCTCGACGTGCTCGCGGAAGTTGTTGCACGCACCAGACTTCCAGTGACCGGAAATGGCGGCATAAAGACTGTTGAAGATGCGCGGAATATGGCGCAAACGGGGGTAGCCGCCATAATGGTCGCCCGTGCCGCACTAAAGGATCCGTCCATATTTGCACGGCTCAAAGGCGATGAAGCCAGAGTCAGGCCTGCCTACGAATGGGCGAATCGCCACTTGGAGAACTTGCTCGTCTTCAGGAGAATGCTTGCTGAGAAGTATCCTGGCGACCACGTCCCGTGCGAAGACGGTTATGTAGGCATAAAGATGCACACGCATCTCTTCCGGTATTTTGCCGGGTATCCAGGCGCGGCCGCCATGCGCGCTCGCCTGAACTCGATCCGTACGCTTGACGAGGTCCGCAATGAGCTGCGGCAGTTGTGCGGGATTGATGGTTATGGTATAATACCCCCGAAGCCGTCAAAGATGTAACAGTAAAAGAAAACAACCTACAACCAAAGGAGGAAAACTACAATGGCACATACGATATCTGCCGACAAGTGCGTGAGCTGCGGATGCTGCAAGGACGCGTGCCCTGCCGAGGCGATCAGCGAGGGTACTCCCTACGCAATCGATCCCGACAAGTGCGTCGACTGCGGAGCTTGCGCTGCGCAGTGCCCGAGTGAAGCTATCTCCGCCGCGTGATAGAGTTCATTCAAGAAACCCTGCTTCTGCTTCCGTTCCTTTTTGGAACATACCTCGTCCTAGAGACGATTGAGGCGAAGGCGGGTGGTGCGCTCGGGCGGTGGCTCGAGCGTGCTCGTTCTGTGGGTCCGCTCGCAGGATCTCTTGCGGGCGCGATCCCTCAGTGTGGCGTATCTGCGGCGGCCGCTTCCTTCTATGCCGGCGGCGTAATAACCGTTGGTACGCTTATTTCCGTTTTCCTTTCGACTTCCGACGAACTCCTGCCTGTGCTTTTCTCCAAGCACGTTCCTTTTTCCCTTATGGCGAAGATCGTCGCTTTGAAGATCCTTTGCGCGATTGCGGTCGGCTTTACCGTCAATGGCGTCCTTGTGCTCCTGCGCAAGCGCCGTCGCGCCGTATCAGTCGAGGAGCTTTGCGAACACAGCCTTTGCCATTGTCGCGAGCATCACGGCATATTGGTTCCCGCCCTGATACATACCGCTGAGATATTCACATTCATAGTGCTGGTTTCCGGGGCGATAGAGCTTGCGATGCATTTCTTCGGCGAGAACTGCCTTGAGACGCTTCGTCTTACGCGCCCGGTTTTCGGTGAGATCGCCGCAGGTGCTATAGGACTTGTGCCGAATTGCGCCGTGTCGGTTGCTGGCGCCGAGCTTTACGTAAAAGGGGCGATGAGCGGCGGTGCTCTAATGGCCAGCTCGTTCACCGGCTCTGGGCTCGGCATTCTCGTGCTCCTGAGGACGAATCGCAACCTTAAGGAGAACATCTGCATTGTGTTGTCGATCTATGTGGTCGGGGTAGTGCTTGGCGCGTTGACCGGCACGCTGCTGTGAGGCATCGAGAAAGGATACTACAATATGCAGGACGCAAAGAAGATTGCAAAGCGTGTGTTTTCATGGTGCAAGACGGTTGTCTCCGGATTCTTGGTCAACCACTGTTCCATGCATGCGGCTGGACTTACGTACTTCTCCATGCTCTCGATGGTTCCCAGCCTCTGTCTGCTTCTCTTTTTCGCCAAGACGTGCGGAATTGACGATTGCGCCCGCAATTCGATCAACGCCCACATCGACGCGATGATCGTCAACATCGAGAAGGGACAGGACGATGAGGTCGTGTCTGCGCTTGCCGACGTGAAGGTCATGAGCGAGGAGGAACGCGAACGCAAGCGCATCGCGGCCCTCGAATTCGGAAGACAGGCGCGCGAGATATCGAACGACATATTCGACAGGATAGACAACTTCAACATCGGCACCCTTGGATGGATCGGCTTCATGTTCCTTCTTTGGACCGTCATAAGCTCGCTTGGCATGGTCGAGGTCAGCTTCAACCACATCTGGCATGCAACAAAGCCGCGACCTATATGGAAGCGTGCATACATGTATCTTTTCATATCCATAGTGGTGCCGGTCCTCGTTGCGCTCGCCATGTCGTTGCCGCTGCTCGGCATCGTCAAGAACATAATCGTGGCGACGCTCGGCGCAACATGGCTTACGAAATGGGTGAGCGACGGACTCATCTGGCTCCTTGATTCGTCGTTCATCAGGCTTGGCTTCGCGCTCTGCATGGCGTCTCTCAACTTCGCGTTCCTTTTCTACATGATGCCCAACTGCAAGGTGCCGTTCAAGCCGGCGTTCTTGGGTGGACTCGTCACCGCAATACTATACGGTGGATGGATGAAGGTTTGCGCCATCGCACAGGTCGGCATCGCAAAGTCGTCTGCGCTGTACGGATCGTTCGCAATATTCCCGATAATACTTGCATGGATGTACATGAGCTGGGAAATCATACTTCTCGGCGCGAACATGGCGTATGCTTTTCAGGAGGGTGATAAATGAAGATCGTCATAACGGGTGGCAAGGGCATGCTTGGTCGCACTCTCCAGAAGGAGCTGTCGGCGCATGAGATTGTCGTCGCCGATCTGCCGGAATGGGACATAACGGATTCCGACTCTTTTGTCTTGAAGTTGACCGACGAAAAGCCGGATGTAGTGATACACTGTGCGGCCATGACGAAAGTCGACGACTGCGAAACCAAGCGCGATCTTGCGTTCAAGCTGAACGAGGAAGGCTCCCGTAACGTAGCCCTGGCCAGCAAGATGTGCGGGGCCAGGCTTTTCGCCATTTCAACGGACTACGTATTCAGCGGAGAACCGCCGAAGGAACCGTGGGCGTGGAGCGAAACCGACATTCCGCGTCCGCGCACAGTATACGGTGCTTCCAAGTTCGCGGGCGAGCAGATGATCCAGATGATATTGCCCGAGGCTGTCATAATACGCATCGCTTGGCTCTACGGTTCCGGTGGTCCCAGCTTCATCCACACCATGGCGAAGCTTGGTGCGCAGGAAGGCGCCCCGCTTAAGGTCGTCAACGACCAGCGTGGCAATCCGACAAGCTGCAAGACTGTCGCCGACGTAATTGCGTTCCTTCTTTCAAAGCCCGACGTCAGCGGCATCGTCCATGGAACATGCGAAGACCAGTGCACGTGGTTCGACCTAACCGTTGAGCTCTTTAGGCTCCTTGGCCTCAAGCGCGAAGTCGTCCCCTGCACGACGGAGGAGTTTCCGCGCCCTGCACCACGTCCGCACAATTCCGCGCTCAAGAAGAGCGTCTTGAATCTGCTCGGCTACCGTACGCCTCGCTGGCAGGATGCGCTCGCCGAATTCGTTTCAACTGAATTCAACACAAACAAGCAATAAATCAAAGGAGTCACCTAAATGAGACCTGGAATCTGGCAGCTTATAATCGTTCTGCTCGTAATCGTCGTTGTGTTCGGCGGCAAGAAGATACCTGAACTTGCGCGCTCGCTGGGCAAAGCCAAGGGCGAATTCAAGAAAGGCCTTGCAGAAGGCGAGAAGGAGGACGACGCTTCCAAGTCCGCCAACGCCGACGCCAAGTGACGGATCTCGTTAGAGAGCGACTTAAGTCCGTTCCCAACCGCCCTGGCTGCTATCTCATGAGAGATCGCCGGGGCGTGATCATCTACGTCGGCAAGGCGAAGAACCTGCGCCGCCGAGTTTCCAGCTACTTCAGACCAGGCGCGAACCATGCCCCGAAGGTGCGCTCGATGGTCGAAACCGTCTACGACTTCGAGTTCATGACGGTCAAGAACGACGCCGAGGCGCTTCTCACCGAGGCATCGCTCATAAAGAAGCATAAGCCGCGCTTCAACATACTGATGCGTGACGACAAGCGCTACCTCGCCCTAAAGGCCGATCCATCTGCCCGGTGGCCGCGCTTTTCGTGCGTAAGGATCGTGCGCGATGACGGTGCGCGTTATTTCGGGCCGTTCCCGTCCGCGCCAATTGTCCGCACAGCCAAGGATTTCGTCGAGAAGCGCTACGGAATTCGCGAGTGCGACGCCATCGTGCCGGACGAGGAATGTCATCGCCACTGTCTGGCGGATGTGATTCGCACATGTTCCGCGCCATGCCTCGGAAAGGTGTCGGAGGCGGAATACCGTGAACGCTTCGAAGAGGCGTGCGCGTTTCTGGAAGGCAAGCGTCCTGATGTCTTCGCAGATGTCGAGGAGAAGATGAAAGCCGCTGCGCAATCCCAGGACTTCGAGTCCGCTGCAAGGTTTCGCGATACGCTATTCGCGCTGAAGGAGATGACCAAGGCGCACTTCGTCCGCAAGACTCCGGAGATGCACCGCGAGGACGCCGCCGCCGGACTCGCCGAGCTGGCCGCCGCAATTGGGCTTCACAAGCCTCCCCGGATCATAGAGTGCGTCGATATCTCTAACCTCTTCGGCACGCATTCCGTCGCCTCGCTTGTTGTGGCCAGGGACGGGCTTCCGGACCGCCGCTACTATCGTCACTTCAGGATCAAGACGATCGTGGGCGCGGACGATCCTCGCTCGATGGCCGAGATCGTCAAACGCAGGTACGGTCCAGATTCGACCCTGCTTGAAACCTCTCCTCGCGCAGACCTCTTCATTTGCGACGGTGGCATAACCCAGCTTCGCGCCGCACGCGCTGCGTTTGCCGAAATCGGCGTCACCGACATACCAACAGTTGGGCTGGCCGAGCGGCAGGAGGAGATTGTGCTGGATGACGGACGCGACAATCTCATGCTGCCTCGCGATTCGCAGGCGCTTTTCGTCTGCACCAGACTTCGCGACGAGGCACACCGTTTTGCGATAACCTATCACCGCAACCTGCGCGAGAAGTCGATCCGCGAATCTGCCCTTGACGAAGTGCCCGGAATCGGCGAGCGCAAGAAGGTGATGTTGCTCCGCGCCTTCAAGTCGATTTATGGAATAGCCCGTGCGACAGTTGAAGATGTCGCTAAGGCCGCAGGCGTAGGGCCTTCGACGGCGGAGGCTGTCATTCGTGCTGCGCGTACCGCTTCGGGAGAGAAGGGCGCATGATCGAGCGGCGTGGCATACTACGGCTTGCCATGGTCGTGTTTGCGGCCTGCGCGTCGTCGGCATTTGCGGGACCGCCGCAATGGGAGCTGAAGTACACGGAAAATTTCGACGGCAAGGAGCTGAACCGCAAGCTTTGGCGTCGCATCGAGGGCAATCCTGATTCTGGTGCGGACTGGCAGCGCAACATTTCGCCGCGTCCAGATCTTTCAGAGGTCAAGGGCGGCGAACTTCTGCTCAAGGGTATCAGGAACGATGATGTCGCTACGGATTCTCGCAGTGTTCTTGCAGGTGGCGTATCCACGCAAGGACTGTTCGCCATGAAATATGGAAAGGTGGAGATACGTGCACGGCTTGAGGGACAGAAGGGGGCATGGCCAGCGATTTGGATGATGCCGCAGAACCCGGTCGGCACATGGCCCACATGCGGTGAAATAGACATAATAGAGCGTCTTAACTTCGACGATTTCGTCTACCACACGGTCCATTCCGCATGGACTGGTTCGCATCCGAAGGATCCTCCGCACATGGTCAAAGGTGAGATAAAGGCGAACGGATGGAACATATATGCGCTAGAGTGGACGCCAGAACGCCTTGTTTGGCGCGTAAACGGAAAGATGACGCACTCATACCGCAAAGTCGGCGACAGCCACGAACGTTGGCCCTGGGACGTACCGTTCTACCTGATGATCGACATGCAACTTGGCGGTAATTGGGTTGGCTCGGTGGACGAGTCTACGCTGCCTGTCGTCATGCGTATAGACTGGGTCAAATTCTACCAGTTGAAAGTTGACGGCAAGCGAGTCAGCCTGTTTACCCGCCCTAAATAGTCGCTGCCGCAAGCGTCTCTTACCCCTACTGATAACAATCTCTCGTGCTTTTCCTCTCCCCTGCCGCGCTGCCAGAAAGCTTCTGCGAGGGTATTCAATTGCTTCACCGAGGGTTTAGCTACCAACTAGTAGGTAGTTGTGTACAAAACTACGTACTACTTGTGTGCATAACTAGTAGGTAGTTTTGCGCAAAAGTAGTGGGTAGTTATGCACAAAACTAGTAGGTAGTTATGCGCACAAATACTAGGTAGTTATGTGGCGAACTACTAGGTAGTTGGTCAACAACCCCCCGCTGTTGCTAGCAGAAGGGGGCGCATATGGCATACGCATTCGATGGCAAAGCTTGTAAACAGCGTCAGGACTGCGGAAGGCATAGAGCGTCTGGCCGTTGCCAGGCTGGTGCTCGAGCGCGAGCCGACATCCATTGGCGATTGCGCAGAATAGGGATATTTGCTACAATACAATCGTTTTCCGCAAGTAAGCTGCGGGAGGAAGGAGCATTATGAAAAAGTCTATTGCGACGTGGGCGCATCTTCTTGCGCTTATGGTGGTGTTTTGTGCCGTAGGTGGTGCGCAGGCGGATACAGAAACCGTCGATGGCATAACGTGGACCTATGCCGTGAGCGATGGCAAGGCTTCTGTCGGCTCAGGATCATATAGCGGCGATCATGCGGTTCCGACATCAACCGAAGGTGCGATAACAATCCCATCAACCTTGGGAGGATGTCCTGTTACGAGCATCGGGGACTCGGCGTTCTCCTATTGCAGCGGGCTTACGAGCGTGACGGTACCCGACAGCGTTACGAGCATCGGGGATTGGGCGTTCGCCTATTGCAGCGGGCTTACGAGCGTGACGATAGGAGACGGCGTGACGAGCATCGGGCGTGAGGCGTTCGAAGGTTGCAATAATTTGTACGATACAACGACCATTCCAGGGGTGAAGCTTGTTGATGGCTGGGCTGTTGAATATACTGGTTCTATCCCGGCGGATTTGGACTTGTCAGGAGCTCGTGGCATAGCTTGTTATGCGTTCCAAAGTTGCAGTGGGCTTACGAGCGTGACGATACCGGACAGCGTTACGAGCATCGGTGTTTCTGCGTTCTCCGGTTGCAGCGGGCTTACGAGCGTTACGATAGGAGACGGCGTGACGAGCATCGGGCATGATGCGTTCTACAAGTGCAGCGGGCTTACGAGCGTTACGATAGGAGACGGCGTGACGAGCATCGGGGCTTTTGCGTTCTCTTGGTGCAGCGGTCTTACGAGCGTGACGATAGGCAATAGCGTAACGAGCATCGGGGAAGGGGCGTTCTGCGATTGCAGAGGGCTTACTAGCGTGACGATACCGGACAGCGTGACGAGCATCGGGGAATGGGCGTTCTCCTATTGCAGAGGGCTTACTAGCGTGACGATACCAAACAGCGTGACGAGCATCGGGGCTTATGCGTTCCAAAGTTGCCGCGGGCTTACGAGCGTAACGATAGGCAACAGCGTGACGAGCATCGGGGAATATGCGTTCTCTGGAAACAGCGGGCTTACGACGGTGATCTTTGAGGGGGATGCGCCTAGAGTCGACACTAAGGCGTTTGCCGAAATCCCGTCTTATTGCGTTGCTCGCATAAGCCGCACGGCGAAGGGTTTCACCATAGATGCCGATGGCAGGTGGTACGGACTTGTTGTCGAATACGAAAATGAATTCACCATAGACGAAAACGGTGTTTTGACCGGAGTCGATCTGCATGACGCCACTCGCGTGGTGATTCCGGATGCAGTGACGCGCATCGGGGAGTGGTCGTTCTCCAATTGCAGCGGGCTTACGAGCGTGATGATACCAGACAGCGTTACGAGCATCGGGAAGTCTGCGTTTTCCGGCTGCAGCGGGCTTACGAGCGTGACGATTGGCAACAGCGTGACGAACATCGGGGAGACTGCGTTTTTCGGCTGCAGCGGGCTTACAAGCGTGACGATACCGAATAGCGTGACGAGCATCGGGGATTATGCGTTCTACTTGTGCAGCGGGCTTGCGAGTGTGACGATACCAGACAGCGTTACGAGCATCGGGGATTGGGCGTTCTACTTGTGCAGCGGACTTACGAGCGTGACGATAGGAGACGGCGTGACGAGCATCGGGTATCAAGCGTTCTACAATTGCAGCGGCCTTACGAGCGTGACGATACCGAATAGCGTGACGAGCATCGGGCGGTCTGCGTTCGATGGTTGCAATACGTCGCTTTTTGACACAACTACGATTTCGGGAGTGAAGCTTGTGGACGGATGGGTGGTTGGCACTACAGACTCACTTTCCGGTAACTTGGATTTGGCAGGGGTCCGCGGCATCGGGGGTTCGGCGTTCCGGGACTGCAGCGGGCTTACGAGCGTGACGATACCGGACAGCGTGAGGGTCATCGGGGATTCTGCGTTCTACAATTGCAGCGGGCTTACTAGCGTGACGATACCTGACAGCGTGACGAGCATCGGGAAGGAAGCGTTCTCCGGTTGTAGTGGTCTTACAAGCGTGACGATGCCCGACAGCGTTACGAGCATCGGGAAGTCTGCGTTTTCCGGCTGCAGCGGGCTTACGAGCGTGACGATTGGCAACAGCGTGACTAACATCAGTCATTATGCGTTCTACTGGTGCAGCGGGCTTACGAGCGTGACGATACCGGACAGCGTGACAAGCATAGGGGAATGTGCGTTCCAAAGTTGCAGCGGGCTTACTAGCGTGACGATTGGCAACAGCGTGACGAGCATCGGGAATGGTGCGTTTGCCTATTGCAGTGGTCTTACGAGCGTGACGATACCTGCATCTGTTACTGGTATCGGGTCTGGAGCTTTTGCGCAATGCTCAAATTTGACCGCATTTGAAGTTGCGGAGGACAATCAGCATTTTATGGCGATTGAAGGCGTTCTGTATTCAAAGGACTGTAAGACGCTTGTTTCGGCGCCAGGCGCAATTACGAACATAGGAATCCCTGACAGCATGACGAGCATCGGGAAGTATGCGTTTTTCGGCTGCAGTGGTCTTGCGAGCGTGACGATACCAGACGGCGTCGCGAGCATAGGGGAAGGTGCGTTCGCCTATTGCAGTGGTCTTACGAGCGTGACAATACCTGGCAGCGTGACGAGCATCGGGGAACGTGCGTTTGCCTATTGCAGCGCCTTGAATAGAGTGATCTTTGAAGGCGATGCGCCTGAAGTCGGCACGGATGCGTTTGCCGAAATTCCGTCCGATTGCATTGTGCGCATAAGCCGCATGGCGAAGGGCTTTGGCGTTGGCGGCAAGTGGCAGGGGATGACGGTCGAGTATTACGGCCCGAAGTTCACCATCGACGAGAAGGGCGTCTTGACAGGAGTCAAATTGTATGAAGCCACAAGCGTGGTGATTCCGGATGCAGTGACGAGCATCGGGGAAGATGCGTTCTCTGGTTGCAGCGGGCTTGCGAGCGTGACTATCCCCGACAGCGTCACTTACATCGGGCCCTATGCGTTCCGCGGTTGCAGCGGGCTTACAAGCGTGACGATACCCGACAGCGTTACGAGCATCGAGTATGGGGCGTTTTACGGTTGTAGTGGTCTTAAAAGCGTGACTATACCTGATAGCTTGACTAGCATAAATATGTATACGTTCGACGGTTGTCACAGTGACCTTTATGACACGACAACCATACCGGGCGTTCAGTTGGTTGATGGCTGGGTGGTTGGCTATACAGAGGTGAAGGGGGCATTGGATTTGACGGGAGCAAGAGGTATCGGGGCCTATGCGTTTTCAGATTGCAGCGGGATTACGAGCGTGATGATACCCGATAACGTGACTAGCATCGGATATTATGCGTTCTACAATTGCAGCGGCCTTACGAGCGCGACAATTGGCAACAGCGTGACGAGCATTGGCCTTGGAGCGTTCCGTGATTGCATCGGGCTTAAGAGCGTGACTATACCCGACAGTGTCACGAGCATAGGGTATGCTGCGTTCTACTGCTGTAGCGGGCTTACAAGCGTTACTATACCCGGCAGCGTGACGAACATTGGGACTTATGCGTTCCGTAATTGCAGCGGCCTGACGAGCGTGATCTTTGAAGGCGATGCGCCTGAAGTCGGCACTGATGCGTTTGCAAGCC
>Ga0265298_10006744_pt1 | contig 14100 bp, 15 predicted proteins | sample AusTroGonzalo_MG_3_FD_193486 | JGI IMG/M metagenome (GOLD analysis project Ga0265298, IMG submission 193486) | Bovine rumen microbial communities from tropical cattle in Woodstock, Queensland, Australia - Gonzalo_01 | ecosystem: Host-associated > Mammals > Digestive system > Stomach > Rumen ...
AATGTCAAATTCGTAAAAAACTTTTTTATATTTGATTTGTTCTCAACTACTCAAATCATAACCTACAGCAAGAGTAGTTGATAAGTTTACATGATTTCTCTACATCGTTGGTGGTGATGGGGTTGCTGTAGGTAGGTTTACAGCAACCTCTTTTTTGCTGTGGAGACACACAATGAAATTAGAGAATGTGAAGCTCTTTACTGAATATGAAAGGCAATTCAAAGCAAAGTATCATGGCTTATACAATAAGATTGCTTATGACAAAGACAAAATGTATTTTACATTTGAAGTCATTGCTAATCGCATGTCATATACTTTTAGATTAGAAGTAGATCCGCCTGTAAACGGCGACCATACTTGCAGATTATATTACATGCATGACAAAATCAAAATGCAACCCGTTGTGTTCAAAGAATCTCGTAAGCCAATGGAAATGAACATACAAAATGCTATTCATGCGGCTACATTCATGATTGAACACATTAACAAAGTGATGTTTGCGGTAGATGACTTTCTGAATGTGTTTAATCTGAATTGCTCTGAACGAAGAAACGAAATTTTGGAAAATGTAAAAACAAGTCGTTCAGTGCAAGACGTTTGCTTTAACAATAGATACAAGTTAACTGATGAATTTATTGCAGACATTGCTTATGCGTATGCAGCGTTATCTGCGGTTACACAACATCCGTTTACACCAGATGGCAATAAAGAATTTAGATTAAGCACAGCTGACATAGCAAGCAAACTGACTAATTCGCTAAACAGACAGACAAAGATTAACCATGTAATTTCAGCACATGCTTTACTTTGTGCTTATGCTTTGCTTGTTCACATTGACATTGACGGCGACAGTACATGGAAAGAATTGATGACTGAAGACAGAACTACAACATATGTGCAGCTCTCAGAAGAAATTGTTAACGTACTAAATTCCATTTAAAGACAACCCACATTATCTTAGGTAAATAATGATTGAAGAAACCATCCAACAAGTAATAGAATCCGCATCAGGAAAAGTTACATTCTTTGAACCTGAAGCTGGATCTGACGAATACACCCTCGGTCCTAATACAACAGGGATCTCATTGAAGACTAAAGAACTTCGAGACTTTACAGACTTCAATAAAGTTGATAAAGAAATCGCAAAGTATTTCCTGTTTGGTTCAGATGTAAAGGAGAATGATGTTTATCTCCGTAATCCTGAAACCAATATCGTGTATAAGATAGAACAAACAATTAGCGGATCTTTGTCACCGATTTGGTTGAAAGCAAATCTTCCGCATCTTGTTCCAAATTTGATTAAGTTAATTAAAGACAACATGCTAATGGGAGATGAATGCACTTTTTCAAACAATCCTACAGGTTCTCAAGTTCTACTGAACGCTAAAGAACTTGAAAGAAAGTTACCTGAAGCAGCTGAATACTTTCCAATCGTCATCAGACAGCACGCCGATAGATTTGGACCAACTGGACGTAACTATGCTTTCAATGATAAGGAAAAGGGTAAGATTACTATATGTGAGAAAGCCAAGTTGACGCTTTCAAAGAATGGCGATGTAATTGACATCTTTGATGCTCTGGCAGAAAACATCTTTAGCTTGAAGTGTCCATTAAACACAATTAACCCATTGACTTCTATTGTATCTTACTCTAACTACAAAGAAGATTACGCCTATCACAAGATACTTGAAGTTAAGCACACAAAATCAGATGAAGAATCGTTCCTTACAAAGTGGTTGAAGAATCGTTTAACACCAGGTGAAATCAAGATCCTTCAAGCATGGGTGTTCGCTGTATATGACTCAAAGAACAGAGGCAGACAGATACTTTGGATCTATGACCCTGAAGGTAACTCTGGTAAGTCAACATTCTTTAACGCTGTATTCAGAGATCTGATGAATAACCAGCTTGTATATGCAGTAGATAAAGCAGATACATCATTCGGTGGAAGATTTGATGCGTCCGCATATTATGATAAGCGACTGATGCTTGTTCCTGACTGTAAGAACCGCAAAGTTGTAAAGTATGGTACTATACATCAGTTGACTGGTGGTGACCAAATGAAGGTTGAGTTCAAGGGTGCTCGTTCATTCTCATTCAGACCAGCTCTGAAAATCCTAATTGGTAGTAACGAACCACCTGAAATTGACTTATCAGCACGACATGAAAAGACTCGTATTATCGTGTTGAACTGGAAGTTAAATGAAAAGGCATTACACGAAATCGTTTATCATGACAAGAACGGCAACATCCTTCGTGATAAGATGGGTGAACCAATCTTTCATGGTGACTCAACACTTGAAGATAGACTGCATGATTCGTTACCTGAATTCTTAGGTGAATGTAAAGCAGCATATACAGAACTCTGTAATGATAGAAACACAATCAATCCTGAAGCAGCAATGGATAACCTTTATAACATTGCAGATGATAATGGACAGTTCTATGATGATTTCTTTGATACATACTTTGAGAAGTCAGCATTAGAATATGTACTTATCGCTGACATTGAATCTAGGTGGGTAGAACATCTCAGAAACGATACTAATCAGGCACTCATGAAAAATAAAGGAGTTTCACCAAATGTTTCAGATATGATCTCTCACTTTACAAAGCAGGGATATATCAAAAAACGTAAACTGATAAACGGTAAACAGCGATATGTTCTAATGGGCATGAAAGCTTCTGAGTTATCAAATGTATCAGGCAAGGCTGACAAAGGGTTTGACTTTAAAGAAGGAGTTGACTGGAAGTAAAATTTGCATCGTTTGCATGGGTTTGCACAAATTTGCATATGAAAAAACTGCTTAAATTTGTGCAAATCGTTCTTTTTTGCAGTATTTGCAGTATTTGCATCATAATTTCAGATTGATTTTGAAATGACTAAAGTCAAAAATCAAAAACATCATTTCATTTTCAAGTTGAAAACTGCATGCAAATTGTGCAAATACTGCAAAAAAGACGGATTTAATGAAAAAAAGGCTGTTTTTTCATAGAAAATCGTTGTGCAAATGATGCACACAAATGCAAATTGTAATAATTTTGTAAACTTTGGGTTAAATTTAAGATCTATCAACAGTTTATTAACAGTTATAAGGAAGACAGGATGGATATTAACAAATTGCTACAACAGAACATTCCGGCTTATCATGAACCTTTGCCTGAATGCGCAGAGTTTGATGGTACTGCGGAAATCGTTGACTTTACTATGAATAAGGAGTTAACGATAAGTATTGAGATGTTCGTGGATAAGTATAGTGTCAAAGACAGATGGGGACGAAAGTTCTACACCGGTGAGAACGAAACCCGTTTACTGACTATACTGCTGAATATCTTGCAGAAGAACGGAGCAGATCTTACAAAAGTTAAAGAAGCACTCGATGCGAAACCTGACCAGAACCCAGTAATTGCTCTGATACTCCAAATTGAAACACAACTGATTGGTAAGAAGAAAGTGACAGTACCAATCAGAGTGTCTCGCGCTAAACCTTACAGGGAGTTTATCTACTATCCTAAAGGTTTAGAAAATAATTGAGTTCTGGCTATTGACGAAACACTAATTATTTTGTATATTTTAACTGTTGATATTTGAAAGAGCCGCGCAAATATCAGCAGTTCATTTTAACCTGCGGCGTAAAGGAGCCTATTATGGCATTGAAAGTATCTCTCGATGAAATTCTCGCAAACGCTGAACGCAAATCTATTCAGGAATATAAGGGTGACGCAAAGATCGTTTCCGTTGCTGAATACCGTGGTCAAACCGGTAAGCTATCTATCAAGGTTGAATTTGATGTTGATGGTGCGAAGTTTGGTGCTTATTCTGGTCTGACTGAAGCATCTGTCAAGATCACACTATCTAAGATTACACAGGTTCTTATTGCCGCTGTTGGCGAAGCCAAGGCAAAGGAAATCTTCAATAAGTGTGCTGAAGATGAAGATGTGAACAATGAAACCGATTTGGCAATCATGCTCGCTCAGAAGACCAATGCAAAGCTACGCAATACAACCGTTATTGCTACAGTTGAACGTACCATTGCTGAAAAGGATGAACAGGGCAAGGTAAAGAAATACAACATCAAGTGGTATATCAAGAATGAAGGTACTCCACTTTCTGAAACCAAGCCTGCTGAAGCTGACAAGCCATCTAAGACAAGTGCTGCATTGCCTGAATCGTCTGATGATTTCCTAAACACATTTAACGCATAACTCCCTAATTGTGCATTAACCGCTCCCTAGTAGGAGGTCGCGCCGAACGGGAGCATTTCTTTCTAAGTTTATGACAAGATACGGAACAAAGCTGAAACCATCACAAAGAGTTGAAATTCTGCAAGAGAAGTTCGAGAACGATGAGTTTCCGATAGAGGCTAAATATATCAAATCGGCAGCAATAAATTACTGCAAGGATCTATTCTGTTGTTCAGGATCTTGTGCTGCTGAAACAGTCAAACAATGGACGAATGAGTATGACATATTCCTTCAACCAAAGATAAAGACAAGATAAAGTTTGGGGCACGGTGGTTTTTGTTTCATATTATTCCTCATCGTTTTCCACCGTGCTCCACCAAGCTTAGGTACTGAGCGCGTATTTTTACGAATTTTTCGGCCCGGTACTTAAGGCTAACTCTCCTAGGTTAGCAATTTCTCATAGTTATCTGCCTACAAGGACCCCCTGCTGCGGATATGCCGCTCAGGGGGTTTTCTCATATATAAATTTGGACTGGAAAGGGTCCACCTACTTGAGCTGGCAAACTGTCAGCTCATTCTTTGTCTTGATAAATAGTAGAAAGGAGACAAACATGTTGAAAGTATTCTACACATTTCGAGACATAAACAATTCTACCCTAAAGTATGAAGCCTCAAACGATTTCACAGCGGTAATGAACGATAGCCCAATGGGTGATGTTCTTGGTGAGATTGCTGTTTATGATAAGATACTGGCTGAAGCAAAGCTGATGTGTTATGACGTAATTGGAACAGCTCAGATACGTCGTCATCTTGTCTTACCATCATTCACAAAGTCAAATGCTATCGTCGTAGATCCGAATAAGATCTATCATACATGGTTCTGGACTAACGGAACAAACGCTGAACTATGGAGACGTTGCCATCCACAAGCAGCAGGACTCTTTGAAGCAGCATGTCAGGTTATCGTCAATAAGTGGCCTGAATATAAGAATGCAGTTGAGACCGTCTTTGGAACGAACTTGCTATTTCCTCATAACATGTGGGTTATGTCAAGAGATAAGTTTGAAAGATATTCACAGTGGCTGATGTTTGTGCTAGGATCGTTGAATTTGCCACCTGAACCTTCAAAGGTTGGATCTTTGCTAGCTGAAAGGCTCTTCACAATTTGGGTTATGCAGAATTTCGCATTGAAAGACCAGGTCTGGGTTCCTGCTAAGGCATATGATAAAGTAACTGGCAAGGAACTAGTTGGATTTAACGGAGTTGCAGATTAACATATAAGGAGATATAAAATGGACGAAAGAGCAAAAGCAATAATTGACGCATTAGAACAAAAATGTGCAGAAAAAAAGGCTGCATTTGAAAAGATGACGCCTGAGCAGAAAGCTGAAGTGTTAAAAGAACAGGAACGCAAAGCAAAGATCATGGCTAATCATAGCTTTACGATTAAACCTGTTGAAGACCAACCAGGCAGGTGGCAGGTTATTTTAACTCTTGATGGCAAGACACAAAATTGCGCATTTAAGATAGATCCTAACAATGTGCCGTCTGTTGATGAAGTAATTGAAATGGTCGAGCTACAAGTTAAGAAACTTATTTCATATTACGTTATGAAAAACCTGTTGTAAATAATTCATGAATGTTGAACAGTTAGAACAGTTAGAAAAGAAATTGAAGGAGTTGCAGGATAACATCACTGCAATTTCAGGTTATCTTGTTGAACTGAAATATGATATAAAGAATAAGAAATAGATTGTCTTCTCGCCCCACAGTAGCTTGTCATTTTGTCTCCGTGGTTCTCCGCTACTGTGGGGTCTTTTTATGCAGTCTTCAAGCAATAAATAGTTTAGGAGGTTCTTATATGAACAAGTTGGTTGAAACCCTTAACGCACTCTTTGAAAAGTATGATGTATCCGACAAAGAAGTTGCTGAAGTTCAGGATCTAATCGCAAAGATTGAATCCGATAATGAAGACGAATTTACTTACAAAGACAAGGAAACTGAAGACGAAGAAATCGAAGACGAAGAATAGTCTTCCTTTGTGTAGATAACAGATGTCTGCATAATGTTTTAACCTAATCTGTGGAGCGTATTATGTCCAATAAAGTTACGAATGAAGAAATCCTTGCAGCACTTGAAGTTATGGATAAGAAACTAAATGTTATCTGTAATGTCATGCTGAAGGTCAACGAAAAGCTAGAAGAAAGCGAAAAGCCTGAAACAGTTAACTAATCGGAGGTGGCTATGCCAAGTGGAATTAGAAAAGACACTGGCAAAGCTAACTGCGAATTACGTCAATGCGTTGAAGCAAAGATAGCAGCACACAAAGGACGTATCAGCATGAACAACAAAATGCAGTCCGTGCTTGATTACGTTCAGACTGTGCTGATTAAACCATTGACGATATCTCTTGAAGAATCTGATGGAACAGACTTAACTGCATCAGATCTTGCAGTTGCTTTGCTAAACATCAATACCGATTTAGTCGTCGAGCACCTGAATAAGGATGAGCTCTATCGCTGTCTTGACCTAATCTTCTATCGCATCAATCCTTATCTCCCTGCTGAGTATAAAGTCAATCGCTTTGCTTTCAACTCGATGAACTATGCTTTCATCAGTGACCAAGCAAAAGATGCATACCGTGTATTCATTGACGATGTATTAGATGCATGCAATAAGATAGAGGACATGCTGACTAAGCAGTATTTCGTAGCTGGTGGAATAAACAAGCTCGAGATATTGAAGAGACGATATAGAAAGAACTGGGGCGACCAACAGAAATCGTTGGAAGTCAAGGCTACTCAAGGCGATGACAAATCGTTTGAAGTTATCATAAGAGATGCCTAATGCATTCAGTTACATTGACATTGCTACCATATCAGAAAGAATTCATCAAGAGGGCGAATGATCCTCTTGTGATTCTTTGTGCAGGCGTTTCTGCTGGAAAGACAAGAGCTGCTGCAACATGGGTAGTGTTAGAATGCCTGAAAAAGAAATCTCGTATCATTGCAGGTGCTCAGACGCACGTTGCATTGGAACGAGTACTTTTCCGTGAAATAGAAATGATGCTTCAGTCATTCGGTGTTCAATATAAGTATAACAAAGGCCAGTACTTCCAGTTAGAGAATGGATCTGAAATCTTCGGAGCTACTAACGAGAACCCTGTTGCTGTATTGGGTTATACGGATATTGATGGAGCTATCATTGACGAAGCTGCGTATGCATCGGAAGATTTCTTCAACTATACCGCTGACCGTCTTCGTGGTGAACATATTAAGGTTCCGAAGATTAGACTGATTACATCACCATCAAACTCAGTTGCAAGTAAATGGTTCAAAGATCTGTGCATGAAACATCCAGATGCAGTGATACATGCTACATCGCTGGACAACAAGTTCACATCTGATGAGTTCAAGCAACAACTGATTGACCGTTATGGCAAAGGTACTCCGCTGTATCGTCAGCAGGTACTTGGTGAGTTCATTGAGACAGATACATCTGATGCGTTGGTGACTCCTGACAAGTTTGCTGGTTCGCCTTGCCTTGATGCTGGTAATCGTTACTGGATAGGCGTTGACATTGCTCGCTTTGGTGTTGACCGAACATGTATCATTGTCAGAAACAACAGAGAAATCGTTGACATGAGCATACTGCATCAGGCTGACTCACATGTGATTATCGGTGAGATAAAGCGACTGAGCATTGGCAGAAATGTTGAACGAATCTATCTTGATGGCACCGGAGGTTACTCATCTGGTGTGTTTGACATCTTAAAGTTGGAACTGGACAATGTGTTTGAGGTTAACTTTGGTGCGAAATCCCCAGATGTTATGTGCTCGAACAACAGATCATATATGTATCGCAAACTGAAAGAGGCGATTGAGAGTGGTTTCTATGTCAATGACAAGGATCTGATTGAAGAAATCTGTGCTCAACGCATGAAACTCAATGCTGCTGGTTTGTTCCAGTTAGTACCAAAGGAGGAAGTCAAGGAATATCTCGGCGGTAAATCACCTGACTTGAGTGATGCTCTGGCTTTATCCTTCTATTCTAATGAAAAGATGGAGAACACTGTTGCAAGTCATGATAGATGCAATGAGTGCATGACTTTCCTATTTCGTTAACATACTTATTTGTAAATAATTCAGGAGAAGTTTTAGTATGGCTAAGAAAAATACACCAAATGAAATTATTCAGAAGGTCTGTGAATTCTTGTCTAAAAGTTCAGATTACTACTGCACTTTCATCAAGCGTAAGAAACGCGACATGGAAATCTATTCGGGTAATTTCTGGTCAGACGAAGTAATTAACGACACTGATCGTAAGGGCAGACTCTGTAAGTCCTTTACAATGTATCCGAAGTACTGCAATGCAATCATTTCGCCATTCAATAAGTCACCGTATCATGCTGACTTAGAAGACGAAGATGGTGTCTATGCTGAAATTCAGAAAGAACTGGACAGAATTGAGAATACAACGGACGTAAAGTTTATCATCCAGCAAGCCTTGAAACATGCATGTATTCAAGGTACTGGTTTCTTTATTCTCTCAACGGAAAATGGAAAGATCGTTCCTGAAGTCGTTAGAGATGTTGGTCAGGTTGCTATGGATCCTGGCTGTCAGGATTTGAGTGGTGCTGACGCTGAAGAAGGTGCTATCGTCAATATCATTCCGATAAAGAAAGCAAAGCGACTTTACGGTGACGACATTACTACTCGTGACGATAAGTATCTGCTGTCTAACTTTGGTGACCAATGGACTTGGGGACGTGACATGATTCCTGTGGTATCTTACTACAAGATGAATGACAAGGGAACTGTGAGCTACTACAAGATCTGCGGCGATAAGGTTATCATTGATGGAATTGAGATTCCGACTAGCCGCATTCCGATCTTCCGCATTTGCTTTAATGAGATTGTAAGAAACAACAAGATTGACTACAACGGTATCGTTGATATGACGGCTGATCTGCAGTTTGGTATGAATTTGGGCTATTCTACATTGCTGGAAAGAGCTAACCGAACTCCTAAGGCTAACTTTATGATGCCCGCTAAAGCATTGGATGGGTTGGATGAGTTCTATAGGCGTTTACAGACCAAGGAATCGTTGGTTTGCCTCTATAATGGAGATGTTGCTCCAACTCCAATAGTTGAGCAGTACCAAACTGCTGATCTAATGAGTACTATTCAGGCATGTAATGATCTAATGAGTAACACAATTGGTGTTCCATCACAAGGAATTAACCCTGCTACTAGGGACCAAACTGCTACTGAGATCTTAATTCAGCAGAATAACGCTGAAAGTAATCTAGACACGCTTTATTCTAACGCACATGACGCTATCTACCAGATGAATAAGACTATCATTGAGATACTCTGCTGGCAGAATAACATAGAACAACTGCCTGAGTTCAAACTGATTAACGGTCCTCAGGTTATTACACGAATGATGAAGCGTCGTCAGGAACTACTCGCAGTAAGCAATCTGGTTGATGATAAGACAAGAAAGATCATTGCTAAGGCTTACGTTGAAACATTGGACGATGATGTTAAGGCTCCACTGCTTGCTGACATTATCGCTAATACTGAAGATATTACATTCTTGAGCGACAGTAAGGAAGATGAAGATCCTCGTGCTTACGCAACTCTACAGAAGATGAACAATGTGCTGGTTGCTACTCAGGATGAACTCGAAAAGCAAATCGCAATGAACGCTGAAATGAAGAAGGAACTTGACCAGTTGAATCTCCAGTTGCTCAACGCTAAGGAACAGCACATACTTGAATTGAGAAAGCAAGACCAAGACTTCGCTATTGCTCAGGCTAAGTTGAATCTGGATGCTACTAAGGTTGCGGTAGAAACAGAAGCTAAGGCTGCTGAAGCTGATACCAAACTCCAGACAGAAAACGTCAAACTTGAGAAAGAAGTTCTATCATTGGAAAACAAGAAACTCGACATAGCTGATAAGGCAATGGAAAGAGTGGTTGCTGCTGCTAATCCTACAGTAAACGTGGAGGAATAAGCAATGGATTGGATAGGATATTCTCCATACGAAGATTTCATGCAGAAGCTGTCGGTATCTAACCCGGCAGCCTTTGCTGCTCAGTCTCAACAGGAACAGACATTCAACGTTACTCCTGCTACAGTTACTGGAATGAATACTCCTGCTCATGCTCGCTCTACATTCATTAGACAGATGAGGTACTTGCCTACGTCTAATACCTGTTTCGTTACATTGGGTAACCAGCAGTATTGGTATCCGATATCTCAAAGACAGTTAGCTCAGTGGCTGAACAGCAATTCACTCGGACGTTACTACAATAACTACGTCAAGTTATAGGAGAAAGATATGCAAAACAGAAAATCAGTTCGCGATATCATTGTGGATGCAATGGACCAAGCACGTATCGTCAAACGCAATCAACCGATACCTGGTGACTTGTTCGTATCTGCATTGATGTTGCTCAAAGATAGAATTGCTGAATACGGCAATACGAATTATCTGCAGTTCTTGAGAAAGGAAATCAACTTTACGCCAGATAAACCTGTGCTAACTGTTGGTGACTGGCTGCTCAAGGATGAGTACACAAATGTAGTAGATGTAGTTGAGAACATGATTGACATTCCGCCAGTAGAATACATGAAGCGAGTATTCGTGAAGAGTGAACGCAAACTGTTCGTTGGTTCACCTGAAGGCGAATGGATGGACGGAGGTGATGGTAAGTATCTGTTCGAGAACTATCCTGACCTTTACGCTCCAAGATTGCAGGAAGTAACTCGCGTGTTCATCAGACCGAAGAACTCTCCAGCAATGTATGATCGTAACTGGCATGAACTCAAGTTCGTTGCTTATGAGGATTTCTACGACTTTGACCGTCAACGTAACATCTTTACTGTTGTGCCTGAAGGCGATACATTCCAGAAATTGATGTTCAGAGAACAGATGATTGCGTCGGGATATGAAGTAAAGCTCGTCTATAATGAACATTATGAAATTGACGAAGATACTGTGCTGAACATACCTGGACAGTTCATTGCCCTCTTTACAGCAGCACTTGTGGTTGACCTTGCTCGTCAGTTCCCTCGCATGAGTGACACAACGGTTGCTTTACTTCAGGAACGCTTGAGCAAGATGGAAGAAAACGTTCGTCGCTCATCTAGCGTAAACAAGTTCATTGGTCGAGACATCAATAATCAAGTTCCATTGTGCTATGATACATTTGCTGATGGATCTTATCTTGGTCTCTAAGGAGTAACGATGCCTAATGTACATTTGGTTTCTAATCTCGTAGGAGGATGGAGCAAGTCAGACGTTCGCTTGGCAAATCTATCGGAAAGTGTTAACCTTTACAGCGAAACACAAGGTGATGGTGCTGCATCTTCATCTGTGTTGAGATCTATCCAAGGCACAAAGTTACTGTTGGAAATCAGCGACAGACCTTGCCGTGGTATGTTTGAATGTGCTCGTGGTCAAGACGGCTTTCCTTTGCTGTTTGCAGTTTACGGCAACACGCTTTACTGCATTAAGAACGAGGAAGATGGTTGGCAAGCATATGAAATCTATAATCAGTTGACTAACGTTGATACTCCCGTTGGCATGTGTGAGACAGGTGGTGAAGGTTCAGCTCATCCTCACTTGATTGTCGTTGATGGAGCAAACGTAATCGCATGTAATACTGAACTAAGTATCAGTGAAATGCGAGATCCTTCTGCTGATGGTTGCAGAACTATTGCCCTCCCATATCGTGTAAGGCAGGATGATAAAGACAATCCTTCACAGCGAATCGTTCCAACTCACTGTGCGTACTGCTATAACTACTTGATTGTGAATGACGAAGGCACTGATGCTTTCTACATTACATATCAGTATCCGTTTGAAAGAACAGAACAGAACGGCACAGGAATTGACTACGACATCTTTATGATTGACTCTACACGACCTGGTGAACAAGGCTACAAGGATTACGGCTTCATCACATACGCTGAATGGTCACCCGATAACATTACAGCTCTTTGCTCAAATGCAACATTGCTTTATACATTCGGTCCGAAGAGTACTCAGATCTTTACATACAATTCAGATGTTGACTGTCCGTTCGTATCGCCAACGAATGCTGCTAACTCAATCGGTATCAAGGCAGTACGTTCTTTAGCAATGGTTGGTGACTATGTGTTCTATCTAGCATCAAGTTCTATCGGTGAGAATGGTGTTTACTTCTGGAAAGGTAATCAGTTGACTCGTTGCTCAACTCCAGATGTTGAACGACTTATCTCAGGTTTCAAGAATCCTTCAGACGCAATCGGTCAATGCTGGTTGGAGAATGGACATACATTCTATGCGATAACATTCGTTGATGATGACTATACATTGGTTTACGATATTCTCGAGAACCAGTGGCACAGACGTTCAAGCAAAGATAGATTAACGAACGCTCATCATGCATGGAGACCACAGTTTGCCTTGCTACATCAGAGTAAGTTGATGTTCGGAACGAAAGATGGTTGCCTAATCTACCTTGCTGCTAACAAGTGGAACGAATATGATGGACGACCAATGATTAGAATGCGTCGTTCTGGTATGCTCTTTGACAATTATGTTTCATACTTCCTTGATAACTTGAGACTCATCTGCAACAAGGGTGACTTCGAGGATCCACTTCTGACTCCACATATCATGATGAGATACTGTGATGAAGGTGGTGACTGGTCTAACCAGGAAATCGGATTACTTGGCAGACAAGGACAGTATAACTACGATGTTGAGTGGTTCAATCTTGGACTTCATCGTGTACTTTGTGTTGAAGTATCTGTTTCGGATCCTGTTAACTTCTGTGTAATGGGTGGTAAGGTGCAGTATACTCTATGTGACCAACCATAAGGAGGGTACATGAACTTACAGAACAAGATTCAAATCAACGATGTATCACAATTCTCTAACGCTGAAGAGCTTGCCCTGGCAAACATTGGTCGCTGGGGTAAGTATCAGGACAGAAACTACAGATTGACTATTATGAAAGACGTTGTGTTCGTCAATACATGGGGTGACTGTGACATTGAGTTACTTGCTCACATGCCATTCAGATACACCGATGATGATGGCGAACACGTCGTTGATGAAAATGCAAATCAAATAAGTGTTAAAGGAGTTTCTACCTTTACCTATGTTTATAGATAACAATGGAGGTTTATAATGGGCGCTAGTAATGTATTAGGTTCAGCAGGAGCAGGTGCTGCTGCAGGCGCTTCGTTCGGTCCATACGGCGCTGTCATTGGTGGTGCTGTAGGTTTGCTTGGTGGTATCTTCAGCGAATATGAAAATGCCAAGAGCGAACGTGAAAGACGACAAGCAATCGAGAAAGCAGCTCAGCAGTTCAACATGGACATGGGCGATGCTGAACGAATGCTCAAGGATTTCTACAATAACAACCAGGCAATCGGTACTCAGCAAGATATCTCGACGTATCGTAACCTAGTTGACCAGTATGATCCGAATGAGTTCGTCTACGACTACGATGATTTCAGCTATGACAAGACTGCTGATGATTTCTATGCCGCAAACAAGCAAGCAATTATAGATAAGACGGCAGACGCTGTTCAGCATACTGCTGCAGGTGCAGGTATCGGTCGTGGAACTGGTGCCGCTAATCAGATTGCTACTGCAGTTGCTGAAAAGAACGAAGATCTTTATCGCGATGCTCAGAATGCTTACAATCAGGATAGACAGTTCGCATATAACTTGTGGAACGCACAGATCCAGCAAGGTCAGAACCGTCTCAATCAGTTGCAGAACGCTGTCAATACTCAGATTGGTATGTATGGCAATCTCGCTAATGATTATCAGGATTGGCAACAAAATATGATGCAGCAACAGTTGGATCTACAGCAGAACAAGGCAGCTAATAAGATGAACCTTGCT
>Ga0265298_10006746_pt1 | contig 14099 bp, 6 predicted proteins | sample AusTroGonzalo_MG_3_FD_193486 | JGI IMG/M metagenome (GOLD analysis project Ga0265298, IMG submission 193486) | Bovine rumen microbial communities from tropical cattle in Woodstock, Queensland, Australia - Gonzalo_01 | ecosystem: Host-associated > Mammals > Digestive system > Stomach > Rumen ...
CAACAGCATGCTCGTAGGCGTCGAGGTCGCGGTGGAGAATGTGATCCCCAAGGTGATGGACAATCTCGACAACCCCGATGAATATTACGCCATCGTACGACAGATCCTAGAACTGAACGCCCCCATCATCGGCTCCGCCGTCGCCTTCGAGCCTTATTACTATCCTCAGAAAGGCGAGCATTTCTCGCCCTACGCCTACCGCACGGTCAACGGTGCCATCGAGACCAAGCAGCTGGGATCGGCGGAATACGAATACCACTGTATGGACTGGTACCAGATACCCAAGCTGCTGAAAAAGAACTACTGGAGTGAGCCATATTACGACACGGGTGGCGGTGAGCAGATGATGACCACCTATTCCCATCCCCTGTACGACAAGAACGGCAGCCTCATAGCAGTCATCACGGCAGACGTGTCGCTCAACTGGCTCACGGAGCTGGTGGCAAAGAGCGACATCGAACTCAATGCCAGGCTTCTGGAGACGGAGATCGACTCTACCAACCTGGAGGTCGACGATACGTTCTTCTATACCCACGCCTATTCCTTCATCATCGGCCGGGGCGCCACATACATCACCCACCCCAATAGCGAGCGCATCCTGAACGACACCTACTTCGTCTACTCGATGGAGACCAACGACTCGATCGATGCGCAGATTGGCTATGATATGGTCGACGGGCTGTCGGGCATGCGTGAGATTGACCGCGACGGCGTGAAGTTCCTCATCTGCTATGCCCCGATCGAGCGCACGGGCTGGTCGATGGCCACGGTCATACCCGCCAAAATCATCTATGGCAGTTCCCGGCTGCTCAGTGTCCTCATACTGTTGATCATGCTCGCCGGTCTGGTGGTACTGTTCCTCGTCTGCAACTCGGTAGTCAAGCGCATCACCCGCCCATTGGCACGCTTTGCCGACTCTGCCGACGAGGTCGCCAAGGGTAATCTAGATGCAACGCTGCCCGATATCAAGACCAAGGACGAGATGGCCCGCCTGAGCCAGTCGTTCTCCCTCATGCAAGCCTCTCTGAAGCAGCAGATGGAGGAACTGCGGCAGTCGACGGCCTCCAAGGCAGCCATCGAGAGCGAACTCAAGGTAGCCAGCGACATCCAGATGTCAATGCTCCCGAAGATATTCCCAGCCTATCCAGACCGCGACGATATCGACATCTTCGGCCAGCTGACACCCGCCAAGGCCGTCGGTGGCGACCTCTTCGACTTCTTCATCCGAGACGAGAAGCTATTCTTCTGCATCGGCGATGTCTCCGGAAAGGGCGTGCCAGCCTCTCTGGTCATGGCAGTGACCCGCGCACAGTTCCGCACCGTCTCGGCCCACGAGTCGCAGCCGGACCGTATCATCACCCGTCTGAACGAGACGATGAGCGAGGGCAACGACTCCAACATGTTCGTCACCCTCTTCGTCGGCGTGCTTGACCTGCCGACGGGACGGCTCCGCTATTCCAATGCCGGCCACGACGCGCCCCTGCTCATCGGATCCGGCATCGGCATGATGCCCTGCGACTCCAACCTCCCTGTCGGCGTGATGGGCGACTGGAAGTTCACGATGCAGGAGACGCAGGTTGATCCGGGCACGACCATCTTCCTCTATACCGACGGACTCACCGAGGCAGAGGATATCGACCATGGCCAGTTCACAGAAGAGCGTATCCTGAAGGTGGCCCGCCAGTCACAGCCTGCAAATCACACGCCCCATCAGCTGGTGGAGAACATGACCAATGCCGTGAGGGAGTTTGTCAACGGTGCCGAGCAAAGTGACGACCTCACCATGCTGGCCATCCAATACACGAAGCACCAGCTCGACGTGCGCTACCAGCGCAGCATCACATTGACCAACGACGTCCAGCAAGTGCCGCAGTTAGCAGAATTCATGGATCATGTCTGTGAGGCGATGGGATTCGACGAGCTGACCACCATGCAGATGAACCTCGCCATCGAAGAGGCCGTAGTGAATGTGATGAGCTATGCCTATCCCGAGGGAACGACGGGTAGTGTCAATGTGGAGGTCCAGGCGAATGATGCCAGACTGAAGTTCGTCATCTCTGACAGCGGCAAGCATTTCGATCCCACAACTGTGGCGGCAGCCGATACAACGCTCTCGCTGGAGGAACGTTCCATCGGAGGCCTCGGCATCTTCCTGGTGCGACAGCTGATGGACAGTGTGAACTACGAGCGCATCGGCGGCTTCAACGTTCTCACACTTCGTAAGAAACTGTCATCGGCGCCAGCGTAAAGTTTTTATTTGGACAGGCTCTGAACGTATTTCACGGGCTCCCCATCGCCCTTCAGGACATCTGCAAAGGTCTGAGGGGTGATTTCTACTGGGCCGTGCATAAACTCAGGAATGTTATAGCTGCGCAGGAACTGGCGATGATAGTCGGGATCGCTCTGTGGCAGCTCAAAGGGTTTTGAAAAGTGACCGTCTTTGTCGACATGGGCAAAGAAGGGACGGGTGAAGGTGCCGTCGTCGCGTCGGCTGCTCACCACGAGCCAGCGGCCATTGCTCGACCACGAGTGATAGCTCTCCGTATCAGGACTGTTGACGGCCGTCAAGGGCTGTGCCTCGCCTGTCTGCAGGTCCATCATCCAAAGGTCGGCATCGTGGTGCCAGATGTGGAAATAGCCAAACTTCGCCATGGTGAACACCAGCCAGCGTCCGTCGGGACTGATGCGAGGCAGCGTGGCGCTCTGATCCTGCGCATCGGCAGCGAACACCAGTTCGCGAGGGCCGAACTGCATGGTCTCAGGATCGAAGCTCTTCTTATAGATGTTGTATTTCAGCTCCTGATAACGGTTCACGAATTCCGCCGTCGCCGATCTGGCGTAGTTCTGGCGCTCGTAGTGGGCACTGCAGTAGTAGAGCGTCTTGCCGTCGGGCGCCCAGGCAGGGAACACCTCAAACTCCGTGGTGTCGTTTTCGAGGTTGGTGACCTCGTCTTTGTCGATGTCGTAGGCGATGATGTCGCTCGCCAGATCGTAGACCTCAATCTTGTTGGGATCGGTGGTGTGGAAGCTCTGGAGGGTCTTGTCGGTAGAGTAGACGATGAGTTTCAGCCACGGGTGCCAGGCGGGATAGACGCCAGCCGAGAGGATGGAGTCGTTGCTCATGTTCACCTTCTTGATGTCGCCGTCGTAGGCAATGACGGTGCCACCCCACTTCTGACGGGCGTGGAACTGCATGCGCTCAGGGTTATACTGCTGGTAGTGGTGGCAGTTGATGCACTGTCCTTCAACCTCGAAGCTACAGAGTTTGTTGTCGTAGATAACGCTCTCGTCGTAGTTCTCCAGACAGCGCTGACTGATGGTAAGGGCCTCGTAGCTGACGAACGACGAGGGAATGAGACGATAACTCAGATAGGAGTCGATGCTGTCGGAGGAGACGTGAATGGCAAAGGGCTTGTGGTGGGTCCACTGATCGCCGTGCCTGACAAACACATCCACGTTGATATCGCCTGCCTGAGCCGTCAGTTCATGCCACTGGCTCATGGATGGCTGCATCTTGTCCTCACACACCACCTCCATGCCCTCTCTCTGATAGCGGGCGATCATACCGTCGGCCTCTGCGTCGAGCTGGAAGGTCAGCGGCGCGATATTCTGAGGGATGGTCACGTCGATGACATCTGGATAGACCTTTGGCAAATCCTGACTCTCCGTATAGTTCTCAGGTATGCTGGCACCGCATGCCGTCAGTAGCACACAGGCGCTCATATATAGGATTTTTTTCAATTTCATATCAATATTCGGATAAGTCTCTCATCAGGTAATAATCATAATAGTAGGTGTCGTTGAAGCCCTTCATGCCCTCACGCACGACATCCGCCTCCATGTGGTTGTAGTGCTGGGCTGCGTTCATGAAGTTCTCGAACGACTGCTTGACGCTCTGGTCGATGGGCATCTGGTCGATCATCTCACGGCCCTCCAGCTTGCCATAGAGATAGGCCGCCTCCTGGATATAACGCGGAAGGCGGGCTTTGGGGTGCAGCTCGAGGTAGTTGCGGAAGTGATGCCAGAACTGGGGGATGTCCTTGGTCCATAGCGTTGCCAGCAACGCCTGCTCCTGGAAGAGCGCATCGTCCTTGCTGTTGCTCTCCACCAGACGGTTCATCAGGAAACGCTCCACGTAGCCATTGTCGCCAGAGAGGAAGTTGGTGTAATGCATCATGCGTGCCACCGGCTTCAGCTCATCCAACTCACGGGCCTCGTCGACCCAGTCGTCATAGAAGGTGGTGTGCTTCAGCAGGTTGAGGAATTTGCCTGTCCGACCCTCTTCCTTATTGAGGATGGCACATTTGGCCAGCAGTTTCAGGTTCTCCACGCGCCATCCGAACTCGACACCCATTTCCGTGGAGAGGCGAGCACTGTAGTTGATCATGCCATAGTGGTAGTAGATCATCGGCCCCACACACATCATCAAGCGCATGTCGAAAGGTGCCTCATAGCGTTTTGAACCGTTAGGATAGAGATACATCTCGTCGGCCTGTCGTCCCAGACGACTCAGTGCCAGGTTGCGCATCATCACGATGGCACGTGTGGGTTCATCCTTCTGCCGGGCTGCCTCTGTGACCACACCCTGCCAGTCGTTCTGCTCAATACAGCGCTGCATCTTCAGTTCGTGGTGGAAGTTCTCGTCCTTATACCAGTAGTTGAACACAGCCCCCGCCAGAGCCACAAGCACCAGCAGCTGTGTGGCGATGCGTTTGAAACGCTTGATGTTGTCGAGCCGCAACAAGACCATCAGTACAAAGAACAAAGCCAGACCATAATAAGGCAGATAGTAGGCGTGGTATTCCTCTTGGAGGAAGTAGAGCGGCAGTGCGGCATAGTAGATATTGGACAAGTTCGTTTCGTGGTATGCATAGTGATAGCACAGCAGAGGCACCACCGCTGCCCCAGCCAGCGCCAGCAGCGAGCCTGCGACCTTCTGCCATAGGGGCTGGTCGAATCGCCAGATGTAGAGGCCCATCAGCAGTGTAGCAGCTATGCCATAGATGCCCAACAACGGATATAGCGGATAGCCCACAAAAGCCGTGACGACGATGAACAATAGGCGTAGACCCCATCGCTGTGGCAGACAGCGGAACACCCATAACAGAGCCGCTACGGCGATGGTGCCGAGTGTGCCGACGAACGCATGGCCGGGAAGTTTCAGGAAGTATATCCAGTAGCCCATATCGACGATGGTGAGCAACAGCAGTCCCACAGGAATCAGTGCCAGAGACATCCACTCGTCCGTCAGCGCGAAGGCCTTCTTGACGAGCCACATCAGCAACAGCCAACAGGCACAAAGCACCAACGTGCCCAACCAGGGATAAAAGAAGAACTGTGTCAGCCAGGAACCCGCCCACGACAACAGTCCGCCAGGCACCACCATCTGTTCATCAAAGAACAATGACGTGTTCAGGAAAAGGTTGCGTTCCTGCAGTTTCCACAACAGGTCGGCCTCGAAGAAGAGCAAGGCGCCAGCCACGATAAACAGCGCCACAAGCCATATAGATATAGGTAGATATCTTTTCATACCTTGCAAAGTTACGACTATTTTCCGAGATGATAGCGATTTTCTATGTTTTTACACATTATTTAATAATAGGAAAAGGATTGTACGGCTCTTTCTTTGTACAAAAACAATAATGATGGGGCGCAAACCCCATCATTATTTTAAACTATAAACTGTAAATTATACAGTTTACTTCACGATCATCTTCTTGCCTTCCTTCACGACGATGCCCTTATAGGCCTTGTCCACGCGCTGGCCGGCGAGGTTATAGATAACAGCAGTAGAGTTCTTGCTGGCAGCAATGCCCTTGATAGCTGTTTCCTCGAACTGGTAAGGCTCCGTTCCTGCACTGATCTTCAGCCAGAAGTTCTTGCCACCAGTCTGGTCGATCAGAGACTCCGTACTGTCAGCAAGTCTCCAGACAACGTTCTTGATCGTGTAGTCGCAAGCCTCCTTGATTTCAGCCATGTTAAAGGCGATAGACTGCATGCCGTTGGCCTCATTAGGAACAACGAATGAAGCTGAGAAGTGCTGCTCCTCGGTCGTGAAGGTCACGTCGCCGATAGCCTGCCAGTGGAGGTAACCACCTGCGTTGGCGTGGCACTGTGTAGTGGTCTTTGCCTCCTTGGAAGCAACATAGTCGAATTCGATAACGGTCTCCTCACCACTGCTCAGCGTGCGGTTAGCCATGATCCAGAACTGGTTGTCCCAGGTCTCACCTGTACCACCTACCTCTTCACGCTGTTGTTCCTGACCGTTGACAACATCCGAAAGGTCATCTCTCTCCACAGCGTTGACAACAACTACCGTCGGGTTAGGATTGATCTCAATAGGCTCAACAGCATTACCCTCGAGCATCTCGAAGGCCATCTTCTTGTAATTGTCGTCCAGGTAGATCTTCCAGATACCCTCGCCCGGGAGGTTCAGCTTAGCCTGGCTGGCCTCTGTGTAGTCGAGCCATTCGTCAGGATCGTTCTTAATAGAGCCAGTGGGCTTCAGTGTAGCGCCCTTGAAGGATGAGTCGTGACCACGAACGGTAGAGATCATGACCTGAGAGACCCAGGCATTCTTCTCGCCGACAACAGCCGTATAGAGGCTTTCGTCCTCATCATAAACGAACTCGATAGCATTGTCGAAGTCGTACTCAAGGCCAGTGTTAGGATTGGAGCCTGCCACGAAGTAACCCTCGTCGAGCTTCATCTGGGCGATAGAGAGATCATCGAAATAGAAATCAATGGCATCCTTATCCTCATGGTTCAGGTTGAAAGCAATCGACTGTATATCGTTGGCGGGGATAGTCACAGTCTGCTCAAACTGCTGCCATTCTGTCGAGAAGGCCACACCGCTTCCGCCGAACGCATTATGAGAGACGTACTCCGACGGCGTCTGCTTGTGGAACTGGCTCATCGTATTCACCACCTTCGAAGCCTTATAACGGAAGCTGACCTTGTACTGAGATCCTGACTTCAACGGCTTCGGAGACTCAATCCAGAACTGGTTATCCCATGCAGAGGCATCACCTTCTGTATCGGCAACAGCGGCATGGATAGCGAACACATGATTACCGTCGGCCTCCTCTTCGATGTCAGCAGGATACGGATCCCAACCGCCGTCATCATTCATATTGAAGTTCTTGACCTTATTCCATGCGCAGATGGTTAAGTTCTTCTCCATATCATTGAACTTGATGGCCTTCTGATCCTCAGTCCAGGGCGTCTCGGCATCACCGTTGGTGATCAGCTCGATCCATTCTACGGGGCGCTGATTAGCCTTTTCCTCATGCGAGATCTTCACATACGAGATCCACCAGTCACCTACATAGTCACCACACTGCACAAGTACAGAACCTGTATTGGCAAAGTAGGCAGCCTCAGGATTGTTCTGACATCCTTCAAACGTCAGCTCCTGCCAGTCTGTGGTCACAGGAATATCACCTGGTCTGTCAGAACCAGAGAAATAACCTCTGATGTTCTGAGCAACAGAACCCTTGATCTTGATGGTGATGGTGTAAGACGCATCATAATCTAAAGAGGGAACGCCAGGGAATGGTTGGAACTGGACGTCATAAAAATTAGCCGTCGCCTCTTCACTATGGAAGTGGAGGCAGCCATCCTCAAACGTAATGCGTGTTGCTGCATCATCACTTATCCAACCATGGCTCCATGAAGCAACAGTAGAGTAGTCAACTTCCACGTCGACCACCTCTTCAGCCTTTGCACCCATAAACACTGAGAGCAAAGCAAAAACTGCAAATAATTTCTTCATAATAGAATAAATAATTAATTAATAAATGAATATATAGAAACTCTCTTTTTCTTATTGCCCACTGAGCGCATCGCAGAATGCCTTATAAGTGGCAGTGCGCACCCAGTCCTTACTCTTATTGTCAATAGCCCAAAGACCCACAGGATCGCTTGTATCGGCCATGTTACCCTTACAGATACCAGCCTGCTTATCGTGAGGAATCTTGTTCATATAGCTCTTGATGACGTATGCATAGAAGTTGGCCAGATTCTGACGCTGGGCGTCTGTAATATCCTTTGCGGCCACATAGACACCCGTAGCATCCTGATACTTGATGTCGAAGTTAGAGAGACGGATCATCTTGCCCGTAGAAGCCAGATTGTCAAGCAGGGTATTCAGAGAAGCCTCGTTGTCAGCCTGCGTTGCTGCGTCCTCGCTATAGCTGAGATTCAGTTTGGCATTGATACCATCGATCTTGGCGCCGTTGTTATCCCACACGCCGATCCAGTACTTGAGGCTCTCCAGTTTCTTGGCGTCTTCAAGCCCAGACTCACTGATAAAGAACTTCAACTTCGCAGGATCACCCTCATACTTCTGGAATGCTGCGCTTGCAACCCTTGATACGACAGGCGCATAATTCTCACTGCCAAGGACATCCTGCCAGAAAATCTGACTATCGGAATGCTTGAGATCGAGCATGTCGTTATCGAGCTTCTTCTTAGCATCAATGGCCTCATCAATAAGGTCGAAAGACGTGATACGGCCAGCGTTGATCTTCATCATACCTTCGCACCAGGCATTGAGCGCATAGTTGATGGTATCTCTCTTCTCCTGCTCTGTCTGTGGACGGTGGTTATCCGGATTATGAACAACCTCAACCTTCTGGATATAGACCAAAGAGTTCAAGTTGCCCTCAATCATCAGGTAACCCTCTGTGGCCCCTTCTGCAGGCATTGCCTCCACAACCACCTTCACCCACTTGCCAGCCTTGATGACGAACTTCTTATCACTTCCGCCTTCCTGAATCTTGTTGTCAGAGAAAGTACAGATAATAGTTTCATCTTTATCAACCTTAGCCCAGAAAGTGACAGTATAATATCCCAGTGGATCAACATCAAAACCTTCCACGATGTAGACCTTTGCACGCTTTGGAACCTTCAGGGCATTTTTACCATCATCATAATTCTTTTCAATCGACGGCTTACCACTCTTGGCCGTTCCTGTAAACTCTTCCATCGTGGTGTAATCCACGGTCTTATCCTCAATAGGATCTACCGGAATCTCAATAGGTGCAGTCAGGACATTGAGCCACCCGTCTGCCTGATTGGCATTCGCAACGATTGGGCTGCCAAACACCTCGCCACCGATCTCCTCCACATGGTCAAGAAGATCCTTCATGTCCAGGAAGTTCATCACACCCTTATCATTGATGATGGAACCCGACATCAGCGTGGTTCCGAAAGCGACATTGTCGAAGTTCGTCACTGCCGCAGCATGGGCCAGTTCCTGCTTATTGAATTCCGAGACCTTAAGCTGGGCACCGAGAGACATGTTCGGATATGTTTCCCTGTTGATATACGACTTCACAGGAGCCAGGTCCTTATACGGTTCCACAAAAGCCGGATCGGGCTGGGCAGTGAAATCGTCTGTCACATTATAATCAGCACAGGAAACAGCGAATGCTCCTGCAACCAACATAAAGAGACCATTTCTAATAATCTTATTCATATTCTAAGCCTCCTATTACTTATTTAACATATTTGGGTGAGAAAAATACCCTCTTATTCGACTCACGAGTCTGGACAACCAGCGTATCGTTTGTCGACACCTGGATATCACTGTTGTTGAAGCTGACGTTGTATGCCAGACGCAGGATGTCACGCTGTACAAGCTCCCCGTTATTGCTTCCCCACTGGTAATCCTTGTATTCCGGCCTCTCCGTACCCTTGGTAATAAACTCACCGGAGCCTGTAGCTGTCACGTCCTTGTCGTCGGTAGAGATCGTACAGTTATTGCCGTCGAACGTGAGGATGAGGTTACAGGATATTGAAGCACCTGATGTCTTGAAAGACACCTTGAAGTTTGCCTGTGTCATGTTCTTTGTGGTAATGCCACATACCTCGTCATTCTGGTTCACAGGGTTCTCCTTATAATGCTCGAGGTCAGAGTTCACAAGTGACATATCCTTGCGGACAATTTTTGTGGTGACTCCTTTCTCCGTCACATTGTCAACACCACGGCGAATATATTTTCCCTGCCAGGGGTTCATATACTTCACGCAGTAAAGCACATAGTCCTTGGCAAGAACATCCCAGTCTTCCGTATTCGTGCGAGACGGAGAGAGACCTTCACGTGGCGTGCCGGTAAGAATACGGTCAATACCTGTCACATTAGTCATCAACAGTGGAATGACATAGGTATTCTCTACGGCCTTAACATCGTTGAAGAAAGCGTCCGTGAACTGCACTTCAACATAGCCCCTGGAATCGCCGTTGTAAGGAATGGCATTGCTTGCGAGCTTATAGTATGACGTCGGCATAGGAAGCACAGGTTCTACCGGGTTTCCGCCTTCGTCAACAAAATAGAGGTTGTCACAGAGTGACTCGTCGACAACAATATCCACCGTTGCATTACGACCACTGTATGCTCCACCCATTGTAGACCATATCTGGCACTTGTGCTCGTTGTCGAGCGTGTTGTCGTAGATATCATTACCAAGTACGAGCGTACGAACCGGGTACTGATATGCGAAGTAGGCTGTTGTACCATCTTGAAAGTCCGGGAACTCCCTGTCTGAATTATAACATGACGTATATGTGAGAGAGATCGCTCCCAAGGCTACACCGTATATATATTTCTTGAGTTTCATCATAATCAAAAAACTATTCACTTTTCACTATTCACTTTTCACTAAATCACCACCCTTTGTTTTGCATAAGATTACTCCACTTAAGCACTTCACTCTTCGGGATCGGTCCGTAGCACTGATAAGAACTGTTAAATTTGCGATCCTCAACATCCATGATAGTATATGTGAGGGCGCCTGTCTCATCGTTGCGCTCTATCTTCATACCCTTAACACTCTCATCGAGCGGCATCAGCCAGCGACGGAGGTCCCAGAAGCGTTTGTTCTCAAAACACAACTCGATACGGCGCTCATTTCTGATCAGATCGGTCATCTTGCTTTGATCATTGGCGCACTCTTCAAGATATGCATCACCGTTGGGAAGTTTGAGACCATACTCGTCTGTACCAAGTCCTGCACGCTCACGGATGGCCTTGATCACGTCATAGGCGGTGAAGCCGATACCCGTCGGGTCAGCCTTCGGGCCCCAAGCATCATTGGCTGCCTCTGCAAAAGCCAGGAAGATCTCCGTATAACGGATGCGCGGATAGATATGCTGCTGTTCTATAAGAGAACTTGACAACGGACTCACGTCGTCACGGAGGAGTTTCTTCAAGTAATAGCCTGTACGTGTTGAAGTACTGATACTGAGAAGGTTGTCGTCAGTCTCGTTATTATCATTAGGATAGGTACCTGTTATGATAACAGTCTTCTTGAATGTAGTACCGTTATAGATCACATCGTCGTCAAGACGCGGATCACGGTTCGCATAAGGATTCTTCGGATCATATCCCGAATTGGGATCGCTGATAGGCAGGCCGTTACGCATGGGGAAGGCGTCCACCAGATTCTGCGACGGATTCACACGACCGCTACCATACAGTGTCGGGGGATAGTTTTCCCTTTCCTGTTCTGCATTCTTATGACGGTCTTCGCGCCAAAGGATCTCAGGCATCTCCGATGCGCTCGGATCAAGCTTTGTCTTATTCTTGTACCAGATACTACCAGTCTTGTCGAATCCATCTAATCCGCCAATGCGCTTGAGAACATTTGCGCTGAACGTTGCTGCCTCAGCCGAAGTCACACCACTCTGTTCGCGGAAGGCAGGGCTGGCTGCCAAAAGGGCCACCTGAGCCTTAACAGCCTCGGCAATCCTACCATTCAACAGGTTCCTGGCCTTATTGCCAAACACGAGGTTGAAACCGGAAGCGTTTGCACCAAGAGCTCTGTACTTCGCAGGGATCTCACTGTCACTGCTGATGTCCTCATAAACCTGGGGGAGCAGTGCGATGGCACTGTCACAGTCAGCGAAACATTGCTTGACACAGTCAGCGAAAGTAGCGCGTGGCTGGTTGAAATCTGAACTACCGTCCTCAGGAGCAGTAAGCAATGGAACACCGTAGAGTATGCCATCGTCCGCATAGCCTCCATGAGCCTGAAGCAGATAGTAATAGAGTACGGCACGAAGGCCAAAGGCCTCACCTTTCAGACGGTCAATAAACATCTGCTGCTTCGAAACGGCACTGGGAGCCCACTTCACTTTCTCTACTATTGAGAGGAAGAGATTGACATACTGGATACCATCCTTACAATTGTCCCACTGAGACATGGGGTTGCTCTCCGCCGACCAGGCGCCCGTTGCCATCACGAGGAAAGAGTTACTCGTCTGGTTAGTCACAGCGTCATCCGTAGCCACATCCGTCCAGTTATACTGGCTCGCCACATTGGTGATATAGGGCAGGCGGTCGTAGGCGTAGATCAGCAGGCCATGTGCATACGTGGACTCCTCTACCATGTCTTCTGCCTGACGGTTGTTTTCATTTGCAGGCTCGAACATGTCATCGCATGAGCAGAAAGCGAGGAGACCAATTAAATAGAATATAATGTTTTTTGTCTTCATCTTCTTTATCTTTAACTTCTTTAACTTCTTATATTCCTCATCATAGCGTTACCTTGACACCGAGATTATAGAAACGTGTCTGTGGTGCATACCCGACATTTGTCTCCATCAACTTTCGCTCCTTTGCAATCGTGAGGAGGTCATTTCCGTTCAAATAAATCGAGAGAGCCTTTACCCACTTACCGTCGAACATCTCCTCCGGGAAGTCGTATGTCAACTGTACCTTGCGGAGGTTGAAACGGTCCGTGCTGTACATCCAGAATGTGGAATTTGCAGCATTGTTGGCCGACGACAGTGTAGTCAAACGAGGATGTGTTGCAGTAGCCGCTGTCTCCGGTGTCCAGCGGTCACGGGCAAAGACAGAATATTTGGCATCGCCACTCATATAGTAGTAACCACTGTTCTTCATGCCGTATGCGCCGAACTGACCATTGCCAAGCACAAAGAGTGTGAAATTCTTATACTTGAGTGTGAGGTTAACACCCATTGTGAGAGGACTTCCATACGTACCCCACTTGCCAAGATCCACCTGGTCTTTGGTGTCGATTACACCATCGCCATTCACATCTTCGTATTTCAAGTCACCCGGCAGGATAGCACCTCCGATCTTCGGGCTCGGGAGGCTGCTTTTCAGAGTGAGCTTTCCTGTCTCCGGATTCTTGTCAAAGTCGTCGTTTGTATAGAAGCCTAAGCACCTGTAGCCCCAGATGACATCGAGCGCACGACCCTCCCTGTGCTGGTAGTCATATTCCACGAGTTCATCATACTTGGTGTTTTCTGTCTTGAGATAAGTACCAACGACGCCAAGCGTAGCATGGACCTGACCAAACTGTTTCTGGGCTGTTACGCTAAAGTCAAGACCCTTCCTGTTCTGGATATTATTATTGATTGCTGGTTTGAACGTGCTGCCCGAAAGACCGCCAGCGAGATATGAAGGGAATGTGGTGGGGTTCTGAATTACATACCCGTCCATATCTGTATTGAAGAATGTCAGGTCAGCACTGATCAGCCTATTGAAGAAGGAGCCGCGCAGGCTTACCGAGAATTCCTTCCTATGAATGAAGTCCAGTGCAGGGTTACTACCCGATGTGGAGTAAGTACGGTTCACTGAAGAACCTTCGTTCCACGAGAAGCCGCCGCCAGTAGTCGACCACTGGGCATCGTACAGATAGTAGTATTTCGGATTCTGGTCATTCATATAGATATCAATATCCTCATTCAGATTGCTATATGATGCACTGAGCAACAGATCGTCCACGAAACTGTCCTTCAGGAAACTCTCTTTGGCAAGATTCCAGCCGATTGTGAAAGAAGGCGAGATGGCTTCGCGGTTACCTTCGGGAAGACGGGCAGAATGGACACCAGCCAAAGCCACATCAGCGAAATAACGACCCATATAGTCGTAACCGACCTCAAGACCTAAGTTGGCATTTGCATAGCGATGGTATGTACCGCTGGCAGTCGTCGTATACATATTTGCCAGCAGAATACCCGTCACGTGATGCTTGTCTGCAAAGGTATGATCGTAGTCGAAATGGCCATTCCAGCTGATTGTCTGGCGGTATTTGGTATTCGACATGGCCATGTGGCCCGTTACCACT
>Ga0265298_10006747_pt1 | contig 14099 bp, 16 predicted proteins | sample AusTroGonzalo_MG_3_FD_193486 | JGI IMG/M metagenome (GOLD analysis project Ga0265298, IMG submission 193486) | Bovine rumen microbial communities from tropical cattle in Woodstock, Queensland, Australia - Gonzalo_01 | ecosystem: Host-associated > Mammals > Digestive system > Stomach > Rumen ...
CCTGACAATCCGCGTCTCGTTCCTGCCGATGGTGACGGAATAGTCGGGAATGACATCGTCCCAGTCAAGAGGCTGCGCGTCCTCGGGTATCTCCTGCCGTGGAACGGCTGAAGGCGTCGACTCCCACAGTCCGTGGTTCTTGACATATTGGACGATGGTGCCGACGCTGACTCTCTCGCCCGTCGAATTGCGGCCAAAGCCCTTCCACTTCGCCAGGCATTCGCCGTCATGATAGCGTGTGTCCGACATCGACCAGTTCTCCCAGTCGACGCACTCGCCGCCGACGTCGCGAAGGGCCATGCCGAAATGTAGCCATTCGGTGTAGCTGCACTGGCTCGCCGGTAGCAGTTCCATGCAATGCCTGATTGTGTCTATATCGTCATGTTCCATGTCATCGTTCCTTTGGGTTTATAGGATACTGGGCTGATTGTCTGCGGGACTCGCCAGCCGTTCGCCGCTATGCGGTCGATGAGCCGCTTGGCCTCCTCGAATTGCCATGTGCCGACTTCCTGGAAGCCGTATTTCTCAAGGCAGCGGATTTGCTTCGGCGTCGTATAGCCCTCCATCCGGCGTTTGGCCAACGTGTCCAGCAATTGCGACGCCTCGCCCGCGCAGGTGATCTCGTCGGGGAAGATGCCAGCCTTCTCCAGCGCTGCCTTCTGCGCGTCAGACGGAGGAGCGAGTGATTTCAAATCCATCTCATTGGGGACAAATGGTTTCTGCCCCAATGAATACTCGTACTGTAGCGGATCCACTAATGCCTTTTTCCGCTTCCTCTGTTCTTCTAGCATCCTTCGCAGCGTCTCCTCCCGCTCCTCCCGCGCGGTCGATTCAGCGCCGTCCTCCGCTTCGATGAGATCGACGGCCTCGTTCTGCGTCTCCTCCGCCATGATCTCCGCGATTCGCGCCGCGAGGTCTGGATTCTTAGCGACAAGATGACAGGGCCTTACAAGGTCGTGACGTTCGGAATGCCATAGAAAGTCAAGCAGAAGGAGGTTCTCCTTTCCGGGAGAGAGACGGGTTCCGCGCCCTACCATCTGCACATAGAGGCTTCTGATTTTCGTCGGCCTCAATACGCATACGCAGTCGGCTGATGGTTCGTCCCATCCCTCCGTCAAAAGCATGGAGTTTACAAGGACGCTGCCTTTCGGGGCATCATGAAACCACTGAAGCGTCTCGGCACGGTCGTCGCTCTCGCCGTTGACCTCCCTCGCGTCAAGTCCATGCTCGATGCAGAGGTCGCGGAAATGCTGCGCAGTCGCGATCAGCGGGAGGAAAGCCACAATCTTTCTGTCCCTGGCGTTTTCGGCCATCTGTCTGGCGATATCCTCCAAATACGGCTCGATCGAAGATGCGCAATCAGTCAACGTGTAGTCGCCCCCGTTGCTGTTGCGAATGGATAGATCAATTGGAAGCGTCAGCGCCTTGATTGGACACAGCCAGCCATCGCGGATGGCCGTCGGCAGCGTCATCTCATAGCTGACATTCTGGTAGACCTCCCCGAGATTGCGCTTGTCTCCACGGTCTGCCGTTGCGGTGACTCCGAGGACTTTCGCGTCAGCGAAATGGTCAAGTATACGCATGTAGCTGTTGGCCATCGTGTGATGTGCCTCGTCGACGATGATATGCGAGAACTCGTCCGGGGCGAACCTTTCAAGACGGGCGGGATTGAACGACTGGACGGAGCCTACGACGGCGTTGCACCAGCTTCCGACGGTGGTCGACTCGGCCTTCTCCAGCTCCGGTCTGATTCCAGTCACCGCCTCGAATTTGTCGGCAGCCTGCTCCAGCAGCTCACCACGATGCGCGAGTATCAGCAGTTTACCGCCGTCGCGGAGAACCCTGTCGCCGATGGAGCAGAAGACGATCGTTTTGCCCGTGCCTGTCGGCAAGATGAGCAGCGTCTTCTGCGTTCCCTCGGCCCATGATTCACATACGCGATTGACGGCCTCGATTTGATATGGCCGTAGGTTAAGCATCAGAACGGCAATGCCTCCCCGTTGTCAGCAGGTTTGCTCTCGTTCGGATCTATGAACTTTTCAACCTCGTTCGTTTCGTACTTTTTGCCGTCTCGTCCGACGAAGGAGCCATTCTTCACCATGCATCGGCCTGCGGCACCGACGACGGCATTCCAACGTGGCGCAAAAGGCTTTCCTTTTTCGACATTTTCGCCGATGGCAGTGAAGAACTCGCGGATCTTCCACAAGGTCTTCGGATGGAGAATAAGATTGACCTTGCCATAGCCAGTGTTGACATCGTCGTAGATTTTCATCTGGATTTCCGCGACGCGGACGGTTCCGAGCTTCTGAGTGGTCATTTCCTTTCTCTCCATCCCCGTGACGGCAAACGTGTATTCACCAGGCGTAAGAAGGACGAACTCTTCCTGCGGGATGTCTTCAATCGCATCGTCCCAGCCCATCGGCGTGTTGTTGTATTCAGTCATTGGTTATGCTCCTTTCTTGACGTTGATAATGGTTTTCTTGACAGCGTCGAAACCGACGGTCAGACGCTGCAAATCCTTGACGCTGAACTTGTCAATAGGCGTGCCTTTCGGCCTCATGTTGATTTTCGGGTGAGCGGTTGCCAGTTCCAGGTCCGAATAGGTTAGATTGTTGGCCTTCAGCAGCGCATCGAGGTCCGCCAGCAGCTTGGCCTTCTCAGGGGCAACTGGCTCTGGCTCTGGCTCTGGCGCTGGTGCTGGTACTGGTGCTGGTGCTGGTGCTGGCGCAGGCGCAGGCGCAGGCGCAGGCGCTGGCGCAGGTGCTGGCTTCTCCTTGGGCTGTTCTTCAGCAACTGGAGCTGGTGTATCCTCCTTTTTCTTTTGCACTCCGCTGAAGATCGCCGCGAGTACCTGCTGGATGCCCTTGTCGTCAAGGCTAATGCGTTCTGGAAGCTCGGCGCGGCTCTTGGCGTCGTAGTAAGGCGTATGGTTGGTATAGATGCACCGTCTTCCGCCGCTGGCGATGTTCTTGCCGTCGGACGTCTTCATGACCGTGATGTCGTAGTTCAGGAAAAAGAGGAAGTCCGGCCATTCACGCAGCAGGGGCGATGACTGTTTCGACAGCTTCAGCTCATAATGGTCGTATGCCTGGGTTTCGCCAGGTTGCTCGACTTTCCGCTGCCATGCGTGCGAAACAAGCACGACATTCACGCCAGTCTTAGTCTGGATTATTGAGAGACCATCCAGAAGCTTCGCCATGCGTTCTTTGACGTAGGTATAGCCTTTGCCATAGCCGTAGTCCTCGATGCCTGTGACTGGCTTGCCGTCGCCCTTTGGAACATCGTCTAATACGCTTTGGATGACAATTGCTTCGAGCTTGTCGGCCGTGTCGATGACCAGCGTCTTGTAGCCCATGGGGTCGCGTGAAAACTCAGTCAGCGTTGCTTTGAGCATCGCATAAGTGTCGATGCCCGTCACTCGGTCCACGTCAAGACGGCTGCTGCCATTGTCAAGGTCGAGAAAGAGCGGCTTGGGGAATTTCGCCGCGAATGTCGTCTTGCCGATGCCCTCCGGGCCGTAGATCACAACTTTTGCTGGACCTGGATTGATGCCTTTTTCGATGTTCATGTTAAAAACCTCCGATTTCGTTGTCGTCTTTTTCTTCGTCCTGGAGCTTGTCCGCAAGCTCCTCTTCGGCGTGGTCGTCATCCGAAACCATGCCGTCAGTGATGATGATGGAGCACTCGTCTCCTTCTGAAACCCGCGTCGCGATCGCTTGCATGCCCATAGTTTGGAGCCATTCATTGAACTCGCGCAGCTGGCCGAGGTCGAATGCCTCCAATTTGTCCAGCAAGACGAATCCGCATTCGGGTTTCAGCTGACGGCAGACGGCGACGGCGACGCGGAATTGCTCCATCGAGGACATGCAATCCCACTTCTGCCCGTTGTAGACAAGTTCGCCGTCCTCAACGCTGAGGCCTTCCAACGGCATGTTGGCACTCTTCAGCAGCGCCATGCGCCGTTCGCGGACCTCCTCCACCTTCCTTGTCAGGATGTCGGCAAGTTCTCTCGCCTCCTTGGCCACGTCGATGGCGACATGCTTGTCGTTGTTCGCCTGGACACGTCGGTTGGTCTCGTTCAGATTGTCCAATGCCGCCTGTGCGTCAGCTGGGTCACGCTCCAGAAGCTGGAGCGACTCGAGCTGGCTGAGTTCGGCCATCGCCTTCTTCTCACGTTCCTCCGCAGTCTGGAGGTCCGCCTTGACCTTCTCGACCACTTGATGGCTGTATTCGGCCGCCTCCCTTGCATTTTTCAGCGCCATTTGATGATTTGCGACACGCTCGTTGTTCAAGGCGATGTCCTGCAGCTCCTTCATGAGCTGGGCGGCGTCCAGCGGTTCGTCTGGTGCGTCCGGGAATTCGGGGAGTTCTTTCGCGTATTTCTCCTTCCTGTCCGCCTCCCGGTTCTGGAGCGTCCGCTCGTCGTAGGCCTTCTTCTCTTCCTTGTCAAGGGCATCGAGCTGCTCTTCGATGCCGAGGCAGTGCAGGAGAACCTGAGCTTTTTTCCGACTGTCCATGATCATGAACTTAGGCAGGTCAAGAGCCAGCTCCTCAATGAAGCTGTCAAGCAGCTTCTGCCCCGCCTTGGAGCCGCTCGGATCCGTAACCTTCAAGGCTGCGTTCTTTCCCGCGCGCTGGACAATCAGGCCGTTAGAGAGCGTGACCTTGATGCTGCCCGGATTCATTCCCTCCTCGTTTTGGAAGTTCGACGGCCTGCGCTTCTCACCGCCGAGAGCATAGGCGATTGCGTCAAGCACTGAAGTCTTTCCCTGGCAATTCCGGCCTCCGATGACCGTCAGGCCTTCCTGAGCCGGCTCCAGCGAAACGGCGCGGACACGCTTGACATTCTCGATTTCAAACGATGTGATCTTCACATTTTCCATTGGTTTACTCCTTGTTTGGTTTTAAAAATCCGCAATCTATGAGATTTTGGATACTCAATCCCTGCGAAAATAGCTTGCACAGGCAGCGGACATCGTCCAGCTGATCAGCCATGCAGTGCCATTCATCCTCGTCCTTGTCCTTGTCCCTCGCGTAGAGCCTGATGCCGTCATCGGTGTCGAACGTGATGTCGACCCTGTATTCGGGCAGGCAAGACGACGCGATGCGGAATCCGTATAGGTCGGGATATTGATTAAAGAATTCGATGTTGGTCATATCATCTTCGATTCCCGATAGCGCAGGACGTCGGACAATTTGTATTTCAGGTATCTCGTCGTCCCCAGGCGCGGGATGCAGCGGATCCGCCGCATCGTGATCGGCGAGATGCCGAGCAGCTCGGCCGCCTCGATGCAGCCGATGATCTTGTTAGGGTCACCGCCCGTCAGGACTTCAGCCTGGCGCGGCGTGAGCGGGTCCTGATCGCAGAGCGACAGCACGGTCTTGAACGTTTCTGTTTTCATGACTGATTTTTCCCTTAAATGTTGATGCGGTAGACCTCGGCCATCTGGCGCTCGAGCCTCCGCAGATGGCGACGTGTGCGGATGCGCCTGACGACACGTCTGGTGACATAAATGATAAGATTGGTTGCGATGGCACCGGCAGCGCTGGCAATCGCGACTCCGGCCAGGAATTGCATGGGCGTGGCTCCTTCAGGCAAATTGATCATAATGGTTACTCCTCTGTGATTGATGACAACAAAAAAAACACGGCGCAATCCGCTCCCTTTCGGGTATGTAGACTGCGCCGTGTTTATAGAGCTGACTCCGCTCTGTTTTTACCTGGCTAGGCTTAGGAAATCCCCAGCCCCGCCTTCAGCAGGACCTGGATGTCCTCAAGGCGGGGGATGCTCCCCACCTCGTCTAACAGGGCCTCCTGACCTTGCTCTGCCACCAGCCTGTGGCTGTGCAGGTCGGCTGTCGCCAGCCAAACCTGATAGCTGGCAGGTTCTTCAGCCAGCCGGTCGAGAGTGGCCAGGTGCTCGAAGAACCGTGCCCTGGCCGCCATCATAGCGGCCAAGTTCCATGCCGGCACCTGCTCCTGCATGGCCCGGTTTCGAGCGTGCAGGAGGCGACGGCCAGCGTCGCTCTTCCAGCCGACGGCTACGAACAGACCCCGATTGCCAGTTCCTTCGGTGGCGATTCTGCGCCACTTGAAGTTCCGACATTCCTTCTGTCGGGATACGGGCTTGCCACTGCCTGAGGACGGTTCTCCCTCCCACGGGCGGTCCATCTTGGTCGCCTCTTCCTCAAACGCCGCTTGAATCATACTCATATTCGCCATAACTGTTTTCGCCGTTTTTAGCCAGCTGGCTCCGCTGGGATTAGGTGGTTACTCCTCTAGTAGTTCTTCGCCGTCGACGTAGCGGCGGAAGTTCTCATCGGTCAGCGGGAAGATGGTCGTTTTCCCGCTGGCGACACGCTCGGTGTTCAGCTTCTGGATCGCCTTCTTTGCGTCGGCCAGCTGCTTCTTCAGCTTCTCTTCCTTGGTCATGATCACGGGAGCGTCCTCACCAAGGCAGAGAGCGTCATGCTTTACGGCATATTCGATCATCGTGGCGATGACCATCTTTTTCGTCGCTCCGGTCTTCGAAGCCAAAACCTGAAAATACGGCTCGAAAATCTCAAAGCATTTCGGGTCGATCTCCATCAGATTCCTTTTTTTCTTTTCCATTGGTCACTGCTTTTATTAATTGGTTTTTTAGTTGTCAGTATCCTTTGCTCCTGCATGAGCAGATTGTGGCAAAATTTTTTCAGATAGGGCATATAACGCTGTCCTTATTAAGTCAGAAACAGTGTAAAAGTGCCCTGCATCCTTTAGTTTCTCAATCAGGATCTGTTCCTTTGGTTTAATTGAGACTGTAATGATTTTCGGTTCTTCCATGGGTGCCTCTTTGTTGTTGTTCTTGTTTTTGCACTTCCAAGTGCTAGAATTACAATAATATTGCACTTGTATGAGCAAAGTCAAGTCGATTTGCTATTTTTTTTATTAAAATGTGTTATTTTTTTATTCTAACACATAGAAAACACTAGGGAGTTTACCATGTTTGACCGACTTCAACGTATTCTAAAGGAGAGACGCGACAATGGCGAGACAAACGAAGAAATAGCAAGAACCGCCGAAATCTCCCATCAGCATGTCAATAGGCTTCTCAATGGATCGCCTGATCAATTTGCCAAATTACAGTTTGGTACGATTTTGAAATTGTTTCCCGGCATAGTCCAGTTTGAGGATCAAAAGGGAGGACATATAAGCCAAAATAACAGTCCTGGAGCAGCGGCTTCTATCGGGGGATCAGCAATTGCCAACTTCTATGCTGATTTTAGACAACAATTAATGTCTGACATTTTGAACGATGACAGTATCTGCGATGCCTGTAAGGTAAAAGTTTTAAAATTGTTACAGAAATAAAATGATTTCTTTCCCTTATACTTTATTTGCATGGGCCGATTCATACCGTGATGTTCTGCACGACAGGCAAGAAGATATTGAAGAATATAGAAGCAGACATAATGGCAATGATCCTTCTTTTGATATAGTATATATATTAAAAATATGGCTAATTCTATTTTGTATAAATTTTATACTATATTTTTTATATTTTTTATTTTTTGATAGATTTGGACGTATAATTGATAGAAATAGCAATACAAAATTAAAAATTAGATATATTGCGTTGTTTTCATTTTATGCAGGAGTTTCTTCTATAATTATACCAACTTCTTTTATAATATTTGTTTTGTATTTATATCATATAATTCGTATATTATCTAAATTATTTAATTTCATTAAAAAATAACTTATAAAAGAATAATTATCAATGCCATGTAGGCTATGTTTATAGCCCATGTAGGCGCATAAAAAAAGCGCCGACGGATTTTCTCCATCGGCGCCGACTAATTGCCTTTATTTATTCGTCCTTCTTCTTTCTGGGCCGCCCGCCTTTCTTCCCGTTCTCGCGGCTGGCAGCGGCCTTCTTTTCGGTCTTCATTTGCCCCAGCCGACGCATTTCTTCGCGGCGGATGGCCGCTCTGTCAATCTCTGCCAATTTGCCAAAGACCCGCCTGTAGGCCGTCAAGTCCATCGGCTGCGTGTAGTCGCCCATTGCGTGCGTGTAGGCCCTGCGGGCCTCGTCGATGCGCCCCTGCTGCACAAGCCCGTCTCCAGCGCTCTCGTAATACTCCGCGCTCCTGCTCATTGTCTGCCTCCTTAGTTGTTACGCAACGCCATAATAGCGTCCTTGTGCGCCATCATCATGGCCTTGGAGTCGTCAAGGCGGTGGTCAATCCACCAGCGGCAGTCAGCCTCGGCGCACACAATGGCAATGACCTTGCCGACGATTTCCTCCTTGAGCCCCGCCGCCTTGAGCTTGTCGATGGCGTCGCGGCGGATTGTCTCGGCCCATGCAATCTGCTTGGGCGTGCCGTTGAGCTTCGGGAGGCTCTCGGCCTCGGCATCCGCTGCGGCCTTTGCCGTCGCCTCTGCGCGCTCCTGCTCCATCCGCGCCCTGTGGCACTCTGGGCAGACTGCATTGGCCTCAAGCCATGCAATTTTACGGTCACGCTCGTCGCGATTGCCAAAGAGCTGGATTTCCGCCGTATGACCGCACTTGTAGTTGATTGTGTACTTAGCCATTGTCTTGTCCTCTTGCTTGCCTTGCCGTTTGTTTTGTTTTGTCTCTTCCTCCCTGTCAATGCCATTACTATAACCTAACACGTTAGGTTTTCAAGCCGCTTTTGCGATTTTTTTTGATTTTTTTTGATTTTAGGTTCAAAAAAATGATTTTCCCCATTTGCAGACCGTCTCGACTGCCTCCTGACTGACCAGCTGACACAATTTCGAAAAACGTGTTTGCATGCGCAGTATTTCTGCAAATCAAACGCTGTTTGCTACGATATGCAGACGCATACATCACCGCAGCATATATGCAGTGTCATCGCAAACCAAATCATAGGATAGGTGTAGCATTGGCATAGGCATTGGCGTAACATTGGCGTAGGTGTCAACGTAGATAATCCACTGCGTCCCCAAACAACGCAAACTGTTGAAAATAACCAACTTATGAAAAATGAGCCGATTTTTCACGTCACGCCATCTTGAATATTATATATAAATATATAATATTATTATCCATATAAAATAAATTATAAATATAAAATTCGGAGCCAGCGTTACTCCGATTTATTTATATATTTATTATTATTATATGGGATAATATTATATTTATATTTTATGTTTAAAACCACTAAAAAGAAAAAGAAAAAAGCCTCCAGTCGCCAGTCACCAGCTACTAGTTACCAGCTACCAGCTATCAGCTATAGTCACCAGTCATCAGCTGCCGCAATCGCAATCAGCAAATGTGGTCAGCGATCATCAGCCGGCAATGATCAGCGATCATCGGCCAGCTGTCGCATATTCAGCAACTACTGGCACGTTACAACACCGTTATAACATCGTACTACCACCGATAACGCGCCCGCGCCCAGGGGCGAGGCCGACTAATCTTAAATCACTATCGATCCAGTAGTCTTAAATCGCTACCATCTTGGTCATGATTTTGACTGCCGCATTCTCGTTGTCGTTTTGGTACTAGTTTTGTACTAGTTTGTACTGTTTTAGCCGATTTGAGTATAGGTATGATAATATGTGCATCTATATAGTTCAACTTGACAAATTCTGGAAATGTGTCATATTAACCGTCGGGCAGGTCAGTCACCCGCCTGGATCGTAGTTGTTTTTCTGTGTTGTTTTGTTTTTCATTTTGAGTTCGTTTTTGTTTGATTTTATATAATATTTTTTAGTATTTTTATACTGAAAACGGGGGCCCATTTTGTTTTCTGAGGTTTTTACCGGACCCCCATCCGCGAGTCGGGCAGTTGGCATTAATTAGCTCGTGTCCGTTGACACGGCGAAAACGGGAGTTGTTGCGATGGGAAGACGGAAGAAGACTGATGACATGGGTCAGAATGAGGCGGAAACGGGGTCCAGTGACGTTTTCAGCCATTTGACGGACGCCAGCAAGTTCTTGAGCGCCGAAGGCACTGAGGACCATTGGCGTGACGTCCACTGGGTATACAACAACCTGTGGGTCAAGGGTGTGTCGGAGAAGGACGCACCGAGTCCCGGCGCCTGGTTCTGGCTGATGGACTGCCGGAGCGACAAGACGGCGTTGGACAACTTCAGGGCCTACTACATGAAGCTGGCTCCGTCGAGGAAGGAGCTTGACGAGCGTGCGCGTCGCCGCGACGGCGGGGAGAGCGTGGTGTCGCTGCTGAAGGAGATCGAGGGGGTGCTGAAGAATGTCTAGGACGACTGAGGATCTGATATGGCATCCGGACGCGGACGGAATACTTGCCCGCATGGACGAGGACGAGCGGAGCGGCGGCGGTGACGTCGCCGGGGGGATCACGACGGAGTTCTACCGTCGGATCGTGGTGAATGGGGGGCGGAAGGATTTGCTGGCGAACGTCCGGTACCGGAGGCGTCTGATAGAGAAGTGCGGGAAGGACGACCGTCTGAAGGACGTGGTGTGGACGATGTGCAGGCGCGACCTTCTGTTCTGGGTGAACACGTTCTGCTTCACCTACGATCCGCGCAACCTTGGGAATCCGGGTGCGGTCGGTCTGAGGCGTCTTCCGAAGATGGTTCCGTTCGTGACGTGGGAGTACCAGGACGACGCGTTGCGTCTGCTGCAGTGGTGCATCATGAACGGGGTTGACGGCCTGATCGAGAAGAGCCGCGACATGGGTGCGTCGTGGATATGCCTGCTGGTGTACGACTGGTTCTTCCTGTTCCACGAGATGGACACGTTCCTGATGGTCTCGCGGAAGGAGGATTTGGTGGACCGGAAGGAGGACCCGGACTGCCTGTTCTGGAAGCTGGACTTTCTGCACGAGCACATGCCGCAGTGGCTTGTGCCGGAGATTTCTCGCCAGAAGCTTCACATGAAGAACGAGCAGGGTGGCGGGACGATAGACGGCGAGAGCACGACGGGGGACGTTGGGCGAGGCGGACGCAGGCGGAGCATACTTCTGGACGAGTTCGGGGCGGTGGAGGAGTCGGAGAGCCAGGAGGTTCTGAACGCGACGAACGACACGACGGACTGCCGGATATTCAACTCTACGCCGAAGGGCGCGATCGGGGCGTACTACGAGCAGACGAAGCGCGACGACATCGTGAAGATCCGGATGCACTGGTCGCAGCATCCGCACAAGTGCGAGGGGCTGTACACCTGCGAGAAGGGCAGGTGCGCGATCCATCCGGAGGGGGGCCATCTCCACTCGAGGTGGTACGACCGTGAGTGCCGTCGGCGCGGATGGAATCCCGTGGCGATAGCGCAGGAGCTGGACATCGACTACAGCAGGGCCGGCGGTGCGTTCTTCAACGCCGTCGTCCTTGAGAGCTACATCTCGTCGGTCTGCCGGTACCGGATGTTCAAGGGTGAGCTGGAGTACGACGCGGCGGTGGCGATGCCCGAGGGCTTCCACGAGGACGACGGGGGCCACCTGCTGATGTGGGTCTCGCCGGACCTCGACGGGCGCATCCAGCCTGGGAGCTACGCGGTCGGCGTCGACATCTCGGAGGGCACGGGGGCGTCGTTCAGCTGCATCAGCGTCGGGAACCTGGCGACGGGGGAGAAGGTCGCGGACTACGCGAACCCGAACATAAAGCCGTACGAGCTTGCGAGGTATGCGGTCTCTCTGTGCCGGATGTTCTCGGACGGCGACGAGGGGGCCTTCCTTATCTGGGAGGCGAACGGTCCGGGGCGCGAGTTCGGCGACGAGGTCGGGAAGCTGGGGTACGGCCGCATCTACCGGAGGATGAACATGGCGACGAAGGTGCGGAGCCAGTTTCCGGGCTGGATGAGCACTGCGGACGAGAAGACGAGTCTGTTCGGCGCGTACCGAAGAGCCCTTGCGGAGAAGACGTTCCTGAACAGGGACAAGGACGCGATCAAGGAATGCTTCAAGTACGCGACGAACGCGAACGGCGTGCCCGAGTACCAGGGAGGGTCGTTCGACCTTGGGCGCATCGGACAGAGCCACGGCGACATGGTGGTCGCCGACGCCCTGCTGAACAAGGCGATGGAGGAGATGAGGGAGGAGCCGGACGCCCTGGCAGGCGAGGAAGACGAGGAAATTCCCGAATCGTGCATCTACAGGCGCATCATGGAGTCCTCTGAGCCGACGGGGGCCAGCTGGCTTGCCGACCAGTTCAGGTGACTTACCAGAATTTTCCGATGCAGTCGGCGGCGTCTCCTGCGTCGTCGGCTCCGAGGTGTGTGTAGTGCGCGTTCATCCTCTCGCTCTCGTGTCCCATGAGGCGCAGTATCTTGGCGCTGTTCGGGCAGTTGCGCTTCGCTATGGTGTTGGCCGTGTGCCGGAATGAGTGGAATCCCTTGACGCACGCTATCTTCCTGTGGCCGGGCTTCCTCTCCACCTCGCGCTGGGTCTCGATGCCGTGGCTCTGCAGCTTCTCCTGGAACGTCACGGAGGCCGTCTGCTTGATCATTGTCGCGTAGTTCGGGCAGACGAATCCGTGGCGGTCCTCCTTCGGGACGCGGGACAGGATCTCCCGCATCTCCTTCGGCACTCGCATGGATCCAGGGGCTCCGGTCTTGTGGTGGACGACGTCGAGATACGCGAGTTCCTCGTCGAACATCTCCCACTTCAGCGTCCTTGCCACCTCGAACCGCTGCGTCGTGTAGAGGCCGACGGCGCACAGCCTGACGAACTCCTGGTCATCGTCCGCGAAGAGCTTCCGCAGCTCATCCTCGGTGAACATCTCCTTCGGGACTACGTCTGTCGGCGGAAGGGACTTCTGCCTCTCCAGCGGATTGATGACGTTCTCGTCGAGGTCGACCGCCGTCTCAATGACTCTCCGGGCCATCGTCAGGAGGCCGTTGTATCGGACTATGGAGCCGGTGTTCTTGTTGAGCCATATGGAGTATTCCTTGCCGATCCCGCGCGAGAACTGGCGGCAGAACTGCACCTCCGGGTGGTTCTCCTTCAGCCAGTCGCTGAACTTGCGCCACGCGGAGACGTAGTTCTTCAGCGTGTCCTTGCCGCATTTCGTCTTCTCCGGGTCACTGATGAACTTCTCCCAGAGTGACGCCACCTTCAGCCCGCTTCGCTTGTCGTTTGCCGCGACAAGCTCCTCCGCCTCGATGCCTTTGATCTGCCGCGCCACGCTGATGTAGAGGGCCTTCTCGTCCCGCTTGCCGACGATTGCCGCGAGACGCTCGTCCCTGATCCGCCGGGCCTCTCCCAGGCTGGTCGTCTTCAGCGATTGCTTGATGACCGCGCCGTTGACCATGGCGCGCAGATACCACTTGCCGTTGACGTTCAGAAGGTTCTTCGTGTCGTTCTCGTCGATCTTCATTGACTTTCTCCTTTGACGTGCTAAATTTTTTTTGTCGTTGGCTGATTATGGTTGAGATTGTCTTATTTGTGCTAGTTTTGTACTAAAATAGCATCTCATACTTGAAAAGTCAATTATATTTACTATTTTTCTCGGTAAAATCAAGTGATAAAGGGGCAGTTTTGGTATCAAATGTCATTTGCGATACATCGTCAAAAACATTAGTATTTGTACTAGTTTTGTACTATTTGTCCAGCTGGAGGCGATGTGCGGATTTTAGTTGCGGAAAATGATTTGACAAAGCGACCGATGCATTGTATTTTTATTTCAATGTGACATTGTGACGTTTTCTGTCAATTCGTAAACAATAGAGTTCCAGGCAATGGCAAAAGTAGAGGGAATAGACCTAGAGAGGCTGCAAGACGCCGTCAGAGCGAGCTACCGTGACATCGGTTCCTATCGTGAGAAGAGCGCCGAGTTCATCAGGCAGTACGCCGGCGCCGAGTACGCCGACAACGGCAAGACGATGCAGGAGCTTCCCGTAAACATGATGGAGCTGGCCGTCGGAATCTATAGCCACAGACTGGCCGCCAATGCCCCGAAGGGAGACGTGAGGACTCCATATCGGAGGCTGCGTCCCTACGCCGATACTCTTCGCCTTGCGCTGGACTACCTCTGCCCGCGCCTTGACATTGTGAAGACGCTTCGCCGTGTGGTCAAGGACGCGATGTTTGGCATGGGGATCGTCAAGGTCGGCATCAATGACACGGACCAGCTTCTGCGCGGGTTCAGCGTCGAGG
>Ga0265298_10006748_pt1 | contig 14098 bp, 8 predicted proteins | sample AusTroGonzalo_MG_3_FD_193486 | JGI IMG/M metagenome (GOLD analysis project Ga0265298, IMG submission 193486) | Bovine rumen microbial communities from tropical cattle in Woodstock, Queensland, Australia - Gonzalo_01 | ecosystem: Host-associated > Mammals > Digestive system > Stomach > Rumen ...
CCAACAGCAAGTTCGCGTTCGCGTCTGTTCCAACGGCCAAACGCAAACTGCCGCCGTTCACGAACGAGTACGCCCCCTTGTCTTCCGCAATCGCATCGACCTCCAGTATGCAGCCGTCCACGACCATCGTTGCGCCGGCACTCGTCGCCAGCGAACCAACTTTTACAACAGTGCCGGCCGCATCTGGCTTCACAAGCAACGTACCAGCCGTATGGGAAAGAGTTGGAATTGGACCGCGCTTCACCGTAAGCGTGGAACTAGCACCTGTCTTCTTCACAATCACATTGCCGTAAACGGGCGCGTCCAAAACAGAACCATCTGCGGCAAACACCAGCGTACCCGCATTTGCGACGCGGTTCGTAACACCTCCGACAGCGCCATACGATACTAGCTGTTCCATCGTTTCCGTCGAACTGTTGAGATCCAGCCACGCACCAACGCTGTCACCGCTCTGTCCCAATTCCACCAGCCCCGACGGCATTCTGTCGTTGCCGCCCGTACACACCACTTGCCCTGGCTTGTTGCTGCCGGTGAGTTTGCAGAAGCACGTTCCGCCAGCATGTCGCCAACTCGTGCCGATGAGATTCTGGTAAAGGCCAAGAACGGTAATGGCTCCAGTGCTTGGATTCACATACGTATCGGCTGTCTGAACCAAAAGACGTCCCTCGCCAGACGTGAAAACGTCGCCGCTCGATTTCATGTACTTCCACTGTCCAAGCATATGATCAAACCAGATGGGATTGCCATCAACGGACGCCAATTCTATCTTGCAGTTTGCGCTATCCGACTTGAACCAGTATGACCCCCATCCACCGCCATCCGTGAGACGTCCGCCCTTGAAGTTGAATTTTGTACTGGCACTGTTCATGCTTTCAAGGACGTTCATGCAAACTGCACTGCCAGATTCAAGATTAATCGTAACAGTGTGCCCGTTATTCGTCACTGTACCGAGAGCAGTTGTGACATTGGCGGCAATAGTCAGCGTTGCATCACCAGTGAATACAACTGGCACGCTGATAGCCCCGGTTATCGTGTAGTCGCCGCTGACTTCGGTCAATGCACAGACGCGCAAACACGCCAAGATTGCCGCGAAAGCCACAAGAGCAAAAGTTGACTTGCGATTACAGCCTGCCGTTCTTATCCTCTTCATGGTTTTGCCATCCTTTCTTTGGTTGTCTTTATTTGCCTGTAAGTTCGAATTCCACCAGCACGGGCGAATGGTCACTGGCATCCAACGTTGCCTGATCCATGCCAAGTTCATGCTTGAGGACGTGGATGCCCGCCGTGTATAGGACGTGGTCAATCGAGTACATCGGCACATTGCTCTCGGGCTTGTACAGCTTGCCATGGTACTTGCCGTCTTCCCCGCGATCAGGACCAGTGTGTATTGAGCAGTACGGGGAGCGGACATCCGCCATGTCTGCTGCGTTCAAGAAACCATTACGACGGAACACGTCATGCGCCAGAGAACCAGGTTTAGCATTAAGGTCTCCACCGCCGATCACCGGTAGTTCACCCCATTTTCTGCGAATCTCGGCAATGCGCCACATGATCTGCAATGCGTTGTATTCGCGCAGAGCATCGCTCTCGCTGCTTTTGTACTGCCACCAGAAATGCGTCGCGAACGCAATGAAGCGTCGCTTATCCGTCCTGTCCTCCAGAACAGCCCATGTAACGCTTTTCTCCGCGCCAAGGCTCAGATGGAAGAAATCCAGACCGGAATCCAGCAATACAAGTCGGCCCTTCTTGTAAAAAAGCGGTTCGTGGTTCATCCAGCGAGACTGCCGCGCTCCTTTTGCGCCCGCTCGCATCAAGGCATCTTCCTCGTCACCGCGCACTATGCCGTATTCCGTACTAAGGTTCTTGAACATCTTGCTATCCCACCATGCCGGCGTTACCTCTTGAAACGCTATGACGTCTGGGGCATATTGACGTATGGCGGACTCAATGGCAGATTCACGCTCTTCAACGGGATTCTTGAAGTAGTCGCCCCAGATGTTGAACGAAAGGAACTTCATGGGCTTTCCGCCTGTGCCGCAAGCGTCGGCGACATCCAGAAGCGCGGCGGCGGAAGACGCCATGCAGTTCAGCCAGTCGTAGCGCACGTCGGATATCCAGTGGTCTTTGGACTCCCAGAACGTCGGCACCCGCCCGGATGGTTCCTGAATGCGCGTGATGGAGTCGGCAAGCGCCTTCGCCTTCTCAAGATACAGCGGATCACGCTCGGCGCGATACATGGCAAGATACGCGGCGATCATCTTGGACGCCGAGGCGTCTATCGCGATGTAGCAGCTGTACTGCTCGAAAACTGACGGATAGTGCCACTTTCCGGGGGCGAACGGCTTGCCGCTTCCGGCGCACGGCATTTTCACGTCCGGTGCGCACGGCGCCTCCCAGAACACGAACTGGTCTTCGCTCCAGCGGAGCAGTTCACGCGCCAGCTTCCGTGCCGCCGGATCGTCCCCGCGCCGCTTCAGGAGATGAAACATCGCCTCTATCGCGTTGTGCTTCGTGAGATCCATGTACGGCGGACGCGGCTCGATGTCCTCGAACTGGCCGTCCCAGTTCCAGTCCGTCAGCGGTCCTTTCTCAAGCCACGCAAAGCATTCGTCCGCCGCCTTGCGCCACTTCGCGTCGCCCGTCGCCTCGGCCAGACGCTCGAAAAGCGCCATCGGCTTGGTCGGTACGAGCGGATTTGGGCATTGCACCTCGCCTGTCGCCAGCCAGTACTTGAGCGCCCAAGTTCCGTCAGCTCGGCGAATCTTGAGGTACGTCTCGCCGATGCCCTTGGCCGCCTCAAGGTACTTTTTCTCGCCCGTCGCCTTTGCGAGCGCGACGAACTGTACGCCGACATCCGCCGGGTAGAGCGTCATGACCTGCCCCCGGTACTTTGCCGCGCTTTCGGGATCGTTGCCGACCATAGCCTTGCGGTTCTTGCCGCCGTTCGCCTTCGGGTTGAACTTGAGCGGCTTGCGTCCGTAAGTCGGCGGCCAGAAGGCAAGCGGCGCATCCGCAGGCTCCAGCTGCGAAAGCAGATATTCGCCGGACGCGCGGGCAAAGCGCATCGCCTTCTCGCGGTTCTTCGGGTCGAACTCCGCCCACTTAAGCATGGCCGCTATGTGCGCCGCATGCGTCTTGGATGGATAGGCGTTGTGCTGGTAGTTCTGGTCGGGAACGCCAGTCTCGACAAGCGTCTTCATCGCCGGAAGCGACGTCATGTACTCGTAGATCATCCGAGCCGCCTCGCGGTACGGACGCGCGGCTGGCGCATAGCCGCCCGTAAACGGCGCGGTCTTGACGAACGTGCGCTCGCCCGCCTTGCCAAGTACCTTCCCCTCCGTGTCAACGCCATCGCAAACGACCGTCCATTGCGCATTCGCCAAACCGTCCCACACAGGCGAAAGTGCCGCCTCGGGCGAACGCGCCCTGAACGTCGGCAGATTCTTGGCGCCATCAGCATCACCTGTTTTCTTCAGCGTGAAACGGTATCGCCACACACCGGGCACGGCCTTGAAGTCAAACGCCGGCGCAAAGCGAAAGAACGTTGCGTGCCCATTCCAGAACGGCTTCCCGCTTTGAGTGCAACCAGCCCTCACCGACGTAGTCGTGTCTTCCAATGTTCCAGCGCCTCCAGACGCCAGACAAGCCAATGCGAACGACCACAGAACTATCTTCTTGCTCATGTTTCTTTGCTGTTTCATGAAACCATCCTAATTATACCATTCGCCGTCACGCCCGTGCGCAAATGACATGTCAACTTTTTTAGGGGGGATTGCGCAATCAGCGCATAGGGGCACAGCACACTCAGCGTTACGGGCGGAGCGCAGAAAGCGGCACGACATGCACGCCGTCGGGGCGAGTGTAGGCGGCGGCGGAACGTCCAAGAACCACTATGAGCGACTTCGGCGGGCGTCCTTTTGGCTCGTTGGCGATGGTGTCACGAATGGCAAGAAGATTCGATGCCGCCGCATCCTCCTGCGCCGCGCCAAGCTTGATTTCCACCGCCGCCCAATCCCCATTCTCCATTTCTATCACCGCGTCCAGTTCACGATTGGAGTAGTCTTGGTAATGCATGAGCTGCGCACCGAACGAAGAGGCATAGACTCGCAAATCTCGTTCGACCAGCGCCTCGAAGAGAAACCCCATGAAGTTCAAATCTCCGATAAGTCCCTCTGGCGCGAGCCTCAGAATCGCACAGGCGAGCGATGGATCGCAGAAGTGACGCTTCTCCGATTGCTTGACGCGCACGGATGAACGAATATTGGCATGGAACGGTTTCTGGTTCTCTATAACGAAAAGCCTTCGAAGAGCGTTGAGATAGGCGGAGACCGTATCGGAATCGACAGCCTCGCCGTCCGTTCCGGAAATATCCGCACAGAGCATGGCTATGGAAGCGGTTGTCGATTCGTTGCGGGCAAGCGACCTGAGAAGCAGATCGACCTTGTGGACATCGCGGCGGATGTTGTCAATGCGGTGGATATCGTTCTCCTCCAACTGTACGATGTATTCGCGTGGGACATGAACGGCATCGGCAGTGGAAAGATCAAGTGCGCCCGGCCATCCGCCGCGTACAATCCACTCAGCAATTTCGTATAGGTCAGGATTGCGCGTTTGCACTGCAGAAAGATGTGTATCCTTGCAAAGTTCCTTCAACGAAACTGCGCCATCGGAAAATCCACTTTCCCACAACGTCATGGGCTGCATCCGAATCGAGGCTATGCGTCCCGTACCGCTATGCATAACGCCTTTGCGGTTTGGCGTGGACGAACCTGTCAGCAGATATCTTCCCTTTTCCGGCGAAGCATCGACATAGGCACGTGTCGCATCCCAAAGTTCAGGGAATTCCTGCCATTCGTCAATCAGATGCGGCGATTCTCCTTTGAACGCAGAAGAAATGTCAATCTGTACTAGGCGTCTGTTCTGGAAGTTGCCTGCTGGATCGCCAACAAGGAATTCGCTTTTTGCCTGATGGCGACAGGCCCATGTTTTGCCGCACCACTTTGGACCTTCTACGCATACAGCGCCAAAGATACGCAGATACGCGAGTATCTGTTCGTCGATTACTCTTTCCTTGTAGCCTTTAATTCGCATATTATTTGTCCTTTGCTGCGAATGATACCAAATATTAGATTAGAAATCAACCGCATTCGGTCAAATTCTAGCTTTTCATTCGGTCAGATTTGCAATTTCTATTCGGTCAGATTTGAGACATGGCTCATTTCCGTTCGGCAGTTTGGCTCGTTTTATCGTTGCGTTGATTCGCGGACGACGAGCGGGGCGGGCAGGAGGATTCGGCGCCGGGGCAGATCGGCGTTGCCCATGCGTTCGCGAAGCGTACGATAGGCGATCTTGGCTATGTTGGCGCAGGGCTGATGCACCGTGGTGAGCGGAGGCACCATTGTCATCGCATAATGGACGTCGTCAAAGCCGGCAAGCATGACATCCTTCGGGACTCGCAGGCCGAATCTGAGCAGCGTATTGTTGAGAAGCGCTGCGACCTGGTCAGATTCGCAGATGACCGCATCAGGATGAGAGCGCTTCTTGAACAAAGGCCTGAGCGCGGAGACGTTTGACGGATCGGCGTCAACGACCTTGACCAACAGCGACTTCTCCGCCAATGCGCTTTGCACGCCGATAAGACGATCTCGAATGACGGTGGCGCAGTTCGGGCGCATCAGGAAATGGACGCGCTTCGCGCCCGCCTCGAGAACATGTGCGCCAAGCGCACGTCCTGCGGCAACGTTGTCAATGCCGACAAAGTCATGGCGGACGTCCTTCGCCGTGATGTCAATGTCCCGGTCGATCAGGACGACCGGTATCTCAGCCGAGTCGAACAGCGACAGTATTTCCTGCGTGACCCGTTCCGGCTTGCGGAGGAATGCCAACGGCTGGAGAACAACCCCCGCAACATGCTGCTCGACAAACGACCGCGCCACGGCGCAAGCTTGATGAGCCCGTTCCTTCGGCGTGGCGGCGGAAATGTCTCCAAGCAGGAAGGTGTAGCCGTCTTCCTGCGCACAGCGCGTGAGCGATTGACAGATGGACGGGAAAATCTCGCCGAACGACAGGCTCGGCATGATCAGGCCAAGTCGTCCGCTCTCCAGTCGCGCCGCTGGCGTGGCGAACGTCCCCGCACCGCGCCGTCTGTACACAAGGCCACGCTTGACGAGTTCGTCCATCGCCTTTACCGCCGTTATGCGCGACACGTCAAACCTGCGCACCAGCGCTTCGTCGGACGGCAACGGCACGCCATACGGATAATGTCCGTCGCGCAGTTCCTGCTGAAGCTGCTCGAATATCTTCCTGTACTTTGACGTTTCCTTCATGGCCACTATTATATCACGATTCCATCCATCAGATACGTTCGTCCCAACATCGGATACTTCGCACCGGCCGCCGAGTTGTACGGAAGAAACTCGATCTTCGCATCGGCGGCGAACGCAACGAACGCCTCTCGGTCAGTCGCCGAGTCGTTGACGCCTGGTATGCAAGGCACACGAAAAACGAATGGAACGCCGCTCCCGCGCAGCCACGCGATGTTCTCCAGTACGACATCAAGCTCGCCGCCCGTCCAACGCCTGAACGCATCGGGTTCAAGAAGCTTTACGTCCTGATACACGAAATCCACCTGCGATACGACCGACCGATAGGTTTCTGCTGGGGAATGTCCGCTCGTTTCGATGGCAAGATGCACCCCCTTTTCTCTCAGCAACGGAATCAGCTCCAAAAGGAACTCCGCCTGCGCCAGCGGTTCGCCGCCGGAGAATGTCACGCCGCCGCCGGACTGCGCCATGATGTCGGCGTTGCGCAGCAGCTCTTCAGCGAGCGCATCAGACGTCCAATCCTGACCGCAGACAACCTTTTCGCCGTTCGCCCTTGTCATCGTCTCGATTTCAAACGACTGACCTTCCGGATTGTGGCACCATGCGCATCGGAGAGGACACCCCTTGAAGAACACGGTCGTCCTCACGCCAGGTCCATCATGGAGCGTGAACTCCCTTATCTCGAATATCCTTCCGTTCATATCCTATTGTTCAGAAATCTCAATTGTTCACAAATGCCACAAAGCCAAATTCAAATACCGTATTACTTGTATTTGCCACTTATGAACAATTGTGACAATTGCCATTTGTGATCAATCCCCCAATCTCTCATTTTCAGAATTTCATTATTTCACAATCTCACAATCCTCCAATCTCACAATTCTACCCTCTTGATGATCTGGTCCTGATAGCATTTGTCAAGTTCGATGAAGTATCCGCTCCATCCCCACACGCGCACGATGAGGTGGCGGTGGCGCTCGGGATGTTTCTGCGCGTCGAGAAGCGTCTCGCGGTTGATGGTGTTGATCTGCATCTGGTGTCCGCCGCGCTCGATGAAGAACTTCACGAGCTGCGCCACCTTCTCAACGCCGTCCGGCATCGAAAACGCCGAATCGTGTATCTCAATCGTAAGAGGGCCCCCATTGCAGACAAGCCCAAGGTTCGGCTCCGTGAACGACCGCACCACGCTGACCGGGCCTTTCACCGGAACATCCAGCGCGGGCGCCCAGTTCGCGGAAAACGGTTCGCCCTTTAGCCGCCCATCTGCGGAGGCCGGCACTTCGCGCGTGTGCCAGATGTAGTACATCGCGCTTCCCGTCCCCGGACGAAACACGCCGCCCCTGTCGTTCCGCTTTCCGTCGAAAGCGTGTCCCCAGAAATCAATGACCCGCTTGGCGATCTCGTCCACCTTGGGGTCGGCATTTCCCATCTTCGGCGCAGCCTTCGCCGCCGCAAGTATGTCGGGGCGTCCGGCAAAATCCGTATCGAGCAAGGCCACGAGTTCCGGGAGCGAAACCATCTTCTTCTCGAAAACAAGCTCCCGCACCGATGCGAGCGAATCCACCGCCACGGCGATGCCCGTGCCATGGATGCCGAAGTTGTTGTACTTCGCGCCCTTGCAGATGTCACTGGCTCTTTCAATGCAGCCCGTGGATATCACCGACACGAACGGCCCTGGCAGAATCTCGACGTGCCTGTACTTCTCGACCAGCGCATCCGCCCGCCGCTGGATCTCCGCCAGGAACTCCGCCTCGACATCGGCGTACGCAACACCCTCGGCATCGGCGTGTACGATGGTAGGGCGCGTTGTCCCCAACGCGCCGTGCGGCGGCTTAGGGATAAGCCGCCCTACCAGATTCCTCAACGCCGCGTCCAGCGCCCCCACGAAACTCACCGCGTCGATATTGTTGATGTCCATGCCGCATCCGGGAATCAGGAACTCCCAGCACGCGGCAACTGAGTAGTCGCGGGCATCCTCCAGTTCATAGCCCCACCTTTGCAGAGCGGGGATGACGACGTCGTCGTTCGCGTACTGCGGGAAGCCAAGTCCCTTGGCCGTCAGCTCCGTGCCGAGCTCGTATATCTCCAACGGTGTCGTCTTATCGACACGCAGATTGATTTTCGGATCGACAAGCTTCAGCTCTCCGCATGCCTTGAGGCACAGACGCGAAAGCGCGTTGAACGCCGGCTTGCCGTCCCGCATAACGCCGCCGAGCATGACGGACTGCCCGTTGTCGCCCTGCTGCACGCCGATGTAGAGATCGCTGTCTCGGTTGCAGGCGATGAAGAACTCCTCCAGCTCTTCAAGCGCCGTTTCCTCAGTAAGGCGTCCCGCCTTGATGTCGGCGTCGTAGTACGGATAAAGATACTGGTCGATGCGTCCGAGTCCGCAATGGTATTCTCCCTCGCACCACATGGCAAAGTGAAGGATGCGGAGCGACTGCAACGCCTCGTGGAAGGTGTGCGCGCCCTTGTGCGGCACCTGAGAGAGCGTCGAAGCGATCTCCTTGAAGCCATTTTTCTCGGCGGCGACGCGGTAGCGGTCGGCAAGGTCAAGTACGGCTTTGACGGAAAGGATCGCGTTTTCTATGAAACCTATCCCTTCTGCGTCATTTTCGGCGCGGCACTTCGCAAGTCGCGACTCCATATCCGCAAGCCGCGCGTCAAGGCCGTCGCGTATCGTCGGCCCGAAATCGGCCGTGAGATTGAACACCACGCCCTTCTCGCCAAACGCCGTGCCAGACGCGCGACGCGCATCCATCTCTTCATCGGAATGGAGGTCGGGGATCTGCTTGACGGTACGCAAAAACGCGAGCCGTTCGCCGTCCATGAACGCGGGCGTTTCGGCCTTCAGCATTTCCTCAAGGCCAATCCGCGCCCGCGCCTCGTCACCGATGCCCTCGGCGATAAACCGCGCCAGAAGCGGTTTCCAATCGACGTCCCGCCGGAACTTCTTCTGTTCCTTCTCGAACGTCCTTTCCAACAAGCTCTTAATTCTCTCTGTCATTCTTCCCTCCGTCAATCCCCAGACGCTTCTCGATATCCTCAATAGTGCCGCCCTTTGTTTCCGGCATGAAGAAGATCGCCCACACAAGCTGAACTACCATCATGAACGCGAAGAACGCAAACGCCCATGTTCCGGCGCGCTCGGCGACCACAGGAAACGCCCACGAAATGAGCGTACACATGAACCAATGCGTGAAGCAGCCGAGGGCCTGTCCCTTCGCGCGCACGGCGTTCGGGAACACTTCGCTTATGTACACCCAGATGACCGCACCGGACGAGATGGCAAAAAACGCGATGAAGCCGAGAATTCCCGTGACGGCAATTGCGGCGTTCGGCGACGGCAACGACAGCTGCCAAGCGACAAGTCCATGCATGAGGATCATCATCGAGGCTCCGCCGATGATCATCACGCGGCGTCCGAACTTGTCGATCACGAGAAACGCCAGCATCGTGAACGTAAGGTTCACGGCACCGACACCGATGGTGCCCGCGAGCGCCGCGAGTTCGCTCCCCTCGCCGAAGATCATCTGGAAGATGCGCGGCGCATAGTAGTTGATGGCATTGATGCCGCTCACCTGGTTGAAGAACGCAATCAGAAACGCCAGCAGGATCGGCTTGAAGTAGCGCCGCTGGAAGAGCGCGACGTCTGCGCCTCCCGCCGCCTCCCGCAGCGATTCGGCAATCTCACCGAGCGTTCTCTGTATCTCAGGATAGCCAATGCGCTCCAAGACACGACGCGCGTCTTCCGTGCGGTCAGCCCGCACAAGCCAGCGCGGCGATTCGGGGATGGTCGCCAGAAGCGCCATGAAGAGCGCGATCGGCACGCACTCCACACCCAGCATCACGCGCCAGACGATGCGCGGATCGACATTCGGCATGAACCGCGCCACCAGATAGTTCGAGATGTATGAAACGAGAATGCCCAGAACGATGTTGAACTGGTTCATCGCCACGAGCCGTCCGCGATACTTCCCGGGCGAGACCTCCACGATGTAGAGCGGAACGACGACCGACACGCCGCCGATGGCAAGTCCGCCGATGAAGCGGAACCAGCCCAGAAGATGCGGACCCCACGCGGCGTCGTGCGGCGTGAAGGCGCAGCCGACGGCCGACACGAGGAAAAGCACCGCCATCAGCCACAAGGTAGGCTTGCGTCCCCACCGGTCGGACGGACGCCCCGCCGTGAACACGCCGATGACCGTGCCGATCAGCGCACCCGAGACGATTAGGCCGTGCCAAAACGCCGACAGCCCGAATTCGTTCTGTATGGCCTTCTCGCATCCGGAGATGACGCCGGAATCGAAACCGAAAAGGAAACCGCCGATTGCGGCGACTACGACAATGTAGAAGAGTGACTTGTTCATGGCATTCAGAACTGGAGGGTTACGGAAACGTCTTGAGAGGATTCGGCTGAGATTGTGACAGCGAGAAGATCGTCATCGCGCATCTTCGCCTCGACCTTGCCGCCGTTCGGCGCAGAAGCCGACTTGAATATGAAGCCGTCAGGCACACGCACGAAGTAGGTGAACGGGAAGCCGCCGATGGCCTTGACGTCAAGCGCATAGGTCTTTGCCGCCGCATTCCACTTGAGGTCGTTCAGCTCGACCGCACCCTGCGTAACATGCCGGTCACTCGCAAGGAACTGCGGATGATCCATCTGGGGTTGCAAAGCGACAAGCCGTACGCTGCGCGGCGGAACGGCGAGGGACATCTTTTCTGAAAGCGTACCGAGATATGTCCCGTCCCAGAACTCCCAGCCGACAAAGCGACGATCACTCGATTCGCCAATTTCGTTCCAGCCAAAGCCGATTTGCGCCTCGGCGTCGCCCCAGTTGAAGAGCGCGACGACATGCCAGTCGCCAAACGGACGCGCAACGTGCAGATCCCAGACCGGCAAATGACCGAACTGCGGGTAGAGCTTTGCGGGCTGCGTCGGGCAGACGGGGAGCGCCTGTTGGATGAGCTTCACCCGGTCGGGCGCAAGTTCTGCGAGCTTGTCGCCAGCGAACGTCTGCTGGCCGGGAAGCGCGACGACCGTCGTCTCCACCTGCGCCTGCTCGCGCTCAAGCGCTGCCTGATTGACGAGCATGCAGTCGGGATCGGACCAGAACACGTTTGCATGAGCGAAAATCTGGTTCACGGTGCACCGCGCCTGAAGGAGAATGTTCGGCCACTTCACGGGCTGGCCGGGATGGACGATGTCCGCGCCCGTCCGGCTCGCATCCGCATACGCCGCCTCCGCACCGGTGAAATGCCCTTGGCAGGCAAGGAAGACGCGGTCGTCGCCGATGCCCTCGCGGAACGCCTTCACGCACAGCTCGAACGGATTCGGACACGACGAATCGTGGAAGCGCGCGCGGATGTCGGGCCGTTCATAGAGATGGGCGCAGTATCCGTGGTTGCGCCCCGACATGCCGTCGATCTTGAAGAACTCATAGCCCCAATCGTGCGACGCCTTGTCGAATATGCGCTTCAGGTGTTCACGCGCCTCTGGTACGGTGGGATCGAGCGTGAATCTGCCGTTCCAGCAACGGATCGGCTTGCCGGCTGCATCGTGCAAGAACCAGTCAGTGTGCGCCTTGTAGAAGTTCGTGCTGCCCGTGCCGAACGGCGCCATCCAAAGACCGGGCTTGAAACCGAGCTTTCTGATCTCGCCAGCCAGCCACTTCATCCCTTCCGGGAACTGGACGGCGTACGTCTCAAGGTTCATGTTATGGAAGTCGCTCACCGGCAGATGCGGCGAATTGTCCTGCCACGACTCGATGTTCCATATCTCCATGCCGAACGGCTTGAACCATTTCGCGGCGAAACGCGCCTCGTCAAGGTTCTCCTTCGAGCCGGCCGTGTCGAAGTAGGTGTTCCAGCTGAGCCAGCCCGTCGGCGCATGCGGGGCGCGCGTGCGGTCGAGCGGCCGCCAATACGGGACCCAGCGGTTCTTGTACCAACCTTTCACGACCTTGAACAAAAGCGCATTCGCCGTGCCGTCGGCGATCTGCAGTTTGGCTGAAATACGCCAGACGGAAGGGACGGGCTTCGTCCCGTCCACGGTCGCGACGAAGCGCGACCCTCCCGCGATCTGCAGCGCCTCGTCCGTTGAAGGCGAATAGAGCGCGTCGTCATCCAGCGAAACGGCGGAGCCGCTTTTCACCGACAGCACACGGTCGCCCTTCACCGGCGTAAGCGAACAGGCATAGGCGTCGTCGCGATAACTGACAGCCGCATCAAACGTCAGCGTGCCTTCGTAGGCAAACGCGGTACGATGGTAGAGAAGCAGCGACACGCCTTCGCCTTCGGACTGGAAAGAAATGTAGCCGTTCACGTTGTCGCGAGCATCGACAAGCGCAAGGCGGTTCGGGACGCCATCGCGCGGCGAGACCACGCGCCACGCACACGTCGCCGAATCCTTGCCAACCCCCGCGCCCGTAACGACGGCAGGGCCTTCAAAAAAGAGCGAGCCCGCGACCTTCGCCGCGCCGTCGACATGCGCCAGCGCGAGCCTCGCTCCTTCGTCCACAAACGAGACGCGCCAGCGACCGACATCCATAGACATGTCGGCAAAGACAGTCATCGCTCCTGCCACAACCAATGTGGCGAACAAACACGACTTTCTCATGCCGCTCATTATACCAAATAACGCTTCTCCTGCCGCAAATGACATGTCAACTTTACCACTGGTAAACAGAACCAGATTTCGCCCCAAAAACAAGGTTCCGGCCCTTTTCGGTGCCGGAACCCTGTTTTACTTGTTCTTGTGGCGCTGCGCCTTCATGCGCTTGTCGTATTTGTGCTTCGACATTTTCTTGCGCCTTTTCTTCTTGATCGAACCCATTGTTTCTCCTTTGTTTTGCTGTTGTCGGTTTTGTATTCCAGTTCCCTGTCGCCAGATCGCCCTTGCTCAGAAGATGACTTTGTTGAGCGGCAGCTCGATTATGCCCGTCGCGCCGGCCGCCTTCAGCTGCGGAACGAGATCCCTCACGAGGCGCTCCTCCACGACGGACTCGACTGCGTACCAGTCGCCGCCGTGCAGGCGGTTCACCGTCGGCGCGTGCAAAGCCGGCATCGCCGCCACTACCTTGTCGAGGCCGGACGCCGGCGCGTTGCACTTCAGGAGCACCCTTCTCTGCGCCTCCAGGGCCCCCGTCAGAAGCGTCTTAAGCTGCTCGAGCTTCGCGCGCTTCTTCGCATCGCGCCAGCTCTTCTTGTTCGCGACGAAGCGCGTTGTCGAGGTGAGGATCGTATCGACGATGCGCAGGTTGTTCGCCCTGAGCGAGCTCCCCGTCTCGGTCAGGTCAACGATGGCATCGACAAGCTCGGGCGCCTTCACCTCGGTCGCGCCCCACGAGAACTCGACGTCGGCCTTGACGCCGTTCTTCTTGAGATACCTCTTCGTAAGCCCGATCGCCTCGGTAGAGATGCGCTTCCCCTTCAAGTCCTTGACGGTCTTGATCTTGGAGTCGTTGGGAACGGCGAGAACCCAGCGCACGGGGTTCGAGGTGGCCTTCGAGTAGCTGAGCTCGCATATCTCGTGGACGTCGCTGCCGTTCTCGTATATCCAGTCGTAGCCGCATATGCCCGCGTCGAGAAGACCAAGCTCCACGTAGCGGCTCATCTCCTGCGGACGCAGAAGCCTGCACTTTATGTCGGGGTCGTCTATGGACGGAACATAGCTGCGGCTCGAGCACGAGACGTTGAAGCCTGCGCGCTTGAACAGCGCGAAGGTCGCCTCCTGGAGGCTGCCTTTTGGAAGACCTAGTACAATTGCCATCGTC
>Ga0265298_10006752_pt1 | contig 14091 bp, 9 predicted proteins | sample AusTroGonzalo_MG_3_FD_193486 | JGI IMG/M metagenome (GOLD analysis project Ga0265298, IMG submission 193486) | Bovine rumen microbial communities from tropical cattle in Woodstock, Queensland, Australia - Gonzalo_01 | ecosystem: Host-associated > Mammals > Digestive system > Stomach > Rumen ...
ATATACACAAGCGTAATAGCAACAATAGCCAGATTGAAATAACCAGGATGCGACTGGCTTATATATTTCAATATAATAATAGGTATGAACGAGGACAAAGCGCCTAACATACCCCAAAGACACGAGAAGACGAAATCATAGCCTCTGAAGTAGGCTCGCGTTCCAACTATAACGGCCGTCATTCCTCCCAAAGGAAGACCAATGCAAAGGAATGAATGGGCCAGGAGGTAATCGGTATGCTTAACGCCGAATATCAGAATAAGAAGTAGCCACAGACCACAGAGTGCATAGAATGTTGTACGCCATATACTCTCTCTGGCTTTGGCACGTACCCAATTATCGCGCACATCTTTTATTCTGTTCGACGTTTCCTCTCTTGCATTAACGAAACGCTTATAATAAGGCTGTGAGGCATCTATTTTCCCAAGAGTCATCAACCACTCCTCTAATGTATGCTCATAGGCATATTCTTCTGAGAATTCACCAAATGGATCTTCATGATAGAATACAGCCATCCATTGGGCAAAAGAGCCATTACGGATTTCATTACGGAACTGTGACGTATTGTTAAGCAAATCAATACTCCTACCATCAACCAACTCCGTTCCGTCGGGCAGCAGATAAGTCGGTGTTACACCAAGAACACGGCAGAAACGGTATAACGCAGTCTTAACATCATAAGCGCCCAAACGTTCACGGTTCTCTTCGCTCTTGAAATCGAAACAGCGATTGTGCTCATTATACATCTCGGTCCATCCATGGAGCTGGGCATAATATGAGAATCGGCCACCGATCTCCGTCATATCCTTCATCTCGTCTTGGAACTCCTTGTCGCTAAGGTATTGGGCATTCTTCAGGCGTTCACGCAACAGCTCGCCCACTTGCATCGGGGTAAATGCACCCTTAAGATCATACGCAGACTCACGATCAAGATTATAAAGCACCTTATAGGCTAATGCTGAAGAATATGGCTGGTCTTGAGTCATAATGCGCAGACTCTCGCAGGCCATATGATCCTCATGACTGTACATCCATGAGAGCAGACGACCGTCAGTCAGGCTATGCCAGTCGTCTTCCGTCAGAGTCTCGCGTCCGAAGGTCTTAACAATCTCCCTGATAGTAGATGACGGATATTTAGCCATCAACGGTATCTCCGGGTCTATCTCAAAGACCGTTCGCATAATAGCCACATGGATGCCCTTCGGATCCTGACTGGTGAAATAAGAACGGATACGATCTACGTCACATTTGGTATGCGACTCCAGATAAAGGAAGAGAGAATCTTTCGGATTAGAAAGCAGCACGCCATATTCTTTCTGATAGCTCAAAAGTGAGATGGCCACGCTGTGTACATCGTCACAGAGATTACCCTTCACATCCTTATAAGGATAAGTAGGCTCCATCATATATATCGCCGACATCAGACCTGCACGCTGATCAACCGGATAACGGTTTACGACGATATCCCTGACAATCGTGCTGAGTTTCTCGTTGCCACATGACTCTAACCACGAGCCGATCTTTCCATTATACAGATAGCCAATAGCCAACTTCTCATTCTCAAGAAGCATCGGCACCAGCTCATGTATATTATCTGCAACCAAGTTCTTATCTGGATCTACGACAAAACTCTTATATTTCAGGAATGGCGATGAGAGATCGACCTTAGGACTTCCACCTTCAAACCACTCTTCAACTTGTTCGTAGCCCCAACGGTTAATCGGATTGACTACCGTCAGTCCTTGAACAATCATTCTGACACGTTCAGGCAACTCATTGATATGCGGCAAGCGACCTTCGCTTTTCTGGCGCATCATCACACGCTCGTTTGAGCTCATCGGGTTCCCACCCAACCAAAGCGCCATCAAGCACATACCTAAAGAATAGAAATCTGCTGCAGGAGATATCTCCACAACACCATCTATTACATCCGTGTACATCTCGGGAGCTGCATAAATTGGTGTACGGGCCTGTGTCGTCTTATATGCCTTTCCGTCTTTCTCTAACATGCTGGAGATACCAAAGTCGCCCAGAACCAGCTCTGTATGCTCTTTATCCCGGAAGAAGAAGTTGCTGGGCTTGATGTCTTTATGCAGAATGTTGCATTCATGACAATAAGCCAGTGCTGCAGCACCCTGCAACGCTATGCGGCGGAACTTGTCGACATCGCCTCCCAACTTGTATTCTGACAAAGTACCGCCACGCAAGTATTCCATCAACTCATAATAGCGATGTTTGCCGTCAACATAGGTTTTACCATAGTCGAATACCCGGACGATCATTTCGAAGTCGAAGTTCAGTACGGCCCGAAGAATATTCTTGTTGACATTGAAATTGGGATAGTAAATCTTCAGCACATATTCCTCACCGTCTTTCTCAACGAGGAATACCTGAGCCTCACCGGAGTTATCGCTCAAGCACTGCAGATTCCTGTATTTAACACCTTTCAGCAAGAAGCTATTGTCATTGATATCTTCCTGCTGTATATACATGTTATCTGCCCTAACCGTTCCGTCTAAGCCTAACGAGGGAGCCGCAGTGTTTGTCACACGGATAGTCCCGTCAAGACTTGCAGGGCGGACAGTACCACCAATATCTGTTGATCGTACAGTACTGTCAAGGTTCTCTGGACGTATAGTTCTCTCCGTACTCATCAGATATCGTCTTTTATTTCTTTTCTCGAATTCTTACCCAAGATAATCCACTTACCGCCCATTTGCGGTTTAGCACATCCGCAAGGACTGGAATGAAGGGCATGTTTGAAGTTACACTCCCAAGCCAATCGCATGCCTTGAGGCTTACAGGCCATCGCATAATTGCGCACTTGGGCTGGCTTTGGCTGAGGTGGCTGTGCCATCTGCTCAAGAATCTCAGCAAGTTTGTTAAGGCGTTCTTGCTTTTGGGCTTCATATTCGCCTTGTCCCATACGTTTATGCCGCGGTTCTGGAATAACAAGATTTGTAATCCCTCTGTCTTCAGCCAGAAGTTTCAAGACATGTTCACGCAGTTTGCTGTTCTTCTGGTCACGAAGTACATCACGCTCGGAGGTGTAGGGAGGCGTCATCTCCATCTGCTGGATTTCATTAGCCAGACGTTGCATTTCCTTATACTCCGGCATTTCTCTGACTTTCTCCATCATCTGGCGAGCCTCTTCTGTCAATGGCGTGCCACACTGCTTACAGAAAGAGAAATCATTCAGCGTACGGCAAACAGGACAAACAATGCCACCGCGAGGGCTACCACATTCAGGACAGAAAGCCTCCTGACCTGTAAGATGGGCGCCACAGAAAGAGCAGACATCTGTCCGGATATAGTGTCGGCAGGTTTCACAGAAATCAGCGTCAGGATCAACGGGGGCACCGCAATTCGGACAGGTGGACTTACCGATTGGATTTCCGCAAGATGCACAAAAAAGAGCTTCAGGTTCATTGATAGTACCACAATGCGGGCACTGAACGCCATTGGCAGTATTCATCTGCGCGGCTTGTTGGGTCAAAGGTTCTTCCGTATATTCTCTGCTCAACTCCTCTCGCTGGAGCTGCTGAGAGCTACGGTTTGTTAGTTCTGGGTTTTGTGTAATATCATCAAACATAATTAAACATGTGATTTATCTGCAAAAGCTAGGTGCAAAAGTAAACAAAAAAACTTAATAAACAAAAAAAACCGCCGTAAATTTACATTTACGACGGCATTTTTATCGTTTTAAACGTTAAATTACCACAATTCCAAGCGCTCCGACTTAGGGATAAACATTTTATCACCTTCTTTTACATCGAAGGCTTCATACCAGGCATCGATATGGGGAAGAGCACCGTTTACACGCCAGCGTCCCAATGAGTGAGGATCACTCTTCGTACGGTTACGGATTTCCTCATCGGTGATATTACCAGCCCACACGCCAGCATAGGCATGGAAGAAACGCTGATCGGCTGTCAGACCTTCTTTCTCTTCCAGAGGTTCACGCTTTGTAGCATTTTTATAAGCAGCCCAAGCTACTTGCAGACCGCCATGATCGGCCAGATTCTCACCTAGCGTCAGACGTCCATTACCAAACAAGCCTGGAAGCACTTCAATCTTAGAGAAGAAATCAGCATACTTATCCGTACGGTCTGTAAAATTCTTTCCATCACTTTCTGTCCACCAGTCGTGCATGTTTCCATCCTTGTCGAAACGACGGCCCTGATCATCGAATCCGTGAGTCATCTCATGACCAATCACCACACCGATAGCACCATAGTTAAACGCATCGTCTGCATTCATATCGAAGAAAGGATACTGAAGAATTCCTGCGGGGAAACAGATCTCGTTGGTGGTAGGATTATAGTAGGCATTTACCGTCTGAGGCGTCATATGCCAATCATCACGGTCTACTGGTTTTCCTACACGATGATTGATGCTCCACTCATTCCAGAACTTGGCACACGCCTGCATGTTTTCGTAATAAGATTTAGCAGGATCGATCTCCAGTTTCGAGAGGTCTGTCCATTTGTCTGGATAACCAACCTTTACATAAAAAGAATTCAACTTCAACAGGGCATTCACCTTGGTGGAATCGTCCATCCAGTCCTGAGCAGCAATGCGCTCTCCAAGGGCTATCTGAAGATTCTTCACCAATGTCACCATACGCTTCTTGGCTGCCTCTGGGAAGTATTTTTCCGAGTAGATCTTACCCAGCGCTTCACCCATCACACGCTCTACCTGAGAGGTACTGCGTTTCCAAAGCGGGTGGTTTTCCTTACGACCTGAACGAATCTTACCGTTGAAGTCGAAACTCTCAGCTACAGTAGCATCGCTCAAATAATTGGCAGCTTCAGAGATGAGTCCCCACTCCATCACGTCACGATATTCAGCGGGTTTGATAGAACCAACAAGTTTATTGGCACCCTCAAGAAAAGCTGGCTGTCCCACAACCATCTCTTGCAGATACTTAACATCTATCCCCTGAGCGCTCATCACCTTCACCAGAGGAAGGTTAGGATACTTGGTTTCAAACTCTTTCAGCGTCATCTTGTTGTAGTTAGCCTCAGGATCGCGCAGTTCTGTGCGACTCTTGCTTACCTTGGCCAACTCTGTCTCAACCTTCATGACATTCTGCATCTTCTTGGTAGCTGCACTCTTACTGAAACCAAAAAGCTGGAACATCTTGACAATGTGCTTCTTAAAAGCTTCACGGATATCTGCCGTAGGCTTATCGTTTTCAAGATAGTACTCTTTCTGACCCAAGGAGAGCCCACCCTGATAAACGTTCAGAATATTCTGTGTGGCATTCTTATCATCGGCACCGAAACCACAGAAGAAGAACTCCTGCTCTCCGTAAGGAGCCAGTTCCAACTGAATGTCGAGCAACTGCTTGTTGGTCTTGGCTGCCTCGAGCTTCTTGATCAGCGGCATCAGAGGAGCCACGCCCTCATTATTACGACGCGTAGAGTCCATAGCCAGCTTGTAAAGGTCGCTGAGTTTCTGCTCTATAGTCCCCTTTTCGTAGCTGTTGCTCAGAAGTTCTGCGAGAATACCGTTAATACGCTTGTCGTTATCCTCCTGCAGACGGTCGAAACTGCCATAACGAGAATAAGCAGCGGGAAGCGGATTACTCTTCATCCATCCACCACATGCATACTGATAGAAATCATCACCAGGACGCGCATTGGTATCGAAATCGGCTTTATTCAATCCCGACCCGAGCGGTGCCTGTGCCATTGTCATCAAAGACATTGATGCCATTGCCATCATTGTTACAATTTTTTTCATAAATCTATTGTTAGTTAATATTGGGTTATCTCTTCCAGGGTTTCGCTGAGTTTCTCCCAGCGTTCCACCTCTTCATCGAGACATTTCTTTGTCGAAGTATATTCTGTGACGAGGGTCATATCAGAAGCATTCTCAGGAATCATCAGCAAGTCGTCGAGCTCTTTCAGCCTCTGTTCCAGTTTCTCAATTTTCTTTTCCGACTCCTTCACGGCTTTCTCGGCACGGTTCTTCTGCTTCTGGCGCTCCTTATGCTCAGCATAACTGAGGGCTTTAGATATCGTTTCCTGAGAGTTCCCATGGGGGGAACTGGGAGTTTCCACGGTGGAAACTGTTGGTTTCCCCGTAGGAAAACTGCCGTTTCCTTGCTGAGCACTATTCGAATCCTTGCCCAACTCGTTCAGTTCGCTGATTTTCTTGGTACGGAGGAAGTCGTAGATTCCACCCAGGTGTTCCCTCACCTTACCGTCACCAAACTCATAGACCTTCGTTACCAGACCATCTAGGAACTCACGGTCGTGACTCACGATAATAGCTGTACCATCGAAAGCCTTGATGGCCTCTTTCAACACATCCTTCGAAGGCATATCGAGATGGTTGGTGGGCTCGTCGAGAATCAGCAGGTTTACTGGTTCCAAAAGCAGACGAATCATCGCCAAACGACTACGTTCGCCACCGCTAAGCACTTTTACTTTCTTATCCGATTCCTCGCCACCAAACATGAAGGCGCCAAGGATATCATTGATGCGCAGACGGATCTCGCCCTTCGCTACATGATCTATCGTTTGAAATACCGTCAGACTCTCGTCAAGCAACTGAGCCTGATTCTGGGCAAAGTAACCAATCTGGATATTATGTCCTATCTTCAGCTCGCCCGTATAGGGAATCTCACCCATGATACACTTCACAAGCGTAGACTTTCCTTCGCCGTTCTTACCCACGAAAGCAACTTTCTCACCCCGTTTGATGGTGAGCGACACATGATCGAAAACGGTATGTGTCCCATAGTCCTTCCTCACTTCGTCGCAGATAACGGGATAGTCGCCACTACGCAAACAGGGCGGAAACTTCAGATGCATAGCCGAATTGTCGACTTCGTCAATCTCGATGGGTACGATTTTCTCCAGCTGTTTGATTTTCTGCTGTACTTGTACAGCTTTCGTGGCCTGATAGCGGAAACGCTCAATGAAGGCTTTCATCTCAGCCACTTCCTTCTGCTGGTTTTCGTAGGCTCTGATCTGCTGTTCGCGACGCTCCTTGCGAAGCACCACATACTCGTTGTATTTCACTTTATAGTCGATCACACGACCACATGAGATTTCAAGTGTGCGATTCGATACATTATTAATAAAAGCCCTATCATGACTCACCAGCACGACGGCACTCGACGACTGCGACAAGAACTGCTCAAGCCATTGTATCGACTCGATATCCAGATGGTTGGTAGGCTCGTCGAGCAACAGCACATCGGGTTTCTGCAACAGAATCTTCGCCAGCTCGATACGCATGCGCCAACCACCAGAGAACTCCGAGGTAGGACGATCGAAATCCGAGCGAAGGAAGCCAAGTCCTGTGAGCGTACGCTCCAACTCAGCCTCACGACTCTCAGCCCCCATCATCATATAACACTCATGTTCCGTGGTATATTTCTCTATCAGTGCCAGATAGCTCTCGCTCTCATAGTCGGTACGTTCAGCCAGCTGTCTGTTCATCTCATCCAGACGCTGCTTCATCCTGGTGATGTCGGCAAACGCCTTCTGTGCTTCCTCGCGCACCGTTGTATCGTCCTGCAGAATCATCACCTGAGGCAGGTAGCCTATTCTACAGTCGTTGGGCACACTGATATTACCTGCCGTAGGTTTCTGTTGTCCGCTTATTATCTTCAGCATCGTCGACTTGCCCGCACCGTTCTTACCCACAAGGGCAATGCGGTCGCGGTCGTTGATGACAAAACTTGCATCAACGAACAATGGCTTGACGCCGAATTCCACTTTCAGTCCTTCTACCGAAATCATCGCTTATCTACAAACTTATAACTCTTATATTTCTCACTCGGAAACCGCAACATCTCGTCTGTAATACCACCCGACTTGAAATCCGAAACCATGATAGTCGTCCAGATAAAGGCAATCTTGATACGCAGACGAATCGGATGATAATCCTTCCGCCCTACCAGCGCATGGATTTCCTTCATGCCCTTCTTTCCTTTCTTCACCTTGAGAGTCAACATCAACCCTTCCGGATCCTCTGCAATACTATAATTGTAGTTCTCGGGCTCAAACTTGAACTTCTGAGAATACTTGTCCGACTTATTGTTCTTGGCACTATGTATCTCTACCTCATGCTTTTTGCGCTTAATGGTATATACCGTCGTGCCGTCATTCCACGAGTTCATTTTGGCATCCTCAAACTTACTTTTCTTGCCTTTATACCAAATGGTGCCGTCAGTTTTGTAGATACCAGTTATGTTCACATCGTAGTGAAGACTGGCGCCTTGCTCTCCAAACACCTGGGCATAAGCCGAATTGAATATGCGTCGTGCCTGACGTGCATTAGCCGACTCCTCAGCACACACATCCTGAAACGATACTATCAGCATCAGGCACCAGAGAATTCTTAATTTTACTTTCATTTTGTTGTTTTCGAGCTGCAAAATTACTAATTTCTCATTTAAATTCATTATTTTTGCACACAAATTAACGATTTAATAGACTCTCTTATGGAAAAGAATATCTTCGCACAACTCATTGCCAATACCTTGAATCTTCAGGAACGGGCCGTTGCCGCCACACTCGCTTTGCTCGAAGAAGGCTGCACCATTCCTTTCATCTCACGTTATCGCAAGGAGCGAACGGGCGGACTCGACGAAGTGCAGATAGCCGCCATCAGCGACCGTTACGAGAAACTCCTGGAGATTCAAAAGCGTAAGGACACCGTTGTTAAGACTATCACCGACCTCGACAAGATGACAGCCGAACTAGAGAAGCGTATCCGCGACTGTTGGAATGCCACTGAACTCGAAGATATATATCTGCCCTATAAACCCAAGCGGCGGACACGCGCCCAGATGGCACGCGAACAAGGGCTTGAACCGTTGGCTCAAATCCTGCTGTTACAAAGAGAGCGCGACCCAGAACGAGCAGCAGAGCGCTTCATCAAAGGCGATGTCAAAGATATCGACACAGCCTTGAAGGGCGCTCAGGACATCATTGCCGAGACCGTGAGCGAAGACGAGCGTTCGCGCCAGCAACTCCGCAACGCCTTCAGTCGCCAGGCCTTCATCACCTCAAAGGTCGTGAAAGCTAAGGCCGACACAGACGAAGCAGCCAAATACAGCGACTATTTCGACTGGGAGGAGCCATTGAAACGTTGTTCTTCCCACCGACTGCTAGCTATGCGCCGAGGTGAGAACGAGGGTATTCTCCGCATCAGCATCTCGCCCGACGACGAGGAAGCCGTAGAACGCCTGAAGCGTCATTATATATATGGAAACACACTTTGCGGACGACTGGTGGCAGAAGCCATCGACGACGGTTACAAGCGATTGCTCAAACCAGCCATCGAGACAGAGTTCTCAACTCTCAGCAAGGAGAAGGCCGATGATGAAGCTATCCGTGTGTTTGCCGAGAACCTACGTCAGCTGCTACTGGGAGCGCCATTGGGGCAGAAGCGTGTAATGGGGGTCGACCCAGGTTTCCGCACAGGTTGCAAGGTGGTTTGTCTAGATGCTCAGGGCAATTTGCTTCACCATGAGGCCATCTTCCCCCACCCACCAATCAACAAACGCACAGAGTCGGCCGTCGCTGTTCTGAAGATGATACAAAAGTACCAGATAGAAGCCATCTCTATCGGTAATGGTACAGCCAGCAGAGAGACCAACGATTTCATCAAAGATGTGCTCGCAGGCCGCTACAACATTGACGCAAAGAATAATGCCGAGACGCCAACACCGCAGGTTTTTACCGTCAGCGAAGATGGTGCATCGGTTTATTCTGCTTCGAAGATAGCCCGCGATGAATTCCCTGATGAGGATGTCACCGTTCGCGGTGCCGTTTCGATAGGACGCCGACTGATGGACCCGCTGGCCGAACTGGTGAAGATCGACCCTAAGAGCATCGGTGTAGGTCAATACCAGCACGATGTAGACCAGACGAAACTGAAACACTCACTCGACCAGACCGTAGAGAGTTGTGTGAACCTCGTAGGGGTGAACCTTAACACCGCCTCACAACATCTGCTGATGTATGTGAGCGGGCTCGGTCCTACCCTCGCCAAGAATATTGTAGATTTCAGAAAAGATAATGGTGCTTTCACCTCGCGCGCCCAACTGAAAAAAGTACCACGCCTCGGTCCCTCAGCCTATCAGCAGTGTGCAGGTTTCCTGCGCATTCCTGGTGCAAAGAATCCACTCGACAACTCAGCCGTTCATCCCGAAAGTTACGCCATCGTAGAACAGATGGCTAAAGACCAGGGCTGTTCGGTGGCTGACCTTATAAATATTAAAGAGAAGCGCGAAGCTATTGATATCCGCCGCTACGTGACGACCGAGGTGGGTATCCCCACGCTGACCGACATCATGAAAGAGTTGGAAAAACCAGGCCGCGATCCGCGTGAGCAGCTTGAGGAGTTTGAATTCGATAAGAATGTCAACACCATCGACGATTTGGTGGAGGGAATGATTCTGCCAGGCATCGTGACCAACATCACCAACTTCGGTGCCTTTGTCGACATTGGTGTCCATCAGGACGGACTGATACATATCTCACAGATGGCCAACCGCCGCATAGCTCACCCTACTGACGTGGTGAAACTACATCAGCATCTCAAGGTGCGGGTCATCGAAGTAGACCGTCGCCGCAAGCGCATTTCGCTTTCTTTAAAGGGAATCTAAGACTTAGAGTCTTCGTGGATACTTTCGGCCATCAAACGATAAATCCCACGAGTACGCTCGTCTGGCAGCATCTCCATCTGCATCTCCATTACGCTCAGGTCATAGCGCACCATAGGCCCTGTCTGCGCCGCCTTAGGCGACATAACCGACACCTTGCGTGCTGTTTCAGCTATCAAAGGTAAAAAAAGACAAAAGTCAATCTGCTCGGATTCGAGTACACGCTCTGCCAGACGATAGCAATGGTTTGTCAGATTACAGGCCAGCACCGCTGCCAAGTGCATCTTCTTGCGCTTCGCCGAATCACAATCCACCACGTGGTCGGAGACACTCTCCGCAAGTGAACGAATCACAGCAAGTTCTTCACAGCCAGAAGCCTCGATAAAACAAGGGATTTCACGGAAGCTGACCCTGTGGTTCTTCGAAAATGTCTGCATAGGATAGAGCACTCCATAGTGGAATGCTTTATCTTTTAGAACATCCATCCCGATGCTGCCCGCCGTATGAACCACGATAGCATTCTTCGCCCGTTTGCCTATCGCCCCAGCCAAACTTCCAATGGCATCGTCCTTAACCGATATGATGTATATCTCGGCCTCAGCGCTTATTTGGCTGACATCGGTGGTATACCTGCACCCTAACTTTGCCGCCAATTCGCTGGCATGTGCCTCTGTACGGCTATATATTTGGCCGATGTGGTGGCCTGCTTCGCTCAAGGCAAGCGAAAGCTGCGTAGCCAGATTGCCCGAACCAATGATAACTATCTCCATTATGCATTTCTGTTTTATCCGCTGCAAAGGTACAAAAAATTATTGTCCCAATTGTCCTAATTGTCACAAATCGTTGTGGAACGCACGAGGAAAGTCTGTTTATTCTTTGTTTGAATCAGGCTGGGGCAACCTCGGATGAACCTTACGAACCTCGCGGAATGAATCCATCGCAACAACCCGGCCGTTGTAAAATGTCAACACCACAACGTCGTAATCATCATTGTTCAGCAGAGACCGATACTCCCATTCATCCCGTCCCTCGGCAAACCTGCGATAACTAGGTTTACCCATCAAGGCCGTCACCTCTTGTTTGGTCATGCCATACTCAATGCTGGCAGCTTTATCGGCTACGGTTGAAAACATTGATGCACACGAACTGAGCGATAACGCAACGATGGCTACTAAAGCCGCATTTCTTATTTTCTTCATAATTCTAAACTTTTAAAATAGATACTGCAAAGATACATATTGAAAACAAGAAACAAACAGACAAATCCCTACAATTCGATAGGGAAATCCCCATTATTCAAATACAGAATAACATCGTAGACAGAGAAGTCTTCTATTTGCTTTGAAACAGGCCTTTGAACAGCAGATAGGGATCGATGATGATTTTGTGATGGCAATGGGGAACAATGGTTTTAGCCATACCACCTGTAGCAACGATATGAGGCTCTACACCAAAAGTTGGCAGTAGCTTGTCGATAAGACCATCTATCATAGCAGCCGTACCATAGAGAATGCCGCTTTGCATACACTCAAGAGTGTTGCGCCCAACAAGGTGAGCTGGCTTTTCGATGGTGATGGCAGGCAGTTGAGAGGCACGCGTACTGAGGGCACTAAGGGAAGTCTTAACACCAGGAATAATGAGTCCGCCACGGAAACACTTGTTTTCATCGACTACACCAATAGTGGTGGCTGTACCAAAGTCAATGATGATAGCGGGTGCGCCATAACAACTAACGGCTCCTAAGGCATCGGCCAGACGGTCTTTACCCAACTGGGCCGGCGACTCCACATCGATGCTGACAACTCCCTTAGCATCGACAATAGTAAAGAAATGGGGCTGTATACCCGTCAGGTCGACCACGGCCTGAGCTATATCATCGTTCACCTCGGGAACAACCGACGAAATGGTGACATTCTCAATATCAGCCGCCTCAACGCTATACTTGCGCAGGCCCTGACGAAGCTCATAGCGGAAAAAACTTGCCGTCTCTTCTTTCTTTGTCTTGAATCGCCAAGTAGACGTGATATTTCCCTGCTCATCAGCCAAAGCGATGACAACGGTAGAATTGCCGATATCGATGAGAATACGCATATCTTTTAAAAAAGGGTTATGATATGTGAGAGTATCTGGTCGGCAGTATTCTCTTTCGAACAGAGCGGAAGTTCCTTAATGCCATCAGAAGTGACAAGTGTCACCTGATTCGTATCTACGCCGAATCCCGTTTTCTTGCTGGCGATAGAGTTGGCACAAATCATATCGGCATGCTTCTTCGTGAGTTTAGCACGCGAATTGTCTATCAGGTTCTCCGTCTCCATCGAGAAACCTACCAACAACTGTCCCTTGCGTTTATGCTCACCCAACCAGCCCAGAATATCCTGCGTACGAGTCAGCGCTATGGCCATGTCGCCGCTGCTCTTCTTCACCTTCTGCTCTGAGTAGTCGGCAGGTTTATAGTCGGCTACAGCACTGCACATAACGATTATATCCTGCTGGTCACTTCTGGCGGTTACAGCTTCAAACATCTGCTGGGCACTCTTCACGTCGACCTTGTTGATACCAGCGAAGGGCTGAATGCTCACAGGCCCCGAAACAAGCGTCACTTCAGCACCGCGCAAAACTGCCATTTTAGCAATGGCGTAGCCCATCTTACCCGACGAGTGGTTGGTGATGAAGCGCACGGGATCGATGGCCTCTTGCGTAGGACCTGCCGTTACAAGAATACGCTTACCTCGCAAATCTTTCTCCTTCGCCAGATGTAATAGGATATGCTCCAGCAGCGTCTCTTCCGAAGGCATCTTACCGCTACCCGTATCGCCACAGGCCAGTCGTCCAACGACGGGCTCTATGATATGATAGCCATGGTGCTTCAGCTTCTGCAGATTGTCTTGCAGTATAGAATTCTCCCACATGCCAGTATTCATAGCTGGAGCAAAGAGCACGGGGGCTTTTGTGGCCATGATGGTAGTGGTGAGCATATCATCGCAGATGCCGCCAGCCACCTTACCGATGACATTTGCCGTACAGGGTGCCACCATAAACAAGTCGCCTCGCTTAGCCAGCGACACATGCTTCACGTCGAACGAGAAATTGCGATCGAAGGTGTCGACGATGCACTTGTTGCTGGTCAGCGTCTCGAAGGTCATCGGTGTGATGAACTTCGTGGCGTTCTCAGTCATAATCACGTGCACGTCGGCATTCAGTTTCACCAGCATCGAAGCCAGATTGGCTGTCTTATAGGCCGCAATGCTTCCCGTCACCCCGAGTACGATGGTCTTTCCTGTCAGCATAGTCCTTTAGTCTTTTTTATTTATTACTGTTCAATCAGCAACCCATGCTTCTCGTAGTTGGCCTTACGAACAATCTTGTTGTCCTCGTCGACAAACAGCACGACGGGTTTGTGTTCACGTGCCTCCTCTGGTGTCATCTGGGCGTATGCCATGATAATCACCTTGTCGCCT
>Ga0265298_10006753_pt1 | contig 14090 bp, 12 predicted proteins | sample AusTroGonzalo_MG_3_FD_193486 | JGI IMG/M metagenome (GOLD analysis project Ga0265298, IMG submission 193486) | Bovine rumen microbial communities from tropical cattle in Woodstock, Queensland, Australia - Gonzalo_01 | ecosystem: Host-associated > Mammals > Digestive system > Stomach > Rumen ...
TATCTTATTTAAAGTATTTGTCATTACTTATTTGAAAAGAATTAAATCTGATTAACTGATTCAGTAGTCTCATTTAGTAGCATTGAAATAGTCTGATACTTCTTGTGCTGTCCAAACCTTATCTTCTACTATTATATTAGATAAGCCTCAATTATACCAACAATACCAAGAATCTCCATTCTCATCATGTCATGTCCCTATTGTAAATAATCAATTATTACTTAGAGATAGAGATAGAGTTCATGTATTATTATATACTCAATTAGTATAAGATTTAATTGTGCCATTGTCATAAGTGAATACTAGATTTGACCATCCATCTCATGCTTTATATGAAGAATTACAATTCAAGTTGAAACTATAATAGTATGAACTGCTAGAATGTGCACGAATACACCAGTTATAATATCCTCATCAATAATATGTATTATTGATTGGAATTTGGTCTGTATTGGTAGCTGTTGAATATAACCAGAAAGATATTGTGAATTGGTTTCAATATACAGATGGATTAACTGATGCAGTTTGTAACTCAGTACTACTTCAGTTAAATGAAGCACAATCTACTCATTGATATGTTCAGAATGTAGGACTTGTATGAGTAGTCGCAAGTGTATAATTATTTCAACTTAAATCATTTACAGTGTTAGTACTGTCTAATGGATAGTAAGCAATAGTATTAGCTCATGGTTGCCAAGGTGTAGGTGCAGGTGGTGTGCTACTTGTATAAATAAAGTAATGCTTACCATCACTAGCTGCTCATGGTAATAATGCTGTATATTCAGCCTGTGTTACATATTCTATATCACTTCATCCTGATGGATTCTGCCATGTAGATCATTGGGAAGTTTTAGTAAGTACTTGTCAATTAGTTCATCAACTTGGTACTTCGGAAATAGATAAATTTCAACTACCTAATAATGAATTGTTATTGATAGATTTGATATTACTTTGGTTTACTAATGTATCTTGCTTTGCATTTAATGCTGTAGATAGATTTGTATTATCATATGGATCTCCTGCAATATTTGCAAATGTAACAGTTTTTCCATGATTAGATTGAAGTAACCAAATAGCTCAATCATAAATATATACATCTCCATCTGCAACTTCATCAGTCTCTGGAATGGTACTAGCACTTCCATCATATTCAATAGGTGCTGGTCTATAATTATCTGAAACACCTACTCATTCAATTAAGTAGTAATCTCCCGTTGTATATAGAAATGGGGTAGAAGCTGGGAAACTTATAGGTTCTCAACTACTAGCATTCCAAATACTTAAGAATCTACTCATCGTAGGTATTACAGCACTGATAACATTTCCATCAATCTCTATATAATCACCAGCAATTAATTTATCTTGTTTTAAAGCAAGTTGTGCATCTACATAAGTTCTTAATGCTTGTAGTAAAGCATCAACTTCACCTTTAAGATAAATCTGTTTGAATAAACCTGTACCATTATCTATGTAAACTTTACCATTATCACCATAAAGAAGCTTAATATTATCTCAACTAGTGGTTTTAAAACATGCTAGTGTTCATGTTACATCCCAATCATCTGCAACTAATACTCTTCAAACTGTTATTCATACAGGAAAAGCATCCAATGGTTCAATTCCATCAGGTAATTGAAGGTCAACATATATCTCGTTATCTCACTCATCCCAGATGATAAGGTTATTCTCTTCTCTTAGTCTGAGTGATATGACTTTGTTCTCATCAATATCTATAGCCTTCCCTCATGTATATGGCTTTTTTCATTCTACAATTCTTGTTGCCATTAGTTATTATGTTATGTTGTAAATTATTCTACTGGTTCTTGTTCTGCGTCAAATGTAGCTGTAATTGCTAAATCTCATGTAACTGTAGCAGGTAATGATTCTCATGCCACATTATAACTTACAAATACATATCATTCTTCAGCAGTTGCTGTACATTCAGCTCATCATATAGTCAATGTTGCTCATGACGCACTGATAGATGTTCCGTACGCTACTACTACAGATTCAGTAGTTACAGAACCCATTGTATCATCATTAGGCTCAATAGTTACTGTATAGTTTCTAGGAGTAGCCTCATAAGTAGCTGTATATGTAGCGTCTGCTGTAACTGTTGCTATTGTAGGTGTCCATCCACTGAATGTATAAGTGTATTGAGCAGTAGATTCTTTAGTAGGAGTTTCTCCTGCATATACAGGTGTTGCACCATAATCTAATGTCTGCTCATCTAATTCAGTAGTACCATCTTCATCTACGAATGTGATAGTATATTGATTAACTGTAGAAGTATAAGTTGCTGTATAAACAGTCTTCTTAGTAATCTTTGCTACTTCAGGATTCCATCATGCAAATGTATAAGTATATTGTGCTGTGGCAGCTCTTGTAGGGTCTGCAGGTGCAGTAGGTTTAGTTCATTCCTTAACCTTTCATTCTTTAAGAACTGTACCATCCCAGTCTTTAAATACGTATGATACTTTATCTCCAGATTCCCATACAAATAAGTCTGTAGGTTCGTTAGTATCATATACTCACATTTCATCATCAGATTCTACTGTTTTCCATGTAGGTCAGTAAGTTCTACCATCAGCTACTGCACTTTGAGTATATTCTAACCATTGTGACATGTCGTAGTAATACATCTTGTCTGTAGATTCATCTACCCATAGTTGACATTCATGTCCTGTAGGTCATTTAACGAACACCATTTTCTTATTAGTGATGTCCCATAATCTTTTTAAGTTCATGTTTATAATAAATAAGTAATAAAAAAGGCTGATTGCTATCTAGCAACAACCTTAATAACATCTCATGCTTGTCACATAACAAATGGTCTGTTTAATGCCTGTACCTGTCTGTTCCAAGGTAGATGTAATTCAGCACTAGGATTTAATTCTATAAAATCTGCTCTAGTTCCATCATTCACTTGATTCTCTTCTGTGTAATCTGATACTAGAACTGAACTAGCATTGTCTTCATCTGCTGTTATACATAGAGAATCAAATAAAGCTCAGAAACTATCTGTTACTTTATCTCCACTAGTGATTCTGTCAGATAATTTCGCTTTCTCCATACCTATCTCTATAGGTAGCTCTATCCATTCTCCTGTCATCACGAACGTTGCAATCATTTCATATTCTTTAGTAAATAAAGTTTTTTGTTGTATTCATCTGGCTTTTGTCCCTTAACCTCTAGTTCCAAATCCTTATTCATTTTAGCATTGGCTATGGTAGTAAGCTCAGCATTTTTTCTTTTTGTATCTTCTAGTTCTTTTGTTAAATGGTATCTATTACTATCTTCTATGTATTGCTTAGAGTTCTCATATTTCTTAATCTGATTATCTTCAAAGATTAGATTATCTTCCATACTATATTTAGTGATGTATTCTCTGTACTTATTCTGCATTCATGTCATTCTGAAACTACTTCTCATTATTATGTTTCACTTATCACTGACATATACGTACATTACATTGGTATAAAGACTAAATCATAATATATAGTAGCTGTAGGTGTATCTAGTTCAGTACCTCACTCTAACTTGTAAAAAGGTATATAATGCTGACCTTCTACATGGATAGTATCCATAACCAACTGGTCACGATTTGTGACATATTCGTTATGCTCTCAAACTACATAGTTAGCTATTAGCAGATAATCTCCATCTGGAACGTTTATCATTCAAAGTCCACTACTTTCCCTTCAAGATATGAAAGATTTATCGTGGAAAACCATAGGTACTTTCGTTATCTTTTTTTGAATTAGCGATGTTTGTTCTTGCAGGTGGAGAATTGTTCCACTCAATGTTTCTACTGTTGTTTTTAAATCAGCTATTACTTTATAAAGAGATTTGATTTCAGACTTTTCTTCCTCTAGTTTCATTCTAAGTTCATCTATCTGTTGCTGTTTATCATTGAATGCTTTATTTATCTTAGCAAAGCTCTCATTATTTAGTCATTGTGTTTCTAGTTGGAGTGCAATTTGCTTATCGTGATTATCGAACTGTCACTTTAACCACAATACTTCCTTTTGAAACTCAGCTAATTCCTTGTTATCATATCAGATTTTTATCTCTATTGGGTCTTTAAATGCTTCAGATTCTAATTTCCATACATTCCCTTTCTTCTTTCATTCTACTAAATCCATATACACACTCTTAATCTCCATAGGTAATAATAGGATATAAATCTGATCTTACTATATACTAGGTATCTACAAATTTAAAAATTAAGAAAAAGACTTGAAAAAGGGGTTTCAAGTCTTAGAATGTAACTAGCGAACTAACTATAAAATCTATTGATATTAGCGTGACTATCAATAAACTAAAGGTGTCAAATGTGCAAACATAGTACACAAAGTCTATCGAAGTCACGCTCGATAGGCTTTTTATATTTAGTAAAAATACGATGTCTTGGATTGCACAATTTGATACTCAGATGTTAAGAGATGGTTACACCCCTACTGAAGCAATGGTTTATGGTTATTTATGGTGGCATATATGGAAATCAAAAGCTGTCACCTGTGTATATCCATCTATATGACTTATGAAGAAAACCTTAAACATTAGTAGGATCTCTATTATACGTGCCGTAGATAAACTAGAGAAGAAATGATTAATAGAAGTAACTAGAAGATATAAACAAAGCAATGGTTATTATGTTACAGATTTTGATAAATATATTCCTTGCTCTAACTATAATCCAGAAATGATGTATAGGTTAAATTCTTAGGTATCAAAATGATACCACCCTAGTATCAAAATGATACCCTTATAAATATATATTATAAATAATTTATTAAATAGTCACTTTAGTAAAAGTGACAAAAAATCTTTTATCCTATAACTACAACTAGAATGGTAGTAGCATACAAACTTAAATGAATCTCTATAGAGAAAGACCAATATGGTAGTAATTATCTTAGAGTGAAACTAGTAGCAAGATTTAAAGATTGAAAGTATGATAAATTCATCCCTATGAGAGAAGCTATACAATTCCTAGAGAAAGCTGTTATCTATGAGGATGATTTTAATAGTGTTATGAGTAAAGCTGATAAAAAGAGAATGAATAAAGGTTTATTCTAGTCAGATTTTTTTCTTTTCTTAAAAAAAGACTGATCTCTCAGTCCTTTCTCTTTAGATATATAATATGGTTTATTTATATGCTATCTTATATATTCCTCATATATCACTAAGCCTATAAATATTATTCGTCAAAGCATGGTTGTATTTGGTTAGGGTTAAATCTATCTTTAATATAGATATTTGTTCAATAAAGTCAAGTCTTATTTTTCTTCTAATCATGTGTTTTTCTTGGTCTCCAATATTTGACCGTACTGAGCAGATTCTCATGAAGGAGTTACCCTAGTAGGAGTTGTATAATCAACTGGGTTATTAGAATATTGTGGGTTCTCTCATAATTTAGGTGTCTTAGACTCGTTCTCTATCTCTTTTACCCATTTATCAAACATATTCTTACTGTTTATCTCCCTTATTTTTTCTAAATTAGCAATCTGTACATCTGGGGTAAATCATTTTAATTTGTTAAGGATTTTAACATAATTTTTCTTAGCCCATTCACTTGTTATAAGTTTTTTAACTATTAATTTTAGCCCTCAGCTCTCTAAATCTCAATATAAAGCCAATAAATCTGTTGCATCTAATCAGCTCTTACCATACTTTTTAGCCAAGTCTTTTCATAAAGCATTTATTAAGAAATGCGACTTTTGAATATCTCTACTCATCTCTCTCATGTTTTCATACCCATTTTCCTCGGCTATTCTAGTAATGTCATCTAATACTTGTGCATATATGTTATCGTGTCTTTGAACCTTCTTAGGCTCGGTATCTTTATTAAATCACAATCTAGTCTTTTCTGCAAAATATCTCATTAAAAACTTTATTTCTGATGCGTTTAATTTTCAATATATTCTTGTGCTTCAATCTGGGTTTTTAACTTCTTTAAAATACTTATCTGCGATTTCAGACAATCTGTTAATAATAGCTGGGTCTCTTTCCATCACATCTTTGGCATTTCTAAGGTTCTCTTTAATCATCTCCTGCATTCGTGGGTTGTTTACATCGTACTCTCATTTTATTTCTTCTAAAGCATTCGTTATCTGGTCAAATAAAGACGACTTATATGCGTTTAATTTCATTATTGCTCACTCATCTCATTCTATTATACTTACTCTATTTAAGAAATCTCAATACTTTTCTCATCAGAATTTATCTTGAAAAGTAAGTTTTTCACTAGGAGTTAATTTATTCATTCTGGCAATAATTTCTCACTGGTCAGATAGCTTGTTACCTATTTTTTTTCATAACTTCTTTGCATCACTAGGGATGTCTACTATTCTCTTCTTAAATTCTTCGACCGTTGTTACTGGGTCTATTTCTTTCAATAACGTTTCCTTTATTCATCATCACTCCACTTTGCTTCTCCCCCCTCTTTTTTGAAAGAGTTTCATGAATCATAAAGTACCCACAAAAGCATCAAATTCTTGTTTTTCTTCTTCTGTCTGCAGAGTATTTCTATAGAAATACAATGGAGTGCTGTGGTTCACTAATCGTCATCATCATTGGAGAACAACTCATCATATTTCTAGTAAATCTGATATTCATGGGGTGTTCTCTCACACAGAAAAACTAGCTTTCATCCATGGTGCTGTAACTGTTATTACAGCATCTAGTCATGCTTCCATTCATTTCAATATAGCCCTCTGTACTGTTGGTTTATAAGTGTCTAGTCATTCTTCTGTAGAAATAGCGTCTCTAGCCTCTTGTTTTTGTTCATCAGTTAAAGAGTAGAAATCTGTTCAATAATTCATATCTGCATAGTTTTCTAACGCTCATGGTGTTTGGTCTCATTCTACCAGTCAAATTCCCCCCTGTACTACATTACGTACAAAATCTCATCAAGTATCTGCGAAAGATAAGAAGCTCTTTCATACATTTTTTACCCAATCAATAAAGTTGTCTGGTTCTGTTTCTTCTGTATCCATACTAACAGTTTCTTCTACTTGTGGCTCTCAATAAAATCATAGTTCTTGATATAATGGATTAGGATCACAAATCTGACCGTCATCTAGTACAAACTGCCATATAGTTTTCTCACTATCTGGATTCTGAGACTTATAAGCATCTACTAAATCTACATCTGGTACATTTGAATAGTCTATTCATCAGTTCTCTGGCTGTGCAAAATATTTTCTTACTCATTCTGCGACTAGTCAGATTCTTGTGGCTCTATTACAGTTTTGTGACACTCCATGGTTAGTAGTAGCTAGTCATGAAGCATACACTTTCTTCAACTCATTTTCTCTCTCCATGCTGAACTTATCCATCTGTTGTTCTCTAGCTTGGTTCTGGAAATCAATCATGCTATTAGCCCAACTTCTTAGATTTGAAGTATCAGCTTGTCAGATTCTCTTACCCACATTTTGATTTTCTTCTAGCATCTTTTATGTTAGTTATATGTAAAATTAATTACCACTTAATGCATCTCATATAGACTTTCATTCATATTTACTAGTGTCTATTTCTGGTGCCTTTGGTTTATTTCACTCACTTCACTTTGGTGCAGTATATTGGTATTTGTTTGGCAATTCTTTTATTCATGCTGTGTTATACATCCAATCTGCTACTTCCTTAGTCACAATTAAAGGTGGCTTAGTCAATGTAGCTGCATAATAGTTATCTGCTTCGTTTGCATTCTTATTATATAGCGTCTTAGCAACTTGGATTGCAGCTTCTTTCATAGCTCATGCTCATAGATTAGCAGCAAGAATCTCTTTCTTGTCATTGATTTCTTGCTCAGTAGGTGCAGCATTATTACCTTTCAAGGCTCATGCATATTCAGAAGCAAGAACTTCAAGATTGATTAACAATTTTGTATATGCTTCATCTGAGAGTTTGTCTCTCAATTTGTTAAGCATACCATTCCAATCTTTCCATTGTAAGTTTCCAAATTCATCTGCAATGTCGTATATGTCCATAGCAGTAGCGATGGCTGTTCAGTTCCTAGAGTTAGAACCATTCTTACTAGATGTATTCCACTCTTTCTTAACCTTATCTGCCTGTCAGTAATCAGAGTCACTCCAATTAGGATTAATCTCCTTTACTGCTGACAATATTTTCTCAAAGTCGTCTCCATACTGTCTCTTTGTAACTGTAGCTGGATTCTTATTCAGATTTAATAATTGGTATACAATATTCTGTTGGTCGTATGTAAGTGAATCAAACGTAGGAGTGTCAGATAGGTCAAATTCTTCTCAGTCCTTTCTAGTCCATTTAGCTGGTTTATTCTTTAGTGTTTCTTCCATCTTCTTATCCTCTGAGGCTTTCCATGCTTTAGCTTGTTCATCTAGTGTTCTTTCGTTTATTCACATAGCTTTAGTCTGAGCCTCTAACCACGCTTTACTATAATCTCATGACAAGTATTTCTCATAAACAGGTGCGTATGTTTCATCGAACGCTACGCTACCTTGATTCTGATTAACGTAATATAACATATTCTCCATGCTACCTCATTCGTGTTGTAGCATTTTTTTGATTACCTCTGCTTTTTCATCGTATGTCATCTTTGACCATTTATCCTTAGTTATTCAGATACTAGATATGTAACTCCATCTACCTTGTCAGTTAGCTCTATAGAATGGATCTATACCATTAGCAATTCATCTATCTATAAGTCTGATTGTTGTCTCTACAGGGTCTCCAATAAGTTTAGCTGTATATAATGTAGTTCAGCTACCTGTAACGAATGAATCTCATACTTCATAATCTACTCCTAGAACTCATCCTAACATCTTTGCTACATCTGTAGTCATTGCTGTAGGATTGTTATTTCTCTCTGTTCTCATTTTAGCTTCTCATGTTCAACTAGTTGTAGTTCATCCATTCTTTGCCACATATTCATCTAATGCTAGACTGTCTTTCTTTAATTGGTATTCTGCTTCCCATTGAGCATTTCATAATTCTGTCTTATATCTGTTATAGGCTGCATTATACCTATCCTCTAAAATAGAAAGCTGATTCTGAATCTCTTGTGACTTGTTATTAATATATGCATTAACTAGGTAATCTGGTACATCTCATTTGAAAGCACTATTAGCTTCAGTTCTCAGATTTTTTAATCTATTCTTTAGAGTAGCCATGTCCTTCTCTATACTACCCATTAATTCTTGTGCAGATTTAGCTGTGTCGTTTGATTCTAGGATGGAGTCAATAGATTTCAAAAGCTGAGTGGCACTAGTAGTAGCAGTAGCTTTACTTACAGCATAGCTTGTTGCTTCTACGTTAGTATTTACTTTGTCTGCAGCTGTTGTTATTTCTCCACCACTAGCAATAGCAGTTGTATTCTCTTGTCCTATTATTTTCTTCTTCTCTGCTTCTACCTGTTGTATAAATTCTGGATAATATTGTCTAGCATCTCTCATAGTCTGCTCACTAGCAACAGAAACGTCACTTAATTCTGCTATAGCAACAGTTTTAGGATCCATACTTACTAAACTCTGTAATTCCTTAACTCTTGCTACTTCCATAGCCTTAAATACACTATTAGCATCTGATAATGTATCTATTCATTGCTTAGGATTTCATTCTTCTGCTGTTGTCTTTCAGTATATCTTACCACTAGTATCTTTTACTATATCCTCAGCTTTAGATAAATCTGGTTGATATTCTTCTGGTTTGATTTGTCACAATCTCTTCCAGACTGATTCAATAGTGTTCATTCTATCTGCTTCTGTAGAATTCATCCACTCATTCTGCTGACTTAGGAAATTAGCCACATCTTCTCTACTAGTTAATCATTCATTATATAAAGCTGATGCAATATTATCGTTTCTCCTAGCTATATATCATGCTTCCTTCCTGTTCTGTTGTCTAGCATTTTCTCAGTACAAGTAGTTAGGGTCTAAGTCTGCAACAGTTAAGTCTGGATTATATTCAATATATGAGTTGCTTACTCATTCTCATGTATATTTCTCATTCATTCATCCTTTCTGTCATTGCTGTGCTGGGTTACTATCATCTCAGTATTGATAATAATTCAGATTAGCATTCTGTGGTCATACTTTTATCGTCCCATCATTTGCACTATTAGTTTTAGCATTTTGTGGAACGGTACTACCTACTGTTTCTCATATATTTTTTCACTGAGAGGTTTCATTATACATCTGCATTATCTGGTCATCTGTATAGCCATTATTTAGCAACGATTGATATGCTTTTGATTTCTTGTCTATTGCCATAGTAATTATTTATTATAAGCTAAATCTATATATTCTACCATTCGCCAATTCGCATACTGTCATAGTCTTCATGTACTTGAATCTATATGATTCCCATCTTGGTCTTCCATCTTCAACTCTAACCAATCTCATTTACTTAGGTCACACTCTACATATCCATACGTGGTCATTCTGTTGAAGAAGCCACCATCTGCTCGTTCCCAATCAAATACTGCTCTAGGTATTATCTCATTTCAATGATGTTGCTCTATGTAACAGTGTATCCTTGTAATGTCTGGGTCTATATCTACGAATTGTTGCTTATGTGCTATTCTGTATCTTCAATCCTTATTGATGGTACATGAAAGTGGATTAGAAGTCTGATTACTACCACTAGTTACATAAGTTCACTGTGTCTCATCTTTAAGATAGTTTGGGTCTGTAGGATGTGATTCATATCATATCTCAAAGCTCATTCTTGATAAGTTAGGCTCTCGTATCTCTATCGTATCTGTAGGGGTTCAGTCTAACTTAGTTCAGATTATCAGACTTCTACCTGCTTTATCAGCATAGTATTTATTAGAAAATATTAACGTATCCCTTAACGTTATGAACTGGTCATAAGTAGCAGGTCTGTTATTATCTCATATAGGGTACTCACTAGGAGTAGCCCTATAATCATGCTGTCAGTCAAATAGGTTTCGTTCCATCTTTAATTTATGTCATAAACGTTATTAACTTTATCTTTACAATGATATTTAAGGTCTATCTGTCTTACTATTGGTGTAGCTCTTACTTCATCTCATCTCCTTATTACAATAGCATAAGTTATAGTCTGCCAATCAAACTTAAAAGCTGATTCTTTATCTGCTCATAAGTCATTAAATAGGTTAGATTTCTCTACTCTGGTTTTACCATTAGTCTGGTCTATGTGCATTACCTTAAACCATCATGCTACTGTCTTTCATAACCAAGTTACATCATCTCAAACATCAAACCATTCATTATGGTCTGTATTATTCTCTCTTACAGTTCTAACTAGATAATATGTCTTCTCATTCTTTACCCAATAATATGTTCATGGCTCACATGTATCTGGGTCTGGTAAGTCAGAATATTTACTGACTTCTCATTCATCTAATAATTCTGTACTTCTCCATAAGTTATTAGGAGAAACGTATACATCTATACTTCCATTCTCTATAGTTAGTGGGTTAAGCTCATAGTTAAGTCTGATTTCATCCAACATCTTAGTTACTGTACCTCATTCCTTTCACTCAAATTCTCTACTGATTAGTATTCAGCTTTCTTGGTATCATTCTGTTTTGAATGTACTAGCACTAGCAGGTACAGGCTTTCATGTATCTATTACTCTCATAATATAACATCATTCTTCTGTTGATACATATAGGTATCCTTGATTCTCACATACTCAATATACTTGCTTATTATTATATAGTCACCATTTCATGTAACCTTTATCAAATCCTTGTGGATTATATGTGAACTGAAATAATCCATAAGCATCTGCTATGTAGAACTTACCATTATTGTAAGCAGCGTTTAATCATACAGGTCATACAAAATATGGTGCTTTGGTATTTATATCTAGTGGGTCTAGTCATGCTCTTTGTTTGAATAACTGTACTGGTGTGGTTCAGACTAATTTATATAGGTTTACAAATCAGTCAGTTCAGTCTATACTAGATACATAATAGTCTATACCATTAATGCTGTATACTCTTAATACTCTTACTCATGTTAAATCTACTAAATTGTATACAAATGTATTTCTTAGGTTATTATTACCTTGATAGTAATAGACTTTAGTATTCCATCATTCATCTACTGCTCGTACTTTCAAATATTCAAAAGAACAAGTCAGACCAACAACTGTAACTCATGCTTCATAAGTGAGTACCTTTTTCCATCAAGTCTTTCATTTATCTGCTAATGGTACTGAATTATTAGGATGTGTATGTGGATTAGCCTCATCTAGTTCTGGATAATATACCCAAATAGATGAGCCACTATGTCATCATCAAACAGCTACTACTAGTCTAGTATTATTATAATTAAGTATAGCTGTAGCATATCAATTCATATTAGATGTTGCTGTTGATGGGTCTTCTATACTAGCATCCGTAGATTCTGGATGGTCTCGTGGTTTTAATACAAATCACGAATTAATATCTGCCACACTAGTTGCTTTGAACGCTACATCTCAATCTGAATCTTGTATACAATACCAAAAGTCATCTTGGAATACTGTTCAAGGTGTAATATCATAACTAGTATCTGGTTTAGGCTCTTTATCTCATGCACTACCATTATCAAAGAAATTGTATTGATTAAAGTATCTTGGTAATGATAGTCATGTCACATCCAAAGCAGCTACTCCATTCTCTCCTAAACTAGTTAAATGACAATGAGCATAATGACTAGTGAAATATGCTTTAGTAGATAGCTTTAGTCCATGTAGTTCATCATCACAATTTATATTCCTGCTATATTGAAAACTATGTTCCATTCAGTAGTAGACATCCATTGCTGTACCATCTGTCCAACTTACTTGTGTTATCTTACCACCTCTCTTTGCTTGTTGTCTTGCTTCTCATACTGCCATTATCTGTTATTAGTAATGATAAAAGTATCTTAAATCTGCAAATCATTCATCGATTGGTCTCTTATCCTTGTTTAGTCAGTAAATATTATCATGTAGTGTATTCTCAAATTGTTGATAATACCATTGTGCCATCTCTGGATTCTCTGCTTGATATAGTCTGAATGTTATATAATCATCAATAGCATCTAGAAAATATCGTGGTAAGTTTAGTTTAGCAATATCCATTGATGTTCAGCTATTAGGGAATGCTTCATCATACTTAACTGGTTGCTGTACGAAATTATAAGCTAGCGTTAATCATCTATCTACATTTACAGTAGGTGTTGGGAATATCTTAATATAGCTCTTATACACTCAGTTCTCATATTTAGGCACAAATATGTATCTAGGATTTCTTCTTGATATTCTACCCCATATCATAGGTCATCCATGTTGTCTTCCACCTTGTAGTTTAACATCTCATGTCTCTGGATAGTTCTTTAATGGTCTGATGTTATAATCTCAGAACTCCATAGGTTTACATACTCTATACAATGGCAGTCCACCTTTTCATGTAGCATAAGCCACTCTTAGCTGTACTATTGAATAGAAATCTTCTATATGGTCGTCTTCATCAAAAACAGGAAGTGGATACTCATCTACTCCCTTTCTTATGTCTGCAAAAGTGACACTAGTTGATTGTTTTCATGAAACATATTCCAGTATCATCTTCTGGAATACTAACATTCATTTATTAAACCATGCTAATCGTACTTTCTTGTTTACTTGCGTATCTCATCTTAGTTCTTCTGTGCATCGATTGTCATACATTTCTGCTATTGTTGCCATACTTACTTACTTAAGATATAAATATCAGTCTGATTATTCCAGACGGCGACAATTTGTCACCATCTGTATATAAGCAAACTAACTAGTATTAGTCATCAGATAGACTTTCTTGCCATGCGTAGTCTGTTCCTGCTCTTGATTCGATTCTTACGATGAATAAGTCGTTCAATACAGCACATCCATACATACATTTCCATCCTACTGTTGCTCTCTGATTCAATGGGTCTTCTGTTCCTGCAGCACCAAATGGTTTGTAGAAAGTTTGAAGATTTTGAAGTGTACCTACTCCGTAAGCACCATCTCTGAAAGCATAAGTTGGATATACATTGAAGTCTACATCATCATCTACTACGAATGGTTTTACATTAGCAGAGATATAAATGTCGTAGTTAACTCCAGCTGTA
>Ga0265298_10006757_pt1 | contig 14088 bp, 9 predicted proteins | sample AusTroGonzalo_MG_3_FD_193486 | JGI IMG/M metagenome (GOLD analysis project Ga0265298, IMG submission 193486) | Bovine rumen microbial communities from tropical cattle in Woodstock, Queensland, Australia - Gonzalo_01 | ecosystem: Host-associated > Mammals > Digestive system > Stomach > Rumen ...
CAGTATAAGCGCCACAATGACAATGCCTGCAAGAGCCACTTTTTTAGTATTGCCCTTTTTCCCGCTATCGATAGTGTTAGCCATTCCTGTTTCACGCTCCTGTTGCTTTTTGTTTTCGGGATCAAAGATTTCACAATCTGCGGTATAACGTATACCTCATTTCAATTTATAAGTTGCAAAAAAGATGATGCTTCAGAATTTCATACACTGCAGTGAGAGGCAGCCCTACTACGTTATCATAACTGCCTTCAATTTTTTCCACCAGCACGGCGCCTTTCCCCTGAATCCCGTAAGCGCCGGCTTTGTCCAGCGGCTCGCCGGTCTGCACATACCAGTCGATTTCCTTTTCTGTCAGCCTGCGGAAAAATACTTTGGTCGTGACAACTTTCAATACCGTCTTATCCAGATACAAAACAGCGGTAGCTGTTTTTACCTCATGGGCTCTCCCGGACAGTTCGCGCAGCATCCGTTTGGCATCTGTGGCATCCGCCGGCTTGCCCAAAATCGTTTCCCCCAGTACCACAATGGTATCGGCCGCTATCACCGGCACAGCAGTTCCCAAAACTTCTGCGGCGACTTTGCCTTTGCCCAACGCGTTGTATGCGCAAACAAGGTCCGCATGCCTGTATGGAGAAAGTAAAACCTCATCACGTTCAGCCGCTTCGTTTACCGTTTCTGCTTCCGCGAACGGCAGCGAGTGCACCTCCACGTTCCACCCCATCTGTTTCAGTAAGTCGTAACGGCGGGGCGAGCCGGAGGCTAAAATAATATTCATAATGATCGCACCTTCAATATGGGGATTTGAGAGTAAAAAAGTTTATACAAAAATTTATAAAGGTTTAAAATATGAAGTCATTGCATACTTAACCAATTTTATTTTACCACATTCTTCAGACAAATGTTACATATTATTATAAAAAAATAATCCTCTCTTCCATTATTTATTGAAAGAGAGGATCGTCTCGTCTTTTTATACTGTCGCACGCCATGCAATTGCGTCCTGAGGCGCAAGGGGTTTGCTGAAGTAATAGCCCTGGATGGTATCCGCGCCGAATTCTTTCAGCCGTTCATACTGCCAGCCGGTTTCCACACCCTCTACTACCATGCTCTTGCCCAAATCGTGGGACAGGTTGATGACATCCCTGATGATCGAGTCGTTGTCTTCTACCAGATAGTTGGTCACAAGGGACCTGTCCAGCTTGATAGTCTCGACCGGGATATAGGTCAGATAACCCAGCGCAGAGAAGCCTGTTCCAAAATCGTCCATAACTAAACGGATGCCTGCCTTGCGGAAGCGGTCCATAAGCATTTCCGCATGGGTCGTCCTGTCCAGGAACACGCTTTCCGTAATTTCAATCTCCAGTAAGCTGGAAGGAATATTATAACGCCGCAGCAGATCTTCCAGGAAGGAAATATATTCCGAATCGCTGACCTGTCTGCTGGAATAGTTGATGGATACAGGCTGCAGCTGGTAACCCAGCCCTCTCCAGAGGGCAAGCTGCCGGATGGTGAGTTCTGTAGTGATACGCCCCAGACGCCAGATCCAGCCGTTCTTTTCCGCTACAGGGATAAACTGGGCGGGCCCGAATTTGGAACCTTTCATGCGAACCAATGCCTCATAGCCGTTGACCAGTTTTGTCTTAACATCGACCTTGGGCTGGTAAAGCATAAACAGTTTATCGTTTTCGATAGCATCCAGCAAATGTTCGCTGATGGTATGCTCTTCACTGGCCCTGTTCTTGAGTTCTTCCGAATATACAAAGACCTGGTTTTTGCCGCGGCGGCGCGCTTCATCCATCGCGTCCTCCGCGTTGGCAATCAGGTGTTCCGGTTCGTCTGTGCCGTTTGGCAGGGCAATGCCCACACTTGCAGTGAGCTTTAGGAATATATTGTCCAGGATGATCGGTTCCTGGAATGCTTTCAGGATATCCCGTATAGCAGCGTGATCCGGCGTCAGCAGCTCATCAGGTACAAGGAAGAGGAACTCGTCGCCCGCGAAGCGGATCAGTTCCATATGCCGCTGGCCCGAGATGGTCTTCAGCCGCTCCGTCAGAATCAAAAGAACCCTGTCTGCCGTCTGTGTCCCGTAGGTACTGTTGACGTTACGGAATCCGTCGATGTCCGCCATGACGATGCTGACATCCGTTGAATTCCGCATGAGCTTGGAAAGCAGAGGAACGGCCAGGTGGCGCCGCCAAATGCGGAGATCCGCATCATGGGTGGTTTCATAATCCAGCAGTTCTTTTTCGTCTTCCACTTCCCGCTTCAGGTAATAGATACAATTGTCGCGATGGTTGAAACCGTTATAGATAGCTTTGGCCATCTGTTTGCAGGTATCGTAGCCGCAGCTGGTGCAGTTGATCTTGCGGGACGCTTCCGTATATTTACGCATGGAAATAAATATTTTTTCCAGATCCGCATCCAGCGGTTCCCGCACGAGGCAGGTAGCGGAACGGTCTGTATAACGCCGCAGATAATCGTCCAGACGCAGTCCGGCAAACTGTTTGTTCAGCGCAGCCAGCCTTTGTTCCGGTGAAAGCTTCCGGGACCAGGCATTGTTCTTTTCGTTATTCTTCACGCTTTCGCGAATCTTCAGCAGGTTGTAAAGGGCCTTGTCCGTAGAGGCCAAAGCCAAATCTACCGCCGTGCCGCAGATGCAACCCTTTTCACAGTTCAGCGCATCGATCATGAAGAAAGGAGTTTCCCCATCGGCAATCAGCTTCGCGTTTTTGTCCAGATAACGGTACATGCGTTTTTCACCGCTGATCTCGCGGATAAACGCTTCCTCGCCTACCAGCCATCTTACGTTTTCCATCAGGCCGCCCGGCGTCGGATAATAGGCGCCCATACCGTATTCGATCTCGTCTTCGATGGGCTCGCCGTCGATATTGTGTTCCTTCACGTATTGCATCAGGTGCTCGAAGGTGACATTATAATGCACAAAACCAATATTTACAGGATCGTCGATTTCCAGCTTTTTGGCAATACAGGGGCTGATAAAGGCAAATTTATCCGCAATCCCCATTTCTTTCCGGGCGTAAATAGCGGCACACATCAACGGGCTCTGTACCGGGAAAAGCTTCGGCAGCAGCTCGGGATGGTATTTTTCTATATATGCTACCACAGCAGGACAGGGCTGGGAGATGCCGCCCTTGAATCCGTACTTTTTAATATAATTGATATAACCCCAGGTAGTGATATCCGCGCCGAAAGAAACATTGATAAAACGTTTCACACCGAGTTTTTTCAAACCGCCCAGGATCCGGCCATATTCCTCCGGATAGTTTGCTTTAAAAGCAGGCGCAATGAGTACGGAAATGCTTTCACCCTGCAGCAGGTCTTCAAAGAATGTTTCGGTATCGTCGCGCCAGGAGCGGGCCTCATGATCGCAGGCATCAAAACAGGCGCCGCAGGCGATACAGCGCTTCGGATCCACATTGATGCGCGAGACGCCGCATTCATCGGGTTCTGTTGAAATACAGGCGCCTACACAGCTGCAGACCTTGATGCACTTGTTGCAGCCTACACAGTTTTTATTGGTGTACACTAACGATAACGTTTTGCTGAATGGTTTCATAACGGATTTCCCCTTCGGAGTTATTTATATATATCTATTAACCGGGACAGGGTTTTATAAAAACCAGAAACTACAGTAATCAGAAAACTATACATCCATATACAATTATAATGCAAAAAAGACAATAACACAAGAAAAAATATCCTGAAACGAAAAAAGTCCCCTCTTCCCTGGTAAAGAAGAGAGGACATGATTTATTTTTTCTTGAACGCGACCTGCTTCGGCCCCACACTGACCACATCTTCCGGAATGATCACGTCGTCGAAACTGATGCCGCGGGTATGAAGCGTATGACACCATTCATGTTCATTCCGGTGCAGGAACCCCAGCATCACGATGGGGATCCAGCTGTAAATGAAGATGGGATATGCCAGCAGGTACAGCCAGGATTTAAACGAAGCGCGAATCTTCCAGAGCACCGCTACCGGGAAGATGTACTGGCCTACGCCGATGATCTGCCACACCTGGATGGGCAGTACTTCGTACAATATGTTGGTATAAAACGGTACAAGGTTGTAGATATAAGTGCAAATTACGAAGAAAGTAGACAGCAGCAAAAAATATGGTTGCACCAGGTTGATCATGCCGTCCAGCACCACGATATTGTGCTCCGTGATGCCTTTCCATAACATTTTGGGAATGTAACGGTTAGCCACGTCAAAATGACCCTGTGCCCAACGTTTGCGCTGATTCCACGCCGCTTTGAAGGTCAGCGGTTTTTCATCATAAATCACTGCGTCATGGGCCCAGGTGGTAGGAATGTTTTCCATCAAAGCTTTCATGGTGAATTCCATGTCTTCCGTCAGGCAGGTGGCGCCCCATCCGTACTGCTTCAGAAGTTTGGTATCGATGCACATGCCGGTACCACCTAATACGCAGGACAGACCGATGTTATATTTGGCCAGATGCCAGATATGGTTCACAATCCAGAAAGAAATGGCGAACATGCCGGATACCCATGTATCTTCCGGATTTTTGGAATCCAGATAACCCTGGATCAGGCGTTCCCCGCTGCACAGGTGGTTGTTCATGATCTTCAGGAAATCAGGATGCACCAGGTTATCGGCGTCAAAGACGCAGACCGCATCGTACTGGCGTTCCAACCCAAAAAGGCGGTGGAACATCCATTCCATGGCAAACCCCTTGCCTTTTCCTGTTTCGCTGAAGCGCTCATAAACGATGGCCCCGGCGTTGCGGGCCACCTCCGCCGTTTTGTCGGCGCAATTGTCCGCTACCACAAAAATATCGTAGAGCTTTTCGGAATAATTGAGCTGTTTCAGATTTTCAACCAGCTGGGCAATGACCTGCTGCTCATTGTGCGCACAGACGATCAGCGCAAAAGTACTCTTTTCCGGAAACTGTTTCGTCTCTCTCATTTTACCGAAGAGGCCGAACCAGGATACAACAAAATAATAAATGGTAAAGAAGACGATGATCAACTGCAGCGGAATCATCACCACATCATAATTAAAGTGCATTTTATCTTAATTATTCTCCTTCACAAACAGCATACAGTAAAGCGAATTGATCACACCGGCGATGAAATAGGTGAACATACCGACAAAAGGCCAGCCGGAAGGCTTTTGAAGCAACAGATAACCACCGATGAGGACCGCTAAAATAACCGGATACCGGTACATGGGATTGCCTTTGCCCTTAAAATCGGGAAACTTGACATTACTGTACATAATAATAGACACAGCCAGTGTCATGATGCCGGCCATAATTGGCGTAAACTGAAATCCGGAAAGCACGTAGGTCGCGATGCAGCAGGCTCCGCCCGGGATAGGCATCCCCTGGAAATAACCGTGGACCACGGAGGTGTTAACATTAAAGCGTGCCAGCCGCATGGCACCAAAGAACGTAAACAATCCGGCGATAATTTTACCCCACCAGCCCAGGTCTGTCAAGGCAAACTGATAAATTAAAATGGCCGGTGCCACACCGAAAGCGCCCAGGTCGCAAAGGGAATCCAACTCCACACCGAAAGGACCGGAAACACCCAGCGCGCGGGCTGCCCTTCCGTCCAGAGAATCGGCCACGACGGAAAGGATAATGCAGATTGCCGCCATAAAATAATTCTGTTCCTGGGTATAAAAAATGGAAATAACTCCCAACACCAAACTGATGCCGCTGATGGTGTTAGGAACGATGCGCTTGTAATTCACGCTGTTGTCCTCCCTAATACCGTAATGCCGCCTTTGACCTTATCGCCTTTTTTACAGAGGATCTCCACCTCCACAGGCACAATCAGTTCTGTACAGGATCCGAATTTGATCATACCGTACACTTCGCCCTGATCCAGATGGTTGCCCAGGTTGACCCAGTTATCTATTCTGCGTGCCAGAATTCCGGCAATCTGGATAACCAGGATCTTCATACGGTCATTCTCAATACCCATGGCAAACCTTTCATTTTCAAATGCAGCGTTCTTATTGAAAGCCGGCAGAAAATGCCCCACTGTATAACGCTGGAATTTTATAATGCCTTCCGCCGGACTCCGGTTCACATGTACGTTAAATACGGAAAGGAAGATTGTAACTTTTTTGGCTTTCGCATTTAAATATTCATCGTCATATATTTCAGTTACATCCATGACCGTACCGTCAGCCGGTGAATAAAGTAATGATGTATCTGTGTTAACAGTCCGTTCCGGATTACGGAAGAAGTAGGCAAAATAGCAGGCCAGCACCAGCGGAATCACGGCAATGTGAATCCCGAACGCGATAAAGCAGACTACTGCCAGCAATAATGCTCCGGCAATAAAGGGATATCCCTGTCTTACGATATGCATAAGCGGCCTCCTTTCTTCTCGCCTGTCTGAATTTTCCTGTACAGCGTGATTGTTTAATATATAAACTAACATCAACTTGTATATTATAGTACGGGAAAACGAATTTGTCTACAATATTTAGTGATTTTTCTTTCCTTTTTCCGCGCGTACCGCAAACACAAACTTTGGCAACGCCAGCATCCTCACAAAACGGCTGGGTTGTTTAACCAGACGGAAGAGCCATTCCAGTCTGGCATCCTGCATCCATTTCGGAGCCCGCTGTACTTTTCCGGCCAATACATCAAAGCTGCCGCCGATACCCATAAGCAGATTTGGTTTTAACTGTTCCCTGTATTTAGCCAGCCATTTTTCCTGCTTGGGAGCGCCTAAGGCAACAAACAGCATGGCCGCGCCGCTGCAATTGATTTCCTCTATAATACCCGGTTCTTCCTCTGCAGAAAAATACCCGTTACGGCAGCCTGCCACTTTTAACCCGGGCCAGCGGCGTTTTCCCTCTTCCGCGGCTTCTTCCGCAATGCCCGGCTTGCCACCGAAAAAGTATACGGGGATAGAATTTCGCGCTGCTTCTTCCAAAAGGCGCAGATACAAGTCATAACCCGCGACCCGTTCCGGAATTGTATAGCCCAGATAATTACCGGCCCAGACTGTTCCGGCTCCGTCAGGCAGAATGATGTCGGCCATTTCTGACAACAGTTTTTTATAATCCTTATCTTCCTGCGCCATCATGATGATCTCCGCATTGGCGGTGACAATGAAGTTGTTTTGATTGGCCAGCGTATCCCCTGTCAGTTTCGCGACAGCTTCATCCATTGTATAAGGAATAACAGGAACGCCTAATATTATTGCAATTTCTTTCATCTGATCAAACCTTTTTACATGCTATTCACGGCTGATGTAGAATTTACACTCTTGCCTTGTCCGAAGGCACAACCAGAAACTCCAGTCCCGGGTTGCGCTGCAGGATCCAGTTCAGCGCCCATTCGTTGTTGACCAAAATAACCGGACGGTCTTTTTTATCATACACAAGCATGCCGTTATCAAGACCGCGCAGTTTTTCAATGTCTTCCGGCTTATCTGCGTAAACCCAGCGGGCCACTGTAAAGGGAAGCTGGGTCATAACCAGCTGGGCGTTGTATTCATTCTTCAGGCGGTATTCCAGCACCTCGAGCTGCAGCTGCCCAACTACACCGACGATAAAGCTTTCCAGTCCCACGTGTTTCTGGGTGAAAACCTGTACGGCGCCTTCCTGGGAAAGCTGCAGGATGCCCTTTTCAAACTGTTTTCGCTTCAGGGAATCTTTCGGCTGTACCCGGGCAAAAATTTCTGCCGGGAACACGGGAAAATCCTCAAAACGCAATTTCAGCTTATCGTCACTGAGGCTGTCACCGATGCCAAAGATGCCCGGGTCAAACAGGCCGATGATATCGCCGGGATATGCCTTTTCCACAATGGTTCGTTCCTGGGCCAGGAACTGCTGGGGCTGGGCCAGCTTTACCGGTTTGCCGCTCTGGGCATGATAGACAGTCATCCCCTTGTCAAATTCGCCGGAGCAGATACGCATAAAGGCAATGCGGTCCCGGTGGGCCGGGTTCATGTTTGCCTGAATTTTAAATACAAAGGCACTGAACAGCGGATTGTCCGGTTCCAGCACATCCCCGTTCAGAAGAGTGCGGGGCTGGGGAGCCGGAGACATTTCCAGAAACTTTTCCAGAAACTCCTGCACGCCAAAATTGGTCATGGCGCTGCCGAAGAACATCGGAGTCAGCTCACCTTTCAGCACTTCTTCAATTTGGAATTCTTCCCCCGCCATATCCAGCAGTTCAATGTCGCCCAGGAGGGCATCGAACAGCTCGTCACCGATCATTTCCTTAATGCGGGGATCATGGATGTCCGCGGAAAACTCTTCCAGCTGTTTGCTGCCGTGGCTGGCATCTGTTTTAAATAAAGAAACTTCCTTTGTCAGGCGGTTGTAAACGCCTTTATATTTTCCGTCGATGCCCACGGGCCAGGTGATGGGATATACCCTGATCTGCAGGATCTTTTCCACCTCTTCCATCAGGTCAAGGGGTTCCCGCCCGAAACGGTCAAGCTTATTGATAAAGGTAAAGATCGGCAGGTGGCGGCGGTGGCAGACCCAGAACAGTTTTTTTGTCTGGGGCTCCACGCCCTTGGCCGCATCGATCAGCATGACGGCGCTGTCAGCCGCCATCAGCGTACGGTACGTGTCTTCCGAAAAATCCTGATGCCCCGGCGTATCCAGAATGTTGACACGGTAACCCTGATAATCAAACTGCAATACAGACGACGTGACAGAGATGCCGCGCTGCTTTTCAATCTCCATCCAGTCGGACACGGCGTGCCGGTTCGCTTTTCTGGCTTTTACGCTGCCGGCCAGATGAATCGCGCCGCCGTAGAGCAGCAGTTTTTCGGTTAAGGTCGTCTTACCGGCGTCAGGATGGGAAATAATCGCAAACGTACGCCGTTTTTCTATTTTATCTTTTAATTCGCTCATAGTGTCTCCTGAATCATATATATTCCGTTAGAATCCCCCAAAAAGGTTATTCTTTTTGCGCCCGAAACCGCCGCCAGAATTCCCGCTGCCAAATTCCCCGCCTTTGGGCCACTGGCTTTCCGGCATCTGCTTGCGCTGGGGCATACGGGGCGCAGGCTGGGAAGCGGTAGAAAGCATCTGTTCCTGGGCCAGGTAGGATTTATAGGCGGTGACAAGACCTTCCAAAATATAGTCCGGTACTTCCTGCTGCGTTTTCAGATAGCCTTCCTCCACGGTAAAGGCAATGCCGTCAAACTGTTCGCCACCCACCGTGGTAAGGTCGGCAAACATAATTCCCTCTTCCCCTTTGGTAAAGAAGCAGTCTTTTAACTGCCGGGCTTCACGCTGCCGGGCAAAGGGCAGGTAATATTCATACAGAGTATGCTGCGCATCCGGCGGAATATCCTCTCCCGTGATGACCGACTCTGTATCCTCGATCGGTGTACAGTCCATATTCTTATACACGGTCCCGTCTTTTAACGTGATGGTAACGGTCAATACGTAATCATGTTCCTGATACTCCGCATGGGCAATCTGCCATTTCTCTTTCCACGCGTGGATGCACTCATCACAGACCAGTTTAATATCCTTAAAAGTCTGTACGGAAAAATCGTCCTGATAATACAGGTGATCCTGTGCGCTGAATGTTTTGCCGCAGCGGGAACAGGTCAGAGGTAATGTACGGATCATAACGCGCTCCTTAAATTAAATAACTGATTATTGCAAAATAAAATACAAATTATTTTACCACAAAAACGTACAATAATCTACAAAAAAATCAGGGAAACCATTCTGCACAGTTTCCCTGTTTATTTAGTTTCTATACAGTCTATACGTTATCTCCGCAATCTTCGCCGGCTTCCCTGTCCTGATTATCCCGGTATTGTTTTTCGCGGATAATAAACTTTTCAAATTCTTCCGGCGGCACCGGCCGTGAGAAATAATACCCCTGTACCTGGTCACAGCCCGCGTTTTTTAGCAGTGTCAGCTGCCGTTCCGTTTCAACACCCTCCGCAATCACCAGCATCTTCAGATTCCTGGCGATATCCATGATCAGTTTTACCAGCCGGAAATCTTTTTCGCTATGCTCAATATTACGGATAAATGCCCGGTCCATTTTCAAAATATCCACAGGCATAGACGACAGCATATTCAGGGACGAATAACCGGAACCGAAATCATCCATTTCTATTTTGTATCCTGTTTTACGCAGCCGTTCCATCACACTGAGCAGCTCACCGACGTTATCCGTATAAGCGGATTCCGTCACTTCCAGGCCCAACGACCGGCAGTCCAGCCCGTTGTCACGCAACAAACCCTCAAGGATATTCTCCAGATTCGGGTCAAACACGTCTACCCGTGAAAGGTTCACGGAAACCGGGAGCGTGACCGCAAACTTTTCCTTCCAGGCAGCAATCTGCCGGACCGCTTCCACCCAGACATATTTATCAATGGTACTGATCTGGCCGTTTCTCTCAAACAGCGGAATAAAATCAGCCGGCGGGATCAGTCCCAGCTCCGGATGCTCCCAGCGTATCAGTGCCTCCGCGCTGGCAAGCCGCGGCGGATCACACTGGATATTGTATTTCGGCTGGTAGTACACAAGGAATTCATGGGCAGTCAATGCGCGACGAAGATCGTTCAGCAGACGACGGTTATAGTATTCCCGGGACCGGATTTTTTCATCATACACCATGAGATGATTCTTATCTCCCCGGACCAGGTTGCAGGCCGACCAGGCCCGGTCAAATGACTGGACCGGCTCCATTCCCTTCTGCCATGGCATGACTCCCATACGCAGGGAGATGCTGATATTCTGTGACAATTCGTTCAGTTTCTCCTGAAAACGGTCCAGCAACGCGTTATAGTCAGCCTGCGGTTTGCAATAAATGTTGAAACTGTCAGCTTCCAACCGGCTGGCGATCCCATCGGTCTCAGTAAGAAACCCCTGGATCTCTTCACCTAATACACGCAACACCCTGTCACCGAATTCATGGCCGTTCAGCTCATTCAGTGTATGGAACTGTTCAATATCCAGCGCCACAGAATCCATTTTCTGTTCCGGATGCTCGCTCAGGTACCGGCTGGCATATTCATAAAAGAAATTTTTGTTGTATAATCCGCTCAGATCATCATGCTCCGCCAACGCAATCAGCTGCTGCCGTTCCATGGCTGCTTTTTCCGCTTTCACACTGCGCAGCAACAGGAAAAGAAAAACAGCCGCCGTGACAGCGATTACAGCTATGATAGCAGTCAGATTGTCTTTCGCAAATTCTGCAAGGCTGACTTTCTTTTCTTCATACGAATGGGACGCAAGAGAGGAATAGACGGCTGCCCCGGACACAAGACCGACAGTCTTGTTCAGGATAGAATAAAGCTTGTCGTCTTTCCGTCGCAGGGCAAAAGACAGCCCCATATCTTCCCCTGTGGACAGCGAACTCAGTTTGTATTTTTCACATTGGTCGGCGATACGCCGAAACCTGTACATACTTATCAGATAACAGTCCGCTTTCTTTTCCGCAACCGCCTTAAGACAGTCATCGGAATTGTTGTAGTACTTAATCTGCCAGTTCGGGAAATTCTGTCTCAGAAAGACCTGATGATAGTGGTTTCCTTTGACAACAGCTGCCTGGACCTTTCCCTGCAGGGAAAACTTCTTCTGATCAGCCGCCCGCACTACCGCAAGCATGGTAGACTGCATGAGAGGATCTGTCATCATGACGCCCGTCCGTTCCCCTTCATAAGCGGTCATATTTACAGGGAATACGCAGTCAATCTCCTCCCTGCGCAAGGCGGCTAACGCGTCTTCAATGGTCGGATATGCTACAGGCTCAAAATAAATTCTGGCGTTTTTTGCGCAGGTAGAAGCCAGCGCCAAATACTCGTGCAACGCTCCGGTCAGTTTTCCTGTTTCCTTATCCACTGCGCAATATGGATTATAGTCGGCCCGATACCCTATGCGGATCATCCCATGACGCCGCAGCCATTTCTTTTCAGTATACGTCAGGAAAGAACTGGTCCTGCCGGTTCTTGCGTATTTTTCAAACAACTGCTGGTTGTAGTATCTGTTTTCCTCCTGGATGTGGTTCATGGCAGCATCCAGTTCGTTTTTTAAATCGGGACGGCGATTGCTTACAGCAAAATAAATCGGAGAGGAACCGATCTTGCAAAGCGGAGTGACATCGCCTGTGCCTGTAATCGTATTGGGCGAGATATATACGTCAATCACACCGTAAACCAGCTTCTGCAGTGTGTCATCCTGTACGCCTGTCAATTCAACTATTTCCGCATTGATGCCGTACTGTTTTGCCCACTCGGAAAAATATTTTTTCTGTACACTGCCTTTGATTACGCCAATCTTTTTCCCGTTAAACGTAGTATAGTCATCCAGCCTGATCTCCGTATTACGGGATGAAATATAGGCGTAATACTCTTCCTCTCCCATGGGCAGGGACGAATACAGAACGGTATTTGCCCGTTCATCCATATAGGACACATCACTCAGCAAGTCGATTTCGCCGTTTTGCAGCATGACCATAAGGTCCGGCCAGCTGCCAGTTACATATTCATAATTCCAGCCTGTATAAGCGGCAATCTTCTGCTGGTATTCGTATGAGTAACCTGAACGTCGGCCAAACCGATCCGTGGTGTTGAACGCCGATTCGAACCAGCCGACGCGCAGGGTTTTCTTTCCCACTTCTGAAGCAAAAGCGGAAAAAGGCAAAAGAACGGCCAGCACCAGCAACAGGCGCAAACATAAAAACAGTATTCTTTTTATACCTGTAACAGAAGGCATAGTTGCCATGACTATTCTCCCGTTAAATGTCAGTGTCAAATTACATTTCAAAATGATTTCAATAATTAAATATATTTATATTATATTATCATAAAAGTCTGTCTCTGCGCAACAGCCATCAATATTATAAGCTATCAATACAATACAACTGCTATCTATACTTTTCAGATATTTGATTTAACATAATATCCCTACAATTGACAATAAAAATTAAAACCAATATAATTAATTAATAAGATATTAATAACCAATACGTTTGGAGAGAAGCTCATCATGGAAAGATATAAGTTTGATAAAACAGAATTGCAAAACATGGAGAGTTCCCCTATTCCGTTTGCCATTTACCAGTTCATAGATAAAAGGGCCGTTACCCTTGTGCTTTCGGATGGATTCTGTAAATTATACGGCTACAGCCGGGAAGAACTCTATAATCTGTTGGATAACGACATGTTTCGGGACATCCATCCGGATGATGCAGCCAGAATCGCTGACGCGGCCTTTCTCTTTGCTTCAGAAGACCGTCCTTACAACGCAATTTACCGAATCAAACTGAAAAACGAATACCGGATCATCCACTCCCGGGGCGAACATATGATAACAGAAACAGGCGTGCGCCTTGCTATTGTATGGTTCCATGACGAAGGCCGTTACATAGAAGGCACAGACTTTTCGGAAAACAGGCTGGACAAAGCTTTCAGCGAAGCGCTGCATAAAGGCTCCCTGTTCCGGAGAAACTACTACGACCAACTTACCGGTCTACCGAATATGAGTTATTTCTTCGAGCTGGCGGAAGCCGGCCGGCAACGTATGCGGCAACAGAGAAAGAAACCGGTCCTGTTATTCTTTAATCTGAATGGTATGAAGTACTACAACGAACAGTTTGGATTTAATGAAGGAAGCAATCTGCTTATCGGTTTTGCAAAGATTCTCGTTACGTATTACGGTCATGAATGCTGCAGCCGCCTGGGTCAGGATCATTTTGTAGCATTTACGGATGAGACCGGTCTGGAAGAAACGCTTTTAAAGATTTTTGACGAATGCCGGAACCTCAACAAGGGGAACAGTTTGCCCGTGCGTGTCGGTATCTACCTGAACCGGACGGAAAATGTTGGCGTGTCTTCTGCCTGTGACAGGGCGAAATTTGCTTGCGACATGCATAAGGATTCCTATTTATCCGGTTTTTATTACTTTGATAAATCCATGCTGGCCCAGGCCAACAATCGCCAGTATATCATAAGCAACTTGGACCGGGCCCTGGAAGAAAACTGGATCAGGGTCTTTTACCAGCCCATCATCCGGGCGGCCAACGGCAGAGTGTGCGACGAGGAAGCCCTGGCCCGGTGGAACGACCCTGAGAAAGGCTTACTGTC
>Ga0265298_10006758_pt1 | contig 14086 bp, 12 predicted proteins | sample AusTroGonzalo_MG_3_FD_193486 | JGI IMG/M metagenome (GOLD analysis project Ga0265298, IMG submission 193486) | Bovine rumen microbial communities from tropical cattle in Woodstock, Queensland, Australia - Gonzalo_01 | ecosystem: Host-associated > Mammals > Digestive system > Stomach > Rumen ...
GGAAAACGGAGAGGACAGGATCATCCTGGAACTCATCACGCATTACTAACCTAAAAGCTTTTTGCGAATCCCGTTCAGCTCTTCATCGCTCATGCCGTATGCTTCCTTGCCGCGTTGGAGACACGCGTCGAATCCCTCTTTGTCTTTCAAACCTTTGTAGCATTGCAGCTCGCTGTACCACAGATCCCACAGTAATGGCAAAGCGCTCTCCGCTGTGGTAAGACATTCGAGTGCCCGCTGGTAGTCTTTGGCCAATAGGCAAGACTTGGCATAAAAAAGCAGATATATGGGGTCGTCGCCTGTTTGCGGAATCAGTTCGTTGATGGTAGCTTCGGTTTCCGCTGCTTTGCCTTCGTTGACATAGTACAGCAGTTTGTGGAGCTGCAAATAACGTCCGTCAACCTCCTCTTTCAACTTGTCTAACTGGGCGATGAATGTTTTCGGGTTGGCATGATACAGATTGGCGATATACAGTTGATAATATAGTGGATACTCTTTTAACGCATCTTGGTGTTCTGTCAAGATCTGCAATGCCTTCGAGGCTTGGCCGTTCAGGGTGTGCTCTTGGGCCGTCTGCAACCACTGCGCCTCGTCGTTGGGGTTGGTTTGCAACATGAGGTTGAACAACATGCTGTATTCAATGTTTTTTGAAAGCATACATCCCATGTTGTAGATGAATCCGTCCTTGATCTTCAATGCGCCATGTACAGTGTCCACGATGAAATCCATGAAGTTGAGATTGAAATCATCGTAGGTGCGGAATATGATATGGTGTTCATCATGATCTACGTAATATTTTACGAAAGCGAAATCTCCGCCGTTGCCCACAGCTTTCACTGCCTGGTCGCCTAAACGGAGGCAGTTCTCAAAATACTCCTTGCCGCCTTCCACGTCGAAACCGCTATAGACAATGGAGTTCTCGGAAACCAACTGGCGGATATGCTCTTCGTCAAAGGCGTTGTTCAATGCATCAGGTTGTTCGTTGACAATTTTTTCCGCAATGCCGCGTGCAAAGGCCGTGACAGTCTGCTCATTCAGCTCCACCGGAGCAGTCGCTTCCTCTGTCTTATTCTTGTTATGGCACCCTTGTCCCAGAAGCAATCCTAAAAAGCAGAAAATTAAAATTGGAACCCTTTTCATGTCTAGTTAAGAAATTAAGAAGTTAAAACACCCCATTCACCCCATGTACCTCATGTACCTCATGTACCCCATGCACCCCATGCACCTCATGCACCCCATGCACCTCATGCACCCCATGCACCCCATGCACCTTATGCACCTTATTTCTTGTTAATAATCGAAATATACGTATAAACCGGATAATGGTCCGATGTGGTGAGGCCAGTGCATACGGTGTGGCCGAAATCATTGTATTGTTTGTCGTGCAGGATGTAGTCGATGCGGTAGGCGGGGAACACCTCTCCTGCGTAGGTGGTGCCGGTGCCCTTGCCGCTGCTGCGGAAGGAGTCTTTTAATCCATGTGCGATCTTATGGTAGCTGAATGAGGCTGGCGAGTCGTTGAAGTCACCGCACACGATAATGGGATATCTGCAGGAATCCATGTCGGCGCGCACGCACTTGGCCTGGTGTTGCCGTTGCTCGAAAGCTTCGGCAATCTTGTGGTAGAGCTTGCGTGCTTTTTTGTCCAAGTCCGGATCTTCCATATTGCTGTGCAACACGGCGTTGCCCGTCTCATAATCCTCGCTGCCCAGCTTCATGGAACTGAGATGTACATTATAGATACGCAGCGTGTCGCCGTTGTAGCGGATGTCCACATACATGGACTTGTTGTAGGAACTGTCGTTGGTCTCCACCACGCCCGTGTTGAGGATGCGATACTTGCTGAATACGGCCAGCCCGTACTGGTAGCCGTGGACCTTGCCCAATGGCAGATAGAGCCGGTGAGTCTTGTTGTTGTCGGGCAAGTTCAATGCTTTGAGGATCTCTTGGGTGGTGTTGTATCCCAGCTTGCCGGAACTGTCGTAGAAGTACTCTTGCACGCACAGGATGTCGGGGGCCTCTTTTTTGAGGAAATCGGTAACCTTCTTGTTCAGCTCGTTGCGGTTATCCTCGTACATGTTGAACAGGCGTGCGTTGTAGCTCATCACTTTGATGCAGTTGGCGCATGTCTCAGGCTTTTCTTGCGCTCGGAGCTGAAAGTGTTTGTCGATGTTGTTGACATTCAGCAGGATCACCAGCGTGGGCAGCAATGCCCAGCGATAGTCCAGAAACAACCAGATGAACACCATGCCCAGATTCACCATCAGGATGTAGGGGAACAGCAGGCCGCAGTAGGCGATAACAGTCGAGATAGACGGCAGGATAATCTTGGCCATGTAGGAGAGGAACAGCGCTCCGGCGGCTATGAAAGTCAGCACGAGGAGCGTCCCTTTGCCCAGTGTCTTGAATATTGCCGATTTTTTCTTCGCCGCCATGTTATTTCTGGGATTGCTTGAACAGGAAATCTTTCTCTTCTTTGGACAGGGATTCGTAACCGCCTTTTGAAATCTTGTCCAATATACGGTCGGTTTCTTTCTTTTCCTCTGCTCGTTTGGTGTTAAAATCCTCGTCACTTAAAGGTCGTCCGCTTTCGCGGGAAACATAGTATTTGTCTTTCTTGCGCCGTAGCCTGAAAGTTTTTTCTTTCTCGGGCATGATCCATCCGTTGTGGTTGCGCTCGTTGCGTCGCCACAGCAGGATGACGATAAGGCCGAAGATCATGCCGCCCAGGTGTGCGAAATGAGCTACTCCGTCAGAAGTGCTCAGTCCGGACATCAGTTCTATCACACCGTATGCGATGACAAACCATTTGGCCTTGATGGGCAGCAGGAAATACAGGTAGATGCGGTCGTTGGGAAACAACATGCCAAAGGCCAGCAGCACGCCATACACAGCGCCGGAGGCACCGATGATGTTGAAGCTGTTCAAGTAGGTGTCCCTGGCATCAGCGGTGATGGTGATGATTTCGTCCAGCGCCTCGGGATTCTGTTGTAATACCAACAGGTTGTTGCGGAGCATGTCATGGAACCGGACATCCTTGGCATTCTCGGCCAAATATCGATAGGTTTCCAGGGATGGGTCGTTCAGGAATTGATTGAGCAACGCCATCATAGGGTGAATCTGGAAGAAGATGACAATATAATGTACCAGTGCCGCTCCCAATCCTGTGATGAAATAGTAGATGAGAAACCGCTTCGTGCCCCACGTATTCTCCACTGCCGCTCCGAACATCCACAACGCGAACATGTTGAAGAAGAGATGGTTGAAATTGGCGTGCATGAACATGTAGGTGACAAACTGCCAGATACGGAAGTCGGGAGCCGACATGTAGTGCAGACCGAGCAACTTGGTGAGATCGAGGCTGCCGGTTTTAGCAAATACTACGGTGGCCAAAAAGACCAATGTATTGATGATGAGCAGGTTCTTGACTCCGGGTGGGAGTATTCTGAAACCGCCCATTCTGATTTGATTATCCATAAGTGATGGTTTCAGTTTTCGGAGCGCAAAGATACAAAAAAAGAGTTTAGCGTTTATGGTTTAGAACTTATAGAATGATATTAGGATGCTGAGACTTGGGGAAAGGATGCGTGTGGATAATTTTGTATTTTTGCAGTATGACAAAATTGATAATCTTGCCCCATTGCAAAAGCCTGCTGATCCGCCAGATGGTGCTGCAATATGTCTATACTGGTGAGGTTATGGCGGTATCTCCCGACGAATGCTCCGATGTGCAGGTGACGCACTGTGCGCTGGAAACAGTGCGCAAAACCGTGGGCTCCACCGGAACCACCGTGATTGATGTGGCTGACTGCGGTGCCGCCTATCGCTTCCTGATGGCCTTGCTGTCGGTTACCCCCGGACACTGGCTCTTGACGGGCACGCCTCGGTTGTTGGAACGACCTGTGGAAGAATTGGTCGAGGTGCTCTCGGGTATCGGCGCGGATATCCAACGGTCTTCTGACGGTTGGTTGATTACGGGTAAGGATTTGCAGGCGGACACGCTGACCGTCAACTGCGCCCGCAGCAGCCAGTTTGCCTCCGCCTTGCTGCTCATCTCCCCGATAATCGGGCTCAAGACGTTGCACATTGTCCCAGCGGATGCCGGCTCGCTCTCGTATGTGCGCATGACGCTTGCGTGCCTGAAGGAAAGGGTAGAGGTCCCGTTGGTGCCCGCTGTCCCCGACAACTTGGGATTGCCCGGCGACTGGAGCGCGTCGGTGTTTTGGTATGCCATGGCGCTGTTGCACCCTGAGGATGAGTATGAACTGGTGGGGCTTTCGCTACCCTCTGTGCAGGGCGATGCCGTGACGGCGGAGTGGTTTGCATCGCTGGGCGTGACGAGCATTGCAACGGAGCGAGGGATGCGGGTGCGCTGCTCAAATCGAATCTGTGCACCGGTTCGCAAGTTCGACATGACCGACTGTCCGGATCTGGTGCCCGTCATGACAGCACTTGCCTGTCTGCTGCCCGCAGATTTTACGTTTTTTCACACAAGAAACCTGCAATACAAAGAATCCAACCGAATTAAGGCCTTGCATGAGCAGCTTCTGCCGTATGTGGAATTATTTGATGTCGAAGAAGATGGGTTCAGGATTAAAGGCAAGTCCCAATCCGATTGGCCATCGTCGCCCTGCGGTTTCCATACCTATAGCGACCACCGGTTGGCCATGGCGTTTTTGCTCTTTGGCCAGGATGCTCAATTGGACGATACAGCATGTCTGCGGAAATCATATCCCGCCCTCATCACGCTCGTCTGAATGTTTTCGGAATTATCAATGGATTTAATGGCGTTACTCTCGATTTACGCTTATTCTTCCAGTTGTAGCTTTACGTCGTTCAGCACGTTCATGTAGTTGATGAACGCCTGGTATGGTGATGAATAGACTTCAAAATTACGCTTTACGAAACGGTGGCCGAACCACTTGGAACTCATAAAGTTGAAATGGTCGGCAGCTTGGAGTTGCAACCAGCATTGTTTGGCGGTTGTGTTATTGGACTTCTTATACAGATCGTGTAATTTGAACAACTGCTGGAACGCCTCTTGTTGCAAATCGTTGCCAATCCATTCGTGGGTGTCTTTTTCCTCTCCGGAGCACGAAATAGGCCACGGCGCGTGCATGGTCGATGTTGCCAGATTCAAGTTCAGCACGTCCTGCGGCGTAATGAAACTGTAGTCAGGATTCTGCGAGAGCTGGTCAACCAAAGCGCGGAAGAAATCGAAGATGCCCGTGTCTTCCGTGTAGTGCTCGCCAATGGTCTCGTAGTCCCAGAACAGGTTGATGAGCGGAGCCTCGCTGCCATGATTGCAGTTGTTCAGGTAGCTGATGTATTTTTCCGCCGTAAGGGGATACTGATCCCAGCTCTTGTCTTGGAAACGCAACGTGATATCGTCGCAGATTCTGTAAGGGCGGAGAAGCAGACGCACATCCGTCTGATAAGGATTGCAGTACAGGTAGAACGGACTCTTCCATCCTAAAATGTGGCGTGCGCCTTCGGTCAGCACCACGCGGTAGCCGGCGTCACCCAACCACTCGCCGATTTCATCCGAATAGATGACTTCCGTGTTGCAGAAGGATACGGGTTTTACACCGAAAGTCTCGTCTAACAGCATTTCCTGCAGCTTTACCTGCTCCATGAACGGTTCTTTGCCATATAGGGAGGCGATACTGTGCGTGTAGGTGTTGCCCGTAATCTCCACGCAGCCCGTGGCGATCAGCTCCTTGAAACTTTCAATCACCTCAGGACAGTAGTTCTTGAAGAGCATGATGGAACTACCTGCAATGCTGAAACTGAGTTTGAACTTGCCGGGATGCTTTTTGATCAGCTCTAGCATCATCTTGTTGGCTGGCAGGTAGCAACGCTCTGCCAAACGGCGGGTCAGATACTGGTTCTGATAATCGTCAAAGTAGTCGTGATTCTGATTGATGTCAAAGAATCTGTACGTTCTTAACCGATAGGGTTGACTGATCTGGAAATGGAAGCATATCCTATTCATAGCGCAAGGTTTTTTCGTATATGACTTTCAGTTTTTTTGCAACATTTTCCCATTTGAGGTTGTTTACCTCTTCTGCGCCTTTCACGCTGAACAGATTGGAAAGGGCCGGGTAATGGAGAAGCCCGTAGATGGCGTCGGCGGTAGCGTTGATGTCCCAGAAATCGACTTTGATGGCGTGCTGGAGCACTTCGGCCACGCCCGATTGCTTGGAGATAACCACTGGCACTTTGGCGCGCATGGCCTCTAACGGCGAGATGCCGAATGGCTCCGAGATGGAGGGCATGACATAGACATCGCTCATGCCGAACATCTTGTCAATGTCGTCGCCGCGCAGGAATCCCGTGAAGTGGAAACGGTCGGAGATGCCAAGTTCCGCCACACGCGTGATGATGTGCTGCATCATGTCGCCGTCGCCAGCCAACACGAAACGCACGTTGGGGTCTTTGTCCAAGACCAACTTCGCAGTCTCCACAAAGTAGTCGGGACCCTTCTGGAAGGTTACGCGGCCAAGGAAGGTGACGATCTTCTCTTTCACGAACTTGTCGCGGGTTACTTTCTTGTCGCTCGGCACCACGGCGTTGTGCAAGGTATAGACTTTGTTCGCGTCAATCCCGTATTTCTCGATGACGATGTTGCGGGTGAGGTCGCTGACGGCGCACACGGTGTCGGCGGCGGACATGCCCTCCCGCTCCATGTTATAGACGATGTCGTTGCGGTTGCTCTCGCCCGATCGGTCGTATTCCGTTGCGTGGATGTGCACCACCAGTGGCTTGCCGCTCGCGCGCTTGGCTGCAATGCCCGCGCGATAGGTGAGCCAGTCGTGCGCATGGATGATGTCAAAGTCCTCGTTAAGGGCAATCTCTCTCGCAATCTCAGCGTAGCGGTTCACCTCTTCCATCAGATTCTTGCCGTAACCACCGCTGAAGATATATTTGCGCTTGGTGGAGTCGCCGCTTTGAATCAGGCCGCTGTCTATCTGGTTTATCACGTTGTAATAATCATCCAGCCCAACGTAGGGCACCAGTTGGGAGTTGACCTGAATGAAGGAGGTCTCCGGATAACGGGTGTAGTATTCCGCATGGCGCGGATCCACTTCCACATCGCTGGCGTTGATGATCTTGGTGTAAGTCTGATCTTCGTCGCCCGAAGCTTTCGGCATGACGAAGATGACCTCAACGCCGTTCATCGAAAGCCCTTTGGTCAGACCGTAGCAGGCTGTGCCCAAACCTCCTGATATATGCGGTGGAAACTCCCACCCGAACATGAGTACCTTCATATTCCTGTACTTTAAGATGTTTCTAATAATGTTCAATTCTCCATTTCATGTAGAGCAATGCTGCCACGCTCCAGGCTTGGGAGATGCAGCCGTTGGGTCTGTGCGGCGGGTCTCCGTCTGTGATTTCAGCAATGGTGGAGATGCCATAGCTGGTCATGCAATTGTCGAATTTGTATAGAATCCGCTGCAGGACAGGGATGGCCGATTTCTGATAGACCGCCAACATGCCGTCGGTGAATGGGAATAGAAGCCAAATCCAGCAGGTGCCCTGATGGTAGGCTGCGTCGCGCTCGGCCTGGTTGCCCATGTAGTGTCCCTTGTATTCGTGGTCGTTGGGCGACAGCGAGCGTATGCCCTTCTCGGTCAGCAACTCCTCGCAGGTGCGCTTTAGAATCAGCTGGCGGATCTTCTCGCTGATGGGAGAGTAGGGAAGGGAGGTTACAATCATCATGTTGGGCCGTATCTGGAAGTTCTTGTAGTCGCCATCCACATAGTCGGCCAGGTAACCGATCTCTTTCGACCAGAAAGTCTCTTTGAAAACGACAGGGAAGTCTTGCACCATCGGTTCCCAATCGTAGATGAAGTCGCTGTCTTTGGCCAAGCGGGCCATCTCCAAGGCGAACTTCATGGAATTGTACCATAATGCGTTGATTTCCACCTGGCAGCCGGTTCTCGGCGTGACGGGATTCCCGTTTACCACTGCGTCCATCCAGGTGAGTGCGAGACCCGGACCCCCGGCGTATATCAGACCGTTGTCCAGCATTCGGATATTGTTGAGTGTGCCGTGGCGATAGGCATTCAGAATTTTCTTCATCGTCTCGCCGTACTCCTTCCAAATCTTCTTCTCTGTATGTGTGGCTTCGGCGTACAGCTGCAGCGCACGGAAGAACCACAACGGAGCATCCACGGAGTTGTATGCCGCACTGTCACCGCTGCCGATGTTGGGGAACAACCCCTCTTTCATGTCCTCGATCATAGAATCCAAGATCTTCTTGCACAATTCAGGCTTGCCGAGGGCTATGGTCAGACCGGGCAACGCAATGAAGGTGTCACGACCCCAGCGTCCGAACCAGGGATAGCCGGCAATAATGTCCGTTCTGCCGTTGCGGGTCACGATGAACTGCTCTGCCGCATTTTGCAGACAGTTGAAGAACGAGGAACGGGAGGTGTGGTGACTGACATCCTGCTTGTAGAGTTTCGCGATATCGTCAGGATGGATCGGCTCGGTGCCGATGGTGATGTATAGCTCTTTGTCCTTGACAGCTGCGGTGAGTACGCCTGGCGTGTAGAGGTCCTCCACACCGTCGTAACCACGGTTCAGCTCTTCTTCGTATTCAACATTGTAAAACCAGTCCGGATGATGCTGGTACGTGATGGGCGAGGAACATTGCAGGTAGATGGGAGTGTAGTTGTCGTATAGACAATAGCCTACGCCGTTGTCAACATGCTCAAACTGTGTGTTTACCTGCGGGTTGGCGTGCGTGAGCTGGTGTATGTTGCGGAACGCCAACAAGGGCTGGAACTGGAACGAGGCCGACTCGTAGTTGTCCAGCATGGTGTATTTGATGATCAATCGGTCGGAATCCTTCAGGAACAGGATCTCCTTTGTGAAATTGAATTTGCCCACTCGGTAGAGATAGGTCGGGATGCTGTCGGCGGTGAATTTTTGCAGGTATTTGTTCCCTTTCGGATGGATGATTCCTCCCTTGAACTGGTTCATGCAGAGGTGAAAATCCATGTTGTTGACCACAATGCTCTCGTTGAGGTTGGATACTAACACGTGACGCTCATGGTCGATTTTGTCTTGTGGAACTATAAAGAGCCCGTGGTATTTGCGGGTGTTCAGCCCCACCAGTGTGGTGTTGGCGAAGGCTCCCGTGTTGCTGCATCGCAATATCTCCCTGGATTTTGAGAATCCGATATTGACGAGTTGCTCTTTGTCAAATTCTATGTAGCTCATTATAAATGATTTTTTACGTTATTCTTGAATAAAGTTCATCATGCTTATAGCGGCGGCGCGGGCATCCTGGATGGTGTCATTGACGCTGGACGGGCGTTTGCAGGCACCGGCAACGAAAAGCCCCTCCTGTTCGGTGACGTTGTCTTCCAAATGCTCCGATTTGCTTTGCGCAAAACCGTAGAGCCCGTCAATGCCCGCTGATTTGGCGAGTTGTTTGGTGCCCTCGGAGGCGCACATGCCCACCATCAGCACCAGCAGGTCGGTGTTCATGTTCAGCGGAAGGCCCATCAGTGTATCCTCCGCCTTGATCTGCACTCGGTTGTCGTAAGTGGCGGCGGCTTCGGATATGCGGCCGCGCACGAAGTTCACGCCATATTTCTCCTGGGCGGTGCGGTACATCTCCTCAAAGCCCTCTCCCCACATGCGCAGGTCCATGTAGAACACATAGACATCAGTCTCCGGCAGCATCTTCTTGATTTCGATGGCCTGTTTCACTGCCGTCACACAGCACACTTTGGAGCAGTAGTGGTTGCCCGATTTCTCGTCGCGCGAGCCCACACACTGCAGGAAAGTGATCTGCTTGGGCTTGTCGCCATTCACATTCACGATGCGGTCCTCCTTGATCATTTTTTCCAATTCCAGAGAGGTGATGACACCTTTATAGATGCCGTAACCTAACTCCTCTTTCTGGCGTGCGTTGAAAACACGGTAGCCAGTGGCCAGCAGCACGTATGGGAATTCGTATGCCTGCTGCTTGTCGTCCGTCAACAGCCAGCCATTCTCTTTTTTCTCCAGCTTGACAATGGGCGTGCTCAGACGAAGTTCGATGTTGGGATTATTCAGCTTGGCATCCAGTTTGACGGCCAAATCCTCGGCAGAGGAGAAGTCGGGGAACAGCAACGCTTTGTCATGGATGTTTGACAAGGTCTTGTCCGATTTTTCAAACAGGGTGATATGATGTTTGCTGGCCAGTATGGAGGCCGCTTCAATGCCGGCAGGACCGGCTCCGATAATCGCAATATTTGTCATTTATTGTGTTCTGTTTTTTTATTTCGTTGCTATGTTTTTCAGGTGAAGTTGGTACAGAGGGTGCATGGGGTAAATGAGGTTCATGAGGTACATGGGTATATGGGATGCATGGGGTGAGTGATTACACTTTCAGCACGCTAGGCTTTTCGGGCTTTGGCAGGATTCTGCCGGAAATACCCTTGTATTTGGAATCCGGATCGTACCGGACGCCGATTTTGTTGAGCAGGCTTTCGCATTGCACTTGGTGCAATTGCATGCCCAACACCCAAGGATCATAGCCGAGTAGCAGACCTGCCAACTCTTCGTAGGTGAGCACGGGGATGCCGTACCCGTCCTTGTCGTAGGTTTTGTGCTCCATTTCGGCGATGGTGTACTGCCATTTGTCGAGGAACATGGCGCATCCAGGGCAGTTGGCCACGATGAAGTCGGGTTCGTAGGGCTCCATGGACTCGAATTTCTTCTTTGAGTTAGCCACGGAATACCCACGGTTTTCCTGCACCAGATACTGGCGGAATCCGAATCCGCAGCAGTGACGGCGCTCGGGGTAGTCCACCACCTCGCCGCCCCAGGCTTCAATCATGCCCGCAAGCACGTACGGAAACTCGGCGTTCCCGATGCCGTGTTTCGGGAATATCTTGGCGTAGTGGCAGCCAATGTGTTCCACGCCGCGCAACGGCTTGCCCGTGAAACGGTTCACTAACTGGTATTTCATCTTCTCCTTCAAATCAAAGCGGAACTTGTAGATGATATCCGACGGGTGGGCGATGTTTTTGGGCTTGTCGAACTCACGGCCTGTGGCTTTGCGCAGAAGCTCGCGCGCCTGCTCCAGCAATTGCGGGTTCTCGTTCCATTTCTCGATAATCTCTGTCATTACGCCAAATGAAGTAACGCAGGATGGTACGTAGTTCTCGTATCCCTTTTCGGTCATCAGGGAAAACAAACGGGCCACAATGGTCATGGTGGTTTCAAAAGGCACTACGTCCGAGTGGTAGCCGATGCCTGTGCAGGTGTGCTGGTGGGATGAGTCATAGATATCCTTTCCCAAATCGTTGCGCAATATGTTGAGGAAAGCGGCCTCAGAACCCGGGAAGAAGGTCTGCCGGATGCAGCTTCTTTCATAAAAGTAATGGTCGTCGGCGATGGCTTTCTGATATTCGTTCCAGTAGCGTTTTTCCATGTTTTGTCCTTCAAAAAAATGTTTAGCAAAAATACAAAAAAAAAGCACCGACCACATAAAAATGGTCGGCGCTTTGATTTTTTTTTGAATCCAGCGCACGGCCGTACGCTGGACTCAAAGTTCAGATTTTCATCACACTTTGATTTCTACATCAACGCCGCTGGGCAGTTCAAGCTGCATCAGGGCATCGATGGTCTTGGTGGTTGTGCCGTAAATGTCCAGCAGTCTTTTGTAAGTGGAGAGCTGGAATTGCTCTCTGGATTTCTTGTTTACAAAAGTGGAGCGGTTTACGGTGAAAATCTTGGTGTGTGTTGGCAATGGAATGGGGCCAACGAGCACAACTTTGTCGTCCTTCACACCATTCACGGTCTTGACGATCTTTTCAGCAGATCTGTCAACCAAGGTGTGGTCGAATGATTTCAATTTGATTCTAATTCTGTGACTCACTTTTTTTTGTTTTTAATTAAATATTACGTAATATGTTTTAAAACTGTTATTTTCTATAAAATAAATCTTCCTACATTCATAATATAATCTTTCACTTCAGGCGGAACCTCGGCGTACTTCTGGAATTCCATGCTGAAGGTGGCACGTCCTTGGCTGATGGATCGCAGCGTGGTCACATATCCGAACATCTCAGCCAGCGGCACTTGTGCGGTGATGACCTGGAAACCGACTTTCGCATCGATCTGTTCCAGCACCGACCGTCTGCGGTTCAGGTCGCCGGTGACATTGCCGATGTACTCGTCAGGCGTGGTGATCTCGACCTTCATGATAGGCTCCAGAATGGCAGTCTCCATTTGCTGGAGAGCATCGCGGAATCCTATTTTGGCGCAGATCTCGAATGCCAACGCATCGGAGTCAGCAGGATGGGTCTCACCATCCAGTATCGTGACTGCCATGGCTTCCACGGCAAAACCGTATTTACCGTTCATCATGGCCATCTTGAACCCCTTCTCGGCACCTGCCAGATACTCTTTCGGTATGGCACCACCCTTAACCTCGCTCTTGAATTGCAGGCCCTTGGCGTCAAACGGGAGCGGTTGCAATTCAAACTCCATGTCGGCGAATGAACCTTTTCCGCCGTTCTGCCGCTTGTAGGTCGCATGGTGGCGAAGCGGAGTTGAAAGTGCCTCCTTGTAGGCCACGCGGGGCTTGCCATGGTTGCAGTCCACGTTGAATTCGCGTTTCAGGCGGTCCAACAGGATGTCCAAGTGCAGTTCCCCCATGCCGCTGATCAGGATCTGACCGGATTCCTCGTTTTCGGAAACCACAAACGTCGGGTCCTCGTCGGCGAGCTTGGCCAGTGCCTGCATCATCTTCTCCTCATCGTCTTTCGTTTTAGGCTCAATGGCGATTTGAATCACCGGCTCGGGAAAAACGATGTTCTCCAGCACGATCGGGTGTTTTTCATCGGTCAAGCTGTCGCCCGTGTGAATCTCCTTCATGCCCACGAGGGCCACGATGTTTCCCGCTGACACGCTCTCCAGCGGCTGCTGCTTGTTGGAGTGCATCTGCAGGATTTTGGAGACTCGCTCGCGCTTGCCGCTGCTGACATTGTAGATGGTCTCTCCGGTTTTCAGGGTTCCGGAATAGACTTTGATGAAGGTCAGCTTGCCGACAAACGGATCGGTGGCGATTTTGAAGGCCAGTGCGGCGAAGGGCGCTTTCTCGTCAGCGTTCCGTGTCTCCTCTGCTTCTGTCCTCGGGTTGGTGCCGGTGATGGCCGGCATGTCCGAAGGGGAGGGGAGATACATCACGATGGCGTCCAGCAGCCTTTGCACTCCTTTGTTCTTGAACGATGACCCGCATAGCACGGGTTCGATCTTGTGCTCCAGGGTAGCTTTTCGGATTGCGGAAACCAGTTCCTCCATGGTGATGCTGGAGGCATCCTCGAAATACTTTTCCATCAGGGCCTCGTCCAATTCGGCGAGGGTCTCTAACAGCTGCGTGCGGTAGGTTTGCACGTCGTCTGCCATGTCCTGGGGTATCTCGATTTCCCGATAGCTGGCACCTTGGTCGTCATCGTCCCACTGGTAGGCTTTCATCTCCAGCAGGTCCACCACGCCGATGAACGAGTCCTCCACCCCGATGGGGAGTTGGAGGGGCAGTGGGGTGGCTTTCAGCTTTTCGCGGATCTGGTCCACGACAGCATAAAAGTTTGCTCCCGAGCGGTCCATCTTGTTGACGTAGCAGATGCGGGCCACATTGTACTTGTTGGCCTGACGCCATACGGTTTCCGATTGTGCTTCCACGCCGCCAACGGCGCAGAAGATCGCTACGGCTCCATCCAATATTCTCAAAGAACGTTCTACCTCGACTGTGAAATCAACATGTCCCGGTGTGTCGATGATGTTGATTTTGTAGTCGGTTGACTGGTGTTTCCACATCACTGTGGTTGCGGCGCTGGTAATCGTGATGCCTCTCTCCTGCTCCTGCACCATCCAGTCCATGGTGGCAGTTCCCTCGTCAACCTCGCCGATCTTGTAGTTTTTTCCGGTGTAGTAGAGGATTCTCTCAGTGGTGGTCGTCTTGCCGGCGTCAATATGGGCCATGATGCCGATATTCCGTATGTTGTGCAAGTCTTCCGCCATTGTCCTGTTGTTACCGAAAATACTATGAATGTAAAAAGTTTATTACATGCGCGTG
>Ga0265298_10006759_pt1 | contig 14083 bp, 11 predicted proteins | sample AusTroGonzalo_MG_3_FD_193486 | JGI IMG/M metagenome (GOLD analysis project Ga0265298, IMG submission 193486) | Bovine rumen microbial communities from tropical cattle in Woodstock, Queensland, Australia - Gonzalo_01 | ecosystem: Host-associated > Mammals > Digestive system > Stomach > Rumen ...
GAGGCATATTATTACTTCAACCTGCCTGAGGGCCAGACCATCTCACATGTGATGGGCCAGCCGCAGGAGAGCCGTAACGTATGGCTGCACAACGAACAGGCCATCATGTCGCCCGAGTGGTCGATGCATGCTGCCGCAGGCACGTACTACTATACCTTCATCTGGGGCATGGCCGGTGAGAACCTCTATTATAATGATAAGGACAATATCCCCGTCATCGACATCAGATAAAGAGAAACGAATGATTCTTAGATATTATTGGAAACGAATATGAATAATGTGAATAATAATCCCACGAATAAGAATAATTATTTGAATTAGTGGATAAAATTATTCATATTATTCACATTCGTTTCAAAAGAAATATTAGTTAAAATTAAGTTCTATGGCTCCTGTACAAACCACCAAGATGTCCAACTTCCGCTGGGTCATCTGTGCGCTGCTGTTTCTGGCAACGACGATTAACTATATGGACCGTCAGGTCTTGTCACTAACCTGGAAGGACTTCATCGCTCCAGAGTTCCACTGGACCGACGGTGACTACGGTACAATCACCGGTATGTTCTCCCTCTTCTATGCCATCGCGAACCTCTTCGCCGGAAAGTTCATCGACTGGATGGGCACGAAGAAGGGCTATCTCATCGCCATCTTCGTATGGTCTCTCGGTGCTGTGCTGCATGCCGGCTGTGGCTGGGTAGCCATGACCGTCGAAGGCTACGACTCTGTAGCACAGTTGGGTCAGCTGACGGGTGATGCCGCCGTCGCCATCGCCACGATCTCCGTATGGCTCTTCCTGAGCTGCCGTCTGATCCTGGCTGTCGGTGAGGCCGGTAACTTCCCCGCTGCCATCAAGGCTACTGCCGAGTACTTCCCGAAGAAAGACCGCGCCTTCTCCACCTCGATCTTCAACAGCGGCGCCTCTGTGGGTGCACTGGCAGCTCCTGCCACCATCCCCCTGCTGGCACGCGCCTGGGGTTGGGAGATGGCGTTCATCATCATCGGTTGCCTTGGCTTCATCTGGATGGGCCTGTGGATGTGGCTCTATGAGAAGCCCCGCAAGAATAGCCGTGTTAATCAGGCTGAGCTGAACTACATCGAGCAGGACAACGATATCGCTGAGGTGCAGAACCGTGAAACGGTGAAGGAAGAGAAGGTGATCCCGTTCTTCGACTGCTTCAAGTACAAGCAGACCTGGTCGTTCCTCGTGGGTAAGTTTATGACCGACGGTGTGTGGTGGTTCTTCCTGTTCTGGGCTCCTGCCTATTTCAGCGACCAGTACGGCTATACCTCCGACTCCACGATGGGTATCCTGCTCATCTTCACGCTCTATGCCATCGTGACCATCCTCTCGATCGGTGGTGGCTATCTGCCCACCTATTTCGTCGACAAGAAGGGCATGAATCCCTATTTAGGCCGTATGCGTGCCATGCTGATCTTCGCCTGCTTCCCCGTGTTGGGACTGTTTGCCCAGCCGCTCGGTGCCTATAGTGCGTGGTGGCCCGCCATCCTGATCGGTCTGTTAGGCGCTGGCCATCAGGCCTGGAGTGCCAACTTGTTCTCGACCATCGGTGACATGTTCCCGAAGTCGACCATCGGTACTATTGTCGGCTTAGGAACGATGGCTGGTGGTATCGGTTCGATGTCCATCAACCTCGGTTCCGGTAGGTTCTTCGACTGGGCTGCCGCCCAGGGTGCCAACTTCACCTTCTTCGGTTTCGAAGGCAAGCCTGCCGCCTATATGGTGGTGTTCTGCATCTGTGCCGTGGCCTATCTCATCGGCTGGTGCATCATGAAGGCCCTCGTGCCGAAGTACAAGCCCATCGTAGTAGAGTAAGAGAAGTGAATACTAAAAAAGAACAGTTTATGGTGAAAAAATTTGTTTTAGCGTTGCTATTTTTTCCTTGCGCATCCTTATATGCTCAGGAAACGGACTTTGAACGTATGAGGCAAGGCATGACAGACCAGTCTCTGCCGTTAGTAAATATTTCCTATGAGGCTAATGAGCTTAGTAAGGAAGAATATACAGACGGTGAAATAGAAATCGTAGATAAGCAGAAGAGGACAGACGAGGAAAATGAGTATGTCAAATATGGTGCTCAATTCCGAATCAGAGGTAGCTCTATTGCAGACTTAGACAAGAAATCCTTTGCGGTAAAGTTATTTTATCTCAATGATAAAGGCAAGAAAAAGGATTTAGATGTAAGTATTTTCGGAATAAGGCTGGAGAACAGCTGGATTCTCGATGCCATGGGTTTCGACAGGATAAGGATGAGGAATCGTGTCTGTTATGACTTATGGAACGAGATGAGTGGTACCCCATACGATACGGACTATGAAAAAAGAAACGGCACGAAAGGTGTGTTCGTAGAAGTCTTTATCAATGGTACCTATCATGGCTTGTACTGCATGACAGATAAGATAGACCGCAAATTGCTTAATTTAAAGAAGTACGATAAAGATGAAGATGAGTTTCATGGTCTGATGTACCAGGGAAAGAAAAAAGACAAAAGCCATTTGGATTACTACTACAGTGACGCCTGGGAACTGGAATATCCTGATGACTATTCTACTGATCCAAATGCCTGGGAACCGCTACAAGCATTGATAGGTTTTTGTTCTGAGAATACCAACGACGAGACCTTTCATGATGGCTACAATGATTATTTCTATAAATCCAATCTTGTAGACTATATGGTGATGACAATGGCTCTGAATGTCACAGACAATCTCTACAAGAACACGTTCCTCTCTGTTCCCGATATTGCAACAGGGCATCGCTATCTGCTTACCCCTTGGGATATGGACAGTTCCTTGGGTGGAAATTCTGATGGAGACCAAAATACAGGAATCTCTGATGTCACAAGATATAATAATGTAGCTCCATACGACAGGCTGTATAAGAAAAATATGGATGATTTCGTCATTGATGTCAAGAAAAAATGGCTTGAGCTTCAGAAGACCGTCTTTTCCATTGCGCATGTAAACAAAGTCCTGGATGATAATGCAGCTCTTTTTGGGGCAGCAGGAGCCTGGAAGCGCGAATACGACAAATGGAATGGGTCGAATTCTATACCCTTGTCAGAGAATCTTTCCGACGAACTGGATGATGTGAAGCAAAAGTATGCCAATAATTTCAAAAATCTCTGTGATAGCTGGGGTTGGCGAGGTGATGTCAATGGAGACAAAAAAGTGGATTTGAATGATGTCGGTCTTCTCTGTGACATTATTCTGGGGAATACGACGGAATATGAATTCTACAAAGCCGACGTGAATGGCGATGACGTCATCAATGCTGCAGACATTGTAGAAGTCATCAGTTTAGGTTTAGCAGAATAGTCAAGATGGGGATCCTTAGCCGAGGATCCCCATCTTGATGGTATATGGCAGGAAGCCCTGGCGGACAAGGGTGTCGATGAGCGTCTTCGACATCGCCTCGTTGTCCTGGCGGGTGTAACGGATGTCGGTGAAGACCTGCGCGAGCGTCTCCTTGTGGTTGATGCGTACAAAGTGACGGTTTTCCTCGAGCTCCTCCTTATAGTGATAATAGGTGTCGATGTCCTTACCCAGATAGTCTTGGTAGGTCTCCTGATGAACGAAACTCTCCAGGGGCAGACGGTCGGAGAGGGGAGGCTCCTCGTCGGGCCAGCCCACGGTGAGTGTCGCCACGGGCATGACGAGCTTCGGTAGCTGCAGCACGTCGATGATCTGCTGGGGCTGATAGACTGTCGTGCCGAGGTAACAGTAGCCGAGTCCTTCCTCGTCCATGAGGTTACAGAGCGTTTGCGTGTAGAGCAGGGCGTCGGTGGCTGCATTGATGAACGAGAGGAAATTGTCGTAGCCCGGCACGGCGTTGCGGCATTTCGCCCAGAAACTGGTGCGGTTGAAGTCGGCACAGATGGTCAGCACCACGGGCGCCTCCTTCACCATCGGCTGGTTGAAATGGGCGGGTGCCAGCTTCTCCTTCATCTCCTGGCTGCGGGTGACGATGACGCTGTAGAGCTGCAGGTTGCCCATGGTCTGGGTACGTGCTGCCTCGGTCATCAGACGGTTGAGCAGTTCCTCGCTTACATCCTGATCCGTGTACTTGCGGATGGTCTTTCTTGTTAATAATGTCTTCATATTTATATCAATTATGCCGCAAAGGTACAGAAAGTTTTCCAAAACGGCACACTTTTCTTCAAAAAAACAAATAAAGTTTCCCAAAATAGAAAAGTTATGCGTACCTTTGCACCCGGATAATAATGCCTGATATGCAAACAGAAACGAAAAAAGAGATGCTCAGACATATCGCCAGTGCGCTGGTGTCTGTAGCTGCCAAGACAGGGAGTGATCTCTCCGAGGAAAAGATTGCCGGCCTGCTGGAGCAGAGCCTGAAAGCCCTTCAGCCGGAGGACGGTGAGAAGTTTGCCATGCTGATAGACCATGCGCTGACCGATACCGCGCTGTACCGTCGTCCTGACGTGACAGAGGTGCGTCCCCAGCAGTTGGAGTGCGACGTGGTACGTTTCCAGAACAACAAGGAGAAGTGGGTGGCCCTCGTCGGCCTGCTCGACGGTTATCCATACGAGATTTTCACGGGTCTTCAGGACGACGAAGAAGGTATCATCCTGCCCAAGACCGTGACGCACGGCAAGATCATCAAGCAGGTGAACCCCGACGGCACGAAGCGCTACGACTTCCAGTTTGAGAACAAACGCGGCTACAAGACCACCGTGGAGGGTCTCTCGGAGAAGTTCAATCCCGAATACTGGAACTATGCCAAGCTGATTTCCGGTGTGCTGCGTTACCGTATGCCCCTCGAGCATGTGGTCAGGCTGGTAGGCTCCCTCTCATTGAAGGACGAGAGCATCAATACTTGGAAGACCGGTGTGGAGCGTGCCCTGAAGAAGTATATCCCCGGTGTGCATGACGAGGAGGAAGAAGTCGAGGAGTGAAGAGTAGTGAAAAGGTAAAAAGGTAAAAAAGTAAATAAGGTGAAGGTCGAGTCGTCATTTGTGTTCCTAAAGAACGTTCGTTTCTATGCGTTTCATGGGGTGATGGCCCAGGAACGGCAGGTGGGCGGTGAATTCCTGCTCAGTCTGAAGGTGGGCTATCCGCTCGACAAGGCCATGGAGAGTGACGATGTGAAGGACACCCTCAACTATGCGACGCTCTTCGACCTCGCCAAACGGGAGATGGACATCCCGTCGCAGTTGTTGGAACATGTGGCAGGACGTATCGTGAAGGCCATTACGACTGCTTTTCCCGAGGTGACCTCCATCGACTTGGAACTGACGAAGCAGAATCCCCCGATGGGTGCCGACAGCGAGGGAGCGGGAGTCGTGGTAAAGGTAAAAAGGTAAAAGGGTAAAAAAGTAAAAAGGTAAAAAAGTGAAATATATATATATAAATAAGGTGTGGGTGCTGGTGAAGGTGTTCTTGCTTTTTCACCTTATCACCTTATCACCTTTAACTATAGCTGCTAAGGACTTCACGCTGGTGATTGATGCCGGTCATGGCGGACGTGACACGGGTGCCGTCGGCAAGGGAAAGGTGAAGGAGAAGAACCTGACACTGCGATATGCCCTTGCCTTCGGTAAGATGGTCGAGCAGAACTGTCCCGACGTGAAGGTCATCTATACCCGTAAGACAGATACCTTTGTGGAACTCTACCGAAGGGCGGAGATTGCCAATAAGAACAAGGCCGACCTCTTCATCTCCATCCATATCAATGCCCTGCCGAAGGGTAGGGTGGCGCGTGGCTTCCAGACCTACACCTTGGGAACGAGCAAGAGGACGGGTAAGAAGACCGGTGTATTGGAGAATCTTGAGGTCGCTAAGCGTGAGAACTCCGTGATCCTGTTGGAGAAGAACTATAAGCAGACCTACCAGGGATACGACCCGAATTCGCCCGAGAGCAATATCATGTTCGAGTTCATTCAGGACAAGAATATGGAGAACTCGGTGGAGTTGGCCAAGTATATGCAGAAATATGTCTGTCAGGCGACTGGACGTCAGAACATGGGTGCCCAGCAGGATAACCTGGCGGTGCTCCGTCTGTCGTCGATGCCGGGTTGTCTGGTGGAGTGCGGATTTATCTCCACCAGCGATGAGGAGAGCTTTATGAATTCCGATGCCGCTGCTGGGATGTATGCCCGTGGCTTCTTCAATGCCTTCCAGGCCTATCGCAAGAATCATGGGGGCAATAAGGCCATTAACGTCCAGCCTCAGCCTCAGGCAAAACCCGCTCCTGCGCCCGTCGTACCGGAACCTCAACTCGAAGTGAAGCCGGAGCCCATACAGGAGGCGAAGCCCGAACCCGTACAGGAGGTGAAGCCCGAACCCATACAGGAGGCAAAACCCGAACCTGTACAGGAGGCTAAACCCGAAGTTGTGCCAGAGGCCAAGCCTGAGATAAAACCTGAACCGCAGAAGCCTGTCTTTAAGGTCCAGATTTTCGCCAGTTCCACCCTGATCAAGGCCGGCGATGCCCGGTTCAAGGGTCTCTCCGGTGTCGGTCATTACCAGGAAGGTGGAATGTATAAGTACACCGTCGGTGATTCTTCCGACTACAACGCTGCCATCCGCCTGCGTAAGGAGATTGCCGACAAGTTCCCTCAGGCGTTTATCGTCGCCTTCAAGGATGGCAAACGCATGGATCTCAATGAGGCCATCGGGGAATTTAAAAAGGTAAAAAAGTAAAAAGGTAAAAAAGTAAAAAGGTGAAAAGGATAAAAGGTGAAACAGTATAAAGCTCAAAGATATGAAGAATTATAATAAGGAGATACAGATCGCCCTGGTGGCCATCTTAGGCGTCATCATACTCTATTACGGTATGAATTTTCTCAAGGGACTGACGATTTCCACCGAAACGAGTTACTATGTGAAGTTCAATGACATCAGTGGTCTGTCGAACTCCTGTCCCGTCTATGCCAATGGCTATAAGGTGGGTGTGGTCCAGAATATCATCTACGACTATACAAACCAGGAGAACATCGTGGCCGTCCTGGAGATCGAGGACGAGATGCGCATACCCAAGGGAACCACTGCCGACATCGTCAGCGACTTCCTGGGCAATATCAAGCTGGAACTGAAACTCGGTGACCGGGCTGCCGGTTTCCTTGAGCCGGAGGATACCATCGCCGGTGGACAAGACAAGGGTGCCCTGGCCAAGGCGGCAGAGATGATCCCGCAGGTACAGGCTCTGCTGCCCAAGCTCGACTCTATCCTCGTGAGTGTCAATGCCCTGTTGGCTGATCCTGCCATCGCCAACTCCCTGCATAACATCGACCAGATCACCGGCAGCCTCACCAGTACGTCGCGTGAGCTGAACCGTCTGACTGTCAGCCTGAACCAGCAGATGCCGCAGATGCTGGAGAATGCAGACGGTATGCTGGCCAATGCCAATACCCTGACGCGGAACCTGAATGAGCTCGACCTTGCCGGCACCATGCAGAAGGTGGACAACACCCTGCGGAACGTGGAGCAGATGACCGCCAAGCTGAACAGCAAGGACGGTACCCTCGGACTGCTCATGCGTGACCCCAGTCTCTATAACAACCTGAATGCGACGATGATGCATGCTGACTCTTTAATGATTGATCTCAAACAGCATCCGAAACGTTATGTACATTTTTCGGTTTTTGGCAAAAAGGATAAATAAATAGATTTTGTCTAAATAACAAAGGTTTCCTGTCCTATGGTGTGGGAATCGCTGAAATCCCTTTGTCTTCTTATACTTCCGACAGGTCGGCATGGTTGTAAAAAATATTCACCACAGCTGCGAGGTAAAAGATAATTCGTTGAGAATCAGAAGGTTTGTAATTTGCAAGTGCCCGTTTTAAATGAATCATGTGTGAAACACTCTAACCCCTCAATTTATAAGGAGTTACGTGATTTTGTACACACATCTGTTCCTTGAGGGGATTTGCATAATTCAAAAAAAAGTGCGAACTTTGCACCGCATTTATAAACACAAGCCTAAGTCTTGTATTAGTAAAATAAACAAAAAGAAACAGTGATCGCCGAATGAATAACAGTCACAAGGCGCTTTGGGAAGAATGCCTCCGTCTGATAGAGGCGAACGTCTCTGAGCAGCAGTTTAAAACGTGGTTTGCGCCAATCGTCTTCGAGTCGTACTCGGAGTCGGAGCATGAGCTCTTGGTGCAGGTTCCAAGTCCGTACGTGTACGAGTACTTGGAGCAGTACTACGTGGGACTGTTAAGTAAGGTACTCGCACGTGTATTTGGAGCCAGCGTCAGATTGAGCTACCGTATCGTCACTGTCAAGGCCCAGCACAACGTGACGACCACTGTGGAAAGCGATGGTCCTTCGGAGATCCAGCAGCCCCAGGGCACCAACAAGGCACCCACGACGCTCGATGCCGCCAAGCCCCAGCAGCTGAATCCGCAGCTCGACGCAAAGAAGACCTTCCAGAACTTCATTGAGGGCGACTCCAACAAGCTGCCTCGTACCGTCGGACTCTCTATCGCGGAGCATCCGGGCAAGAGCACGTTCAACCCCTTCTTCATCTACGGTCCCTCGGGCTGTGGCAAGACCCACCTGATCAATGCCATCGGTGTGCGCTGCAAGGAGACCTATCCCCAGAAACGGGTGCTCTATGTCTCTGCCCGCCTGTTCCAGGTGCAGTTCACCGACTCCGTGCGTCATAACACCACCAACGACTTCATCAACTTCTACCAGAGCATCGACGTGCTGATCGTCGATGACATCCAGGAGTGGATGAACTCTCCCAAGACACTTGATACGTTCTTCCATATCTTCAATCATCTTTTCCGTCTCGGACGTCAAATAATTTTGGCATCCGACAGGCCCCCTGTGGACCTTCAGGGAATGAAGGATCGTTTGCTCACCCGTTTCGCCTGTGGACTGATTGCCGAACTGGAGAAACCCAACGTGCAGCTGTGTGTCGACATCCTCAATGCGAAGTGTCGTCGTGACGGTCTGAAGATCCCTGCCGACGTCATCCAGTATATTGCTGAGACAGCCAATGGAAGCGTTCGTGATTTAGAGGGTGTGGTCAATTCGCTGATGGCTTATTCCATCGTCTATAACACCAGTGTGGACATGCGTCTGGCCGAGCGTATCATCAAGCGTGCAGTGAAGGTTGACAACCATCCGCTGACCATCGATGAGATCCTCGAGAAGGTGTGTCGTCACTACAATGTCGAGCAGCATCAGGTGTTCAGCAAGAGCCGCAAACGCGACCTTGTGCAGGTGCGTCAAGTGTCAATGTTTTTCGCACAAAAATACACGAAGATGCCTGCCGGGCGCATTGGGCAGCTTATTGGCAATCGCGACCACTCGACGGTCATCCACAGCTGCAACGCCGTCGAGCAGCGTTTGAAGGTGGATCAGGCATTCCAGGCCGAGATCTCCAGCATCGAGAACTCCTTCAAACTTAAACTCTAATCATTCTCATGCCGATCTCATGTTGGTCTCATGTCGAGGTCATATTGAGGTCATGTTGAAGTCATATTGATCTCATGTCGGGCTCATGTTCATCTCATGTTGCCAGGATATGACAACGTCATGAATTAGTGTACATTTTACATTTAATTTCTGTTAATTTTGAGGGAATCGTCTGAAATGGCAAAATGGGCAGTTTTTTTATATAATAAGGGTTTATATAGCTAAAATATGTTAATTCTTGTGCTTTTATCGTGAAATTGTATAGTAGGATTAAAAATTTAGTCGTATCTTTGCATAAATTTATAACTTGCAATTGATAATAACATGCGTAGCAGAAAAGTCAAATCCCAGATAATCATGGCATCAGTAATATTACTGATGGTGATGATGACTCCAGTACAGGCCCGGCAGCTGATGTCGGTGGAGTACATGGATTCGGCTTATTCTGCCTACCCCTATGTTCGTTTCGTGGAAGACGGCGACAAGCTCAGCATGAGCGATGAGGACTTCTTCAATATCGCCGGTAAGGTGGTGTTCCCTGTCAGCCAGTACCGTCTGAACCCGTCGGATCCGTTCCTTCGTGAACTTGACCAGGTGGTGCTGCCCGGCATCAACCGCGACAGCCTGCAGCTGATTCAGATGATCATCCGTGGCGCAGCCTCTCCCGAGGGACCAACCCAGGTGAACGAGAAGCTTGGCACCAAGCGTGCCGAAGCCCTTTTCGACTATGTGAAGTCTCGTCTGTCCTTCCCCGTCAGGGATGATAAGTTCAAGTTCGATGTCGACATTGAGGACTATTCCACCCTCTGCCTGCTGATGAAGCGTGCCGACGACCCCGACTATGACTACGTGAAGTCTTTGGTGGACCGTTGCCAGGCCAATGGTCAGATGGCCAAGGTGAAGCGGGAGCTGCAGACGGCCCGTAAGGGTCAGCTGTGGCGCCGGCTGCTCAAGGACTATTTCCCTGACTTGCGTGCGGCCCGCATTGTGCTGGTCTTCCGCCACTATGTACCGGAAGAGCCGGAGCCCGTCGTGATAGAGGAGGAGCCTGTCCTTGAACCCGTCGTTGTGCCGGTCATTCCCGAGACGGAGACCCTTGCCATCGACACGGTTGTTACACCAATCGAGGTGCCAGTAGTTGTGACCGAACCGGAGTGGCTTCCCCGTCGGGAGTTCCTTTCCGTGAAGACCAACCTGTTGTTCTACGGCGTCTACATGCCCAGCGGCTACGACCGTTGGTGTCCCATCCCCAACGTGGCCGTCGAGTACTACCCCAAGAAGGGACACTTCACCTTTGGCGGCTCTTTTGACTTCCCGTGGTGGCAGGACTATGCCGCGCACAAGTATTTCCAGATCAGGAACTACCAGTTGGAGGCAAGGTACTACCTGCGCAGCGGCGACATTGACTCTAACCCGCCGGGAGAAGGTCCTGCCTTCCGTGGACTGTATCTTCAGGGCTATGCCCATGGTGGGCTTTTCGGCATCTGCTTCGATGCCAACCGCGGTTGGGTAGGCGAGGGCTTCGGTGCCGGTGTCGGTGCCGGTTATGTCATGGGCCTCTCGCGCAAGGGCCACTGGCGCCTGGAGCTCGGACTGCAGGTGGGTTTCTTCCATTGCAAGTACGATCCCTATCAGTATGAGAACCCCGTAGACCCGAACTATCGCGACGGTCTTTACTATTACAAATGGACGCAATCTCCCTCTCTGTTCAAGAAGAGGCAGTACCGCTATACTTGGCTGGGTCCCACCCGTGTCGGTGTGACCTTGACCTACGACCTGCTCTACCGCAGGATCAACAAAAAAGGAGTGAGTTTCAAACACAGCGAAAAGAGATGAGACGACGCAGCATTTTTGACATACAGACGGTGACCCGCACGGCGATAGTCCTTGCGGTGTTCTCGCTGTTGGTGTGCTGCATCCGCGATCCGGAGCTCCATCTCTTCGACAGCGGTGAGATAGATACCGATCTGCCGGTCGTGGACCTTGACCTGGAGACCTACTGGGACTACGACATCGAGACCGAATATGACGTGGATGTGACTTGGGAGGACGAGTGGGCCTATGGCTGGGACGACGAGGACGTGCGTATCTTCGGTCAGATCGGCTATACCGAGCCGACCTCGCTGCAACTCCGCCGCTACTACACCGGCTCGGAACCATACGCCAGCCATACCAGTGTGCTCGCCCACACCGTGACTGGTCATACCTTCAGAGCCTCTTACAACTGGGGCTTCTGGGATCTCCTGGCGTGGAACGATATCTATACGCCCGACGGTGTGCAGAGCCTGAACTTCGACGAGCAGACCACGTTGGACTCCGTGACGGCGTACACTAACCAGTCCATGTTCCACACCCGTTACAATGCCCCGACGTATACGCATTCCTTCTACCAGCCCGAGGAGCTGTTCTCCGCCTATGAGCAAGGCATTGAGATCAACCGCGACCTCAGGGGATTCGAGTATGATCCGATCCGCAATATCTATGTCAAGAGACTCAATATGACCCTTGAGCCCATTACCTATATCTACCTGACGCAGGTGATCATTCACAACAACCGCAACCGTATCACCGGCACCGACGGCCAGGGCAACCTCTCCGGTTTCGGCCGCACCACGGTGCTCAACAACGGTATTGCCGGGCCGGACGTCGTCACGGTGTATTACAACAACCGCTTCAAGTCCAACCTGAAGCGGGGCAAGGAGTATGTTGACATTATCGGTGGCAGGATGCTGACCTTCGGTATTGTCGGTCAGAACATGAACCGCATCAGGAAGCGTTCGGAATTGCGTGATAAGGTGCCCCATTATATGGACGTGACCATGCTGTTCAACAACGGTATGGACTCCACCTTTGTGTTCGACGTGACGGAGCAGGTGCGCCGTCGTTGGAGAGGCGGTGTCATCACCGTCGAGTTGGATATGGATACCGTGCCTATGCCTACCCGAAAGGGAGGCTCGGCCTTTGATGCTGTCGTGAAGGACTTCGAGGAAGAAACCCACGAATTTGAAATGTGATGAGAGAGATGGTTAAGATGATACAGAAGATGTTCCAGGGCCTGCTGTTCGCGGTCTGCGCCGTTTGGGCCCTTGGAGGCTGCAGCGACAACCTCGCTGACGCATCTTCCGTGGTCACTCGTCCGTCACAGGACACCCTCGTGGTTCCCGTTCTCTTTGGCCCCTCTTCCAAGAGCATCACCCGTGCGGAGATCACCGGTGCCTCTGCTGCCGGTCTCCTGGACAGCACATTCGTGGTCAGCGGATACATGGGTAATACGACCGCCTCTGTGGGCACGATCGTCTTCGACAACTTCGTGGTGAAGTACTATGCCAACACGGCCAACACCACCGAGTCCAACGCCTGCAACTGGGAATACGTGGGTCAGACGCGCATCAAGCACGCCATCGACCAGGGTGTCACCCAGCAGGCCGTCAAGTATTGGGACTATACAAAGGCGCAGTACGACTTCATCGCCTGGTCAGCAGGTAAGGTGCAGCCCGTCTTTGAGGATCCTAAGGACGGCATCCAGTCTGGCTGTGTCTATGTGTCGGCCATCAATCCCCGCAAGGCTACTGGTGAGGACGGCACGGCCTACACCATCAAGGGGCTTGCTCCCGACCTGGAGGGCTGTTATGTGGCTGATATTGTGACGGTGAAGAACGAGAACTACGGCTCGCCCGTCACCATCAGGTTCCGCAACCTCTGCTCCAAGGTGCGCCTTGGCATCTTCGAGACCATTCCCGGCTACTCCGTGAAGAACGTGCGTTTCTATAAGGAGTCCGACAAGGCCCTGCCGGAGGATGCCGCCGTGTCGAGGCTCTTCTCGCCTTCCGGCATCATCTATGACGCAGGCACCTGTGCCGTGTACTATCCCACGGTGGACCGTCCCGATGATCCCGACAACAATGTGGCGCACATCCGTTACGACGTCGCGTTCGGCAGCTCGAATGTCGTGGACTTCGGCAGTCTGAACTACACCACTGCGGAGGACTCAGAGAAGACGCCCGGTGCCGTGTTCCTCGGCCGCTCTGCTGCGGACGCCTCGATGGCCGGTGATGAGGAGAACGGCTATTACGTGTCCTGCCTTCCCAATGAGAGGGGTCTCAGCCTGTGCCTGCGGGTGGACTACACATTAGAGGGTATCGACGGTACCGACGAGACGCTCGAGGTGAGGGGTGCCACAGCCACGATTCCTGCCGTCTATACCCGTTGGAAGCCGGGATATGCCTATACCTATCTGTTCAAGATCTCCGACCAGACCAACGGCCACACGGGCATCTACGACCCCACCAAGCCCGATGACGACCCGGTGAACAGCGACCCTGCCGGTCTCTATCCGATCTCGTTCGACGCGGTGGTGGTCGACACGGAGAATGTAGTTACCAAGGAGATTAGTTTATAATTATAAGAAATGATAAAAAATTATTAATGCGCATTATGAATATGAAGAAGTACATCATCTTTGCAGCCGTGGCTCTCGGGACGTTAGCCGGCTGCTCAAGCCAAGAGAGCATCGACGTCGTCTCCCGTCAGGAGCCGGTTGTCGCTCCGGACACTTCGGCAGATGCCATCGTGTTCTCCTCCATGTCCAAGGGTGTCACCCGCGCTGATCACGTGGGGGCAGATGCTGCCAACCTGCTGAACAAGCATTTCACGGTGGGCGGCTTCAAGCATG
>Ga0265298_10006760_pt1 | contig 14083 bp, 14 predicted proteins | sample AusTroGonzalo_MG_3_FD_193486 | JGI IMG/M metagenome (GOLD analysis project Ga0265298, IMG submission 193486) | Bovine rumen microbial communities from tropical cattle in Woodstock, Queensland, Australia - Gonzalo_01 | ecosystem: Host-associated > Mammals > Digestive system > Stomach > Rumen ...
TTAAGTCTACTTTTGTAACGAAAGCTGCTTTTGTAGCTTCGTCAACCAAAGCAACCGCGCTTGTATAACGATCAACCAAAGCATCGAATTCTTTTCTGTAGTTTTTGACAAGGTCATCATCACTGATTTTTTCGTCTTTATGGGCTTTTCTTAAGGCTCTTAAAGCATTTTCTTCAATCCACTCTTCATCGCTTGTTTTGCCCTTGTCAAGCCATTTAGTGATATAATCTTCTCTGTCTTTCTGAGCCTTGGCTTTTTCTTGCTCGGACATATCCGGTGTTATCGGATAGATGTCTTCGGCACTCAATTTGGCCAATTCCATTGCCTTGGTGGCTTGGAATTCGTTGGCCAAGTCACTGAATTTACTGGCAAAGACTTTAGCTTTCATTCCTCTTCTTTGCGCTTCCATAAGATCAAAGAGTTTGCTTTCGTCTTCGCTTAATTCTTCGCCGGTAAGTCCTTTATTATAAATATCTTTGATTTCTTCCGGATTTTTTCCGGTTTGAGCAACAACTTCTTCAATAACTTTCTGATAAAGCTTGGCTTCGTCAAGAACTTTCAACTCTTGAATTGCGAGGTTTTTGAGAATGGCATTTGTTTCGCCTTCATTTACGATTTCATTTGCAATATCGTGCCAATCATTTTCTCTGGCTTCCAATTCTTCGGCGGAAAAGTTGTGTAAATTTTCCAAACCGTTCTCTTTATCAAATACCTTAAGTTGTTCGTCAACTTTGCTTTCCAAGGCATCCATTTTTTCTTTTTCGCCGACTTCAAACGTTTTGCCGTCACGCAAAATATTGATATAGTCTTTTAATACAACGGCATTTTCAGGAGTAATTTCTTGATCGGCCGCCAAATCAATATATTTTTGAGCATTGTTGATTATGGCTGTCATCCTCATAATATCTTCATTAGAGGACTTATTGTTTTCTTTTTTGGCTTCGGAATGTAATTTGGCAAATTCTTTGTACTGAGAGTAGGAAGGTTCCGTCATAAATTCAAAACCGGTAGGCTCCTCAGCTTGAGCTTGCGAATCTGCACCGGCTGCCGGAGTCTCAGCTTCTTTGGCTTCTTCCTTGTTGTCTTGTACGTTTTGTACATCGTTTTGTGCTTCCAAAACTTTTTTGCGCTCGGTGATTTTGTATTGGATGCGCTCAACAGTGGAAGCATCTTTGCAATTAGCCAACATGGATTCAATACTTTCCAGGTCTTTCAAACTCAATTCATTGAAGTCTTTTTCACTGATGCTTAAATCCATAAAGAACTTATCGTTTGCCTCGCCGTTGCCGGCAACGATATTGTCTAATTGTGTTTTCAGTTCATTTTCAGCCATTTTCTCTCTCCTGATTGGATTCCTTTTTCTTTAATATATAGCAAAAAAAATTACATTGCAAGTAAAAAATGACAAAATAGACGTATTTGTGTTAAAATTGTCAAAAATTGCGCAAATTTAATTTTTAACTATACTTTTCTATTTTGTATGCTATAACAACTTTGTTTAAGATATATTAACGAGGTTAGGGTAATGAAACCGATTAAATCTTTGGGGTATTTGGCTTTATATTGTTTTGCGCTGTTTAGTATCATACCGCTTTTGCGTTTCAGTTTGCCGATGGATACGCAAGAAGCAATCGTTTGGGGAAAATATTGCCTGTGGGGCACCACCAAACATCCGCCGTTTTCCGGTTGGCTGGCGTATGATTTTTATAAAATGCTCGGCTCTTGGGACGGGGCATTGTATATTTTGAGCCAACTTTGCGTGGTTTGCGGAATTTTTTACATTTATAAATTGGCGCGCTGTTTTGTTGATGAAAATAAAGCCGCTATGGCTACAATGTTGCAATTCGGCATTATTTACTATCATTTTTCGGCCGTGGAATTTAATGTTAATGTCCTTTCGGTGGCATTGTGGCCGATGTGTGCCTATTATTTTTGGCAGGCATATAAACAAAACAAATTCAAAGATTGGTTGTTGTTCGGTTTTTTGGTGGGTATCAATTTGCTTAACAAATATGTGAGCTCGTTGTTATTCGCTTCTTTGGCGATTTTCGTGTTTGCGGATAAGGGCGCTTTGAAACTGTTGAAAAATGTTAAAGTTTATGTTGCGGCTTTGGCGGCCTTGGCGGTAATTGCACCGCACGCGTGGTGGATGTACCAAACCGATTTTGAAACCATGAACTATTTTGCCTCCCGCAGCGGTGCCGGTACTGCCGCCTGGTGGGGACGAATTGCCTATCCGTTAAAGTTTTTGTTGGCACAACTGTTGTTTGCCGCGCCGATGTTGCTGACGTATGCCGTACTTTATAAAAAAGGCGAAAAAGAAAAGTGTGCGCAAAATCGTACGGAAGCGTTATTTATTATAATAACGGCGGTTGCTCCGTTGTGTTTGTTTGCTCTGACTTCAATTATCAGCGGTCATGCTCTCAAAAGTATGTGGGGTTTTCCGTGCTTGTTTATGTGGGGAACGGCGTTAGTTTGTTTTTATCCGGTAAGCCTAAACAAAAAATTGCCGGTTATCATGGGTGTTTGGGTTACTCTGTTTGCCGTTGTTTATGCGGTGCAGTGTTTATTGACGACGAGTCCGCGCTTTACTACCGACGTGAAAGGTTTTGCCGCCGCCATGGAGCAAAAATGGCAAGAAAGAACAAACAAGCCTTTGGAATATGTGGGCTCGGATGTTTGGTATGCCGATATATTGGCTCTTTACGGCTCGCATGAAATCAAACCGATGATTTGGATGCAACCGCAAAGCAATCCGTGGTTTAATGTCAAAGATTTTAAGGAAAAAGGCGCATTGGTGATAGCCAACGATGTGTGGGAATATGAAAATTATCAAAAGGTATATGGGGCAGACATTACACCGCCGCAAAAAATGACGGTTGAATTTAAAAATTATTTTGGTAAAACTAAAGTAAAAGAAGTTTTATATGGCTTTTATTTGCCAAAGGAGAAGAAAAATGCCGAATAAGTCAGTCAGTATAGTTATTTCAGCATATAATGAACAGGATAATGTGCAAGAGTTGTATAAACAACTTAAAGAGCAATTAAAAACGGTAAAAAATGTGGGCTATGAGCTGATTTTTGTTGATGACGGCAGTTCCGATAAGACTTATGCAAATTGTCTTAAATTGCAGAAAAAAGATGCAAATGTAAAGATAGTGCAATTAAAGCGCAATTTCGGGCATGAAATTGCCATGACCGCCGGTATGGATTATGCCAAAGGCGACGCGGTGATATTTATGGATGCCGATTTGCAACATCCGCCGTTCTATATTCCGAAGATGATAGAACTTTGGCAGCAAGGCAAGGAGATTGTGTTGACCAAACGCGTGGATAATAAAGATACTTCCAAATTGTATAAGTTGTGCGCCAAATCATTTTATTTTGTGCTTAATTTGCTGTCCGATCGCAAGATTATGGAGAGTGCGCCGGATTTCAGATTGCTTGACCGAAAATATGTGGATTTCTTAAAAGGATTTAACGAACAGGATCGTTTGTTCAGAGGACTTCTCAGCTGGATTATGCCTAACGACAACGTGGCTATGATAGATTTTGTGGCACCGGAGCGTTTCAGCGGCGAATCTAAATATAACTTTATAAAATCGTTGCGGTTGGCGGTTAACAGTATTGTGCAATTTTCGGTTATGCCGTTAAGATTGGCCACCTATATCGGTTTACTCGGGGCAATGTTTGCGTTGCTTTTGGGGTTGTATGTGTTTGTCGAACATTTCTTTTTGCATAATCCGACACCGGGATATGCAACAATTATGGTAACGGTGGTATTTTTGGGTGCGGTGCAACTTATATGTTTGGGTATTATCGGAGAATATATCGGTAAAATCCACATGGAAGTAAAGAAGCGCCCGTTGTATGTTGCCGACTATATTACCGCAAAGGATAATAAAGATGGTGCTGAAAAAGATATTTAATGCCGACGATTTCGGTATCAGCAGAGGTGTCAATGCCGCTATTATTCAAGCGCATAAAGAGGGTATCCTGAACAGCACGTCTTTGATGATAAATCAAAAATATGCCGGAGAGGCAATAAAAGCCGCTGAAGAAATGCCGGATTTGGAAGTAGGATTGCATATCAATCTGACCAACGAGGAACCGGCTTCTTCACCGAAAGATATTCCGCTTTTGGTTGATGAAAAAGGAAAGCTCAAAAACGGATTTGTCAATTTGCTTTTGCTCTCTCTTACGCATCCCAAAGATTTGGCAAAGCAGGCGGAAATTGAAATCAGAGCGCAAATCGGAAAATATTTGCAAAGCGGATTGAAATTGGCGCATTTGGACAGTCATCGCCATGTTCATTTGATACCGGTGATTTTTAAGGTTGTTCGCAAGTTACAACAGGAATTCGGGGTTGATAGAATCAGGGTGATGAACGAAAACGTTTTTAATACCGTAAAACAGAATAAATCAAAGAGCTATTTGTTTGACGGCGGGATTATCAAGTATACCTTATTGCGTTTTTTGTGCCTGTTGAACGGTTATAAATCGGATGTGTATTTCTATACGATTTTATTTACCTGTAAAATTTCGGCAGAGCAATTTAAAAATGTGAAAATACCGCACGGCTACAAGGCAGTTGAAATTATGATTCACCCGGGCCGACCGGATATTGACAGGCGACGTTTGGGAGATGTGTGGGATGACAATATTTTATCCGGTTGGCGCAAAGTTGAATTACAAACATTGTTGAATAAAGATGTTTTAGACGGGATAAGTTCAGATGATTAAAGGAATTGTCAAATTATATTTGTGGGCGGAAAATATCTGGTTTGGTAAAATACCGGAAAAATTACGTTTTCTGTTGGTCGGAGGATTTAATACCAGTACTTCCTTTTTGCTGTATTATACGTTTTTGTATTTTACAAACGGGAGAGAGCAACTGTCTTTGCTGTTGATGAACATTATTAATATCAACATTTCCATTGCCACCATGCGTTATTATGTTTTCCGCAGTCACGGCAGTTTCTGGGTGGAATATCAAAAGGCTTTCGGTTCGTACATTGCCTTATATTTCTTTAATATCGGACTTTTGCACTTTTTTGTAAGCATTATCAAATTGAAAGAGAATATATCGCCGGATAACATTTTGTATGATGTTCCTAATCTGAATAAAGCCGTGGCGCAGATTTGTTGTATTTGTATTACGACAGTCGTGACGTTTTTTGTTCACAAGTATTTTTCATTTCGCAAAAAAGAACACAAATAAAAAAAGGACTGCTTAGCTACTAAAGCGAAGCAGTCCGTTTTGTTTTCTGTACTCGTGCACATTTTTCTTGTAGAGTTCTTCGAACTGAGCTGCGGATTTTCCTTCCTCGCAGAGATTGCCGGAAAGGCTACCCAAGATGCAGAACAGATCGTAGCTGAAGCATCGTCCGTGAGAGCAAATCACCTTAATCAGCGGCAAGAACATCTTGTTGTAGTTAGCAGCCTTGACTGCCTTACATATTTGTTCTGCCTGCTCGGGGACGTAGCCGTGCTTTTCGTACTCGGAGCAGATGATCTTGACTGCCATGGGGTTATCAATGCCGCAAATCAGGAAATCAATGGTTTCTCTTGACAGCGGGTAATGCGACATATAGTCGGCCATAACCTTGTACCAGCGATTGTTCTTCTTGTCGGTTAACACGCGATGAATCAGGGCTTTTTCCTCGTCTGCCGACAGCGGTATGGTATAAAAACCTCCGCTTCCGCAAACTTTGTTGTTAAAAACCTGTTCGGTGAAATCCTCAACTCGGTTGTTTTCGATGAGATTGATTAAATTCTCTTTCATAATAAATATAAATTAGATAATAACTATTTTTTACACTAAAAAACAGTATAACTTAAAATGGGATATTTTGTCAATATCAAATATGAAAAAATTTCTAACCGTAGGTGCGTTGACCGCGTGAACGTTGACGGTTATATACGCGCTCCATAACTCTTTTGCGCTCTTTGTGCTTGAGGTCTTCGCGCTCGCGTTCCTGGCGATTATTTTCATTTACTTGCGGGGCCACGCGCATGGGATCTTGCTTTTCCAACTGCGACAAATCCTTTATTATAAGGGAAAGCTCCTCATCTTTTTTACGTTTAGCTTCGGTCTTTTCCTTATACTCGTCCAAACCCGTCTGATGTTGCATTTGCAGCAGCAGAGAGTTAATTTTTCTGTCATTATTGTTTGGAGCCATATTATTTTCCCTTTCTGTTGTAAATCTATCATATTTTTGTGGACAAATCAAGGCTTTTTTTGTAAATTAGGGATAAAATATTTGAAGGAAAAATGATGAAAAATTGTGATTTGATTTTATTTGAAGATGCCCATTTTATTATTGATATGATGTATGCGCGTAAAAATAATATGACCGGGCATGCCGTATATGAAGAAATAGGTTTCGGTAATCGGGCTTTTGTTCATAAAAAAGTTGCCGAAAATTTGTTGTCGCTAATCCCTTTTTTGGAAGAAAATCACTACAAAATGCGGATTTGCGATGCTTACAGACCGCCGATTGCGCATGCCAAACTTTTGGAAATTATCCCGCGCGAAGGATTTTTTGCGATTAATCCCGAACGCTCAAATCACTGTCACGGCACGGCGGTTGATGTTTGTTTGACTGATATTGACGGTAATAATTTGGAATATCCCACCCAAATAGACGCGTATGAAGAAAAGTACCGAAAACAGGTGGCCACCGGTGAGTTTGACGAGTTTTTCGAACATCTCAAAAAAGCAAGACATGACTACAATGAAGCAAGTGCTTTACAAATTGCCAATCGTAAGTTTTTAAAAGAATTGATGGAAGCTCACGGTTTTACATCCATTTCTCACGAGTGGTGGCATTACAATCTTGCCGATTATGCGTTGTATCCGCCGGTGTATTGGAATAACAAAAGCGATTTTTAATGCTTTTTTAGCTTTCTTAATATAAGATAACAAAAAAAATATATCTGAAAGGAGTTATCATGTCTTCACAAACTGTTTTGATTATAGTAGGCATAATTGTCGCTGTATTTTATATGTTGTATGCCCGTTTGATTAAAACGCGCAACAAAGTTCAGGAATCTATGGCCGATGTTGATGTACAACTGAAAAAACGTTATGACTTAATCCCTAATATGTTGCACATGGCTGCAAAATTTATGGAACATGAAAAAACGTTAATGACGGAGTTGGCCGATTTGCGTACTCGTGCCATGCAAAATACTTTTGTGGCGGCTCCGAAGGAAAAAATGGAATTGGAAAACCTGCTTAATCAAAAAATGCAGGAATTCAAGATTTCTTTGGAAAATTATCCGGATTTGAAGTCTAATCAAACCATGATGACTGCCATGCAGAGCATGAACGAAGTGGAGGAACATATTGCTGCGGCTCGTCGCTTTTATAACTCTAATGTTAACGAGCTTAAGAATCTTATTGAGATTTTCCCGAGCAGTATTGTTGCCAGAATGTTGAATATTACCTATGAAAATCTGCCGTTCTTTGAAGCTACCGAAACCGAGCGTCAGGCTATCAACAGTAAGGACTATTTCAAATAGGAAGCAATATGGTTGAATTTATTGAAAAGGTTGAAGATGAAGTCGACCCGTTTGAACAATATTTTGAAGAAAAAATTGTTCCTTTGGTAGAGGCCGAAAACAAAGTAAAAGACAAGTATCGCTCAAAGTTTTGGGGATATTTGATTACTATTTTGTTTTTGATGAGTGCAAACGTGCTTATCGTGTTGTTCAGATCTTTGATGCACCATGCTCCGTTGAGTTGGGATCAGCTGATTTTGGTAAATGCGGTGGCCTTTATGTTTGTATTTTGGCCGATACACCAATATAACAAACTTCCGAAAAACGATATTTTTGATGCGTTTTTAAAGTTTTACGGTAATTGGCAACATTTGCAGAACAGTGAAGTAAAACTTGTTCACTCTCCGGTAGTGCCGGAACATGACGGAGTTAAGGCACTGCACAGCGTGGTTTCGCAAATAGGCGATAACAGAGTTGAAATGCGTGATACCTATTATACGGAAAAAAATAAAGTCGTATCATCGGGTGTTATGTTGTATATTACCTTTGCCGGAAATTTTGACGGCTCGTTGTTGATGTTTGATAAAAACGGTTTTTATCGCAAAAATAAATTTCCGGATTATGAATATTATAACGGAAAAACCGATATTCCGGCGGCAAATTATTTCAACATTTTTACCTCTGATGACAATATGGGTGAAAAAATGTTGCATAATTTGTTTTTGGAAACGCTTTTGGATTTGAAAGACGTATTTAGGGCCAAGAGAACGTATGTTCAGGCTCAAGGTAATGTTATGCGTGTCTATTTGGAGGGAAGCGAACTTTACATTGATAACTACAAATTCTGGAGCAAGAAAGTGGATAAAAATCGTTTCTTGCAAATGCATCATGAATTTGAGACGGTACATTTGTTTGTACAAACGGTACAATCTTTATTGGAAGTAAGATGAACGACATAATACACGACGAAGAATATTTTGAACTCAAAAATCGCTTTGAGGCGTATTACAACGAAAATTTGTTGCCGGTTCAACGCAAATTGGAAAGAGTGCGTTATACCTATTTGGCGGCGTTTGCCGTTTTGGTAGGGATGGGTATATTTTTTTATCCGACGTTGATTGCCAAATTAGTGCATAGTAATTTGAGCGAAGATACTACATCAATCGGAATTATGCTTGGTCTTTCTTGTTTGGTTATTATGGTGCTGTGCGGTCCGTTGTATGCGTACAAACAAAAATCCAAACCGAAAATTATGCCGGATTTCGCCAATTTCTTCGGCTCTTTTATGTATCAATACGAAGGCAAAATAGATGATTTGATTTTGCGTCAGTCCGAATTGTTCGGGAAGTATAATCAAAGTATCGGCGATGATTATTTTATCGGTAATTATGACGGAGTGCGTATCAGTATTGCCGAAGAAAAACTTAAATTGCTCAAAAAGGATTTTCGCAACTTTGATATGAGCAAAAACGTATTTGAAGGCGTGTGTATTTTGTTTGAAATGAATAAAAATTTCAAAGGACGCACGGTTGTTTTGAAAGACAGAAAACTATTGAATATGTTTAATCGTATTGAAGGGTTGCAAAAAGTCAAATTAGAGGATATGCGGTTTGAAAAGTATTTTGAAGTGTATTCCGATGACCAAATAGAAGCACGCTACCTGCTGACTACCGGATTTATGGAAAGAATGCTTCGTTTGCGTGATTTGTACGATGGAAAAGATATTCAGTTCAGTTTTAATCGCAACACGTTGTTGTTGGCAATTCCGACCAAACAGAATATGTTTGAAGCCAATTCGTTTTTCCGTTCCAATCTTAATAAAAAGAAAATGGATTTGGTGTTTGAACAGTTTTATACAATATGTTCCGTGGTTAAGCTTTTAAAACTCAACCAAAAAATCGGAATGTGAATACTTGCTTGTGTATATTGTGCTTTCAAGGTTGCAAAAAAACGGTATTTTTTATACATTTCAAAAAAAGTGAAGGAGAAAATGATTGTTTTCCAAATTTGAGCGCATGACGGCATGGCGTTATTTGCGCGCCAAGCGTAAAGAAGGATTTATTTCGGTGATTACCGGTTTTGCTTTTACCGGTATTGCTTTAGGCGTGGCAACTCTTATTATCGTTATGTCCGTAATGAACGGCTTTAAGGAGGAGCTGCTCAATCGTATTTTGGGTATAAACGGTCATATTTCCATTGTTTCTTCTGCCGGATTTCCTTTCAATAACTATAAAAAAGCCGTTGCCGATTTACAGAGTATAGACGGCATTGAATTAGCGCTTCCGCTGATAGAAAAACAGCTTTTGGTTTCGTCTTCGCACGGAGCCGAAGGAGCTATGGTACGCGGAATTAATGCCGAAGATATCCTCAAGAAAAAAGTTATGCGTGACGGTTTTGCCAAAGTTGATACCGCCGATTTTGAAGGTGATGTGGTAGTTTTGGGTTATAAGTTGGCGCATAAATTGGGGGTGAGAATTGATGATGAAGTAACCTTGATTTCGCCAAACGGTAAGGTTACGGCCTTCGGTTCGGTACCGCGTATTAAATCCTATCGGGTAATCGGCACTTTTGATATGGGAATGTTTGAATATGATTCCAATTATATTTTTATGCCACTTGAGGCGGCGCAAAAATACTTTGGTCTGAAAGATGCCGTATCGGTTATTGATGTCAGCCTCAAAGATGAAAGCAAATTACCGCAAATGCGTACAATGTTGCAAAGAAGCGTGAGTTTGGATGCATACGTTTATGATTGGAAACAAACCAATTCGGCATTTTTCAATGCGATTGATGTTGAACGTAATGTAATGTTTTTGATTTTAACGTTAATTATCTTGGTGGCCGCGTTTAATATTATTACCGGTTTGATAATGTTGGTAAAAGACAAGAGCCGTGATGTGGCAGTGTTGCGTACAATGGGAGCCACGCGTGGTATGATTATGCGTATATTCGTTATGGACGGTGCGTTCATCGGGATTGTCGGCACGGCAATCGGTGTAGCTTTAGGGTTGCTGTTTTGCTATAATATTGAAACGATACGGCAACTTTTGCAACGTCTGTCGGGACGCGAATTGTTTTCTTCGGAAATCTACTTTTTATCACAGTTGCCGGCAAAGGTTGACAATACGGAAGTATTGTTGGTAGTGGTTATAACCCTGTTGCTGTCATTTTTGGCAACCATATATCCGGCTTATCGGGCTTCCAAGTATAATCCGGCGGAGGCGTTGCGTTATGAATAAAAAGAGTTCCACATTGTTATTAAAAAACGTCTGCAAATCTTTTATGCAGGGTGATGAACAGTTGAAAGTTCTTAACGGGGTTAATTTAGAGATTAAACCTAAAGAAATTGTGGCCTTAATCGGTCCGTCCGGTTCGGGAAAATCCACGTTGTTACAAATTGCCGGTTTGTTGGATGATCCGAGCAGCGGTGATATTTATTTGAACGGTGTGCTTTGTTCGGGTGCCAATGACAGGGTAAAAACGGAACTCAGACGCGATTATTTGGGTTTTGTATATCAATATCACAATTTGTTGCCGGATTTTGATGCGATGGAAAATGTAGTTTTACCGCAACTGATTGCCGGTGTTAAATATAAAGAAGCGGCAGATAAGGCAGGGTGGTTGTTAAACAGACTCGGATTAAACGAGCGCAAAAATCACCGTCCGGCCGAGCTTTCCGGCGGAGAGCAACAAAGAGTGGCAATAGCTCGGGCTTTGGCCAATGCGCCGAAGTTGCTGTTGGCCGATGAACCGACCGGTAATTTGGATCCGAATACTTCGGAAAATGTGTTTACCGTGTTGATGGAAGTGGTTAGAGAAACCGGACTTTCGGCGTTGGTTGCCACGCATAATATTGATTTGGCGCACAGGATGGATAGGGAAGTGCGTTTGAAAGACGGTAAGTTGGTTGATGCAAGAGCAACGAAGTTTATTGCCGGTAATGAAAATTTTTATTAAATGAGCCGACTTTATAACCTTTTTTTAATAAAAATATGTTGCTATGTATGAAGTGTGATAAGAAAAAGAAAAAAAAGAGAGATAAATGGGTATCTGGACATATATTGTGAGTAAAAGCAAGAGTTCCGCGGTAGTGGTAGTTTTGATGCTTTTATGTGCCTATTTTTCATATTTTGCGGTACGCGGTGACAGAGGGTTGCTGACATATATTTCTTTGCAACAAAAAGTGGCAGAGGCCGAAAAAATGAGCAACAACTATGACCGCAAACGCAAAGAACTTGATCAAAAAGTTAAATTGCTTTCTTCCAACAGCTTAGATTTGGACTTGCTTGATGAAAGAGCAAGAGCCGTTTTAAACGTTATCGGTGATGACGAATTTATCATCATTGATGACGAAGATGAATCGGAAGAAGAATTAAATTAGTTTTTTATCTTAAATCATTGATACCGAAGAACAGCGGAAGAATTCTGTATTCTCCGTCGCTGTAGTATACGTACAAAGGGATACTGTCGCGCCCAAAGGACGATAACGCCTGATGATAGACTTCGTTGTTTTCGGTTAAATCTGCCACAAACAGATGTACATTGTTTTGTTTGGCAAAATTCTTAAAGCGTTTGCTGTTGAGCAAAACCTTTTCGTTAAATTTACAGGTCAAACACCAGTCGGCGGTGAAATCTATGAAAATATTTTCTTTTTTATCGTTTAATTCTGCCACCGTTTGCGGATTATACGGTTGCCATTTAAGCTCGCTGTCGTTTTCAATTATTGCGTAAGAATCGGTAATTTGAGAAACCCAAACATCGGCAAGCCATATAGCAGTCAATAAAACAGGTATTGCCAAGACGACTTTTACTTTGCGCATCCAACGTCCCGGCTTAGGCAATATGCGGTTGAGTGTTTGCGGGTACATCTCTATCAATGCGTAAGGCAGGGCATAGCCTAAAGCCAGAGAGATAAATACCGCAAATATCTCGGCATTTGAGCGCATAAAGGCATATCCGACTGCCGCTCCCATAAACGGTCCCGTGCACGGACTGGCGATTAAAACGGCGAAAAATCCGGTGGTAAAATCATTAAATCCGGCGGCATTATGGATAAAGCGATTAGCAAAATTAGGAAAGTTTATCCACTCCATCATATACAAAAACATAACAATGAAAATGATTGTCATGATACCGACAAACCATGCAGACTGTAATTGGAAACCCCAACCGACAGCTTCACCGCCTTTTTTCAAAATAATAAGGCAAAGCGTCAGCAACAAAAAGGATAAAAGCACGCCGCAGACATACAAGAAAGCATTGAGGCGAGCGCGTTTTCGGTTTGTTCTGCGTTGTTTAAGCAGAGTGAAAATTTTTAAGCTGAGAATAGGGAATACGCAAGGCATGGCATTCAAAATGATGCCGCCGATAAAGGCAAAAATAATAAGGTAGAGTAGTGAAGAAACATTTTCTTCATAGTTTATTTGCGCCAAATAATTTTTTTGCGGTGTGACTATTAAGGCTTGTTTAAGTTGCTTTGTCGGTTCAGATTGCCATTTTATGCTGATATTCTTTTTGTTATCGGTAATTTCAACCGATCCATCATCTATCACATCCTGCTCGGTAGGAATAAATTTTATGTCAGAAGCAGCTGTTTTCAGGTGTATTTCATTTTGTTCCAACGGGCTGTTGAGTTCTATTTTCTGCGGGAAGGTTGCAGTGGCCGCCGTCTTTATTTCTTGCCAGAGTTTGTCATTGGCGGCGGGAAGTTCGGCCATATTGAATATAAGTTTTTCAGGCTTGCAGACATCGTTACATTCCACAAAATCAAATGCTATTTCTGCCTGTTGCAAATTATCCAATTTCAGCTCAAAATAAGCGGTGTTTTCATAAAGATATTCGTTCATAACATCATAAACGGTGCGAATTTGCGGTACCGATTGATTGATAATGTCCAGTGACGAATTAGAGGCTTTGACGGTGGTAGGTAAGCCTATCTCTCCCGGATTACTCCAATAAATATGCCAATCCGGTTTTAAGGTGAATTTTGCCAACACCGAATCTTTGCCGTTGTGAAAAAGTTCTATGGTAGTATTATCGGTACTTTGGGCGTTGTTTTCGGCATAAGAAAGCGTAGCCGTAAAAATACAGCTCAAAAAAACGCAAATGCCAAAGATAATACGTTTCATCAAAAATTCCTTCTCGCATAATATAGTAGCGTTAAAATATAAAAAAACGGTTAGTTTTTAACATTTTATGATAATTTGTGTTGTAATAGGGCTAATTGTTATTTATAACTTTTATCAGTAAGAGAAAATAAGGAAATATATCATGTTTAAAGATAAAGTACTAAAGGGCATATTTATACTGCAAGTCATAGGTCTTATATTGGGTTTGATTTTTACCGTTTATACCATAAATGACGGGTTTGAACACTTGAGGATGAGTTGGCTTGTCAGTCAAGGGTACGTCCCGTATCGTGATTTTTTTGAACATCACCATCCGCTGTTGTGGTATATATATTTGCCGTTCACGGTTTTGTTGCCGCATAATATTATGGTGGTATTTTATTTTTCACGGGTATTCTCGCTTGCATTATCCGTATTTATGCTGTGGGTAATCTGTAAGATTATCGAAC
>Ga0265298_10006761_pt1 | contig 14082 bp, 15 predicted proteins | sample AusTroGonzalo_MG_3_FD_193486 | JGI IMG/M metagenome (GOLD analysis project Ga0265298, IMG submission 193486) | Bovine rumen microbial communities from tropical cattle in Woodstock, Queensland, Australia - Gonzalo_01 | ecosystem: Host-associated > Mammals > Digestive system > Stomach > Rumen ...
TCCCCAGGCCGTGGCGGTCAGCGTACCGGCCTATATGGCCAACGTGATCTTCCTGATGAAGGAAACGAGCGTTTTCTCCGCTGTCAGCCTGATGGACCTGATGTTCACGGCCAAGGATCAGATCGGTCTGTATTACCGGACAACGGAAAGCCTTTTCCTGCTGGTGAGTGCATACCTGCTGATCCTGCTTCCGATCTCGCTGCTGGGATCCTTCTGGGAAAGGAGGCTGCGGCATGCCGGATTTGGGACTTGAGGTCCTCTGGAAAGGGAAAAACTTCGTACGGCTGCTGGGTGGCCTCTGGGTGGCGCTTCGCATCAGCCTGATCGCTGCCAGTATCAGCATCGTTCTCGGCATCCTGCTGGGGATCGCGGCCAGCCGGAAACACTCCGCCGCCACAGTGATCCTGCGCGTCTGGCTGGGTATCATCCACATCATGCCGCAGATGGTTCTGCTGTTCCTGATGTTCTTCGGAACCACCCGGCTCTTCGGCTGGAACCTGTCCGGCGAACTTGCCGCCATCATCGTTTTCACCCTGTGGGGAACGGCGGAGATGGCCGACCTGGTTCGCGGCGCGGTGGGCAGCATTCCCGTCATCCAGCGGGAAAGTGCGGAAGCCCTCGGCCTGAATGCACGGCAGGTATACCGCTATATCATCCTGCCCCAGGCTGTTCGCAGGCTGATCCCGCAGTCCATTAACCTGATTACCCGGATGATCAAAACCACCAGCCTGGTCACGCTGATCGGCGTGGTGGAGATCCTGAAAGTCGCCCAGCAGATCATCGAGGCCAACCGGAAGGCAAGCCCGAACGCGGCGTTCGGCGTATACCTGGCCATCTTTGTGATGTATTACCTGGCCTGCCGGCCCCTGAGCCTGGCGGCAAAGAAGCTCGAAAAGCACTGGAGGTGAGCGCGTGGCGGAAACGGTTCTGTGCATCTCGCATCTGACGAAGCGGTTTGATGACCAGGCCATCCTCGAAGACCTCTCCCTGGATGTCCGGGAGGGTGAAGTGATCGTCATCGTCGGCTCCAGCGGCTGCGGAAAGAGCACACTCCTGCGATGTATCAACGCCCTGGAGGACATCCAGGGCGGAGAGATCCGGCTCCGGGATGAGGTCATCAGCCATGACGGCAAAAACCTCCCGGAACTGAGACAGAAGATCGGAATGGTCTTCCAGAATTATGAACTGTTCCCTCACCTCACCGTGCTGGACAACATTCTGCTGGCGCCGGTGAAGGCACAGAAACGTTCCCGGCAGGAAGCCCGGGAAGAAGCGCTGGCCCTGCTGGAACGCGTCGGACTCAAAGAAAAAGCCGACAGCTGGCCCCGGCAGCTCTCCGGCGGACAAAAGCAGCGGGTCGCCATCGTACGCGCCCTGATCATGCATCCCGAAATCCTGCTCTTCGATGAAGTGACGGCAGCCCTTGACCCGGAGATGGTCCGGGAGGTGCTGGACGTGATTGTGAACCTGGCGGACCAGGGGAAAACCATGCTGATCGTCACCCATGAAATGTCATTTGCCCGGGCCGTCGCCGACCGGATCATCCTGCTGGAAGACCGGCACATCCTGGAGGAAAGCGACCCGGAAACCTTCTTCACCGCCCCGAAAACGGAGCAGGCGAAAAAATTCCTCCAGACCTTTGAATACACCCGAAAGAATAAAGCAGAGGCATAAATGCCCGAAAGGAGAATTCCCATGAAAAAAATCATTGCTGTCGTGATCGCTCTCGTACTGACCCTGACTCTCGCTGCTTCCGCCTCCGCGGACGCGGTATACCGCTCCCTGGAAGAAATCAAGGCCTCCGGCACCATCAATATCGGCGTCTTTTCCGACAAGAACCCCTTCGGCTATGTGGATGAGAACGGCGACTACCAGGGCTATGACGTTTACTTTGCCCGCCGGATCGGCGAAGACCTTGGCGTAGCCGTAAACTATGTCTCCACCGAAGCCGCCAACCGCGTTGAATATCTTGAAACCGGCAAGGTGGACATCATCCTGGCCAACTTCACCGTGACGCCCGAGCGTGCTGAGAAAGTCGATTTCGCCCTGCCCTATATGAATGTCGCGCTGGGCGTCGTCTCGCCGGACAACCGGGTCATCAAAGACCTGTCCGAACTGGGGCCCGATGACCAGGTGATCGTCATCACCGGCACCACCGCTGAAGACTATCTGGTCAAGAACAATCCGGAGATTAAGCTGCAGAAGTTTGATACCTATGCCAACGCCAAGACCGCCCTGGAGAACGACAGCGCCGCAGCCTGGGCCAACGACAACACCGAAGTCATCGCCTACGCCCTGCAGAACGAGGGCTACACGGTCGGCATCCCCTCCCTGGGCAGCCAGGATACGATCGCCCCGGCCGTCAGCAAAGGCAACGAAACCCTGCTGAACTGGATCAATGATGAAATCAAAGCGCTGGCCGCCGAGAAATTCTTCCACAAGGACTATGAGGCGACCCTCGTGGAAACCTACGGCCTGGATTACGAAGACAGCCTGGTGCTGGAAGGCGGCGGGCTGGCCGAATAAAAAAAGGATGATACAGCATGAAGCAGATACTTGCCTTCGGAGATTCCAACACCTGGGGACTGATCCCCGGCACCGGTGAGAGATATCCGGAACATATCCGCTGGACGGGTATTCTGCGGAAGGCTGTCGCACCCCATGGATACAGGGTCCTGGAGGACGGCGTCTGCGGAAGGACGACCGTCTTTCAGGACCCTCTTCGTTCCGGGCGCAGCGGCGTCGACGCCATCGCGCGTTATGAAAACGAAGCGCTGGACGCCGTGATCCTGATGCTGGGCACAAACGACTGCAAAACGGTTTTCCGTGCATCGCCGGAAGAGATCGGCAACGGGCTGGAACAGTGCCTCATCCGTTTTGAAGCGCTGCTGCCGGCGGACAGGATCCTGGTTGTCTCCCCGCTGCTGCTGGGAAAGGACGTCTGGCGTCCGGACAAGGACCCGGCCTTTGACCGGCAGTCTGTCAAAACCTGTGCGGCGCTGAAAGATATTTATGCAGGGATCGCGCAAAAAAGAGGCAGCGCTTTCCTGGCTGCCTCTGATTATGCTTCCGCCTGCCGCGCGGATGAGGAACACATGAATGCGGAAGGCCATGAACGTCTCGCCGCGGCGATCCTGCAGGCCCTGTCAGATCGAATAAAAATCCCACTCCTCTGACATCCTGTCCCGGCATTCCTGCATCAGGCCGTACAGCGTTTTGTTTTCGGCGAACTCAATCAGCGTATCGTTGATCTTCTCCCACAGGCAGGTATTGACCGCGGCACGCAGGCTGCGGTCACCGCTTTGCCCGGCCTCCTGCGGTTCAAGAATGCTGTTGTCCAGGGCGTTGAGAATATCCGAGACCCGGATGGCCTCCGCCAGACAGGCCAGGGCATAGCCGCCCCGCAGTCCTTTCTGCGCACGGATCAGCCCGGCCTGTTTCAGCTGGGTCAGGATCTGCTCAAGATACTTCTGGGAGATGCCTTCCCTTTCCGCAATCTCCGGCGCGGAAACGCTGGAACCTTTTTCGGAATACAGCGCGATATCCGTCAGCGCAAGTATGCCGTACTCAACCCGGGTGGAGAATTTCATAGGAATCGCCTGCCGTTCTTTCTGGAATAAACTTACATTACATCAATAAACCTACTATGTCAATAGGTGTTTCGGCATTTGTCCTGTTTTCCCGGCCTCACCGCGGCCGGCAGATATGATTGACCGGTTGCCGGCCCTGTGGCATAATGTCTGCGGCTGCGCAGGCAGAAGGGAGTGTTTCCGTGCACAGAGAAGAAGTATCCCATTACAGTGAAAACCTGAACCGTGAGATGCACATCATGCTCTACGGTGAAGGCGGCATCCCGTTCCTTTGCTTCCCCACCCAGGATTCCATGTGCCATAACTATGAGGATTTCGGCATGATTCACCACCTGGCAGATTTCATCGAAGAAGGAAAGGTCCAGCTGTTCGTGGTGGACACGGTGGACAGCGAGAGCTGGTCCCCGAAGGGCTGGGACAATGAACGGCGCGCCGCTCGGCAGGAGCAGTATTATCATTACATCATCGATGAGGTCATCCCGCTGATCCGCTCCCGCAACCCACGCACGCCGGCGGTAACCGGTTTTTCCATGGGTGCGGACCATGCGGTCATTACCTTCCTGCGCCGGCCGGACCTGTTCCGCGGCGTGATCGCCCTGTCCGGTGTATACGACGCGGACTATTTCTTTGACGGCTGGATGAATCCGGTACTTTATGACAATTCTCCGGAACGTTTCCTGCCGAATATGCCTGCCGACCATCCCTGGATCCGGCTGTACAACGAGCGGAAGATGATCCTCTGCTGCGGCCAGGGCGCCTGGGAGGAAGACGGCGTGCGAACGCTGAAAAACCTTGAGAATATCTTCCGGGAAAAGGGTATCCATGCCTGGTGCGATTTCTGGGGCTTTGACGTGTGCCACGACTGGCCCTGGTGGTTCAGGCAGATGCGCTATTTCCTTCCCCATATCCTGGATTATCCGTGGGCAGACTGACCTGCCCGGTCAAAAAGGAGCATACGATATGAACTTTGTTTTTATCTCCCCTCATTTTCCGCATACCTACTGGCAGTTCTGCGACAGGCTGCATAAAAACGGCGTCAATGTGCTGGGCATCGGCGACGCGCCGTATGACAGCCTGGAAGCGCCGCTGAAGGCTTCCCTGACCGAATACTACAAAGTGGACAGCCTGGAGGATTACGACCGGGTCTATCGGTCCGTAGCCTTCTTTGCCTTCAAATACGGAAAGATCGACTGGATTGAGTCCATGAATGAATACTGGCTGGAGCAGGACGCCCGGCTGCGGACTGATTTTAACGTAACGACCGGGATCCGGGCTGACCGGATCGGTTTCATTAAGGAAAAAGCCCTGATGAAGCAGCTGTACCTGGACGCCGGCATCCCCACAGCCCGCCAGCACGTCGTTTCCACATTGGAGGCCGGCCTGGCCTTCGCGGAGCAGACCGGTTATCCCCTGATCGTGAAACCCAACATCGGCGTAGGCGCGACAAACACCTGGAAACTGAACAATGAAGCCGACCTGAAGGACTTCTATGAGCACCTTCCCGCCGTTCCTTACGTCATGGAGGAGTTCATCGAAGGAGAAATCTGCTCCTATGACTCGATCGTTGACTCAAAGTGCGAGCCGCTGTTTGAGAGCATGACCTGGTGGCCGCCTGTGATGAATATTGTGAATGAGGATCTGGACCTGAAATACTACACCTGTCCGGAAGTTCCGGAAAAACTGAAAAAGCTCGGACGGCAGACCGTGAAAGCGTTCGGCGTTGACCGGCGTTTTGTCCACCTGGAGTTCTTCCGCCTGACAAAGCCCCGGAAAGGCCTGGGCAAAGCCGGCGATTTTGTGGCGCTGGAAGTCAATATGCGGCCGGCCGGCGGCTATACGCCGGATATGATGGATTTCGCCCATTCCACAGACGTGTACCAGATCTACGCCAACATGGTAACGGGTGATCAGCGGGGCTTGCCGGAAGCGGATGAGCATTTCTTCTGCGTCTATGCAAGCCGGAAGGACGGACACTCCTACGCCCGTACGCATGAGGACATCATGCGCCGGTACGGTGACCGGATGGTCATGCAGGAAGAAATGCCGCCGATGAACTGGCCCCAGATGGGCCGGTATATGTATACCGTTAAGCTGAAAACGATGGATGAAGTCAATGAATTCATCCGTTTTGTCCAGGGCGGGCCTGAAACGAAATAATGATTCTTCGATAATAACAACGGGAGCTGTGAAAAAACACACAGCTCCCGATTTCATTACAGCAGGATCGCGCCGGCCAGCAGCGCCAGGCTGATGACCAGGGTGCCGAGATCCAGCTTCGTGAAAGGATACTGCTTGTATCCCGAAGCCCGGGTCCGCAGCCGGAAACCGCGGATCTCCGCGGCAGCCGCCGTCATATCCGTCCGGCGCACGGAAGAGATCAGCAGCGGCGCGCACAGGGGCAGGATCATCGAGAATTTCTTCAGTCCCCTTGCCTTGTCAAAAGCGACGCCCCGGGCCGTCTGGGCCTCCATGATCCCGCTCATTTCCTCCAGGAACTGGGGAATAAAGCGGATCGCGGTAGAGAGAGTAAAAGCATAGGGATAGGGAAGATGCAGCACCTTCACCAGGGCATTGGTCAGGTCGCTGATCTTCGTCACCGCCAGCACCAGCGCCAGCGGAATGCAGACAATCATCAGGCGGAGCACGACCTTCGCCGCAGTCAGCAGGCCTTCATCCGTAATGATCCAGAATACCGGCGTTCCTTTCCGGATCAGCAGGATCTGCAGGATGAACAGAAAAACGGCAATTTTGAGCAGGCCCCGGAAGATGCTCCAGGTACGGTTCGCCACGCCGGCAATCACACCGATCAGCAGATCCACAGCCAGCAGGACCCCCAGGAACCACAGCTTGTCCGTAACGATGGCCGCGGCGCAGATCACGATACTCAGGAAAATCTTGGTGACGGGATTCAGGCGGTGGATGACGGAATTGCCCGGCACATACTGAAACAGCTTATTCATGCGCCGCGCCTCCCTTCCGGGCGGCCATCACGGCGTCCGCCATGCTTTCCGGCGAATCCGCGTTTTCAAAGCCGGTACCCAGCCGCAGGGAAAGGCTGATCATCTGGGGAGAAAGGATCGAGGCGCTTTCCATCAGTTCCTCATTTCGGAATACTTCCCGCACCGGCCCGTCCGCCAGGAGCTTTCCGCCGGCCATCACCAGCGCGCGCTTCGCGTAGTCCAGCACCACCTCCATATCGTGGCAGACCATGATGACAGTGACCTTTTTCTCTTCGTTCATCCGGCGGATCCGGTCCATGATATGGCAGCATTCCAGATAGTCCAGGCCCGTGGTGGGCTCGTCCAGGATCAGGATTTCCGGCTCCACCGCCAGGATGGAGGCCAGGGCAACCCGCTGGCGCTGGCCGCGGCTGAGGGAGAAGGGCTCCTCGTCTCCGGAGAAGCCGAAATCCTTCAGCACTTCATCGCACCGCGCCTGCAGCGCTTCCTCCCCTTCCTCCCCGCGCACGGTACGCAGGCCGAAGAGGATTTCCTCCCGGACGGTGTTCTTGCAGATCTGTCGGTCCGGATTCTGGAAAAGGAATCCGACGCGGCGGGCCCGCTCGCTGACAGAGCTGGCGGCGGTATCCGCACCGCCGATTTCCACCCTGCCCCCGGTCGGGCGGATCAGCCCGTCGATCAGGCGGACCGTGGTGGTTTTGCCGGCGCCGTTGGCGCCGAGGATCGCAACAAATTCCCCGTCTTCCACCCGGAAGGAAACATCATTGACTGAGGGGCCCTGCTCGGGATAGGCAAAGCTCACATGATCCAGCTGTATCATCCGATCAGCCTCCTCACCATGGTTTCCGCTTCATCCAGGTTGACGCAGACGGGCTGTTCAGTACCGATCTTCCGGGAAAGGATCCGGCTCAGGGTGGTCACGCGGGGGCAGTTGACGCCGATGGCCTGCAGTTCCTCCGCGTGGGCCAGTACGTCCCGGGTGGGACCCTGGCGGACAATCCGGCCTTCGCTGAGCACAGCCAGTTCCTTGGCAAACTCGCACAGGAGCATGATTTTCTGCTCAATCACAACCACCGTGATTCCCTGCTCCTCGTTCAGTTCCTTCAGCAGGGAGAAAATCTGCCGGCTGCTGCGGGGATCCAGTTCGCCCGTGGGCTCATCCAGCACAAGGATCCGGGGCTTGAGGGCGATGATGGACGCGATGGCAACCTTCTGGCGCTGGCCGCCGGAAAGGGAGGTCACCATGCGCTCCCGCAGGTCCGAAATACCGACCTTCTCCAGGGCCTCTTCCATCCGCCGCGGGATTTCCTCCCGGGGAATGCCGAAGTTTTCAAGGCCGTAGAGGATCTCATCCTCCACCAGGGGCGAAATGATCTGGCTGTCCACATCCTGGAACACCATGCCCACCAGGCGGGAAATATCCAGGATGGAGGTGTCCACAGTATCCAGGCCGTTTACGGATACGCTGCCGTAGAAATCGCCCGGATAATGATGGGGCACCATGCCGGTAATGGCCCGGGCCAGCGTGGTCTTGCCCGCGCCGGCGGGGCCGATCACCCCGAGGAAGCCGCCTTCCGGGACGGAAAGGCGGATTTCCTGCAGGGCAGGCTTTGTTTCATCCTTATAGGTAAAAGTGAGATCCTTGAACTCGATCATGGGTATTTACTCCTTGCAAAAATGATCACCCGGCAGCCGCGCTTACCGTTTGAGAACCTTCTTCAGGGGCATATAGAGCAGCTGGACCAGCACACTGCCGATGGCGGCGGTGCCCAGCACGATCGGGATATAGGCAACCAGGCCTTCGGACTTCATGCCCATGAAAACGAAGAGGCATACCACAAAGCTGCCGCCGGAAATGACCGTGGAAACAAAGGTGGCCAGGGCGGGGTTCAGGTCCAGCTTTCCGAACTGGAAGGGCACTTTCATCATGAAATACATGGCCACGGCGCCCAGCAGCTCAGAAATAAAATTCAGCCACGGGGTTCCGGGGAGGAACTGGCAGATGGCGCCGGCCAGCAGGCCGATGATCGCGCACTGGTACAGCTTCGGACGCACCAGCAGGATCGCCAGGCAGTAAGACGCGATGATGAAGTTCGGCTTCATGCCGAAGAAGTTGACCACGCTGCCCACGAACAGTTTCAGCACGGCGCCGGCAGCCAGCAGCACCGCCACAACAATCAGGTCCTGGATGGAAAAGCCTTTCTTTTCCTCTGTTTTCACAACTCTCTTTTCAGCCATGGGGATACCTTCCTTTCTCAGCCCTCAGGGGGCCGTTCAAAAAATAGTATTTTTGTTGGTACCGGCTGCCACCCCGGTCGGTGAAAGGAAGGCGGGAAAACAAAAATCCGTCCCCGATTAAAGGACGGATGATCAATCCATGGTGCCACCTTCATTGAACCGGTATGACCCGGTTCCTCTCACGAGCGTGCCAACACACACTCTGCCCTTAACGCGAGCCCACGGTCCGGATACTCCGGGAATACTCCCGTTTCCCCTTTCCCTCAGCGAACCATTTGCCGGTGAACCTTCCGCGGGTTTTCAGCTGCCCCCGCTCTCTGTGGGCGTCCCTTCCGGTTTGACTTTCGCCTCCAAGGTTTCTGTATACATACAGAACAATAACATGGGATATCCGCCGTGTCAACCGCCGGATTGTATTTCGGATGTTTTCCTGAAAACCATTATTTTCCAACGCTTCCGTCTGCCCGGCTGTACTTCCTTTGTATGGTCATTGCGCCGAAGCGGACAGGGATGATAGAATGACCCGGCAATCAGAAAAACATGAACAGGATCGAATTCCGAAGGAGCCTGAAATGGACATTAACGAACTGAGACAACAGATCGACGATATCGACCGCCGGCTGGTGGATCTCTACTGCCGCCGGATGGACACAGCCCGGGAAATCGGCCGGTATAAAAGGGAGAATAACCTGCCGGTACTCGACAGCGAGCGGGAGCGGAACCTGCTGAACAAGGTTGCGGAGCAGGCCGGAGAAGAAAACGAGCAGGGCATCCGTGCCCTGTATCATCTGCTGATGGACCACAGCCGGCTGCGCCAGCAGCTGGACGAGCGTCCTGAGAGCGCGCTCGGGCAGCAGATCCGCAAAGCGGCTTCCGATATGCCTGCTCTCTTTCCCGAAAAAGCGATGGTCGCCTGCCAGGGCGTGGAAGGCGCCTATTCCCAGCTGGCCTGTGAGAAAATGATCCGTTATCCGTCGATTATGTACTGCAGGACCTTTGAGAACGTGTTCAGCGCCATTGAGAGCGGCCTGTGCCGCTACGGCATCCTACCCATCGAAAACAGCCTGGCCGGCTCCGTCAACAGCGTCTATGACCTGATGATCAAACACCACTGCTATATCGTCCGCAGCGCCCGGATCAAGATCGACCACACGCTGCTGGCCCTGCCCGGAACATGGATGGATCAGATTAAAGAGATCTACTCCCATGAGCAGGCAATCCAGCAATGCTCCGCCTTCCTGTCTCAGCATAAGGAATGGCACGTGAACGTCTGCACCAACACAGCCGCTGCCGCCCAGATGGTTGCCCGCAGCGGGCGAAAGGACGCCGCCGCGATTTCCTCCGGCCACTGCGCCGCCCTGTACGGCCTGGAATGCCTGTCCGGTGAAATACAGAACAACAGCAACAACCATACCCGTTTCATCTGCATCTCCAAAAAGCCGGAAATCTATCCCGGCGCGGACCGCACCTCCCTGATGCTCGTGCTTCCGAACCGCCCGGGCTCCCTGTACCAGCTGCTTAGCCGTTTCAACGCCCAGGGCATCAACCTGATCAAACTGGAGAGCCGGCCCCTGCCCGGACGGGATTTTGAGTTTATGTTCTACTTCGACCTGGAAGGCTCCGTAGCTTCCCCCTCTTTTGAAAAGCTGATCGAAGAGCTGGACGTGACGCTGAACCAGTTCACCTATCTCGGCAGCTATTCTGAAATCGTGTAGGCCGTTGCGCCTGATACACATAATTCTGTTTTGTCTCCCGTCACAGGAAAAACGGCCGGCTCATTTTGATGCAGCCGGTCGTTTTCATCTGTATGCATAACCTGTTTTGTTTACAGGCTGCTGACAGCCCTGAACCCTTTCTCCAGGTCCCCGATGATATCGTCGATATGCTCGGTGCCGATGGAAAGGCGGATCGTGTTCGGTTTGATCCCCTGGTCCAGCAGTTCTTCTTCGGAAAGCTGGGAATGGGTGGTGGAAGCCGGATGGATCACCAGGCTCTTCACATCCGCCACGTTGGCCAGCAGGGAGAAGATCTCCAGATGGTCGATAAAGGCCCAGGCTTCCTTCTGCCCGCCTTTGATCTCAAAGGTAAAGATGGAAGCGCCGCCGTTCGGGAAATAGCGCTGATACACCGCATGATCCGGATGATCCGGCAGGGAGGGGTGATTGACCTTTTCCACCAGCGGATGGTTCTGCAGGTATTCAACGACATTCTTCGTGTTTTCCGCATGCCGGTCCAGCCGGAGGGAAAGGGTTTCCACACCCTGCAGCAGCAGGAACGCGTTGAACGGAGAGATGGAAGCGCCCGTATCCCGCAGCAGGATCGCCCGGATATAGGTCACAAACGCAGCCGGCCCGACCGCATCGTAGAAGGAAACGCCGTGATAGCTGGGGTTCGGCGCGGCGATGTTCGGATACTTTCCGCTGGCTTTCCAGTCAAATTTGCCGGATTCCACAATCACGCCGCCCAGGGTCGTGCCGTGGCCGCCCAGGAACTTGGTGGCGGAGTGGACCACGATGTCCGCTCCGTGCTCAATGGGACGGATCCAGTAAGGGGTTCCGAAGGTGTTGTCAATCACCAGCGGCAGGCCGTGCTTATGGGCGATGGCCGCGATGGCGTCAATATCCGGAATATCACTGTTCGGGTTGCCCAGCGTTTCCAGGTAAATCGCCCGGGTGTTCTCTTTGATCGCGCCTTCCACTTCCTGCAGGTTATGGGCGTCCACAAAAGTAGTCTCCACCCCGTACTGCGGCAGGGTATGTTCCAGCAGGTTGAAACTGCCGCCGTAGATCGTCTTCTGGGCCACGATATGGCCGCCGCTGGCAGCCAGGGCTTCGATCGTGTAAGTGATGGCCGCCGCGCCGGAGGCTACCGCCAGGGCCGCGCTGCCGCCTTCCAGGGCGGCGACGCGCTTTTCCAGCACGTCCTGGGTGGAGTTCGTCAGCCGGCCGTAGATATTGCCGGCATCCGCCAGCCCGAAGCGGTCCGCCGCATGCTGGCTGTTCCGGAAAACGTAGGATGTCGTCTGGTAAATCGGTACCGCACGGGCGTCGGTCGCCGGATCGGGCTGTTCCTGTCCCACATGAAGCTGAAGGGTTTCAAATTTATAGTTACTCATTTTATTAATCTCCTTTGTTTTCATATTATTTTCGGGTTTTCCGGTCAAACAAAAACCGGGGGCTTGCTGCAAGCTCCCGGGCAAAAACTGAATGTTCCGGCGCGTCAGGCTATGCCTGATCCGATGGTGCGCGATGAACACCCAGTCATGGTACATGCCCGGGAGATAAGCATTCGACACATCATCATTGCCATACACCACGCACTCCTTTCTCCTGGTTGAGTGCATGATACTACCATTCGCCTACTATGTCAATAGGGTTAATGTATCATGATTGTTTTTTGCTGCGCCAGTCCTCCAGCGCCGCCTGGATCGCCTCTTCCGCCAGCACGGAACAGTGCATTTTATAGGCTGGCAGGCCGTCGAGCGCTTCCGCCACAGCCTTGTTGGTCAGCTTCATCGCCTCTGAAACCGGCTTTCCCTTGATCAGCTCCGTGGCCATGGAACTGGAGGCGATGGCGCTGCCGCAGCCGAAGGTCTCAAACTTCACGTCCTGAATGATATCGTCCTCGATCTTCAGGTACATCTTCATGATATCGCCGCATTTGGCGTTGCCGACTTCCCCGATCCCGTCGGCGTCCTCAATGACGCCCACATTCCGCGGATTGCGGAAATGTTCCATGACTTTTTCACTGTAAAGTGCCATATCTGTGCCTCCGATTATCTGTTATAAAATGTGCGGTTTCTTTCCGCTCTCCAGATCCCGCCAGATCGGTGAAAAGCTCCTCAGGTATTCCACAACCTCCGCAACGGAACGGATGATATATTCCACATCCTCATCCGTCAGTTCTTCCCCGATGCTCAGACGGAGGGAGCCGTGCGCCACGTCATGCACCCTGCCGATGGCAAGAAGTACATGGCTGGGATCCAGGGATCCCGACGTACAGGCGCTTCCGGAGGACGCTTCAATCCCCTTGTCGTCCAGCAGGAGCAGCAGGGACTCGCCTTCGATCCCCTCAAAACAGAAATTGACGTTTCCGGGCAGTCTCTGCTCCGCGTCCCCGTTTAGGGCCGAATGCGGGATGCTGGCCAGGCCCTGTATCAGCCGGTCTCTCTTTTCTTTCAGCTTCGCAGCGTTCTCTTCCAGCTTCCCTGCCGCTTCCTGCAGCGCGGCCGCCATGGCCGCGATTCCCGGTACATTCTCTGTCCCTGCCCGTTTTCCGCGTTCCTGCGCTCCGCCTTCAATCAGGTTTGTCAGCCGGATCCCCTTGCGGGCATACAGGAAGCCGACGCCTTTGGGCCCGTGGAACTTATGGGCGGAGGCCGACAGCAGGTCGATCCCGTCTTCCTTCACGTCAACCGGGATATGCCCGACCGCCTGGACCGCGTCCGTATGGAAAAGGACGCCGTGCTTTTTGCAGACCTTTCCGATCTCCCGGATCGGCTGAATCGTCCCGATCTCGTTATTGGCATACATGATGGTGACCAGGCAGGTATCTTCCCGGATCGCCGCTTCCACTTCTTCCGGACGGATGATCCCGTTCTCATGCACATCCAGCAGGGTGATCTCAAAGCCTTCCTGCTTCAGTTTCTCTAAAGTATGCAGGACCGCATGATGTTCAAATGCGGATGAGATGATATGTTTTTTTCCTTTCATCTGCCCCAGGGCCGCCGCGGAGCGGATCGCCTGGTTATCCGCTTCACTGCCGCCGGAAGTAAACAGGATCTCTTCCGGCTCCGCGCCGATGACTCCGGCGACAGCCTGCCGGGCTTCCTCCAGCGTCTCCTTTGCCTTCTGGCCCAGGCTGTAGAGGCTGGACGGGTTTCCATAGTTTTCCCGGATCACGGAAAGCATTGTCTGAGCAGCTGCCTCGCTCATTTTTGTTGTTGCAGCATGATCCGCATAGATCAAGCGTTTCACTCCCTTCTGTTGGGTCCGGCAACAATTATATATCCTATTACCTACTGTGTCAATAGGTATTTATATTCCGTCCCTCTGATTGTTCCTCCGATGTTTTTTGCCGGAACACGGGTTGACAAACAAATGTATTCTGTATACAATCCATGCATCCCGATGAGGCGCAAAGGTGTGCTAAGCACCCGGCGCCTCTTTTTCTTTGTACAAGGGCGTACAGCCGGGAATATTATGGAAACGGAGTGATCTGTATGACATTCTCTGCTGCAAACACCATCTGGGTCCTGCTGGGAGCCGCGCTGGTCTTCTTTATGCAGGCGGGTT
>Ga0265298_10006766_pt1 | contig 14074 bp, 11 predicted proteins | sample AusTroGonzalo_MG_3_FD_193486 | JGI IMG/M metagenome (GOLD analysis project Ga0265298, IMG submission 193486) | Bovine rumen microbial communities from tropical cattle in Woodstock, Queensland, Australia - Gonzalo_01 | ecosystem: Host-associated > Mammals > Digestive system > Stomach > Rumen ...
TGGCATCGCTGATGTCGAAATGGAAGGCGTCTTCAAGCATCAGGGATGCCCCGCCAGCCAAGGCCTCTATAGGTGCCTCGCCTTGCGTGATGTCTAGGTATTCCGACTCAGAGGCAAAGACAATCGAGCCGGCTTCGCTAGGGTTGAGGCCCACATTGGTCAGGTGGATGTCGGCTGTGACCGATTCGCCGTAGTGCAACGTCAGGCCGCCATCGTTCACCGCGAGACTGTCTATTACTACAAGAGGCAGGCTGTAGGGGTCAATAGGGATGTCTTCCTCAAGACGCAACAGGTTGAGACCGGTGATGGTGAGGTGGATGCTGTCGCCGAAGACATATTCTGGTATTTCGAGGGCTTGCTCCTCGCCTGTACCTATGGCAGTTGCGTGTATCTTCACTTGGCCGTCTTCGATGGAGGTCAGCGCGATCTGCGAGCCTACCGGAGCAGTCACATGGAAAGGCACAAAGCATGAGAAGGAGGCGTCGTGTTGTGCCACAATGGGTTGGGGCACCTCGGTGAAAACGCGCAGGAAGGGGTCACCATGGGTGTGGAAGGTGACGTAGGTGCATGAGCGCATCGATTCGTTGGTGCTGGGGAAAGTTTGGGTCTCCAGGAAATATTTTCCCGACACATTGGCGAACGATGGCATCCATGCGTCAGGATGAGTGGCATAGGGACCGTAGTCGGGTAGGAAACTGGAGTCTAGGAGGTCCCACAAGCCATAAAGGAAGATGTCGTTGGCGTAGGAATAGGTCTGGGCTGCAGGAGCTATGGCTCCCACGATGCCTGCGTTGTGACCGTTGCGGGTCATGCGGAGAAGCCCTTCGAGGAAACAGACTTCATGCGAATAGTATTGCCCGGTGCGACAGTTGACAGAAATGAGGTAGCTCATCTTGTCAGCGTTGTTGATGCCGTTGAAGTTGCTAACGAAAGTGGCGGGTTGATACCATCTGTCGTTCCATCCGTGGTCGCGGTGCTGGATGAGGTAACAGCCGCTGTTGATGGCATCGAACACTTGTTGGGCGTTGCCCCCCGTCCAGCCACCCAACTCGCCAGGCGTGGCAGGGATGTAGCCTACGCCGTTGGGACCGAAGTAGGACACCAAAGCATCGGTGCCTGGTGCGGTCGACCAGTTGGGACCGAGGTCGCCGCCATAGATTTCGTTGATGCGCCATGGCGTCTTGCCAATCTGGGTCAGGAAGCCGCTCACGGTGGCGATGCTGATCATGAACCACTTATCGTTTTGCCAACCTGCGGCCGTCAACGGATGACCGTAATAATACTCGTCCATGACGGGGTTGGTGTACTCGTATTCTATCTGCTTGCCAATGAGGAGTGAAAGGTCATCGTTGGATTGTGCGATGAGACGCGTGAAGCACATATCGGGCAGCTCATCGTCGTTGACGTCGGCGTAGGGGTTGTCGGAATAGATGTAGTTGTCCTTGGGGTGCGGCGTCCAATAACCAGGTACGTTGCTATGCGTGTCTTCGAAGCACTCGCCGACGAGACACACGGCCACAGGTGGGATGTCCCAGTTGTTATAGATGTTTCTGAAGCCTTGACGGATGGTGCTTTCGTCGGTTCCAATCTCGGTGACGCGCATCACTTGGGTGACAATGCCTTGGCGGCGGCGGTAGTCGGCAAGCTCTTGGACAGTGTTGTAGTAAACGTCGTCGTCGGGCGTGACGATAAGATATTCGCAGCCTATAGGGCGGTTCTGCGACCAACGTTGCATCCGCTTTTCGTAGTCGATGGTGGGTAAGCAGTCGTAGTTCAGGATATTATTGCTTAGGATGGGGTCCCAATAGGGCGAACGCAGGCGGTCGTCGCCAAAGTGTCCGTTGCCACCCTCAAAACGGATTTCTATGTCCATATTACGATGGACTACCAGCTCTTTGGTAGTTGGGTTATACTGCACAGGACAGAGACCGAGGTGGATGACGTCGACGCCGCGCAGCTGTTGAGGCTCGGCCATACGGAAAGACTTCTCGGGAAACAGGGCGTTGGCGCTGTAAAACACTGGGTCTTTATAGAAAGGCAGCGAAGCGTCGTTTTCGCACTGGCCACCCACAGCTGGCCTGAGGTTGATGCCGTAGATGCTTTCATCGCGACTTGTCCTCACATCAACGATGGCCCTGGCTCCTTGTGGAATGGCCACAAAACGGCTGAAGGTAGGCACGTCGGGCTGTCCGTATTCATTGGGTGCCACAATGCCTCGCGTGGCGATACTATGCATCAGCTCGCCCTCAATACGGACTGTATCGATGCTGAAATCGTCTAGTCCAAAATGCAGACTGATGTGGTTGCGGTCGGAAGCCGTTATAGTAAAGGTTTGGCCGATGGAAAGCAGCGGTAAGGCCATTAGAAGGATGAAAGGAAATATAGAGCGTTTCATATCGGGGTGTTTTTTTGGTGAAAATAATGCCGTAAAATTACAACTTTATCTGAAAAAACAAGTAAAAAGTTCCGAAAAACATGAAAAGAGCCACCAAACGGCAGCTCTTTTCGTACAAGCTAGTCCCGTAGGGACGGCAGATTACTAAGCAGGCGACGTGAGTCCCTGCTTTTACGCATGGCCGCATAGGCCATATAGATCACAGGTCAAACAATCCCCGTAAATCCCATAAAAGCCAAGGCCAAAATGCCGGCGGTAATCAGGGCGATGGGGGTACCTTTCATGCCCTTGGGCGGCTCCATCAGCTCGATATGTTCACGGATGCCGGCGAAGATGACCAAGGCCATGGCGAAACCGAGGGCGATGCCGACGGCATAGACCACTGATTCGCCGAGGCTCAGCAGTTGTGCGGCTTCACCCTTGACGAAAGAAAACTCCTTGGTGACCACGGTCAACGACACGCCGAGGACGGCGCAGTTGGTCGTAATCAGCGGCAGGAACACGCCCAATGCGGTGTACAGCGAGGGACTGATTTTCTTCAGGATAATCTCCACCATCTGCACCAAGGCGGCGATGATGAGGATGAAGGCAATGGTCTGCATGAACTTGTCCAAGCCTAATGGCATCAGGATATAGCGGTTCGTCAGCCAAGTCACGAGGGTGGCAAGGGTCAGCACGAAGATGACGGCAGCACCCATGCCCAATGCGGTCGAGGTCTTCTTAGAGGTGCCCAGGAAAGGGCAGATGCCCAGGAACTGGGAGAAGATTACATTGTTGACCAAAACAGTCGATAAGATAATGAATAGGTATTTCATGGCTTAGTGACTTTCTTTTTTGAGTTTGTTGACGATAGCGATAACGAAGCCGAGGCAGATGAAAGCGCCAGGAGGCAGGATGAACACCAGGATGTTGGCCGTTTCGGGCAGGATACCGAAGCCGAAAATGGAGCCGCTGCCGAGGAACTCACGGATGCAGCCCAACAGCGTCAAGGCAAAGGTGAAGCCCAAGCCCATGCCGAGGCCGTCCAAAAGCGACGGGAACACAGGGTTCTTAGAAGCAAAAGCCTCAGCGCGACCCAACACGATGCAGTTCACCACGATGAGGGGGATGAACAGACCGAGGGTCTCATAGATGTCGGGTACGTAGGCCTGCATGACGAGTTGCACCACCGTCACAAATGAGGCGATGACCACGATGAAGCAGGGGATACGCACCTTGTCTGGTATGAAGCCCTTCAGGAGTGAGATAAAGATGTTGGACAGCACTAGCACGAAGGTGGTGGCCAAGCCCATCGACATGCCGTTGATGGCACTGGTGGTCGTTGCCAAGGTCGGGCAGCAGCCCAACAGCAGCACCAGGATGGGGTTCTCTTTGATGAGACCTTTGGTAAAGGTTTGAAGGTTGTTACTCATTGCTTTGTCCTCCTTCCTCATTTTCAGTTATTTCTTCTATTTCTTCTGCTTCGGGGATGATTTCCTCAGCGGGAGCGTTGTTCAAATGTGCTTTGTTGTCCATAAAGGCCTTGTAAGCTTTGTCCACCGCCGTCGTGAAGGCTCTCGAAGTGATGGTGGCCGCGGTGATGGCGTCGACATCGCCGCCGTCTTTTGTGACTTTTAGTTTGTATGATGCAGGGTTCTTGTCGACAAACTGGTCCTTGAACTTATCGGTCATGTTGGCGCCGAGGCCAGGGGTCTCAGCGTGCGACAACACCGAAGTGCCTTTGATGGTGCCGTCGGCGAGGAAGCCGACCATCATCTCAATTTTTCCTCCGAAGCCGCCTTCGCTGGTCTTGACAGCTGCACCCAAGAATTCTCCACTAATGGAGTCGGAAACGAGGGTGCAAGGGAAGGCCGACGTGTCGGTTTCGGTAATGAGCCACAAGGTGTCTTCCTTAAATATGGTAATCTTGTCTTCCAAAGGCAATACCTCTTTGATGGCTTTCTCCTTTTTCTTTTTGGCCTCCTCCTTGATTTTGGGGTCAGTCAAACTGAAGACCAAGCCAAGCACACCGCCCGCGACTGCCGTAATGACGAACAAAGCCACGAGCATGTTGATTAATGTGGATTCTTTCTTCTTAGCCATGGCGATTAGTTTTTAGAAGGTTTGACAACACCGAAAACTTTAGGCTTGAAAGCCTTGTTGATAAGCGGCGTGAAGGCGTTCATGATGAGGATGGCGAACGACATGCCTTCGGGGTAGGCACCCCACAGACGTATCACCACCGTGATGACACCGATGCCGAATCCGAATAGGATTTTGCCTCGTATGGTCATGGGTGAAGTCACCATGTCAGTAGCCATGAAGAAGGCGCCGAGGATGAGACCACCGTACACTAAGTGGTACCACGGGGCGATGTATTGGGTCGGGTCGACGAGGTAGCAGATGCCAGTGAAGACGAATACGGTGAGCAGGATGCTCAGCGGCGTCCAGATGTCAATGACCTTGCGGATAATGAGGTAGAGGGCACCCAACAGCAATGCGAAGGCGCAAATCTCACCGAATGAACCGCCGTGGTATCCCAAGACTTGATCGAGGAAGGGAATGAAGGTTCCCTCCCCGTCTTTACCATTCATTTCCATGATGGATTGAACAGTAGCACCATCTACTTTGAGACCTTCCTTCAACAGCCCAAGGGGCGTAGGACCTGTAATGGCGTCAGCCACATGTCCGATGGGGAAAAGGGGCTGTGAAGCTGGCCAGGTGGTCATCGCAGAGGGGAACGAAACGAGCATGAACACACGGCCTACCAGAGCAGGGTTAAACGGGTTTTTGCCCAAACCTCCAAAGGCCATCTTGCCGATACCGATGGCGACGATGCTGCCCACGATAATCATCCAAATGGGAAGGTTGGCGGGCACGTTGAAGGCCAATAACAGACCTGTCAGCGCAGCCGAGCCGTCATTGATGGTCAAGGGGCCTTTGATGAGGAATTTCTGAATGAGCCATTCGGCAAGGACACAAGTGGCCACCGAGATGACGGTCAACTTGAGGGCGTCCCAGCCGAAATAGTAAATGGCCACAAGCAAGGCGGGAAGCAGGGCGAGGAGCACACGATACATGATTTTCCTCGTGTTTTCCGTCGAATGCACATGCGGCGAACCGGATATTGTGTATTTATTCATTGTTTATATGTTTTCGTTTTGTAGAGACGTGGCGCGCCGCGTCTCTACGATGAAATTATTTTTGGTTTCTTGCCTTGATGATAGCCCCAGTCTTGGCCTTGCCATAGCGGATGTAGTCGAGCAGCGGGATGTTGGCGGGACAGGTGAACTCGCAGGAGCCGCATTCGATGCAGTCCATGATGTGGTTCTTTTCGGTCTCATCAAAATCGTTCAGCTTGGCGACCTTGTGGAGCAGGAAAGGCTGCAAGCCCATGGGGCAGGCTTTGGCGCAGCGACCGCAGCGGATGCAGTTGGTCACGCGACGGTCTTGTGCTTCCTTGAGGGTCATGAGCAGGATGCCCGAGGTGCCTTTCATGGTGGGGAAGCTGGTCACTGAGACCGATTTTCCCATCATGGGGCCACCATTGATGACGTCGGTGATGTCTTCGGGCAGGCCGCCGGCGGCCTCGATGAGGAGGTCGGCAGGAACGCCAAAACGGCAACGGAAGTTTGAAGGATGCTTGACAGACTTGCCTGTGACAGTGATAATGCGCTCAATCAAAGGCTTGTTCTTCTGCACGGCTTCGTAAATGGCGTAGGTCGAGGCCACGTTGACGACCACGCAACCCGTCTCGATGGGCAGTTTGCCCGACGGTACCTCGCGTCCTGTGATGGCCTTGATGATCTGTTTCTCGCCGCCTTGCGGATACTTGGTCTTCAAGGGCTGCACCTCGATGCCGGCGTATAAGTCCTTATGTTCGTTGATGGTCTTGTCAAGCAGCTCGATGGCTTCCATCTTGTTGGTCTCGATGCCGATGATGCCTTTTTCGGTGCCAACGCCTTTCATCACAATCTTCACGCCCATGAGGAACTCTTGCGTTTTCTCTAAGAGCAGTCGGAAGTCGCAGGTTAGGTAAGGCTCGCATTCGGCCGCGTTGATGATAACGTATTCGGCTTTCTTGCCTTCGGGAACCATCATCTTGATATGGGTGGGGAAGGTGGCGCCGCCCATGCCGACGATGCCGCATTCCTTCACCTTGTCGATGATTTGTTTGGAGTCCAACTTGATGTCGGTGAGCAGTTCGTCAGTGACGATGATGCCCTCAGCCCATTCGTCTTGGTCTTCTCTGTCGATGAAGACAGCGGGCTTGTAGTAGCCCGTGTGGTCCATCACCACGTCGATTTTGGCAACGGTGCCAGTGGCAGGGGAGTGGACATTTGCCGAGACAAAGCCCTTGGCCGTGCCGATGAGCTGCCCCGTCAGCACGCGGTCGCCTTTGTTGACGATGCATTCAGCCGGTGCTCCGAGGCATTGTCCCAACGGGACGATGATCTGTTTGGGCATCGGGAAGTCTTGTATGGGTTGCTGTGCCGAGAGTTTGTTCTCTTCGGGATGCACGCCACCCTTTTTGAAAGTCTTTATCGGGTTCATGCTGTGACGGTGTTTTCGGGTTTGACTTCAGTTTTCACTTCCACAGGTTGTGCCTCGGGTTGGGGTTGAGGCTTCACGGCTGGCTCGGCACCTTGCAGCGCCTTAGGGTCGGCAGGAGTCTCTTCCTTCGGTTTGCGTGGCGGGAAGTTGACGGCGTGGATGCTGCCGCGCGGGCAGGCTTCGACGCACTTACCGCAGGCCTTGCACTTGGCCGGGTCGATGTAAGCCAGGTTGCCGCGCATCTCGATAGCTTCAAACGGACATGTCTTCAAGCACTTCTGGCAGCCGATGCAGCCAGCCGAACAGTTCTTGACGACCAAGGCACCCTTGTCGGTGTTGGAGCAACACACATAGACGCGACGGTCTTTCTTGCCACGCGGACGGATTTCGATGATGCCACGTGGGCAGGTCTTGGCACATACGCCGCAGCCCACACACTTGTCGGGATCGACGACGGGCAGCCCCGTCTCCTTGTCGATGTGCAGCGCACCGAAGTTGCACTTCTTCACGCAGTCGCCAAGGCCCATGCAGCCTTTCGAGCAGCCGCCTTTGCCGGCGTAGAGGGTGCTGGCGAAAGCGCAGATATCAGCGCCTTCGTAATGCACCTTGGCGGGCGAGTTTTGGCAGCTGCCGTTGCAGCGTACCACGGCGATTTTGGGCTCAAAGGTGCCAGCGGTAAGTCCAAGGACGGCGGCCACTTTGCCCATGTCGGTGCCAGGGCAGGCCAGACCGTCGATGTTGCCTTTTTCGGCAGCTTGCTTCACGCAAGCTTCGGCCAAGGCACGGCAGCCCGCAAAGCCGCAGCCGCCGCAGTTGGCGCCGGGCAGGCAAGCCTCCGCTTCATCAATCAATGGGTTCTCTTCCACCTTGAACTTCTGTGCCACGATGTACAGAACCACGGCCAAAATGCCGCCAAGGATTCCGAGAACCGCAAGGGAAATAAGTAAAGTTTGATAACTCATAAGAGTGAAATTTTGAGTTTGTTTTCAATTTTAAACCTGCAAAAATACGGAAACTCCTTTTTTCGTCAAAGGAATTTTTTTGAGAAAATTACATTTTTGTCAGAAACAGCCTCTTATATTTGTTTTTTTTTTGTATTTTTGAATCGTTAATCTTAAACATATGTACGGATGAAGAGGTTTTTGAACATACTGGTTGCCATTGTACTCATTTTGGTTATCACAATTGGTTGTGACAAAGAACAAAAAGCAGAGGTGGAGACATCTCAAATAATCAAAGTGACAAGCCAATCAGCAATTGCTGGTGGAATTGTCACATTTGATGGTAATGCGCCTGTTACAGAACGAGGCATTTGTTGGAGTAAAACATCTATGCCAAGTGTTAGTGATAGTCATTTTGTGTCAGGTTCTGGGACTGGCTCTTTCACATGTGAAATAACAGGTCTTGAAGCTTCAACTGATTATTACATTAGAGCTTATGCGATTAATAGTAAAGGTACAAGTTATGGAAACGAGGTTGGTTTTACAACATTACAAGCAGAGTCTTTGCCCGCAGTAGCAATGGGGCCAATTTCCAATATTACTTCAAATACGGTAGATGTTGGTGGCGTTGTATTATCCATGGGAAGTTCAAATGTGTCAGAGCGTGGTATTTGTTGGAGCACTAGTCACAATCCAACAGCAAACGGAAACCATATTGATAATGGGATGGGCATAGGTAATTATATAGTAAGTATAACAAACTTGGCTCCTGGTACTGTTTATTATGTGCGTGCTTATGCTAAAAACAATGTAGGGGTGGCATATAGTTTAGAATCATCTTTCACTACTTTGCAAAACGAATCTTTGCCGACGGTGACGACTTCTGAAGTTATCAACATTACACAAACTGATGCTATGGGTGGAGGCAATGTGATTTCGACAGGAAACTCTGCTGTGATAGAGAGAGGCGTTTGCTGGAGTACAAACCATAATCCGACGACAAATGGTAGCCATGCTAACAATGGCATAGGTGCCGGTAACTATGCTGTAAATATTTCGGGTTTGGCCGCTGGTACTACATACTATGTGCGTGCCTATGCTATAAATAGTTTGGGTACGGCTTATGGTAATGAGGTCATGTTTACTACCTTGAACAATGAAACCTTGCCAGTTGTGACGACTTCTGAAATTACAAACATCACACAATCTACTGCTACAGGAGGTGGCAATGTGATATCGACGGGGAACTCATCTGTAACAGAACGTGGCATCTGTTGGGACACAAATCATAACCCTACAATAAGTGGAAATCATGCTGCTAGCGGTACGGGCTTCGGTTGCTATGCTATAACCATAACGGGTTTGATTTCTAGTACTACCTATTATGTGAGAGCCTATGCAATGAGTGGGTTAAGTGTTGTTTATGGTAATGAGGTGAGTTTTACAACAGTTTCATTGCCTCATGCTCCTGTTGGTGCTATTGATGGTTTGTTTTCTGTTAGTACTACAGAACGAGTCTATTTTTCTCAAGGCAACCTGCAATATCATGCAAGTCATAATACATGGCAATTCGCTAGATTTCAATACGATTATATAGGAAATGGGAATGATAATATTTCTTCTTCATACAATGGTTGGATTGATTTGTTTGGTTGGGGAACAAGTGGCTTTGATCATGGCGCATTTTGTTATCAACCATGGAGTACCAGTCAAACTAATAGTGATTATTATGCATACGGCTATGAAGCATACAATTTGTATGATAAAACAGGAGTTGCCGATTGGGGATACAATTCCATCGCCAATGGAGGCAACTCCACTAACCAGTGGCGTACTCTGACCCAACCTGAATGGGATTATGTGTTTAATTATCGCAGCACTTCCTCCGGTATTAGGTATGCAAAAGCAAAAGTTAATAATGTCAATGGCATGGTTTTGGTGCCGGATAATTGGAGTATTGAAACATATAGTTTTAGTAATGCAAACAATGGTGATGCTTCATATAGCAGTAACGTTTTAACCGCCTCTCAATGGGTTCTTTTGGAAGAAGCAGGAGCTGTCTTTTTACCTGCTTCAGGTAGTAGATACGGTTCTTCAACACTATCTGAGAACATTGATGGCTGTTATTGGAGTTCGTCATATTTTGATGGTAGTAAAGTAATGCGTGTGTTTTTCACAGATTACGGTCTTACTACAAACGGCAAGTACAGTAGGTATCGTGGTCATTCAGTGCGGCTGGTTTTCTCAGCCGAGTAATTCAAAAAGTGGACTTTAGTTGACTAGCATTAGAATTGTTTAATGCTGTTCAATCCATTGAGGAAACTCCCGACAATGCTTGCTATATTATTGGCAATATTGGATATTTTCTCTATTTTATCTCCAACTGTCGGCCTAATTTGTTCAATTTCAAGCAATAGATTCTCTATTTCTTTTTGAAGCATTGCTTCCTGTAGAGTAAAGCCGCCACGGTTGAGAATATCAAATGTTTCTTGGTGAATAATTAGGGAAATTGAGGGACAGGAATATCTATAGTTGAGGTCGCTAATGAGTCCATTTCTCTCAAAGTTTTTGAGGATAGATTCAATTGTTTGTGCATCAAGTCCAGACTTTTCAATGAATTTTTTGCTGTCCATTCTCATTTGCTTTTCTGGAATTACTTCTTCTGCACATAGTAAACCAAGAACAATGTCTTTTTCTTTGAATGTAATATTTATGGTGTATTATAATAGATATAAGTATTTCCGTTTTTGAAAAAAACACTATTCCTTCCCTCCAATCCGCTTCAAATACATTCTAAACAGCACATCAGGGATGGAATAAACGCCCTCAAATAGGGTAATATAATCGGCATCCAAAAGTTTCTTAACCGATGATTGAACGGAGCTTGCGGAAGTCAGACTATAGCGGCGGATAAACTGTGCTCCCATGATTTTCTCGGCTTTGCCTGCATCAGCAATGGCAAACAAAACCTCTTTCTGCCGGTCGGGGATGAGCGAAAGTATTTGCCTGTAACTGCCACTTTGTTCTTCAATCATGCCGTCGATGATGCTGGGCAACAAGTTGGTGTCGCAAGTTGTGCCTTCAATGGTGTTCTCGAAAAGTTCATGTAGCGTTTTGTGTATGCAATATGTGTTGCTCTCCATGATTTGGTAGATTTGTGCAATAAGTTGAGAGTCAATCTGCTTTGAGTATTGGTTAAACCAATGTGTGGCGAATTTGGTATATTCTTCAAGGTCGATGGCGTCGAGTGTAAGGGTAGAAGTGCTGTTGTAGAAAGGTCGGGCATAAGAATGGAACATCTGCGTGAGCAAGTGTCGTGAACTGCCCGAAAAGATGAAGTTGGCGTTGCCGAGATGCTGGATGTGGCCGCGCAGCAAGGCCTCAATGTTCTTTTCAGGATAGTTGGCAATTTGCTGGAACTCGTCGAAACAGACGATGCAAGGCTTGTCGGCTTGCTCTAAGGCTTTGAAAATTTCCTCGAGGGTGAACTCGGGATTGTGGACATCACCAAGCGACAGACTGAAAGTGGGCATTCCTGTTGAAGGGTCGAAACCAAAGTCGGCACTGAGTGATTTCAACGCTTGCACGAACCAAAGTGTCATTTTCTGGCTTTTGCTTCTGAGCGTACTGAACACTTGTCGACCAAAGGTATAGGTGAACTCGCGAAGGCTTGTGGTGTGGAAAATGTCAATGTAGAAGCAGTAATAATTGGAACAAAGCGGCTCTTGTCCGTAGCAGAATTGGATGAGTTTCGACTTGCCCATACGCCGTGGCGACATGAGGCAAACATTCTCGCCATTGGTGAGCATTTGGATGAGTTTTTTGCTTTCCTCTTTCCTGTCGCAAAAATATTCCGAAGGAATATCGCCGTTGACGATGAATGGATTCGTGATCATAATGCGCTGTTTTTGCTGCAAAGATACAGAAATTATTTAAATCGCATTACAAAATTATGCGATTTGCATTATATAAATCGTATAAAAATTTAAAAAGCAATATAATAAATTGTTATTCAATAATATATGAAAATTGATTTTTTAATTTGTCGCGCTTCAGATAGAGGATAATATAATAAGGTATCAGCGCGACGATGCTGATGAGGGCGGCCCAACCTTCTTTTACGTCAAGACCAAGGCAGACGAATAACACGGCCAAAAGCAAAACAATGGGAATCAAATAAGCCAAAACCGCGGCTTTGTTGCCCTGCCCAATGGCCATTTTCACGTTCACTCTTTGGTTGAGAGTGAAATCTTGGCCTTGTGGGCGAGGCACGGTGAGTATCTTCTCGGCCTGCTCGCCCATGCCGCAGGCGCTCTTGGCGTGACAGGCCGCACAAGCACTTTGCGCCAGTATCTTGATTTCCAGTTCGTCGTCAGTGATTCTCGTGACGATGCCCTCGTGAGAGATGGTTTCTGCGTTTTTCATGCTGCAAAAATACGTTTTTTGTGAGTCCATTGCAAAAAACCACTATCTTTGCAAGTTTTATCATTACATTATGCCCAAAAAAGAAAAGAAAGAAGGTAAACTGAATACTTGGTTTCAAACCAAGGTGAAAGCAGTGACGGATTGGTATAACAAGGACGACAATTTCTTGCGGAGTGTGCGTTTCCCTGGTACCAGATTGCCTCTTTTGACCGTGGTGATTAACTTCCTCAAGTTGTTCACCAAAGGCCGTACCATCGACCGCGCCGCAGGCGTAGCCTTCAACTTCTTCGTGGCCTTGTTCCCGCTGGTGTTGTTCTTCTTCACGCTGATACCTTACATTCCCATCCCGCACCTTTACGACCGTGTGATGATGTTCCTCAACGGCTTTCTCATCCCTTCAGGGACCTTGGATTATGTGCGAGAGACCATCGACAGCATCATGAATCAACCTCACGATGGGTTGCTCTCCATCAGTATCGTGTTGTGCTTGGTCTTCGGATCAAGCGGCGTCGTGGCGTTTTTCAATGGATTCCGTAATGTTTATGCTGACTACGTCACTTCCAAAGGTTTGGGTTTGAAAGGCTGGATCATCCAACGCGTGTTTGCCATTGTCATGCTCGTCATCATCGGTGTGTTGATTGTGATATCGGTGTTGTTGATTTCAATGGGCGGCACGGCCATCAAGTATTTGGTGGATCATGATATCATTAGATGGGGGTCATTCACTTTCTTCTTGTTCAGTGTGTTGCGCTGGGTGGTCGGTATCTTTGCCTTGAGCATTGGTATCGCCATTCTGTATTATTTCGGCAATGTCAGGTTCGACGAGCATTATCGTAAAGAGTTGAAACGCCCGAGAGCAAATGGCAAGAAATACCGCGAGTTTGTCATCTTCAGCCCGGGAACGATTCTCGCCACTTCGCTTTTCGTTCTTGGTACAGTGGGATTCAATGCCTATATCTCCAATTTCTCGCGCTACAATGTGCTGTACGGTTCCATTGGCACACTCATCATTTTGTTGCTTTGGATTTGGGTGATCGCCATCTTGATTTTGGCTGGCAATGACTTGAATTCAGGTATTCGCCGCGAGGCTAATAAGCTGAGTTCGGCAGAAGATGCCACACGCCGCAAGAAAATCGTCATCGATGACTTGAGGAAACATATCGTGGCTTATCAAACTGCCAACGAAAACCGCATGTCTCGAATTGAAGAATTAAGAAAAGAGGTGAAAGAAAAAGAAGCTTTGATTCAGGACATGGAGGAGAAGAAGAAGGATTACGAGCTGATTATCAAGGCATATCAAGATTATGCCGAGCAGGAAAGAAGGGACTCCGACGAACAATACGATGTGAGTTTTGAGTCGAGGAAAGAGATTGAACATCCTGGAAACCAAGCATAGACTGTTGTCATGGGTATCGTAGCACGACAAAGCATCAAGGGTACCATCGCCACCTATATCGGAGTGGCTGTGGGCATCGTCACGACCTTCTTCGTGCAGACTAAATACCTGACCACCGAAGAGATTGGCCTTGTCGATGTGCTGCTCCAGTCGGCCTTGCTGTTTTCAGGGTTGGCGCAACTGGGCACCAACACTTCGGCGATGCGGTATTATCCTTATTTCAAGGATGAGGAAAACCGCGACCACGGCTTCTTTGGCTGGACGCTCATCGTCCCTTTAATCGGTTTTGCCGTTTTCTTGGGTTGTTTCTTTGCTTTGCGCGGTCCCATCGCCTCGTTTTTCTCCGAAAAGTCGGCCCTGTTCATCGATTACATTTACTATGTG
>Ga0265298_10006767_pt1 | contig 14073 bp, 14 predicted proteins | sample AusTroGonzalo_MG_3_FD_193486 | JGI IMG/M metagenome (GOLD analysis project Ga0265298, IMG submission 193486) | Bovine rumen microbial communities from tropical cattle in Woodstock, Queensland, Australia - Gonzalo_01 | ecosystem: Host-associated > Mammals > Digestive system > Stomach > Rumen ...
TTCCAATCAATTACACCATTTTTAACATTTTTTGATGATAAAAAAATAAAACCTGTTTCTGAATATTTTGGAGTTTGGTGGGTACCGTCTTTAATAAATTCACAAACATCATTAAGTTCAATAATTTTCCACTTACTCATCCAGCATCCCTTTCAGATCTGTCAAGGCACTGCCCAGCTCTTTGTATAAGCCATTCAGGTCGGTCAAGAGTTCTTTCGTGGTCGGATACTCCACCGCCACATATTCGGTCTCTTTGTACTTATTGATCGAAAGATCGTAGTCGTTATCCACGATCTCCTGTTTCGGCACAAAGAAGCTCTGATCTTTGCGAGTCCTTTTCTTTTCGGCTTTCAGGTCATTGAAGCGCCGGATCACATCGGGGACATCGTTCTCCGTGATCTCCTGACGTTTGTCATCCAGTGAGAAACCGTCGGCCTTCATGTCGTAGAACCAGACCTGATCGGTGCCGCCGGCCCCGGTCTTGACAAAGACCAGCACCGCCGTGGAAACGCCCGCGTAGGGCTTGAAAACGCCGCTGGGCATGGAGATGACAGCCTTGAGATGGTGGTTCTCGACCAGTTCACGGCGGATGGACTTGTGAGCGTTGGATCCGCCGAACAGCACCCCATCCGGCACGATACAGGCACAGCGTCCGCCCTTCTGCAGCATCCGCAGGAAGAGAGCCACAAAGAGCAGCTCAGTCTTTTTCGTATGGGTGACCGCCTGCAGATCGTCGCTGATGCTTTCGGCGTCAATGGTGCCCTTGAAAGGAGGATTGGCCAGACAGACGGTGTATTGGCCTTTGACGGTGTTCTGCTTGGAAACGCTGTCCTTGTAAGCGATATCGGGATCGGTGATCGAGTGGAGCATCAGATTCATGGCGGAAATGCGAAGCATGGTCTGATCGGTGTCGTAACCCGTAAAAGTCTTGCTGGCGAAACTGCTCCATTGCTCTTCGGTCATCCGGTCACCGTAATGCCCCCGAATATATTCCGCGGCGGAAACGAGGAAGCCGGCAGTGCCGCAGGCAGGATCGCAGATCAGATCATCGGGAGTCGGCGCGATCAGCTCCACCATCATTTCACGGATATGCTTCGGAGTGCGGAACTGACCGTTCTGGCCCGCGGTAGAGAGCTTGCCGAGCATATACTCATACAGGTCCCCCTGCATATCCAGATCTCTGATATCGTTCTCATACAGATCTTCCAGACCGGTGATGATCCGCTGCAGCACCTGCGGAGTGGGAATGCTGAATATGGCGTTGTCCATGTAACGGGTGAAGGCGATCTGTTTGTCCGAATCGTTTCCCCCGTGATCCGGGATCTCGATCAGGTTCCCGTTCTCATCAAAGTCGGGCAGGCGCTCGTACTTCATTTTCTTGACAGCGGGAAAAACATATTGGGAGATCAGCCGGAATATCTCGCGGGGATCCTTGTCCTTGAACCGGCTCCAGCGCATGGACTGACCGATCTCCGACCGCGGGAATATCCGCTTCCGTTCCTCCGTCCGGCCGGACAGATTGGCAATACGCTCTAATTGGATCTCTTTTTCATCCAGAGAGCGGATAAACATCAGATAGGAAAGCTGTTCAATGACCGTCAGCGGATTAGTGATGCCGCCGGCCCATATATCCGTCCAAATCTTATCTATCTTGTTCCTGATCTCACCCGTTATCATCGTTTAAATCCCATATCCCCGCGGACTTGTCCCGCTTTCACACAGGGGAAAATCATTCCCCGATCTTCTGAATATCCAGCAGGATATTTCTCACAATTCCACGGGGTTATTGTAGATTTCCCCCGGAATGCCGTCAACATTTTTAAAAAATATGAAAATGGGATCAATCTCTGTTTGCGGTGGCACGTTTTATGCTGTACCATAGGCACGTGTTCCGTGCAGAAACGGTTCAAAAAGAATATGGATTTATCACAATATAGATTCAAAAGAGAAGAAAGGTATTCAGCGAAACGCTCGATACAGGCTCACAACTTTTCATTCAAAGCGCCGGACGCTCAGTCTGTCAGCCTGATAGGCGATTTCAACCAATGGGATCCCTCCGTGCATCCTATGAAAAAACAGGCCGACGGCTTTTGGACGATCCAGATTCCCCTGCACCACGGACACCACCGCTATCAGTTTCTGGTGGACGGAGTACCGACACTGGACCCCATGGCCCAGGGGATCGTGCGCAATGAAAAGAATGAGCGCGTCTCCTTAGTGGCTATCAGCTAAACTTTTTCTCAATCAACGCAAAAAGCTCCCAAACGGGAGCTTTTTTGTTTTCAAATCGAATGACAGCGGCTCTATTTCAGAGCGATCTGACAGTTCAGCTTTCTGCCTTTGGCAATGTCGAAATTCAGGACTTCAAAAGTCACACTGGGAATGCTGCCGTCTAATTCCACTTGCAGACGACTGGTTCCCGGCGGGATCCTCAGCGTCTCAGACAGCTTCACACCGTTCCCTGCCGCTTTCAGATCCAGAATGAACGGCAGATCGTTTCTGCAAACGATGACGGCCGCTCCTTTGCGGATACCTTCATCCATCAATTTCAAGCTGAATGCTTTCTCGAAAATGGCTTTCAGCCAGACCTCGTTGCCGATCAGCAGATCGCGGACACCCGGCAGATAATAATAGACCGCCGTGCGACCTTCATTCAGCGCCTCGCGCACACCTTCCAGACTGCGTTCTTTTACGAACAGCAGCGTCATGGGACGATGCTCGCCCAGGCTCCAGTTGGTCATGTAGGCCGTGGCACTGTGACAGTCGGAATTGCCGAGCATCGTCACGTTATACCGCTGACACCACTGCATGACATCCGGCTGATAATCACGGGCATCCCCTTCAAAACCGTTGACCACCTCGAAGCCTTTCAGGATACCTTCCCTCAGGAGGACATCCATTTCCGGGTACCAGGTGGACTTGAGTTCCTTCTGACCCCAAGCCGGATGGTTCCAGAAAATGAATGCGTTCTGTTTGGCAGCGGCGTAAACCGCGTCCATCAGCTTCTCCTGGATCAGAGCCTCGAAATCGGTCAGGAACAGCGCGTTCAAATGCTTGGCGTAAGGCTCGGCGCGTGTGATCTCCAATCCGGGCACCAGGATGATATTCTCCGCCTGAGCGCGCGGGCCGGCCAGCTCAAAGCCGCGCCGGAGTTCCAAGTGGGCAATCTCGTTCTTGAAAGGACGCACCTCGATATGATCCGAAAGACAGATCACATCCAGTCCCTCTTTCTTGGCCTCAACGACACGAGCCGTCGGCCTCAGATCGCCGTCAGAGAAAACCGTGTGCTGGTGAAAATCACCCAGCAGCGTGGTGAACGCTCCGATGTTCGGGAACTTCGGCTTGACCGGCATCACTCCGCGAACGGAGGCGCGGGGAATCTTCGCGAGTTCATCCGCGCTGACCGGTGTACCGGCCGCCTGAGCTTCGTTTGTCATCCAGCCGGGCACGCCTGCCGCGAGTCCGGCCAGAGAACCTGTCTTCAAAAAATTACGACGAGATAACATTTTCAGAAATCGCTCTCTTTCGTTGTCAGCTGTTTTATTCCAGCGGGAAGACCTGCCACTCGTGGATGCCCACAGCGAACTTCTCCTGCTGCTGTACTTTCACGCGCAGAGCTTTTGTCTTGACCGGCTTGAAAGAGACATCGATCCATTTGTCCAGTTCCACGGAATACGGCTTCGACGCTTCCACGGGAGCCCATTCGCCGTTGTCCTTCTGATATTCCAGACTCCAGCTCACAGGAGGACGGATCTCGCCCACTCCGGTATCATCGAACCAATAGAGGCGGACTTCGTCAGTCTCGATTGGCGTATCCCAGCTGTAGCTGACCCATTCCTCACCGCCTTTGCGGGGCCAAAAGTGCGTCAGTTCGCCCGGATGCTGATTGGATTTCTTAGGAGCTTTTCCGTCATTGATGCCCACGATATAGCAGTTATAGCTGGTGTGGGAAAGCTCGACCTTCGCGCTGCCTTCCAGACCTTCTGTGGCAATGGCCTCCATCTGGGGAGCCATCGGGAGCCACACCTGCATGGGGCAAGCCTCACGGTTATCCCAGGCATAATACGGGATCGCCTTGATCGGTGTTTTGCCGCGCAGGGTCACCTTCTCGCCGGAAGCGTTCTTCTGTGTTTCAGCCGGCAGCGGCTGATAGAGTGTCCGTGTCCAGTTCACCTTCATATCCGCGAACTGAGCGTCGCCCTGCAGCACCATGACACCGCCCAGCAGATCTTTTTCAAACTGAGGTTTCAGTTTGGTCTCCGGCGGCAGATAGATGTTCTTCAGCTCGGTCTTCTGGTCAATGCCTTCCAGACAATAGACGATCGGACCGCGTTTGATCGCGACCATGCCCGCATCCGCTTTCACGTTCGGGTTGGCCAGGATCATCTGAGGCTCCATGCCGAAATGATAGATCACGCTGTCACCCTTCTTCCAGACACGGCGCGCGAATTCATAGCCTTTATCAGACTGCACCTTGGCAGAACTCGGCCAGGAGTGTGTCACCTGAGTAGCCCAGCCCGGCTGTCTGACATAGAAACCAAACTCCACCGGCTCGCTCATATCCATGGTAAATCTCACCGTACCATCCCAGGGATACCTCGTGTCCACTTTCACCTTCACATCTTTGCCGCCGATCTTCGTCGTCACGGAACCGGCCACGAACTGATTCACAAACAGAGAATCTTCATTCTCTGCGTAGAGATATTCACCCAGAGAAGCCATCAGACGTGCCACGTTCGGCGGGCAGCAGGCGCAGCCGAACCACTCAGAGCGGTGATGATTGCCGGCGCTGGCCAGCGGATTCACATAGAAGAAGCGGTCACCCTTCAGATTCACACCAGCCAGGAAGCCGTTATACAGAGTCTGCTCCAGCACATCTTCGTACTTGGTGTCGCCATACAACAGACCCAGACGGTGATTGAGCAGGATCATCGCCACAGAGGCGCAGGTTTCCTGATAAGCGCTGGCATTGGGCAGATCGTAATCTTCGGTAAATCCTTCGTTATGCGCGGAAGGTCCGATACCGCCGGTGATGTACAGGTTCTTGTAAACCGTATTGTTCCAGACACGGCGCACCATTCTCAGCAGATCCTCGTTGTGAGTCTCGCGTCCCACATCCGTACAGCCGGAGAGCAGATAAGCCGCACGCACCGCGTGACCCATGATGGTCTTGGTGTCGCAGATCGGATACATATCCTGATGATAGTCGCCCGTGTATTTATCCAGAGGGATGTTGTGCTCTTTGGCGTAGAACTTCTCGCCGCGGTGGATGACAAAGAAATTGGCCAGCTTCAAATAGCGGTCATTGCCGGTGGCCTGCCAGAGCTTCATCAGAGCCAGCTCGATCTCCGGATGTCCGGGATAGCCGGCGCGCTTGCCCGGTTCATCACCGAAAACGGAATCAATATAGTCGGCGAACTTGGTCGCGATATTCAGGAAATTCTTTTTGCCGGTGGCCTGATAATGCGCCACGGCGGCCTCAAACATGTGACCGGCGCAGTAAAGCTCATGCGCGTCGCGCAGATTGGTCCAGCGGCGTTCCGGATGGACTACCGTGAAATAGGAATTGATGTAACCGTCTTCACCCTGCGCGTGGGCGATCACGTCAATGATGCGGTCCAGTTCCGCGTCCAGCTCCGGCGTGTAATCCGTGGCCAGCGTATAAGCGGCGGCTTCCATTCCTTTGTACAGGTCGGAATCCATGAACAGAGGGCCTTTGTAATGCTCAGGGTCTTTACCCTTGGCCGCCAGTTTCAAATTGGAGATATTGCCGGCCTTTTCCAGATTTTCCAGATTAGCCGCAATGGAAGAAAGACGGTTCGTATCCCGTTTCGGTCCCCAGAAGCTGCTGGTGATCTCCACTTGTGTGAACGGGACTGCCTGCAAACGAAGTTCCTTATTGAGCGAACCGGAATCTTCCGCCCAAACGGAGCCTTCCAGTGCCATTCCACAAATCAGAGCAACCAGCCCGATTTGATATGATTTTCTAAAAAACTTATTCTTCATATATGTTTCCTCAAGAACAATAACGGGGGGTAGTATACCCCAAGAAGCCGTCCGTAACAAGACGGAAATGCAGTTTCCCGGCGAAAATTAGCTAACAGGAAAGAAAAGAAGCAGATAACTGAACAAATAACTGATCAGATTTGCCAAAAACACCAACAGAAGCAGGCGCTTACTAAACCCGAAAAGCAGTCCGTACATCACGAATTCCCAGACAACGACAAAACTTTCCAGCCCAAAGACCGATAACGAGTTCAGCACCAGCTCGTAATCGTAATGATAGATCAAAAACCGCAGGAACAGATTCAGGCTGAGATTGGTCAGGACATTGACACCGACCGATGCCGTCAGGAATTTCCAGTTCCGAGTTGACCGGAAGCAGCAAAAGAAACCGCCTTCGATCAAACAAGTTAAGAAACACGCGATCAGTAAGCTCATTTTCTCTTCAACAGCGCCGCCGCCGTCAGCAGGGCCAGATAACAGACAAGGTACAGAACCAGAAAGACCGCGAAAGAATGCTGTAAACCGCTGATCAGACTTCCCGGATACAGCACGGATGCCGCCAGACCAAACATCAGCCCCGGTCGGTTCCGACAGCAGGCGACCATCATATATAACGTGATCGGCATCATCAGGTTGACCGCGTACTGCGCAGCCAGTGAAAAGGCCAGCCGTTCCTGGAAAAAGTATAAGAGAATGACCCCGGAGATCATTGCCAGAGAAGTTGTTTTCACAATGCCGAGCTTATCCATCAGAAAACCGCCCGTGAACTTTCCGGCAAACACCAGAAAATAAAACAGAACGAACCCCGTCACCGTCTCCTTCCAAACCGGCGCGACGGCTCCCCCGGCGGCGGAACGCCCGAATACGTTGAACAAAACCAGTACGATACACCAAAATGCCGTCTGATCCCAAACCGGCCTTTCCTTCTCCGCGGGAAGCGCTTCCGGCAAGGTCCACCGTCTGGAAAGGAAAAACACCGCTCCGCCCAGCAGAATCAGTCCTGTCACGGCCCAACCCCATATCAGGTTCGGGAACAGCGACCCGGCACCCAGTCCCAAAGCTCCCGGTGCCACGAACATCCCCAAAGGCGTCGCTTTGCCGCCGGAATCCAGGATCACATACCGCCCTGCCGATACATGGAAAAAGCTGTTCCCGATCCCCAGCAGCACCACCGCGGCATAGACAGGCAGCGGCAGCAGCGCTCCGCCGGCCAACAGCGTCAGCGAAACAAACAGCCAGAAACGATCCCTGCCCGTCTTGTCCAGCAAAAGTCCCGTCAGCCACTGTGTGCAGAACGCCAGACTGTTATAGACAACGACCAGACACAGAAGCGTCTCATACGAAACACTGTCCGCGATCGCTCCCAGCACACTGGAAGCGCAGACCGCATCCACCAGCGCGTGCAAAATGGCAAGGCTCGTCAGCATCAATCTCTGTAGATTTTTTTCACTTTGAAGCCATAATCAATTTGTTCTAAATCAGCAACCTTGTTTGTATGAGGCAGCACTTTACTCTTCTCCAACAATTCTTTTACCTCTGGAGATACAGCTAAATCTTTTATTTTGAATTCTTTTTTCTCAAAATCTTCTCTCCAGCTTTGACTCTCTTTTGAAAAACCTATTGTCACTTTTTCTTCAGGATCATAACCTTTTTTAAGAAGTTCTTTGAGTACACCGAAATCATTTTTTTCCTCTTCATCCCAAGGTAACCTTATACGGTGGCGTAGGACAAATGCATAGTATCTCTCATTAAATGAAGGAATAACAGCATCTTTACCATCTACATTCATTTTTTCAGCTATGATTAGAGCTAAAGAAAGTGGTGTTTCTGAAAGCAAATATTTTTCAATCAGTCTCCCTCCGGGAATTTTATGACAATAATAGCAGGCATAATGTTTTTTATTAAGATCTACCTGTGGAGATTTATCTAACAACAGCTTTACAATATCGCTTCTATCCTCTTTTATCGCTCTGAGCAATAGATAATCCACAGGTGCTTTCACATCTAAAAATTGTTGGATGATGTTGGTATCATAATCATATACAAGAGAAAACGCATCCCCCATGCTGATAAGGTATTTTGTTTCTGTTTTTTGCTGAAGGGGGCCACCGTAAGTAATCCTAGGATCGGCTCCTTCTTTGAGAAGAATTTCCACCATATCACTTTTCCCCAGCATTGAAGCGAGCATCAACGGTGTTAAATCATAACGATCTTTAGAGTTAAGATATTTTTTAAGAGACTTTATTTCTCTTTTCATGACCGAACTATCTTCATTAACAACTATTTCATGTAATTTCGTACTTTTTTCATTAAGCATTCTTTCATTAAGCCTGTTAATGTCCTTGATCGATGGCGAATCGTCGACTATCAAATCATCGTCAACCAGCATCGAATTGGTTTCTTTCGCTTGAGAATTACCTTTTTCAGAAGATTTTAGGTTTCTTTTGATTGATTTTAATTCCTCATTCAACTCCTTAATATGAGATCGAATAGAACTAAAATAATCACTCTCTTGGCGTTCAACACTTAATATCAAAGGTTCTCCTGGAAGCAATATATCTGCACAAGATAATACGCATCCATAACAACAGAAACTAATTATTAATAAACCAATTATTTTTTTCATATTAAAAACACAACTCTCATAGATGTTTATTACAAATAAAAAATGAGAAACCACCTTGATTTCACTACAGCACGTTTTTTATAAATAATCCTTCTCCATATTACAACCTTTTTCAGCCGGAAACACGCCGCGAAACAGCCCTCAAAATACGGTTTTTCGTTTTTTTAGCTTCTTTCGACACGGTATTGGAGTACAATTTTTTCCGATTTATGGGCCAAAGTGTTCGCTCAGGAGGAGAACTTCATCATAACATACTCAAGCTCAATACGATCGACTCAACAAACTCATTTGCCAAAGCGCATTTTGATGAACTGAGAGACCGCACAGCCGTTGTTGCCGACTACCAGACAGCCGGACGCGGACGCGCCGGACGCTCCTGGTGTTCCCTGGAAGGCAATCTCTTCCTCACTCTCATCCTGAAACCGAATATCCCCTTTTCCCCGGAATCCGCCCATGCCACCATGACACACTACATGGGGGTCAGCCTTTGTCTGCTGCTGGAAAAAATGGGACTGTACCCCGGTCTCAAATGGCCCAATGACATTCTGGTCGATGGCAAAAAGATCGCCGGCATCCTGGCTGAATTTGTTCCCGTCACGTCAAAAAGTTCCCGTTCGCGCATGGGCATCGTCATCGGCATCGGTGTCAATCTGAACATGAAAGACAGCGATCTGGAAGCGATAGACCAGCCCGCCGTCTCGCTGGCACAGCTGCTTCCGCCCAAACGCCGTCCCGACCGCGACCATTTTCTCACGGCCTATCTGGATACCTTTTTTGAGGAATACGGCCTCTTTCTGCGGAACGGGTTTGCGCAGATCGCCAAGACCTACGACAGTTTTCTGCTCTACAAAGGTGAAAAGGTCCGCCTCCAGACCGAGCAGAACACACGCCACGGCATCCTCAAAGGCATCAGCCCCAGCGGCTCCCTCCTGCTGGAAGACGAAACCGGCCACCAAAACGAATTCTACGCCGGCGATGTCTGGCTGGAATAGAGCTAATCCCCAGCGGGAATGACCGTCGGGGATCTTTGTTTTTATCGTGAATGTTCGTTATTTCACCGGAGCCAGCGCCACACAGAATGGAGACGCAAGGCCGAATGTCGACCTCGCCATGATAAAAAAAGAAACGGCCCAATCGGTCGTTTCTGCGAAATATTTGATTTCAATTAAAATGTATTACAACTTCCGAAGGTAGTCGTAGCTGTAGATGCCGGCGGAGTGGCCGTCGCCCCAGGTCAGACGCAGTCCATAGCCGCCGATCGGTTCCATGGCTTTCAGTTGAAAGGATTCCGGGGTAAAAGGCGGACGTTCCGGCAAGGCGTGAGCCGGTCCCGCTACATCGGGTTCGCCCTTGCACCAAGCACAGGGGCATTCCTCACGCAGTTTTTGAAGCGGGATGAACTGCTCTGATCCGTCGCTCCAGCAGAGCGCCAGCTCCCCGCCAATGATGTCGGAACGAACAGGAGTGACCATGGACAGTCTATTCCGAGGTTTCTTCACCGCCCAGGTTGGCCCGGCGGGATATTCTGGGCATACAAATAGGACGAGTGGCTGTCTGCACAAATTCGACCAGCTTCAGCGCCTCGGCAGAGTGGACCGCCTGCCGCGCCTGTTCGATCGCGTCCACCCGTTTCAGACCGGAACAGAAAAGGATATGATAGGCACGCTTGATTTCCAGACGGACTTCGGAGCTGATGCCCGCGCGGCGCAGTCCCACGATATTCAGTCCGGCCAGCAGATTCTTGTCATAGGCGATGGTATAAGGAGGCAGATCCGCACTGATGGCAGACACACCCTGGAGCATACCCAGATCGCCAACACGGACGAACTGATGGACAGCCGTATTGCCGGAAAGGACTGCACGGTCACCGATATGGACATGACCGCCGACCAAAGCCGAATTAGCCAGAATGATATTATTGCCCAGAACCGAATTGTGCGCGATATGGACATTGGCCATCAGCAGACAGTTGTCGCCGATAACGGTATCTTCATCCAGGTTGTTGGAGCAGTGGAGTGTGACCATCTCGCGGAAGGTGTTCCCGTTGCCGATGCGCAAACGGGTCGGACCGCCGGAGTATTTCAGATCCTGCGGCTCCGCGCCGATCACGGCACCGATGCCGAAATAGTTTTTCTCGCCCGCGGTAGTATGTCCCGTGATGCAGCAGTGGTGATCCACTTTGCATCCGGCTCCCAGTTGCACAAATTCATCAATAACGGCAAAGGCGCCCACTTCAACCGTGGGATGGATCTTGGCGTTAGGATGAACGATCGCTGTAGGATGAATCATATATCGTATTTATCTGGTTAATTTATGCTTTTTCAGCTAAAAGGATTTTGTTTATTTCTTCCGAAAAAGGAAGACTTTTGGGCCGGTTTCTGGCCGGAAAAAGGATTATTCCGATCGGCAGACACAGGGGTTTCCTCCGGTTCCTGCACAGCGGCAGGGCTCTCAAAAGTATCCCGCGGCTGAGACTGTTTAAAGACCGGCACCGGTTTTGGTGCTTTGGGCAGCAGCAGCGAGGAGATCAGCAGGAAGATCCATGCCAGCCCGATATGAGCCGCGGCAATGACTCCCAAGCCTTCCAGGCTGATGCAGCCGATACTGTAACAGAAAATGCCCGCTGTCATCAGCAGCGCTCCCGGCATCAGTGATGCGCCCGAAAGCATGTATGCCCCGGTCCACTCCACCTGACGGCGGGCCGCCCACGCAATGATCTTGACTCCGAACATATAGAGGAAAGACAAGATCTGCCAAACAAAAACCAAAGAACAAAAAGAAATAAAAATGATCCAAAAAATCAAGGGGCCCATCCAGGCTTTCCACCAGGAGGTGACCCGCTGGCGGTTCAGCGGAAAGCGGTCTATCTGATAAGGGATCTCCGTGTAGTAACCGTTGATGCAATGCAGCTTGAAGGAACGCATCGCCAGCTCCAGTGTCAGATCCGAGTCGGTCATCTGCTTGGGACCGCCGTAAGCATTGATCGAGATAGCCAGCTTGGATGATTGAGCCAGCACACCGTCGCGCTCATCCCACACCAGGCGGTTATTGGTGATGCTGACTTCTTCCTCCGGCAGAGAATCTATTGCCTGTCCTACAATGGGAAAATAGGCATCGCAGACAAACCAAAGGATGGAGAGCGAACAAAACAACGCAATGACCAGTTCCACCGTAAAAAGAAAGGCCTTCCGAGCATAACCAAAATGCGCGATCCCGCCAAAAGTAAACGGCAGGAACGCTATTTCCGATTTTCCTTGAGGAACCGTATCTCCGCGCGACTCCATCGTCACGCTCATTGAACCTTAACCGTCTGCTTTTGTCAATGTTGAAGCATAGATTGTTTACTAAGAAAAATGCAATGAACACCCTATTTCTCTTATTTTCCATTAAAATGACAATTTCATATCTTGTTTATCTATTTGCAATAAAGTCTCTTTTAAAGATGATTTTTTAAGGATTGAATTCTTGTCAGGGCTGTGTAGAATGCTGGGAGCTGTGCGGCAGTATCGCCGCCAAGCAAAGGTGTTTATGTTATCACAGTTAGAAAATGCCGATATGACGGAATCCGCGGCTCCCAGCGGCCTGAACCTTCAGGATTCCAAGCTCTTTAAAGAATTCCAGGCGGAACGCGAAGAGATCCTGCGCCACAAGTGGCTGGAGTCTGAACGGGCCGGCTATGATATCGGGTTTGAACGCGCCCTGATCGACTGGCGTCTCAAACATCGTTCCAAATGGATAAAGGGACGAAAATCCAAAAAAGCTTAATTCTTTACTCTAAACCACTTGGCATAGATGAACTGGACCCGAAAAGATTTGATTGATATCGAAAGCCTGAGCGCGGAAGAAATAAAAACCCTTCTGGCCTGCGCCCGGCAATTCAAACAAGTCTGCCTCTCTCCCCGGAAACATGCCCCGTTCCTGCAGGGGTACACCGTCATCAATTTTTTTGTGGAACCCTCGACCCGGACTCGAACCAGTTTTGAGCTGGCCGCCAAACACTTAGGTGCGACAGTGGTCAATCTTTCGGCGGAAGGTTCCTCCCTGAAAAAGGGCGAGACCCTGAAAGATACCGTCCGGAATCTGGAATCGCTGCAGGCGGATGTTCTGATCATCCGGCACAGCGCATCGGGCGCTCCGCAATTCGTGGCGGAACGGGTCCGCTCCTCGGTGGTCAACGGCGGCGACGGTGCTCATGCCCATCCCACTCAGGCATTTCTGGACGCGTTCACCATGATCGAAAAACGCGGCACCCTGGAAGACGCCCATGTAACGATCCTGGGCGACATCCTCTACAGCCGTGTGGCACGCTCCAATATCTGGCTGCTGAACAAGATGGGCGCGAAAGTGACCCTCTGCGGTCCGCCGACACTGGTTCCCAAGAACTTTGAAAAAATGGGCTGCCGGGTGACTCATCACATTGAAGACGCTATCGGCGACGCGGACTTTGTCAACCTGCTGCGCATCCAGCACGAACGCCAGCGCAAATCCGCTTTCCCCAGCCTGGGCGAGTACACTGCTTTCTTCGGCCTAACCAAAGAACGGGTCAAGCTGATGAAGCCGAACGCCATCATCATGCATCCGGGTCCCATCAACCGCGGTGTGGAGATCGACAGCGATATCGCCGACTGTGAGCGTTCTGTGGTCCTGCACCAGGTCACCAATGGTCTGGCTGTCCGCATGGCCGCTCTCTATCTGGTAACGGGGAATTCCCCTGATGATCTGGAAAAGAATTTAGAACCCTACATCCAACACTGACAGTTCCATTGATCTATGCTGGTTGACGGTATCATCCTTTATCTTTGTTTCCTGATTTCTTTAAGTTTCCACGAGTGCGCTCATGCCTGGATGGCACAACGCTGTGGAGACAGTACCGCCAAACTGCTGGGACGGCTGACACTGAACCCTCTGGCTCACATAGATATGCTGGGCACTGTCATCATTCCCGCGCTGATGATCTTTTTACCATTGCTGGGCAGCCCGGCAGCCGCGCTGAGCGGGTTCATCATCGGCTGGGCGCGTCCTGTGCCGGTCAATCCGAACAACTTCCGCAACTACCGCCGGGATGATAATCTGGTCTCGCTGGCCGGTCCGGTCTCCAACCTGCTGCTGGGATTCGCGATTTTAGTAGTCCTTCGGCTGATGTCTCTCGTTCCAATCGGAAGTGACAGTTTTCTGGCGCAGTTCATGCACGTTCTGCTGAATCTGACATTCATCAATATCCTGCTGGCCTGGTTCAACTTGATACCAATCCCGCCCCTGGACGGCTCCCACCTGATGAAAAACTTCACTAACATGGGATGGGAAACCTACATGTGGCTCAGCCGTTACGGCATCCTGATCCTGATCCTGGCGCTGAACTTCACACCACTTCAACGTATTCTCACTCAATTGATTGCTTACACTCTCAAGGTGATGACTTTTCTGTTGGGATTCTAAGCAGA
>Ga0265298_10006771_pt1 | contig 14063 bp, 6 predicted proteins | sample AusTroGonzalo_MG_3_FD_193486 | JGI IMG/M metagenome (GOLD analysis project Ga0265298, IMG submission 193486) | Bovine rumen microbial communities from tropical cattle in Woodstock, Queensland, Australia - Gonzalo_01 | ecosystem: Host-associated > Mammals > Digestive system > Stomach > Rumen ...
CCTTGCCCATGGGCAGCATTCCGTTCAGGGACAGGCTCAGGCGGTCGTCCAGGAAGCTCTTGGTGAGGCCCAGCATACCCATGGACATGCCCGTGGAGTAGCCCTGCAGGGAGATACGACGGCCCATGGTCATCACATTGGCGCTCAGTCGCAGATCCCAAGGCAGCGTCTGCTGCACGCCGGCCATGATCCGATAGTCCCAACCGCTGTTCTGCTGATTCAGCACCTCGCTGCGGATGTCGGAATACCCTACCCCGCCATTCAGCATGATGCGGGTCTTGTTGGTAGGATTCCACATCACATAGGCGTTCAGGCCCGTATTACTATTCTGCACAATGTTGCCGTAGGTGGTGTTCAGCAGGTTGTTGTCGTCGTAAAAACTGAAGGCCGAGATACCGTTTCCGGTATAGCTGTGACGCAGGGTGGCGCTCACCATCACCTTAGGATTATAAAAGTTGTACACCAGGGAGACATTGTGGCCGCGTTCGGTGTCAAGGTCGGTGTTACCGTAGCTGCGGGCGGTGGGATCGGAGGTGTCTACATAAGGATTCAGGTAAGAGATACCCGGCCGGCTGATACGCATGTTGTAGCTAAGGCCGATATTCTGCGTGGCGCTGGGGCTCCACTGCACGCTGGCCGTGGGTACCAGGTTGCCGTACTGCACGCTGTAGGACTGAGCCAGGGCCGAAGAAGCATAGTTCTGCCAGGTGTGCTCATAGCGCAAACCGCCCTTCACGCCGAAGCTGCCAAATTTGCCGTCAAGTTCGGCATAAGCCGCACCAATACGGTTGTAGAAGTCGTACTGCAGGCTTCCGCTCTGAACGAAGGCCGAGCCATTCCACAGATAATCGGTCTGGTCAGAGGAATTGTGACGGCCGATGAACTTGGCGCCAGTGGAAAGGGTAAGGGCGGTGCCCAGCGGGGTAGTGAAATCGGCCTGGACCGTGTGGTCGTAAGAGCCCGTGAGGCCGTTGCTCTTACGGTCAGTGAGGTCGAATCCGGGTACAGAAGAGCCGTCAAAGGTATTTACGGTATTGTTCACGCCAGGAGCACCGTTAAACTGGTAACTGAGCACGAAGCTGCGGCCCGGCGCATTGGCCCAAAGATGCTGGTAGTCGGCGCTGGCCGATATATTGGTGCGGTTGTTCACACCGGAAGTGGTGCCCGTGTAGCCGAAGCCGGTGGCCCCGGGAACGGTGAAGAACGTGTTGGTGATGCCGCTTTCGTTACGCATGCCAAAGTGCATCACACCCAGGCTGGCGCTTACCAGATTCAAAGTGTCAATCTCATAACTGGCGCTGGCATTCACCATGGCCATGGGCATCTTCATATTGGAAGTGGTCTCGGTGCGGGTAGTGAAACCGCTGTCCTGCACGCGTTCCATCTCGCTCTGGGTGCCGTTCATGGAGTTATACATGCCGTTGGCATTGAGGCTCATGGCAAACTTACCTTTCTGCATGCTGGCCGTCACGCCACCACCGCCACCACGATTGGAGGCCGTGGCCATCACTGTGCCGTAGAAACCATCGGCCACAGAAGCGCCGCCGGTGGCTTCCTTGTTGGTGGTGATGTTCAGCACACCGCCAACGCCTTCGGCATCGTATTTCACGCCGGGATTGGTCACCACCTCTATATTCTTGATACTGCTGGCAGGCATTACCTTAAAGATAGTAGAAGCGTTCTGGCTCATCATCTGATTGGGCTTGCCGTCCACGTACACCACAAAACTGCTGCTGCCGTTCACGCTGATGTTGTCCTGACCGTCCACGCTCACCATAGGGACTTTGCGGAGCATATCCAGCACGGTGGAGGTCTTGGAATCTACATCGTCTTCTACATTGTAGGTCATCTTGTCCACTTCCATCTTCACCAGTGTGCGCATGGCCGTCACCTGACCGGCTTTGAGCATTTCGGCATTGTCGCGAACCAGGATTTCGCCCAGGTCAATTTCGTCGTTCTGGGCCTTTACAGTGAAGTTTTTACGCACTTCCATGCGACCCATGTTGCTGAATAGCATCACGTAGTCTCCTTTTACCGTAAAGGTATGGGAGAAAGCGCCGTTTTCGTCGGTGGTGGTGAAGGCAACTGCCTTTTCCAGATCCGGAGTGCGGAAGAATTGCAGAATAGCGGCGGGCTCACCTTCCCGGGAAAGGGAATCCAGCACTACGCCTTTAACCGTTGTCTTCTGGGCCCATGCGCTCACAGTCACGAGCGTCAGCACTACCAATGTAATAAGCTTCTTCATATTTTGTTGTCTTTTTTGTTTTCCGCTTTGTTTCGACAACAAAATTATGTGAAAGTCAAACAGGGCACGGCCGCTTTTCGACCAGTGCCCTGTTTTCTTCGACGAATGCCCCTTTCCGGAGCCTGCCACTTAGTTAAAACGCATAACTGAAACCCTTGATGCGGTCCCAGGCCCCGCGGGTGAAGTCCGGAACTTCCACCGGCATACTGCCATTCTCCAGCGAAATGCGGGAGAGTTCCGTGACGCAGCACCATTCGGCCAGGTCGTACACATCCATATCCAGCGGCAGTCCTTTGTTCAGGCAGTAAATGAGCCGATAATCCATGAGGAAGTCCATGCCGCCATGGCCGCCCACTTCCTTGGCAAGGGCCACCAGTTCGGGTGTGAGGATGGGATTGTTATATTGTGCCATCAGCGTTTGTAACTCCTCTCCCCTGTAGGTTTTCTCGCCGGCCAGGTTCTGGTAATCCACTTTTTCTGCGCCTTCCTTCCGCAGGCAGATGCCTTGGACGGGGTATTTCTCGGCGTAACCGTCCGTACCCACCAACTGATACATACGGCTATGAGGGCGCGGTGTCATCACATCATGCTCCAGAAGGATAGTCTTGCCCTTGGCCGTGCGAAGCAGCGTGGTGGTGACGTCGCCGTGCTGGAAATCGGTGCAGGGTTCACCGGTGGCAGCCTCCACGTGTTTGGGACCGTTGAAAGGCTTGGTGTCCATGGCCACCAGCGTGGTGAGTTTATCGCCGCGATGGATATTCAGCGCCTGGCAGATGGGACCGAATCCGTGCGTAGGATAGAGGTCGCCGCGATGCGTCCGGTTGAAGTCCAGCCGCCAGTTGTTCCAATACTCTTTCCAGAACGGGTCCAGATTGTGGTTGTAGGCGCCCTCGGCGTGGATAATCTCTCCGAAAACGCCCGCCTGGGCCATCGTAAGGGCGGTTAGCTCGAAAAAGTCGTAGCAGCAGTTTTCCAGGATCATGCAGTGCCGGCGGGTGCGCTCAGAGGTGTTCACAAGGTCCCAGCAGGCCTCTAGGCTTTCGGCCGACGGTACTTCAATAGCCACGTGCTTCCCCTGTTCCATGGCATAGAGCGCCACGGGTACATGGTGCACCCAGTCGGTGCAGATATACACCAGATTCACCGAAGGATCCTCGCACAGCGCTTTGTAGGCCTCTTCGGATCCGCTATATCCCTGGGCCGATATACCCTTTCCGGCCAGATAATCCACGCTGTTCTGCGTGCGGTCTTCCTCCACGTCGCACACGGCCGCAATATGGCAGCCCGGCACGTAGGAAAGCCGCTGCACGGCACTGCTGCCGCGCATTCCCAGACCCACTACACCGATGCCTACATCGGCAATGGGATCGGCCGCAAACTGCAGCATATCCTGCTGCCCGGCGGGCCTTTCAGGCACAGGCAACTGAATCACGGAAGATGTGTTGTTCCGGCAGGAGAAAACCAGTCCTGCAGCTACGAGAAGTAATAAAATCTTTTTCATAGGTTAGCGAATATCTTTCATTTTTATAGACTGGAAAGTCATGTGGGCCTGCGAGCTTTCGTACAGGATACCCACGGTTTCGGGGTCGATCATGCTAAGGCAGGAATAACCCCAGCCGGTACCTTCGTCCAACAGGAGCTGACGGGGCCAGGTAACACCGCCGTCCTCGCTTACGCGTACAGTGATATTCCGACGCTGATCTGGATGGGCCGGATTGGAGAAGAGCAGGAGATTGCCTGCTTTCAGGAGGCTGGCCATACACACCGGCTCTACGAGCTTGCCGTCGGAAGCATGCGGTTCCCAGCTGTGACCCAGATCCCGTGTAACATAGACGGCCCGGCCGGTGCGCCGGTTATCACGCATGTTCAGCATAAGTACGCCGGGCTCTATTTCGGCCACCTGGCTCTCTGTGGTGTTGATTTTGGCGTATTCGTGTACGTGCCACGTGGCACCACGGTCCTTTGAATACATTATTCCTGCCGCAGGCGTACGGTCCGCTTCCTGGTGCTGGAATGGTACCACCAGGGTGCCATCGGCCATGGTAATGCCCCGCCCAGGACCCTGGAAGGTAAAGCGCCAGGGCGCCTGTTTCACCTGCCGTGTCAGGTTTACCGGCAGGCTCCAGGTGAGGCCGTCGTCGGTGGAGCGGGTCATCATGAGCTGCGGCGTATCGGCCGGTTCAAACCCTTGTCCGGCACTCCACCAGGCAGCACTGCCCGCCTCCCCACCGTGCGTCCAGGCGGCAAAGAGAAGCAGGTCTCCCGTTACCTCGTCTACCAGGATGCAAGGGTCGCCCACGCCGTTCAGGTCCTGCGGCAAGCCGCCGAATTCGCCCATATCCAGAGCTACAATCATAGGGCCCCAGGTGAGCCCGCCGTCGGTAGAGCGGCTGATTCCCACGTCCACGTCTTCCTGCAAGTCTTTCGAATTGTTGTGCCGGATGTCGTAAGTGGCCACTAACGTGCCCCGGTGCGTAGTTACCAGGCCCGGAATACGATAGGCCGATACTCCGTCGTCCCCGGCCGTACGCACGGAGATGGCCGACCGTTGCTCCTGTTCCCCATCGGCCAAAACCTCATAACCATTTGCTTTCAGGCCGATGGTAAAGGGTTGGGAAAGGTCTGTGATCTTAGCGGCATCCAGGGTCACGAAGAGTTGTCCGTCCTTTATCTGGGCGCTCTGGAGTGCACCTGCAGGCAAACCCTGCGGTTGGAACGACCACTGAGAGTCGAAGCCCTCCGGCACTTGTACTGTAGCGATGGCCACCGGTTTACCGGCCACTACCGGGACCTGCCGGTGATGCACCCGCACTGTATCGTCCTGGAAATAGCGGATATCGGCCGCGTTTTTCCCGTCCAAAGTGGTGAAAGCACAGGTGAACATCCACTTCACCAGGCGATAGCGCCCGGTAGTGAAAAAACCTACCGGCAGCTTCACCAGCACCGTATTCCAACCTTTATTTAAAAAAATGGTAGAAGCTGGAGCCAACACTTCCGAGCCGTTGATCCATAGCCTGCTGTGCCTCCAGTCCCAGGCGCCGGGAGGCGGAGGAACATCCCGTTCCGAGCGGCTGCAATTCTGCGTTTCAAAAAGCAGCCTTACCTCCTGCTCCTTTTCACTGTACACACGCGTACGAGCATAGACCGTGCTGTTTATTGGAGGATTAGGAACGGCGCCTGCCACCACGGAAGGGCCCCAGACATGTCGTAGATAAATACCGGAACCCGTTACCGTACGTGCCGTTTCCCACTGACCCTGCTCCGGCGGAAAAACCGCCTCCAGATTACCCTCATTGGGGTAAACCGGAGACAACTCCCAGCGGGCATCCCCCTGCTTTACATATGGGACGGGAACATCCTTCAGCAGGGTTTCCTTAAAGAAGAGCAGCCGGTTTTCGAAGTCCAGGAAATCTTCCCGTGCCGGACCATAGGCCGGTAAAACGGTCCCGAACTCCTTATAATATTGGTGTCCTCCGCCCCGCCAGGATCTGTCGGCCAGAGCCAATGCGTTCGCGTAGAGATTGTTGCCGCGCAGCATGGTTTCTTCCTCATAGCACTCGTCGTTCCACAGGCACAGTACGGCGCCCTTCATTTCGGCCGTTTCTTCATCCATATCGCCAATGCGGCTGGTTTGCAGGCCGATGATATCGCCGAAAAGGTCGTAGTGATTGATATAGTGCAGGCGACTGTCCACGGCCACTGTTCCTTCCTGCGGATGAGCCCGCGAAGTCCAAAGCTGCATGCCGTCAATTTCACCCGGACCATACGGATAACCGGGGTCCCACGACAGCGCTTTACGGCCGCGCGAACGCACGTGAGCCACCATTTCAGGGACAAAACCAGGGTCTGTGAAATCCACTTCATCGGTGCCCAAATGGATGTATTCGGAGGAGAACACCTCCATGGCTTCGTCCAGCAAGTCCTTTACAACCTGCTTTCCCTGAGGCGTTTGCATACCGAATCCCATGGCCCGTTCAAAAGCATCGCTGTGCCCGGGCATGTCAAGTTCCGGCACCAGGGTTACACCCCGCTGGCGACAATAGTCGTCCAGATCGCGCAGTTGATCCTGCGTATAGAACAGACCCGGCATCCGCGTCATGCTTTGAGCCGCATTGAGCTGCGGATACTTCTTACTTTCCAGGCGCCAGGCTTCCCTTTCCGTGAGGTGCAAATGCAGCACATTCAGTTTGAATTGCGAGAAAATGTCCACCTCCCGGTACAATTCCTCCAGGGACACATAGGTGCGTCCCACGTCCATCATCCAGCCACGCACGCGGAAAGAGGGCCAATCGGTGATGCGGCAACGCGGGATACGGCCTTTCTGCTCCAGCTGGAGCAACGTCTGCCATCCGTTCCATACGCCGTGCTCCGTCACCGCCTCCACCCGGATGCTGTCCTTTTCTACAATCAGCCGATAGGCCTCTTCCTGGTTGGCAGCCTCCGGGATGGCCGCTACCAGCCTTACGGCCACGGGGGTTGTTTCGGCCTTTACATAACCCTTTTCCCACTGCACTTCCTTGGGCAGCGGCAGCAAGGTGGGCGACACCGTCTGTGTGCAAGATGCCAGGACCAGAAGAACCGACAGGAGTGCTAAACTACGCATTACAAATGGATTTGAAAGATTCTGGGACTGCGAACACCGGGCTTTTGCTCACCACCGGCCACATAGAGGCCGCCGTCGAAAGCAGCCACACCAGGTCCGGCCAGAGCACAGGCGTCTGAGGAGGCTGCCCGGGTCCACGTGCAACCGTCAAAGATAAAGATTTCCCGGCGGAACCGGTACCATGCAGGTTCGTGGGAAAGAAAAGGAATACGGTCTTCGGGACCGTTATGGAGAGCCTTGGCAAAGATGCTGCGATTCACGCCGCCTACCACAGCCAGACGGCCGTCCGGCAACACTACACCGGTAGCACCCACAAAAGTTCCACTATCCGGGATGGAAGGGGCTTCCCGCCACTGACCGTTGAAAAGGCACCAACCCCTGTCACTCACTTCCAAGGTCTGGGGATTGAAGCCGCCCCATACATACAACTTCCCTTCCCTTGCATAGGCCACAGGCTGCACCAGGGGTTCCGGCAGTGAGGTCAATTTCTCCCACTGGTATTCTCCGGCCCGGCAGGAAAAAACGCCTTCCTGCCCCACCAGAAAGAGCTTTTCACCCTCCTGTGCCCAGCCGCACTGCTCCATGGGAACCGGCAGATCCGGAATAGATCGAACACAAGCCACGCCCGCTTCCAGCCGCACTTCGTACACTTTGTCCGTAGTAACGCCGTTACAATTTCCGCCTGCAAAAACCAGGGCATCCGGTACCTGGAACGTGGCGCCATAAGCCGTAGAGTCCGGCAGGCTGCCGGCGTGTTGCCATCGGCCGTCGGAAAAAGCCCAGATATCGGCGTATACCCGCTTGGAACCTCCTTCCAGCAGAGGTTTATCGGGAAAATTGGCCCCACCAGCCACTATCAGCGCATCCTGAAGGAGGCCACAGAATGGAGCCGAGACGCCAACGGCATAGGCGGAATCGGGGATGGGGGGAAGATCTTTCAACATAGGTGTACAGGCGTTCAGCAGCAAAGCCAGCCAGGCAAATTTTCTCATAAGACATTACAACGCTGGAAAAAGCCGATGGCCTCCAAGCGGGCTTTCAGCCGAGCTTCTTCCTCGGGGGTGATATTGCGCCAGGGTACACGATTGGGTCCCAGGTCCAGGCCAATGAGTTTCATGATACGTTTACCTCCAACGATATTGCCGCGAAAATCGCAGATTACGTTGATGACTTCCTGAGAATAGTTCTGGAGTTCGCGGGCCCTCTCCAAATCTCCAGCCGCCCAAGCCTGCCCGATGGCCACCTGCACCCGGCCATTGTAGTTGGTGGTGCCACAAATGCCGCCTTGAGCGCCGCCCTGGGCCAGCGAAGGCAGATAAGTCTCGTCCTGGCCGTGCAACAGGTCAAACTTTCCGTCCTTGTATAACCTACACTGGTTGTACTCGTACAGGCTCTCGAAGGTATATTTGATGCCGGCAAAATTGGGAATGCGACCGTCCACGGCCTTCAGGAACTCCACCATGGACACCAAACAACCATTAAACGCCGGAATGTGATAAAAGTAGAACGGAAGATCCGGCGCGGCCGCGGCAATGGTCTCGCAATACTTCACCAGTTCCTCAACCCGGCCGATTTTGGGGAACGGAGGGGCCATTGCTCCGATACCCCAGACGTTCAGCCCGGCCGCATGGCGAGCCAGTTCCACGCTTTCACGCAGACAGCAGCTGCCCACGTGCACGATGACCTTGAAACCTTCCGGGACAGCCTTCACCCAGGCTTCGGCCAGGGCCTTGCGTTCCTCCGTGGTGAGCAAATACCCTTCTCCGGAAGATCCATTGATGAAAACGCCCTTGAGGCCATTCTTGGCCAGCATGCTGGCATACTGCGGAATGGGGTCCAGGTTGATATCCCCGTTCTCTTTCATGGGCGTGAAAGGCGCGTTTATGAGTCCGATTATCTTTTCCATATCTTATTGCATATCATCGGTTTGAGGTTTCAGAAGAGTAAGTTGCAACACCAAGGCAAGGGCAGTGATACCACCAAGGAGGGCAAAAGAGAGCCCCAGGCTGGGAATTTTGCCCAGCAACTGCGTACACAGAGCGCCCATAGCCACCCCTACCATATTCATAAAACCGTAGGCGGTAGCACGTAGTCGGGACGGCACGAACTGGCAAAGTATGGGCATATTGTTGGTATCGAACATCCCATATCCCAGACCGAAAATGAGCCCCGAAGCAACAGCTGGCACCAGCCCCTTGCCCAGTCCCATAAGCACCAGGGCGGGAATCATCATAGTAAGACCGATGGCGCTGGTATAGATACGCCCCTTAAGGTTCCGCTTGACCCAGCGGTCGCTGAGCGGTCCACCCACCATCACGCCGATGAAAGATGCCGCCGCAATGGTAATGGTTGCCACGGGACCCGCCACCGCCATGCCGCCGTCAATATGCTGGGCGAAAAGCGTAGGGAGCCAGTTTTTAGTGGCCCAGCCCGGCAACGAAGTGGATGCGAAGAAGAAAAGAATCACCCAGAAGGCGATATTGCTGAAAATAAGGCCAAAAGACTTCAGGAGGGAAGGCCCGGCCACCTGGGCAGAAGTTGTCCCCTTAGGAACCCGCTTCTCTTGCAGGAAGAACATCAAAACCACCGCATACAGCACCCCGATGACGCCGAACCAGTGGAACGTCATGCGCCAGCTGAGGGCCGATGCGAAGATGGCGCCGAAACCGCCCACCGCCTGGCCCAGATACAGGCCGGTCATGTGCAGACCCACCGCAAGCGAACGGCTCTTGCCGGCATGGTAATCGGCAATCAGGGAGAGGCTGGAAGGGATGTACAGGGCTTCACTGACACCCATAAGACCGCGGAGCCAGTACATCTGGGAAAATGTGTTGCAGTGACCCATCAGCAGGGTTACCAGCGACCATACGGCTAATGAGCCAACAATGAGCCATTTACGGCTGAGATGGTCGGCTATGCTGCCGGCGAAAGGACTCACCAGTGCATAAACCCAGAGGAAGATGGCCATGAGACGGCCGAAATTCTGCGCTTGCTGAAGTTCGGCAATATCGGCCCCGATGGCGGTCTGCATGGTGGAAAGCATCTGGCGGTCCAGATAGTTCAGGAAGGCCACCACGGAGAGCAGGGCTACCACCACCCAGGGATAAATGCGCTGTATTTTCTCCCGACTCATGTTTATTGGGTGTAAAAGTCTATCATTCTAACGATTGCGCGGGTACAAACCGGGCAGAAACTGCTACACTCGTTGGTTTTCATGCGGCAGTCCGGGGCAGGCCGATACACCCCCTTGGACTGGTAGCCGCCGCCTTCGTAGAGGCCGGCGCCCTGGTCCATCAGATCGGCCCATTTGCGGCTGAAATCCTTGAGCGTGGTGAGGTTGGGTTCCCAGGGCTCCGTGTCTGTGGGGTACTGGGTCTCGAACTGGTCGTCGTAATAGTATTCATCCCCCAGACCGCCGAAAGCGTGGCCGAATTCGTGCACCAGTACGGGTACGAAGGTGGGATGGTCGCTGTTCATGATGGTGATGCTGTTGTAGATGCCGCCTCCGCCGTAATTGGCGGTATTGGCCAGCACGATTACGTGCTCAAACGGCACGGTGTCAATCAGATCCCAGACCCGCCAGATGGCCGATGTGGTGAGGTAACGGTTGCTGTAGAAGGTGTCGAAATGGCTGGAAACGGCCGTAGAACGCCATAGGCCCTGGTGCGGAATGCTCACGCCACTTTGGACCGAAGGAGCGAACACCGCCCGGATGCTGAACCTGTCTTTAGAGGACGCGAAGGGTTCGTGGGAGAACAAAGCATCGGCCGCCCTGCCGGCATCCAGGAAGAACTTGGCCGATTCCGTGGTATCGTATCCTTCCGAAACAATCACAATGTCAACTGTTTCCGGGAGCGGACCGCCTTCGCACACGGTACGGGTTTCCAGACCGGAGCTCTCCAGGGGACGGATAAGGATATCGGCAGGATCTACCCGGTGCTTGAGATAGCCGGAAACCTGGCCGTGGGTGTTCAGAAGGGTGATTTCAATGTCCACGGGCTGCTTGGGGAACGGAACCTGGAAGCTGCTTTCGAAGGCCTTCTGCACCTGTGTGGCTTCCTCCGTAACCGTCCATTCCTGGAACAGGGTGGAGAAACTGTTGGCATAAAGGCACAATCCGCTTTCCGGGTCCAGGACGCGGATTTGGCCGTTGCCACGCAGAAGCGGCCGGGCCAAATGATGCCGGCGGCCGGCCCAGGGACCACCCTTGAAACTCTGACGCCAATAGACAGCCTGGTGGGAAGCATCCCCACACAGGACATAATCCAGGCGCAAGGTACTGTCCGTAAAATGCTGGCAATAAGGTATTTCCAATTTGTAATGGTCTTGTAACGCCAGGGCGGCGAAACGTTCCCCTACCGGCTTTTTATTCTTGTAGTGTACCTCTTCCCATTCGCCCAGATCTTCGGTTTTCACCATCCCCAGGTTTTCCCGGCAATAGGCCAGACGGGCCTGCGAGGCGCGGAAGGCCGGCCAGGAAGGCCGGTTCATACTGGAAAGCTGGGCGTAGTAGAAAGGTATCGGCCCGAAAACCCCGCGCCAGGAATCCACCAGCAGCGGGAACACTTTTTCATGGCTCTCTATGTTATCGGCGTTGGATTCACCTTGATACCATAGGACGCCATCCACGGGCAGGTCCTTAAGTGGCAGGATACCGGCCTCCCAGAGGTAGCAGGGTTCGTACGGATGGCGGCTTCCACTCCCCTGAGACAGGTTTTTGGCAGCTCTTTCCCGCGCCCATTCCATGATCAGAGGGTTGTTTAGCCAATCTTGCAAAATCTCCGGATATTGGGTTTCCAGAAACTCCCGGTCCACCCAGGATTCGGCCGTGGAACCGCCCACGGCGTTGCAGACGATGCCCACAGGCACCTGCAGGCTGTCCCGCAGCACCTTTCCGAAATGATAGCCGATGGCCGAAAAACGGCCGGCGCTTTCCAGCGTGGCCACCGACCAGCCGGCCGGCTGAAAATACTGCAGATGCTGTACGGAATCCACAGCCTGCGGACTCCAGGCTACATCGTTGGTGCGCCAAAGGGCTTTCAGGTCCAGCAGGCGAAGGTTGGAATCGGCCGAAGCCTCCCCGGCGCTGGCAGTTTGCCGCAGTTCCATCTCCATATTGGACTGCCCGGAGGCCAGCCAAAGGTCTCCCAGGGCCACGTTGTCAAATTTCAGCGTCTTTTTGCCGGCCGATACCGTCAGGCGGGTGCTTTGTGTGGCGGGGAACGGTCCGGCTTTCACTTCCCATCGGCCATCTTTCCCGGTCACGGTCTCATAACGGGCTCCTGCCAGCGTTACGCGCACGGTTTCCCCTGCATCGGCCTGCCCCCGGATGGGGAAGGTTCTGTCGCGCGGAAGCACCATATTGTTGGAATACCACGCGGGCAGCTGAAGACCGCCGAATTTCCCGGTAATGGCGTTGTGAGCCGCCTGGGCCATGAAAGTGGCGCCTTCGGCCGTAGGGTGCACGGCATCCGGCAGCATCCAGGGATAATGGTACAGGGGTTCGTAAAAGTCAAACAACTGGGCGCCAGACAGTTCGGCCACCTGCTCAATGGCCTGCTGGATTTCACCGTGGTATTGTTTGGTGCCCGTAAGGAAGCGGGGATGGGTGCGACCGATGGGCGTCATCCGGGCCACCAGGATGCGGGCATGTGGATTGGCACTCCTGAGGCTGTCGATGAGCGCGAGGTAATCCTGTACGAAATCTTCGCCGCAGACCGGCCAGTCGCGCGGGTCTGTGTCGTTGATGCCCAGGTGGATGATCACGATATCCCCGGCGAAGTCCATGGCCTTCCGGAATTCCTCCTGCTCCATATAGGGCCGATGACCGCGCCGCAGCAACGTGGCGCCGGGCTTCCCGAAATTGCCCACCAGATAGTTTTTGCCCAGCATACGCTGGAGTTGCACAGGATATGCATCCTGTTCCCGGTTCTCCAGTTTCAGGCCGTAAGTAATGCTGTTGCCCACACAGGATACCTTGATGGGTTTCCTGGGTTTTCTGGCCGCCAAGGGCAGCACAGACAGGAACAGAAGTATAAGAAGGAGGAAACGTTTCATGGATGCGCGCATTTGCACAAAAATACACATTTACCCCCAAAAAACAAACGCGGATTCTGTTTGATTTCTTCGAAAAAATCACGAATTTTGAAAAAAAATATAACTATGGAAAAAACCTGGAGATGGTTTGGCAAGAAAGACCGGATAACACTTGCCATGTTGCAGCAGATTGGTGTAGAAGGTATCGTCACCGCACTGCACGATGTCCCGCTTGGAGAAGTCTGGACAAGGGAAAAGATCCATGATCTGAAAGAGTACATCGAAAGCTATGGCATGCGCTGGAGCGTGGTGGAATCCCTCCCCGTGGTGGAAACCATCAAATACGGCGGACCGGACCGGGATTACCAGATCGAGGTTTATAAACAGTCGCTCCGGAATTTATCGGCCGAAGGCATCCATTGCATCTGCTACAACTTCATGCCGGTACTGGACTGGGCCCGCACAGACCTGATGCACCAGAACCCCAACGGCGCCTATAACCTGTATTTCAATTATGCAGAGTTCGCGTACTTCGACATCTATATCCTGAAACGCGAAGGCGCCCGCCAGGATTGGGAGAATTTCCGCTTCCCGGAAGGATACGGGGAAGGCCGGAATGTCCTGGCCGAAGCCGACGAACTGGCCAAGCAGATGACCCCGGAAAAGGACCACGCCCTGGTGGAGAACATCGTCATCAAGACGCAGGGCTTTGTGAGCGGCAACTTCCACGAAGGAGATGAAGCCCCCGTCCAGAAGTTCCGGGAATTCCTTGCTTTATATAAGGGTATCGACAAAGCCAAGCTCCGGGAGAACATGAAATACTTCCTGGAAGCCATCATGCCCGTGTGCGAAGAATGCGGGATGAACATGTGCGTCCACCCCGACGATCCGCCCATCGAGGTACTGGGACTCCCCCGCATCGTCCGTACGGAAGAGGATATCGATTGGTTGCTCACTGCTGTTCCGAACAAGCACAACGGCCTCACCTTCTGTGCCGGATCCTTATCGGCCGGCGCCTATAACGATGTAGTGAAGCTGGCCCAGAAATTCGCGCCGCGCACGCATTTCGTGCACCTGCGCTCCTGCCACATCTTCCCCAACGGAGACTTCACGGAGGCCTCCCATCTGGGCGGCAGGGCCCACCTGGTGGAACTGGTGCGCATCTTCGAAAAGGAAAAT
>Ga0265298_10006772_pt1 | contig 14062 bp, 8 predicted proteins | sample AusTroGonzalo_MG_3_FD_193486 | JGI IMG/M metagenome (GOLD analysis project Ga0265298, IMG submission 193486) | Bovine rumen microbial communities from tropical cattle in Woodstock, Queensland, Australia - Gonzalo_01 | ecosystem: Host-associated > Mammals > Digestive system > Stomach > Rumen ...
AATTTTAACTGAGATTACTATGCAACCGTAAAACCACTTTTGAACTTACTTTCGTAACTCCTTCTAATTCAAAGAAGACTATCTTCCTTTTTACCCTCTTTTACAAGTTATGGGATGATAGTGAAAATAATCCCAATCGATCTTTTTGGCTAAAAGCACTAACTCATGCTTCATGTCAATAAAGTCTTCTAATAAAGGATTGAACAAATCCAGTTGTCTGCGTTCTGGCTCTGACCTAACATAATACTGCCTCACCTCTGCAAGGTTTCTGAGCTCTATATTACTTTTCCTTGCAGTTTATTTCAACCTTTTTTCTCCTTATCTTCCTTTATTTTAATCTATTATCCCTATGTTAAGGAGCGACTAGTTAATGGAATGACGACCAATTGGTCGTCTCTTTTTTTTAGAACCACGAATTCACACAAATAAAGATTTCATTTAGCCCTGGGAGGATTTGTAAAGCACCGCAAATCATGCAATTCTTTTGTACTGTAAACGACAATGTTTCTGGTAAATTGAAAATGAATATAATTGCTTAACAGAGAAGAAAATGGCAGCGTGTATGAGAATCGAACTCATCTTTCAGCCTTGAGAGGGCTATGTCCTAACCGATAGACGAACACGCCATGCCCGTTCGCGGTGGCTATTTTACAGAAACAGGAGAATTTGTCAATGACTGGTTTGCTTTTCGATTTTTTTGGCGGAAAAAGATTGCTGAAAGCCCGTCCCAGCGGGTAGGATTGGGCTTGTGAAAACGCTGTCCGCCAGTCATCGGTGAAACGGCGTTTCAAAAGGTTTTACAGAATTATCAATAAACCGTAAAAAGAGAGCAGAATATGGAAAAATTAAAAGTCAACGCGCCGGTCAATCGCTTGATCGGCAGGATGCCCAAGATCGGCATTCGTCCCTGTATTGACGGCCGTCAGCGCGGTGTGCGCGAAGGTCTGGAGGAACAGACCATGGGCATGGCTCTGGCCGTAGCGGAGCTTCTGAGCAAGAACCTGCGTCATTCCAATGGGTTACCCGTGGAATGCGTGATCGCGGATACGACGATCGGCGGTGTGGCCGAGGCCGCGATGGCGGACGACAAGTTCCGCCGCGAAGGGGTAGGTGTCAGCATAACCGTCTCGCCGTGCTGGTGTTACAGTTCGGAAGTGATGGACATGGATCCGCTCACGCCCAAGGCGATCTGGGGCTTCAACGGAACCGAGCGTCCGGGCGCGGTCTTTCTGGCCGCTGTGGCCGCTGCGCATTCCCAGAAGGGTCTGCCGGCCTTCACGATCTATGGCCGCGACGTGCAGGACGCGGACAACCGCGAGATCCCCGATGACGTGAAGGAGAAGCTGCTCCTTTTTGCCAAGGCCGGTCTGGCATTCGCCACGATGCGCGGCAAGTCTTATCTCTCCATGGGCGGCAGCGCGATGGGCATCGCCGGTTCCATGATCAATCACGATTTATTTGAGAAATACTTCGGAATGCGTGTGGAAAGCATTGACATGACCGAGTTTGTGCGTCGTGTGAATGAAAATATCTACGATCCGGAGGAATACAAGCGCGCTCTGGCCTGGACGCGTGAGAACTGCCCGGAAGGCAAGGACTACAACGAGGTCCCTCATACCCGCGAGCAGAAGGACAAGGACTGGGAGTACTGCGTCAAGTGTATGATCATTGCCCGTGATCTGATGGTGGGCAATCCGCGCCTGGCTGCGATGGGGCACAAAGAGGAGGCTCTGGGCCGCAACGCGATCCTGGCCGGATTCCAGGGTCAGCGCCAGTGGACCGATCATTTGCCCAACGGCGATTTCCTGGAAGCGTTGATGAATTCATCTTATGACTGGAACGGCATTCGTGAGCCGTACCTGGTGGCGACCGAGAATGACTCCATGAACGGTGCCTGTATGCTGCTGGGTCATCTGCTGACCAACACGGCGCAGATCTTTGCCGACGTGCGCACCTATTGGAGCCCGGCGGCGGTCAAGCGCGTGACGGGTCGCGAACTGGACGGCGCGGCGGTGGATGGTGTCATCCATCTGCTCAATTCCGGCGCGGCTTCTCTGGATGGCTGCGGCATGATGAGCAAGGACGGCCAGCCGGTCATGAAGCCTTTCTGGGAGATCACCCCGGAGGAAGCTCAGGCTTGTCTGAAGGCCACCGAATGGTCACCGGCCGCTTTGGGTTACTTCCGCGGCGGCGGATTCTCCTCCACGTTCGGCACACGCGCCAATATGCCGGCCACTATGTTCCGCATGAATATCGTGCAGGGACTGGGCCCCGTGCTGCAGATCGCCGAAGGTCAGCTGGTGGATCTGCCTGTGGAAATTTACAGCGTCCTGGAAAAACGCACCGACCCGGCCTGGCCGTCGCACTGGTTCGCGCCGAGACTGACGGGCAAAGGTCCGTTCGTGGATGTCTATTCCGTGATGAACAACTGGGGCGCCAACCATGGCACGCTCAGCTATGGTCACATCGGTGCCCAGCTGATCACTCTGGCCTCCATGCTGAGGATCCCGGTCTTCATGCACAATGTCGATCCGGAAGACGTGTTCCGTCCTTCCACATGGAACTCCTTCGGAACGGATAACCCGGAGGGAGCCGACTTCCGTGCCTGTGCCGCTTACGGCCCTGTGTACGGCAAACGCTAAACGCCTGTAACAGATTTTGGGAAGAGACGAGGTTTGAACGCCTCGTCTTTTTTGTTATCGAACCGCGGATCTGAAAGAACCACGGATAGACACGGATATACACAGATAAGTTATTGATATTGAATTATTTATTATTGTATACCACGTTCGGTGCGAGGTTGATGTTCGTCTGTCGTCGCCTTCGGGACTTTAATATGAGTTGTCATCGGAGCAGGGGTTCCGCTGCGCTGCACCCCTGCCTGTAATTTGCCAGCCTTTCAGGCTTTTAAAATGGATCCCTTTGGGATGTAAATGACAGCCGCGCATGCGAGGCTCGTTCTATTAGTCCCAACGGGACGACAGATTACAGCCGGGGCGTGAGCGAAGCGTAACCCCCGGTAACGATTCCCCACAGAATCAAACCCCGATGGGGTGACAGATTAAATTTTGTATTAATGGGGAAGACTTGAAAACAAACAAAGCTCCGTTTGGAGCTTCAAGCATTTGAACTCGACTTTTTGTGAGTCGCGTATCGAGAAGCGACAAACATTTGAACTCGACCTTTTATGAGTCGCATATCGAGAAGCGACAAACATTTGAGATAGATTTCCCTCTATCTGCGGATAATGTACATCAGACAGAGCCTCTCGTCAACAGGGAAAATGCGGGGGTAGTTTTCTCTGATTTTATTAAGTTTGCGGAAGGGTAAGTATTTGCGAGACCGACAGAGTGACAGAATAAAATCAAATCTTGTGAATCCTGTAAATCGTATCGAAACAATAATTTATCTGTGTGAATCTGTGTGCATCTGTGGTTCTTTTTTCATCCTGTTGATCTTGCCGGGTTATTGATTTTCCGGGTACTTATCCATACTGTTTTCGGTACCTGTCGGGCTTGATTTTTTATTCATTTTTCTCTTTACAGACTTGTCTTTTTTTCGGAGAATAAAACCGCTCGGCATCTTTGGAATTTGCTGAGCATAAAGAACTAGAGTATTAATTATATCAAAATAGCTTTAACACGAATGTTAAAGCATGAACGGTCTCAAGAAAATTCCACCAAAATTTTTACCGACCGAAATAGCATCACGGACACTCCATTCGGGGTGTATAGCTTGCTGTCCTCGGTATGGGTCTGTGGTGGAACCTTCTTGAGGGGACAAAAGGAGGGCACCGTGATGCAAGTGCATTAAATGTACGGATATTATTGTCCTCACAGGCAATATACCCCTCTCCATTTATCCCCCACTGAAATTCTTCTTTGATTTCTTCCGACTGTTTTTGTTTTTCATATTTGTGTTGAACAGAAAGAAAATCCAATATGAGTAACGGTTTATGTCCTAGTTGTGGCGCCACAATCAATATTCCTGAAGGTGTCAATGAGGTTCAATGCGAATACTGTAAAACACTTGTTAAAAACGAGGAAGCAACGCATGAATTTGAGGAATTCAAAAAATCTCCACAGGGTGGTTTGATTATGCTTGCGGATACGTCCCAAAAGGTTGGAAAATTTGATGAAGCTATCAATTATTACAATCGTGTTATAGAAATGTTCCCGACTTTTGCGGATGTTTGGTTGAGTAAAGGTGTTTGTTTGATAGAAATACCACGTAATACAAAAATATTAGCTCAACTTATGATGGAAACATCAGAAGAAAATCAGCATATTAAACGACAATTAGAGGCAATTGAATGTTGGAATAATGCATTGAAATATGCAAAAAATGCAGAAGCTATGAAGAAGAGAATTGTTCATATAATCTGTAAAAAATTGGAATGTATTAGAAATAGAAAAAGCACGCTAAGGCGTTTTGGAGGTTATGAAGAGTTTGATCATCTTTATAAATATTTAGGCCAAATTGATCCAGAAGAATTTCTTGTAGTAAAGGAAAAAACTGATGAAGCTTTAAAACAAGCTGAAGAATCTCAGAAACGTTTTAAAGAGGCTCAAGAAAGAAAGAAAAATGTGAAGAAAAACGAGAATAGTGCAGTGAAATTTGGATGTATGGGATGTCTTATTCCGATTCTTCTAGCCTTTTTCATTGGAATTGGGATGGCTGGTGCAGGTACAAGTCAAGATAATATAGATGGTATGTATGGTTTTTTTGTTATACTTGCTCTTATAGGATGTGCGGTTGGTTATAATGGAAGAAAAAAATATTTAGAATCTAAAGCAAAAGAAGCTGAAAACAAAGATACAAAAGATGTAAATACCACTGATAGCGGTGATAATTAATCTAATTCAAAAGTTGATAATACAGAAGAAAAGAAAGAAAGCAGGTATAATTCACACAACATCAATTAAATCTATAAAATATGGCGTTGATAGACATTATCAAATGGGATGGCAATGATCAGGAATTTGTCTGGAAGTTTCCATCGGAAAATCTGAGAAGAGGTTCTCAGCTGGTCGTCAAACCAGGGCAGGTCGCTTTCTTTGTTTCCCGCGGAAAAATCTGTGATGAAGTATGCGAAGGCACTCTGACGCTGGAAACCAATAATCTGCCCATGCTGACTGGCTTGCTGAGTCTGCCCTTTGGCGGTAATACGCCATTCCAGGCAGAGGTTTGGTTTGTGAATCTGATCAGCAAACTGGATAACAAGTGGGGAACGATTCGTCCTATCCAGTTGGAAGACCCCAAGTATGGTTTGGTCGTTCCGGTTCGTGCGTTTGGCCAGTATGGTTTCAAGATCAGTAATGCGCACAAATTTTTTGAAGTCCTTACCGGAACCGCGAAGGTTTTCACCGCTGCCAAGATCGTAGAATACTTTACCGGGCTGCTGGTCCATACGGTCAATGTAATCCTGGGCAAGGCGTTCATTGAAGAAAAACTTTCTATCCTCGACGCGTCCACACATCTGGATATTCTCGCACAAAAATGCAAACAGTTTATCCAGACGGAAATGGATAAATTCGGGATCGAGCTGGTGAATTTCTTCTTCTATTCCATCAATATCCCTGAAGATGATCCCAGCTATCAGAAACTGAAAGATATCAAGGAGCGCATGGCAGAACTGAATATGCTGGGACGGGATATTTACCAGTATGAGCGCAGCATTGATGTGATGAAAACAGCGGCCGGAAATCCCGGCGGTGGTCTTGGTTCCATGATGCAGGCCGGGATGGGGATCGCTGTAGGTGCCAACATCGGTCAGCAAATGAGCCAGCAGCAGTTTGGAGGATTAATGACACGGCTCCCGGATGGTGGAGTGCCGCCGCCGCTGCCGGCATCTGTACTTTATCATGTAGCTGTGAACGGGCAGGCCGCGGGACCTTATAATGAATCTGTCTTGCGTGATATGATAAAGACCGGGCAGTTCACTCCGGCGACTCTGATTTGGAAAGCCGGGATGCAGAATTGGGTGCCCGCGTCGAGTGTTCCGGAAGTCGCCGCGCTTTTTACCGCTCCGCCTCCGCCGCCAATACCTCAAGTGCCGCCTGTACCGCCAACCGTCTAAGGAGATAAGATTATGAAAGTGATATTATTAAGCAGTTATGGCGTTGTGAGCATTTTGCTTCTGCTCTGTGGAATCCTTTTCCCGAATGTGATGAATGGGGCATTGATAGGTATTCTTTTCTGTGTGATCCATTGCGTTTTTTCCGTGGTGATCCTGAGCAAAAAAGATATGGCGGATGCCGGCGCGATGGGGATTTGTTCCTGGCACGGCATAAGCGCGCTTATTTGTGTGGTTCTTTCTTTTCTCTATCCTACAGACGCGGGGAAAATCTGTGTTCTCTTAGCAGCCGTCTTGACTGGTTTTACAGGGGTCGCGACATTGGCTGTAGGGCTGATGGTCAAAGCTGATCCCACCACTGACGCTAAAAGAATCAATTTGAACAAAGACCGAATGTAGTCAAACGCTGTTTGTTTGAAGTCAGAACGACAAAAAATCCCCGGAGGGTTTCCTTCGGGGATTTTTGATTAGAGGGAGCAATGTCCCTTGTTGTTTAGCGGGCCGGAGCCACTTTGACGGTCTTCAGAGTGACGGGACCCAGCATACCGGAAGTCAGCGGGGTATTGTCTTTACCCCAGTGGTTCCAGGTGGTGAAGGTCAGTCGTCCTGTCGGGCTTTCTTTGCCTTCTTTGAACCATTGCGGCCAATCCTTCAGGGCAGCACCGCTCCATTCCCGGTCTTCGGGCAGTTGAGCGTCGCCGATCAGACGGTTGGGCCAGAGGTTGGTCACCTTGACGGTGAGCTGGTTGGAACCGGCTTTGGCCGCGTCGGTGATGTTCACCTGGAAGGGATACTTCCAGAGGATGCCCAGATCCTTGCCGTTCAGGGTGACTTGGGCAAAGTTCATCACGTCGCCCAGGTCGAGCCAGAGTTCTTCGCCCTTTTGCAGACGGTTGGCCGGGATATTGATGGTCTTCTCATAAGTGGCCGTGCCGGAGAAGTACTTGATGCCGTTGTCGGCGTGTTCGGTCCAGGAGATCAGGCTGGGCCAGGCGATGGATTCCGGAGCGCCCCAGTTGGCGGGGAATTTCAGTGTCCAGTCCTTGCTGATATCCAGCGGAGCCGGGATATCCCACGCGCTGGCGGTCAGAGTCTTGCCATTGGCCGTAGTCAGCAGGAAGCCGCCGTTCTCGGAGGTCTTGACGATCGGCTGACCTTTCGGACAAGTGTCGACCTGCCAGATGGGCATTGAGCCGATATTGTTCTCGCCGGGCAGGATCAGTGTCTGATGTTCTGCGATGGTGACGCTGGCGGGCTTGCCGTTGATGGTGTAGTCCACCTTCAGCTGTTTTTTGTGATCCTTGGTCGGATCATTGCCCATGTTGTCATTATCAATAACGAGATTGATGGAACCCTGTTCCGCCAGTTTGCTGAGCAGCGGGGTCACGTCCAGAGAGCCCGCGCCGTCAATGGCTTCATAGCTGGCTTTCTGGATCTCCAGTTTGACCGGCTGAGCCGCGGCGGATTCGAGCGTAGAGGAAGCGCAGACTACCGGATCAGTGTTCCGGGCGGAGTCGCGGAAGATGACAAAGACCGAACCGGCCGGCTCCAGCTGGAGGCGAACGGTCGTGCTGTCACCCTGTTGGCTCCAGACGGGCGCTTTCTCGATCACACCGGTATCCGGGTGCCACAGTTCAGGCACTTTGCCGCTAACACGGAAAGTGCAGTCCGCGGTATCATATTGATACCTCTGATTGGAGACGAAGTAAATGTCCGCCTTGCCGGTCGTGCGGTGTGTGTACACCAGCGAGCTTTGAGCCGAAGAACCCTGGAATTCAAAATCGGGTCTGAGATTCTGCAGCGAGAGGATATGTGTCAGAGGAATGCCCTGGAAGACATGGCCCTTGCCGAACTTGTTTTCAAACACGTTCTTGCCGTTGCAGTCGCCCCAGAGCTTGTCGGCCCATTCCTTCACCTGCTGATCGCATTCGGGATATCCGGTCAGGCTGGGGGAGTGTTTGGGACGAGGACCCAGGATAGTCGCGCCCTGCTTGACGAGCTTGCCGATGCGCTCGATCATGGGCGGTGTCATATTGATGTCGCCGCCGGGCAGGACCAGCACGCCGTAATTGGCACCGCTGGCCAGATAGAGACGTCCGTTCTTGACGTAAGAACCGTTCAGGATCACATCGGGGCTGACCGCGTCATAGTCATAGCCGGGATGCAGTTTGACATTGCCGTTGCGCATTTCCACCGGAGCGCTCTCGCCGGTGAAGTAGGCGATATCGGCCACACAGCGGCCCTGCTGCAGCAGATATTCACAGCGGCTGATATAGTCGATCCATGCCTTGCCGGGTTCCCACCAGGTGGACGTGCGCTCGAAATGGAATCCCCACGGTCCCATGGTCATGCCGGGATAGCGGTCGTTCCAGGGCTGCATGGCGTAGCGGTGGAAGATGTAGCGGTTCAAACCCTGCGCGAACATCAGATCGCCCAGCGCCTTGATCTTGTAAGGATAATTCTGCCACTTGCCGGCGTTGTCACTGGCGGTGAAAGATTCCGCGCCGACGATGGTCTTGCCGTAAATGTGAGCGATGGAAGCGGCCAGCTTGACAGAAGGATGTCCCTGGCTGCCGCACCAGAATTCGCCCATCACCACGTCGGAAGTGCTGCCGGCCTGGATGGATTCAAAAGGTCCGGTGTAAGGTTCCACCGCGCTGAGCAAACCGTTCCGGCGGCAGAGTTCATCAAAATGAGCGAAATAATTATCGGCGAACAGATCGGAGATCGTCCGGCGCATATCCCACAGGAAACGCTCGGTCACCACCGGGTTTTCGACCACCATGCGCATATAAGTGGGCAGGTACTTGACCGGATCATATCCGCGGCGTTTCTTGAACTCCTCGCGGAACTTGGCCGTCCAGTCCTGCTGCCCGACTTCATAGCTGTCGATGAGGGAGGTGTCCAGCGCTTTACCGGCCAGCGGCCCGATGTCGGCCAGCACCTTGGCCATAAAGCCTTCCCAGTGCGCGTCCAGAGCTTCCTTGCTGAGCTTGTCGCATTCCAGACCGGTGCCTTCGATCGGCGCGGGATGGTTGTTGCGTCCGATTGGCGTATAACCCAGACGGAGGATCGTCCAGTTGCCGGCCGGTACATCCCATTTCAGATGACCGTCGGCGGACAGCTTGTCGGAAATGTCGATGATGGAATCCAGAGGAATGACCTGGCCGCTATGGATCGAAGAAGGCGGCGGACTCATAAAGGTGGAGTCCACAGAAGTCTTGATGACTGCCTTGGCCAGTGCCCACTGATATTCACTGGTGGGAACGATCAGGGTGGTGTTTTCATCCGTGATCAGAACGCCGTCCTTGCCGTCCAGCTTGAACTTGAGGACCAGCTCTTTCAGCTCGCCGAAGATCGGATCGCCGAAATTACCGGTCGTGGCGGCGATTTCCTTAGCGCCGGCGTTGATCATCTCTTTGACCTTGGCCGTCACATCGCCGCCGGCATCTGTGCTCTTGGAGCGGAAGAGCGCCTGCACGATCTCCAGTTTGCCCGGAGTCTTGGAGAGATTGGTCTCTTCGTTGCCCAGAAATGGCTGAGCCTGATAAGCCAGTACGGCGATATCCTTGTAAAGATTCAGATTCGTCTTGGGCTGAGCCAGGACTTTGTCGAAGCGTGACGGACCTGTGACCTGGGTTTCGGAAGCGGTGATGTGCTGCATACCGTTTTCGGGAGTGTTCCAGGGACCGCCGCTGCTGGACCAGCCGGCGCAGTTTTCTACGGCCAGCTTCAGTCCCAGACGATCCGCCTGTTCCACGGCGTACTTGAAGCATTCGCGCCACTGATCGCTCATAAAGGGAACGTCACCGCGCGGGATGCCGCAGTCGGCGTTGACGATGGTCGCGCCGCCCAGACCGATTTCTTTCATGGCTTCCAGGTCGGCCTTGATGCCTTCCTTGGTGATATTGCCGTTCATCCAGTGCCACCAGGTTTGAGGCTTGGCGGAATCAGGAGGATTATTGAAACCCTGAACCAGAGAGTCCGCGGCGTTCGCGGACAGCGCGCAGATTGCCAGCGCGATACAGGAGATCTGATATATGCGTTTAGAAATTTTCATAAATTTTGCCAGAGCTGATAAGGCACAGTACCTAAAAACTCTGCGCAGATTCTACAAGTTTTTCGGCACTAAGGCAAGAAAGCCCTCAAAGAAGATTTTATCAATGGAGGAATCCCGGCTTACAGGGAGAGATTTTTATAGAAGATGATTTCGTTTTCTGAATGGCGGTTTTCTTCGCGTCCGGCATAGATGACGGCACTGCGGCTGATGCGCTCTTGGAGAAGGTTTTTTAGGTAATGGATGCCGTCGAAAAAGGAAGCGGAGAATGTCTGGCTGGATTTGATTTCAAACGCCTCATAGTTTATCCCTTTGGGATAAAGCAGATCTACCTCGTTTTGAGAACGATCTCGGTAAAAATACAGCTGCGGGATCTTCCCTTGGTGGATGATTTGTTTCATGGCTTCCGCGATCACCATGTTTTCAAAGATGTTCCCTCTCAGCGGATGGGTGCTCATTTGCTGTTCATTCTCAATACCCAGCAGATAGCAAAGCAACCCTGTGTCGTAGAAGTAGATTTTAGGGGACTTGACCAGTCTCTTGCCCAGATTTTCAAAAAACGGTGGCAGTGTGAAGGTGATATAGGAAGCACTGAGAATGGAAAGCCAGGATTGAACGGTTTTGGAAGATATGCCCACTTCGTTGGAGAGAGAGGAAGCGTTGAATTCCGAGCCGACACGTCCGGCAGTCAGACGGATAAAGGTCTGGAAAAGGTTCAAATTGGAGACATTAAGGATTTTTCGGACATCTCTCTCCACGTATGTCGCATAATAGTTCTGGTAGAAGTACTTCCAATTCAGTCCGCCGCACCAGACAGAGGGATAGAACCCCCGAAGCAGAAGGGTGTCGGTGGGAACATCCCGCATTTGATCGCGTATTTCACTGAAAGAGAAAGGCATCAGGGATAAAAGAGCCGTTCTGCCGGAGAGAGATTGGGTGATGCTTTCCAGCAGGTTGAAATTGCTGCTGCCGGTCAGGATAAACTTTCTCTTTGGATGTTGATCGGAAACGACTTGCAAGTATGAGAACAGCTCCGGATAGTTGTGTACTTCATCAATGATCAGACCGTCCGGGTAGGCTGTCAGGAAAGCTTTTGGGTCTGTCTTGACCTGTTCACGGAGAGAAAGATCCTCCAGATTGGCATAAGCGAAACCGGGGAACATCGACTTGCAGAGAGTCGTTTTGCCCGACTGGCGCGGGCCGGTCAAAGTGATGATCCTGAACTGGGTGAGCAGTTCATTGATGGCAGTTGATATATTTCTGAACAGCAAGCTCATAAAAGCAACCTTGACAATTTTGGAATCCAATTCCAAATTTGTCAATAGAATAATTAAGATATTTATTCCCTTTGTCTTATAAAGCGGCAAGGCATTTTTTGTTTCAAAAACGCCTTGTCTCGGAAAAGTTGGGATGTGGGGATCGGCTTAGAAGAAGTCCAGACCGATGTCCACGGAGGGGGCGGAGTGGGTCAGCGCGCCGACAGAGATGAAGTCCACGCCGGTTTCCGCTTTGCCGCGAACGGTTTTCAGGTTGACTCCGCCGCTGGCTTCCAGCAGGGCGCGTCCCCGGACGGACTGCACGGCTTCGCACATCATTTCATTGGTCATATTGTCCAGCAGGATGATATCCGCACCGGCTTCCACAGCCTGAGCCACTTGCGCCAGGTTATCCGCCTCGACCTCGACTTTCAGCTGAGGATAGGCCGCGCGGGCACGGGCAACGGCTGCCGCCACAGCGTTGGGCTGGGCATCCCGCAGGGCGACCAGGTGGTTGTCCTTGATCAGGATCATGTCGTAAAGGCCGATGCGGTGATTGGTCGCGCCGCCGCAGGCCACTGCATATTTCTCGAACATCCTCCAGCCGGGCAGGGTCTTGCGTGTGTCCAGGATCTTGGCTTTGGTTCCGGCCACTTCGTCCACAAATCGGCGCGCGATGGTAGCCACGCCGGAGAGTCTCTGTAAAAAGTTCAGCGAGACACGTTCCGCGGTCAGCAGGGCGCGGGAGGGACCTTCCACCTGAAGCAGTATGCCGCCTTTGGCCAGCGTATCGCCGTCTTTGGCGCGGAGAGTCACCCGGACGGTCGGATCCAGCTGGCGGTATGCTTCCACTGCGAAGGCCAGACCGCAGACGGTCAGGGGCTCACGAGCTGCCATGACGGCTTTGGACTGAAGTTCCGCCGGGACGAGTGCCAGGGTCGTCGCGTCACCGGTGCCGACATCCTCGGCCAGAGCGGCGCGCACAGCCTGTTCCACCTGTTGGGGATCCAGTTGGGTCAGATTCATGACTAGCGGTTGAAACGGAAGTTGACCACGTCATAGTCCTGCATGACGTAAGTTTTTGTTTCCAAACGAACTTTGTTGGCGCGTTTGGCCTGTACCTCGCCGCCGCACTCGATCAGATCCGCGTAGCTGATGATCTCGGCGCGGATAAAGCCCTTCTGCATATCGGTGTGGACGGTGCCGGCGGCATCCACGGCCACAGTGCCTTTGCGGATGGGCCAGGCGCGGTTTTCTTTGCCGCCCAGGGTCAGAAAGCTGATGTAACCGGCTTGGTCATAGGCTTTCACGATGGCCTGTTCCACGTCTTCGCCCGCAGCCAGCGGAACGATCGCGCGGTTGGTCACGAATTGATAGCTGCCCATCAGGGCTTTTTCTTCATCGGAAAGGGGGAGCTCACTGATGGCTTTCTCGGATTCCAGCGCGGCGTAAAGTTTTTCAAACAAAGCCTTTTCTTCGGGCGACTGCTCGCGGCCCAGACGCAGTTCCAGAAATTCCATATCCAGCAGCACCAGATCGCCTTTGAGTTCCGCCGGCACCAGGATGGCATCGGCTTCTTTCATTTCGTCCTCGCCGACGATATCGGCCTGGACATAGATCTTCTTCTTGGCTTCCACCAGCTTATCCGCCGCGTCCAGACGTGGATCTTTCACATTATGTTTTCCGAGAGAGACTCCCGGCACTTGGTAAACTGCTAATTTCATCTCGCTAATTCAAATTCCGGTTATGATGAAGGTGGAACGGGATCCGCTCCACGTTTCTGCAAAGGATGTTGCCACAAAACGGCCCCCGTTGCAATAAGGAGTTGCAGAACTGAATCTTGACCTCACAAATATTTTATTTGCAATGGGGAGTTTTATGAGGTAAAGTAAAAGCGTGCAAGGTGCTACTAACACCCTGCACGGATGGACGGACTTAATACCGTCTAATCATCAGTATAATACTGATAATTAGGATGATCGCTACGACAACGCTATAATCGTTTGTGATCATTCTTTTTTTTGTCACCACCTTTCCTATAGGTATTCATTTTTCCCCAATCATTTTTGAAATTGGTTTCAATGTTCCCAGGAAAGGAATGACAGATGAAAACAAAGACTTCAGCACCGGGCTTTCACCCGCATCGGGTCGATTTTACATCATTTGTTCCCCGTCATCAATATCCGTGGGGACTGTGTCATCCGTGGTTTTTAACCTTCTGCCGATCCGGTTGTCTCCATTTTGTTCGGTTCTGTCACCGGGACCGGTGATGGAACCGAACAGAATGCAGATGCAAAAAGACGCGGGCCGGTGAGCTCGCGTCTTTTGAATGTTTCCGGGGATGGGTTATCTCACGGCCCGGAAGAATTTCATTGTTTCCGAGGGAACGATCCTGACCGGAGATTCCGTGGCGATGGTTGTCCATTCACCGTTCGCGGTGGAGGCGGCCTGCAGAGTGCCTTCAAACTGAACGACGATTCCGTCGGAGGTGCCCCGCAGAATGGTGAGGGCAGGCGGTTCCATCGGTTCGGTGTGGATGATCACTTCCACTTCATCGCTCATGACACTGTTGAGCGGATTGCTCACCTCGACTTTATAACGGCCGGCTTCGGTGACGGTCAGGAAAGCGGAATCAGTCCCGACCGGTGTGTCGTCGCGGTACCATTGATAAGA
>Ga0265298_10006774_pt1 | contig 14061 bp, 12 predicted proteins | sample AusTroGonzalo_MG_3_FD_193486 | JGI IMG/M metagenome (GOLD analysis project Ga0265298, IMG submission 193486) | Bovine rumen microbial communities from tropical cattle in Woodstock, Queensland, Australia - Gonzalo_01 | ecosystem: Host-associated > Mammals > Digestive system > Stomach > Rumen ...
AAATTTTTTAAAAAGGTTATACCCCCCCCCCCCCCCCCCGTCAAGTTTTTCTGTTTTTATCGTCGAGAAATGTAAAAGAAAAATATGTTTATTTGTGTGAAAAACATAAAATAAGAATTGTCATCCCCGAGGTTGTAGTAGAGAATGATACCCTTGTTTAACAACGACAAGATCCCGTATCAAGTTCAGGGTGAGAAAAAAAGACAAACAACATTATATCCCTACCCTGCAGGCCGCCTACACTGCGGGGTGACGAAAGGGGGCGCGGCGGTCAAGCATTGACCGACAATGATAAGCATCAAATTGTGAGGAAAGAGAAATTAATAATGCGTTTTGGAAGGATCCAATTCTTCCAACGGTTCAATGTCTTTGATTTGGTCCCAAAATTCCGCAATTGACTGCGTGCGCTCGTTCGGGTCTTCCTTGAGTGCATTGGCGAGTACAGTGTCTATCTTAGAAGGAATCGCGGGAGATAATTTGGAGGCGGGCACAATTTTTTTCGTGGCGATATCAAACCCTTTTACCGTCCACGGTACTTGCCCGACTAACGCCTCATACAAGCACAAGGCGAGTGAATACACGTCGGATTGCTTGCGCATATACCCTTTTTGTTGCTCGGGGGCCATATACGCCGGCGTACCGGCCACAGTACGTGCACCGGTTTGATTGTCCACCGCTTTTTTCGCTACACCGAAGTCCATTACTTTGGCGCGGCTATCTTCTAAAATCATAATGTTGCCGGGCTTTAAGTCACAATGGATAATATCCTGCGCATGGGCATATTCCAACCCTTGGCAGACACACTCAAAAATCTTTTTTGCTTGCGAAAAGGGAATACGTCCGTCAATGTCCAAACGGGTTTCCAAAGTTTGCCCGTCCACGTATTCAAACACCAAATAAAGCGAACTTTCCGATTCTATTACCGTATATACTTCCACAATGCACGGATGGCGCAATAAGGCCACCATACGCGCTTCGGATAAAAATTGGTCTCGGATATATGCGTTACGCACTAACTCCGGCCGTACCCGTTTGATAGCCACTTTGCGTTTTAATACGCGGTCGTACGCTTCATACACCTGCCCCATACCGCCTTCGCCAATCTGACGGATAAAATCATACTGCTCTTTGACTTCCACTTCCTTGCGGGAGAACGAATTTTTCGGCTGATGGAACAAATCCTCGTAACGGCAATAGATAAATACAAGCCCCGCCAACAAAATTGCCACCACATAAATTAACAGCCAATGCGGGCCTTGCTCCCCGGAAGAAGTTTCGCGTTTTTTCTCTATGATTTGTTCTAATTGGGGATCAAGTTGTTGCAGTTGCGCTTGCAGATTTTTACCGATGACAGAATCGGGACTTAAGATAAGGGCACGGTCCACATCGTAACGGGCACGCTCGAAATTTTCTTTCTGAATAAAAGCACCCGCACGCAGTAAATAGGCACGGTGGTCTTGCGGAGCCACAGAGATGGCTTGTGAAGCCGAATAAATTACATCATCGTACTTTTTTAAGTTATCATAGGCGATGGCTAATAATAAATAAAAACGGTCATCCAAAAAATTGGCCGCCGTCAATTTGTTAATCCGGTTGATCACTTCATTGTAACGGCCTTTTTTCAGTTGTTCTTCCAAACTGTTTACTTCGTTGTCGCGCGCGAGTTGGTTGAACACGCGCGTATTGGCAGAGGTATTGGCGTTGTTCGAAAAATTACCGCCGATGATCAACGGTGTGGAAGACGAGTTTTCCGCACCGGACGCAAAAATACTTGCAAGAGATAAAAGTAAAAATGAAAAAAGCAATTTTCGCATCATAGAAATATTGTAGCACAAAGAAAGGATTTTGTCCCTCTTCCCTTTCAAAATTATATAATTAAAGTATGAGTAAGCAACCTATCGGCATTTTTGATTCGGGGTTGGGAGGGCTGACGGTACTGCGGGAATTGCGCCGCCGTTTGCCGCGCGAACATTTTATCTATTTCGGTGATACAGCCAACGTGCCGTACGGTTCCAAATCCAAACAAACCGTTACATTATTTTCTCTCGCAATTGCCCGCTTTTTAGAGCAGGAAAAACACGCCAAGGCCATTGTGGTGGCTTGCAATACGGCTTCCGCGCAAGCCCTAAATGCCTTAAAAAAACACTGTCATATTCCCGTATTTAGCGTGATAGAACCCGGTGCCGAACGCGCCATACAAGCCACGCATAACGGACATATTGCAATTTTGGGAACGGAAGGAACCGTTCGCAGTAAGGCCTACGAAAAAGCACTCTATAAATTAAATCCGAAAGTACGCATCACCGCCAAATCGTGCCCGCTATTTGTGCCGCTTGTGGAAGAAGGATGGGAGCGGAAACCCGCCACCCGCTTAATTGCACAGGAATATTTGGCTCCGATTCGTAAAAGTCAGGCAGATACGGTCATTTTGGGTTGTACGCATTATCCGCTGTTGCGGGAACAAATTGTCCGCATCCTCGGCAAACGGGTACGGCTCATCAATCCGGCCGAGGCGTTGGCTAAAAAAGTACAGGAAACTTTGCCGCAAAGTACCCACGCGGAAACCGCCGGAAAAGGCAGCATGGTGCTTTTTTCCAGTGATGATCCTGCACGGTTCAAACAACTAGCCCAACTGATATTGGCGGAAAATATTCCTGCCGTTCACTTAAAAAAATTAAATGTATGAATTTTCTGACCGATGAACGTATGAAAAAAGCCGGATTGCTAGCAGGTACGGTTTTGCGCCAAAGCGGCAATATGGGCGAACGAACCAACCAAGACCGTTTTTTCAGCCAAGCGGGTATTCCTTCCGGCAAGATGGTACGCTTTCACCAAATCCACAGTGATAAAATTATTACCGTAAACGGAGAAAAACAAGCCTCTGCCTTGCTTACTTCCCCTTTTCGCGATGCGGACGGATGGGTCTGCAACGGCAGCGGGTTTGGCGTCATTATTTTAACGGCAGATTGTGTGCCGTTATTTGTGTGGAATGAAGACGGAACACACTTTGCCTTGTCTCACTGCGGATGGCGCGGCGTAGCATCACGCTTGCCGTTCAAAACCATACAAACATTACAGGAAAACGGAGCCCGCCCCCCTTTCTTTGTGTGGGCAGGGCCGCATATCCAATCCTGCTGCTTTGAAGTGCAGACAGATACCGCGTGCCAATTTTCCCCAAAAAATGTATTCACAAAAAACGGAAAACAATTTGTGAACTTAAACGGTGAAATACAAAACCAACTGTTACAAGCGGGCGTGAAAGAAGAAAATATGGCTTTCTCCAAACGGTGCACGTGTTGCAAAGAAAACGACTTTTTTTCTTGGCGGCGCGACCATGTAAAAAATTTACTCCTTTCTTTTATGTACAAACCCGCAACTTGCACAACCGCAAAATATTTCCTTTAATATCTAATGTATGCATGAAAAAATTTTATTGGCAGACGATTCCCGCGCTATCCGTTTTTTAGTCTCTGAGGTTCTTACCGATGCCGGATTTACCGTAATTGAAGCACAAGACGGACAGGAAGCCATTGAAAAAACCTATAAGGAAAACCCGGATTTGCTGATTTTAGACTACGAAATGCCGTATAAGACGGGATTCGAAGTCGTACAGGAAGTCCGTAGCCGCACGGGATATTTGCACACACCGATTATCATTTTTACCGCCGTTACCGATAAATCCACCAAACTGCAAGGATTAGGACTAGATATTGACGACTATCTGACAAAACCCGCAGACGAAGATGAAATTGTCGCGCGCGTAAAACTGCTCTTAAAACGTAATCAACAAAAAATGGATTCCAACCCGCTGACGCATCTGCCGGGGAATCCGTCCATTGAACACAAGTTGGAAGAAGCCATCGCCTCGGGCCAACGGTTTGCCGTGCTGTACTGTGATTTGAATAATTTTAAGGCATTCAATGATAAATACGGTTTTGAAGCCGGCGACCATGTGTTAAAAACACAAGCAACTATCATTGTAAAAGCATGCGAAAATGTGCCGGGGTCGTTTGTCGGCCATATCGGCGGAGATGATTTTATTGTGGTCTGTCCGTACGAACAGGCCGAGCAAACCGCCCGAAAAATTACGGAAGAAACCGATAAAATTTCCCCTTCTTTTTATAATGAAGATGACCGAAAAAACGGTTATATGTCGGCTAAAAACCGCAAAGGCGAGTGGGAACAATTCCCCTTGTTGGCTATCGGTATTGGGATTGTCCATAATGCGCGCACGCCGATTACTTCCGTTGCACAAATCAGCGAGCAAGGTTCTATTCTAAAAGCCAAAGCCAAACGAAACGACAAAAGCGCTTACGCGATGAATTAAGCGGAAAAGTTTTTCTTTTGAACAAAAGAGTGCCCCTTCCAAAACGGAAGGGGCACGTTAGGTATCCAATTATTTTTTATAAAACCAACGTGTCTTCCATATCCGGCCCCGTAGAAATTAACGCAATTTTCGGGTGCGGATAAATTTCGTCGGACAATTTTTGTAAATCCGCCAAAAACGCTTTGGCTTGGGCGGTAAAATCTTCCACGCATTTGACACGGTCATTGCCTTCAAACATATCAATATGCGTGATGGCAATTTTTGTGCAGTTGTTAATCATAATGGCACGCGCAGCAGAGCGTTTTTCAAATTCGCCTACGCGGCGTAACCGCTTGCTGACACTGCCGATTTCGTGCCCTTTGGTATGATAAATTTCCAATTCTTTTTCATCGGTCATTTCTTTTTCAAGCGGACCCGGACCTACGCGCGTAATATAGGGCTTAAATACCACATACACATCCCGCACGCTCTTGGGGCCAAGTCCGGCCTCGCCCAAGAAAGTGCTAGCCGTTGTATCGCGCGAGGTAACGTACGGATATTCCCCGTGCAAGAGAGACAGTTTAATGCCTTGCGTACCTTCCAACAAAATATGTCCGCCTTTATCCAAACAGGCATTTAAGAGTTCCGGTACGTCTTGAATAAAATCTTTAAGAAGCGGCTCGTCCTTGGCAAATTTAATATTGCGCCGTTCGATGCGTTCTTTGACGGCTTGGCCGAGCCCCGTTCCCACACTGCCGATATGATTCATAAAGTGCGAGGCGCCGCGTTCGGCCGCGGTTTGTTCGTCGGTAATCAAAACAGCGTATGGGTCAATAATTAAACGGTCCTGCGTGTTTGTTTTCTTTACCTCTTCTAAAAGCCACTCGGTTTTCGTGTAAGCCCCCGCACCCAAAACAAGTTTCGTTTTCGGGTTCAAAAAGCCGGACGGAATATTTTTAAGCGTGTAGGATTTCCCGTCTTGCACGACTGTATGCCCCGCGTTCGGACCACCGACACGCACACAATAATCGTAATTACCTTTATAGGATAAATACGCCGCAATTTTTCCTTTTCCTTCATCACCGGCCTGTCCGCCGCAAACCAAATCAATCATATTGTTCCTCCGCTAATTTTCCGGCAATACCTGTGTAATTTTCAACGGTAAGTGCCAACAATCTCTCTTTGACGGACGTGCTAACTGCAAGTCCGTTTATAAAATCGGTTAATAGTTCCTGCGTAATTTGCTTACCGCGCGTAAAGTCGCGCAATGTTTCGTAGGGGCGGGCAAAACCTTCCGCCCGCAAAATAGTTTGTATGCCTTCCGCCAATACTTCAGGGTGTTTTTTAAGTTCTTCCCGTGCAAATGCGCGGTTAAATGAGATTTTGGAAAGCCCCTTCAAAACAGACGTGTACGCCACCAACCCGTACCCCAACGCCATGCCCATATTGCGAAGGACCGTAGAGTCCGACAGGTCCCTCTGGAGACGGGAAAGGGGCAATTTTTCCGAAAAGAACGTCAGTAACTTATCGGCAAGTTGCAAATTACCTTCCGCATTTTCAAAATCAATGGGATTTACCTTTTGCGGCATGGTGGAGGACCCCACTTCCCCCGCGCACGTTTTTTGCGTAACAAGTCCGGCGGAAATATACTGCCACATGTCGCGGCAGAAATCCAACAAAATCACGTGTGTCCGGCGTAGGTTATCAAACAGTTCCGCGTACGTGTCGCGGTTATCAATTTGCGTGGAAAGTTTGCTTAAAAAAAGTTTGTTTTTGCGCCCCTTGTTCAGAAGGGCAATCAGCTCTCCCGCGGCGCGGCGCCAATTGACGTGCGGAAAAGCAGCCGTATGCGCATTAAAATTGCCTACTGCCCCGCTAAACTTACACGAAATTTGTTGCTTTTTCAGTTGCACGATTTGGCGCGAAAGGCGGTATTCAAATACGCGGATCTCTTTGCCAAATGTTGTCGGGACGGCCGCTTGCCCGTGTGTCCGTGCGAGCAGAACGGAACGCGCTTCTTTTTTGGCTAGTTTCAATAATTCTTTACGGATATTTTCAAGCGCGGGCAAAATCACTTTTTCTATTCCGTCCGAAAGCAAAACGGCATAGGAAATACTGTTGATATCTTCACTTGTCAACGCAAAATGTAAAAAAGATAAACGGTCTTTTAAGGACGTTTTTTCCAAACGCAATTTCAAAAAATATTCTACGGCTTTTACGTCGTGGCGGGTAGCGGGGATATTTTTATAGCCCGTATGCTCCAATGCGTGCAAAACGGAAATATCCTCCTCACTTAAAACGGGTAGTTTTTCAAGCAGTTTTTTTTCTTGCGCGGTCAACGGTTTTACGTGCGGCAGTTTAAGACCGCACAAAAGGATGAGCCACAAACATTCCGTCCGCACGCGCGCCGAAGAAAAAGATTGGGCACCCATTACCTTTTGCAACGGGGCTACTTGCTCTTTATAACGGTCGTCTAACGGACAAAGCGTATTTTCCATAATTTTATTGTAGCAAATTATCTATTCCTGTTAATCCTCATGCCCTTTCGGAACAAGCCGGTTTTCGCGTTTCGCCGCTTTTATTCCTTATACATGGGGTAGAAGTAAATACCCATATAAACGGGGTTATCCGTAAATCCTTTCACGTTTTTGCGCATGGCCCATAAACCCGTCGGATGGGCGGTGTAAATCTGCATAGCATCTTCGTAGATTAAGTTGTGCAGTTCTTTATAAAGTGCGTTACGTTTTTTTGCATTTGTTTCTGCCACAGCGCGTTCCACTAGTTTATCCGCTTCCGGATTTTTATACCCCTGTGAAAGCGCATACCGCCCTTGGCTATGAACAAACGGAAAATAGAAATTATGCGCATCGGCATAATCGGCCACCCAACCGCGTGCCCACATAGGCATTTGGCGTTTGGCGGTTTTTTCCAAGAACGCGGGCCACGTTACACCACGCAGATCAATTTGGAATTTGGGGTTTAAACTTTCCACGTTGCGTTTCAAAATTTCACTGGCAATTTGGCGCATTTCGCCGCTGGTGTTATAAGTGAGCGTAAACTTAAACCCTTTTTCCCACACTTCGCCGTTGCGCGCTTTTTTGAAATGTTCTTCCGCTTTTTTAAGGTCAAACGAGTACTGCTTAAAACTGCCGTTCTGCTCAATAAGTCCTTTCGGCGCAGGTCCGATGGCGCGTTCGCCGCGGCCTTCCAACGATTCGCGCAAGAAAGCATCGTAATTAAATGCGTATTCAAACCCTTTACGCAAATCCGCATCGTCAAAAAAATCCGACGGGATACCGTTACCGTCCAATAAACCGGAACCCACGTCCGGGTTGGCCTGCATATTGATATTACGCGTAAAAAAGATAACGGGGTCGGTGCGTAAACGGGGCAGATTTTCATAGACGGTTATATTTTCGTTACCGCGTAACTGCGCCACAAATTTGGGAGAAATTTCCGCTACGTCGGCATCTCCCGTTTCCAACAGCAGGCGCATGGTGGACGGTTCATCTACCGTACGCATAAAAATCGTTTTGATTTTCGGCGCACCCGCAAAATAATCTTCGTTGGCGGCTAACAATAAATTTTTCCCGGCGATATCCCAACGGGCAATTTTGAACGGCCCTGTGCCGTTGGATTTATCAAAAAGAGGCGATTCATCTTTGGCAAAATTATTAAATTCTTTCCACGTTGCTTCCGTACCGTCCCACGCACCGAGCGAAACAGCCCACGGCTTACTGATGATATAACTCCACCGCGCTACGATAGATAAAAACGGCGCAAACGGACGTTTGAGCGTAATGACAACATTGTCCCCCTCCACGCGGACGGCTTTTTCCACGTCCTTAAAGTCCACCACGATTTCATCTTTATCGTTCCGGGTGGAAGATACTCCTAAAATCGGCTCTAGCAATAAACTGGACGGTCCGCCGGCTACGTCCGAAAGCATAAAACGCATAAGAGAATAACGCACATCTTCGGGCGTTAATTCTTCGCCGTTATGGAATTTAATTCCTTTGCGAATCGGAAATGTATAAGTTAAACCGTCTTCGGAAATAAGCCCGTTTTCTTTGGAAGGCACCTGTAAAGAAACGGACGGTTCTAACTCGATTAAAGAACTGCCCTTAAATTTTAATAATGTATCATATACATTGATAAGCATCCCGTGCGTTACACCGTCGTAAGAATAGGCAGGGTCTAACGATTCCATTTCACTTTTATGTGCTACTACCAATGAATCCGCCGCCTTTTCCTGCGCGCATCCGCCGCATACAAATAAACCTAACAATAGCAGTATTTTTTTCATTTTTTCCTCACGATATAACTAATTCCTTTCTTCCGTTTCAGCCAAGCGTGTGCAAATTCCTGTGCGTTATAGGCACGCAGAACGCTATCCGCCCGCGGGGCAGCCGGGTCAGCCACCAACACTTTCCCGTTTTTCCATCCGCGCAACACGACTAAATGCCCGGTCGTGTGCGACATGGGGGCATTGGCCAAATCCCCTTTGTCAAAAGCGATACTTGCAATCACACATGTATCTGGTGTGATAAATTGCTCTAGTTCCGTTAACGCGGCAAACCGGCGCACATACGCCGTTGCTCCTACCTGCGAAGCATACACTACGTTAAAAAGCCAATTACCGTAAATGGAAGCCGTAGCATCGAATACGCCGTCCATCACTTGTTTAATATCCGTATCTATCCCCAAATACGTTAATGCCATCAATAGCGACGTTGGGCTGCAGATACGCCGTTTCTGCGGCGTTTTTTGTTCCAACTGCGAAAGAGGAACAATACCGACTTCCCGCGCGCGCAACGGCAATTTGGAGGATGTTTTCTCGTTATAGAGAAAAGGCGTTTTGACGAGCGTGGCGGCTATTAAATCCGCTTCCGCTCCGCCGGAAAGATGAATACGGTAGCGGTACGCTTGAGCGGGAACGGACAGTTCCAACTCGTCGGTATTAACGCGGGCATATTCATCCGCTTGCGGCGGAAAACTCGTTTTCAATTGGGCCGACAACAACGCTAGTTTATAAAAACCGCTCCATTTATTATCCGCCCGTACCTGCACTTCTATTAACGCGTAACTGTTCGGCGGAAATTGGCAGTTAACGGATAAAAATAAAGATGCAAACGAAAAAGGTGTCTCCACCGGGCGCGAAGTCAAAATACGCGTACCGGAAAGAGAAGTATCTTTTTCTATATCTGCGGGGTTATGAAGGACATTAAAAACATTACTAACTATCATATTCATCCAAACACAAAAAATCGGGGCATCCGGACTTGAACCGGAAGCCTCCCGCTCCCAAAGCGGGCGCTCTACCACTTGAGCCATGCCCCGTTAATTATATTATACAAAAAACGGTTTTGTGCACGCGCCGGAAACAATAGGCCATCACCTAAAATTTTTCTCACAAACAAAGGGATGCCTCTTGTTCAATCTAGCCGCAAACCGTGCGCAACCCTCACAAAATTAAAGTATAATGTACTTATCATAACAAGGAGGATGTATTATGATTTATGCAGGGTTTTGGAAACGCGCTATTGCGTTTTTTATTGACGGATTGATACTCTCTGTTCCCATGGTGTTGGCTTTCTTTTTGATAGCAGGGAGCCAAGTATTTTGGTTGGTACAAACCATGACAAATACACCAGAACCGTCCGCAGATATATTCTTGTCGGGTATCATCCGGTATATGTTGAGCATATTGGCGGTCAACTTATTTAATATCATTTTGTTATGGTTATATCATGCGTTGATGGAAAGCAGTAAAAAACAGGCCACCGTGGGGAAAATGGCCTTGGGCATCAAAGTGGTGGGCGCTAACGGAGAACGGATCAGTTTCGCACGCGCAACCGGACGGTTCTTTGCGAAGTTTATTTCCCACTTTCCTTTTTATTTTGGGGATTATATGGCCGGTTTTACCCGCCACCGCCAAGCACTGCACGATTTAATTGCCACCACCTATGTAGTAAACAAAAACTATCAAGAAGGGGAACCGTTACCGGCGTTACCGTTTAGCATCGGCGGTTTAATTGCCGGTATTTTGGCGGCCATAGCACCTGTCGTGTTGTACGTGGGAACTGTTATCGCCGCGATGGTGTTTACGGTTTCGGATTTGAAGAACGATCCGGATTTACAGGATTTTTGGAACGATTTGAAAACGGAAAATTCCGTTCCGCAAGATCCGGAAATGGCCAAACTTATCAACGATGCACGGCGCAACTTATACCTCTCTTCCGCGCAAGTGGAAATAGACCGGCTGTCAACGAATGGGACCACGTTAGATCAACCCGTGGAAAAGGACGGTATCGTATATTCTCAATCGGCAGAAGGATACAAAGCCGCCTTCCGCGATCCTAACGGAGATGAATACGAAGTATTACAACGTCCGGGTGAGTTGCTAATTTGCTGCTTAAAAGGCCCCGGCGGAAAATGTACGGACGATGATTCCACCCTCTATAAACCTTGTAATTAGGAAGAATAGGAAAGCAGTTTAACTAGGGTAAATAAACTCTTTACAGTTAATTCGTGGTACAATAAGGCCTATCTCATGATAGGCCTTTTGACCTATTGAAAGAGGAAAAACGTCTTTACTATACTAGAAGTATAGTAAACTCATAACCGAGAAAAAGCATTATGAAATTAAACCTGAAAGTTGTGGAAATGGTTGTGCTATCGGTTGGCCTTTTTTATATGCCTGCTTTTAGTACAAGTTATGAACCTGACTTTATTAAAACCATGAATGTTCAACCGGCCGAAGCATCCGTTGAACAGTTACGCGCGTTTTATCAGAAATATGACTCAAAAAATCAAAAAAGCAATGTCATGGTACAGATGGCTGCTTGGAAAGGGATTGCTTTGTTTAAGGACGGGATGCCTTCCGTACAATTTTTGGATTTTGCACTTACGATAGAAAATAAATTACCCGCAGCAGATGAAAGTATTTTAACCCCTATCTATAAACATTTTATACACAATATACCCTATTATGAGGACGATAATATTGCCAAATGGAAAAAAAATATAGACGAAGTGTTGGGTAAAAAAACCGTTTGGATAGAAAAAGGGGAATATAGCACATTTGCATCCCACATAGCACGTGATGCCATTTTTGAGGCAGTATTACAATACTATGTTGAGCATAATAACTATGCGAATCCTATAGGTTTTGAGAATGTATTTTCCGCACATATTCCCCGCGACATTAAAGCAGTGTATGGGGAATTGCCCCAACTAGACTACGGCAAAATATACGATCATCGGTATCGTATGTTTATCATGCCCAAAGTAGAGGTATTTGCTGTAAACCATCGTACTTTTGGATTGAATAGTGCCAAACGCCGTGACCTCATGGAGCGTTTATCACGCAACGTAATGGAAGCGGTAGCGCAGAATAGAGGAAATTTGTGCGGGGGCATCTCTTATCGTTATCATTCGCCCGGCGAAATTGACACCCACATTGTTGAAGAGGTTCCCGGGTCAGCCTGCCAAGCACTTCAAATATGGTTATCACGTTTTGAAAAAGCAATTAAAGCGTCCGGAGGAAAAGGATTTGATATAAAGGATCCGAATTATCAGCAATATCAGTTGAAGCAAGCAGAAGTTACCGTGAGATACATAGGAGCCAAGTTAGGCGTACGGACAAATTCAAAACTCCATAAACTGTAAAAATGAATAGAAAGCCCCGCAAACGCGGGGCTTTCTATGACGGGGCAATTCATTTCGTTTGAATTTCTAATACCATTATTTCGGCTTTTAACTTTGAGGTTTCGCTTTGAAACGCTTTTAATTCTTTTTCGGCTTGAGCAATTTTGTCCTTTTTCATTTGAATGATTTCATTACGTCCGACAACATTTGTATAAGTGCTATTACGCATTTTTTCTAAGGTTTGTTGCTCTAATGATAAATCATTCTTCAAACTTGTTATTTTGCCTCTCATTGCCGCTTCTTGGGTTTGCCTCTCCTTGAGTTCTTTGTTAAGTTTATTTAATTTTTCCAAATTCTCTTGCTTCTCTTTATCAAACTTTTCCAATAATTTTGAGGTGCTACTGTTAGGATTTATCCTTACCGTTGGAGAATTGGAAGGGGAAGAAGGCGGTTCTATCACTTTCTCTTTTGTATCATTTACCTTCGGGGCTACATATTGATTATGTCGTTTTTCTTCACTAGCAGAGGGACACCTGGTAATGTGAGAAACCTTATTTACCATATTATCCTCGTCCACTACTACTAGTATTTCTTCCTGCGCTTGAGTATAAGCACATTGTTTCACAAACGAGTACGCAACATCTCCGTTTTGTAATGTGTATTGAGAGGTAGGAACGCCGTATTGAATAACAAAATCGTCAAAATTATAACTAATTGGCTCATACGTTCCAAAAGTGGCACAGGCGGAAAGTATTAAAACGCACGGTAAAAGCAAGAAAAACTTTTTCATCATTATTTCTCCTTACAATTCAAATCTTGTTATTATTAAAACCCTGAAATGAATAAAAATATTACACAAAAATTATATTTGAAAACTTTCTAAGACGAATATTTTACAATAAAAGATAAACTCTCTCAAAAAGAGTTCCCTGCGCGGAGCGACGGCCATGAGAAACTTGGTTACAGATTGAATTAGTGTCCCTTGCCGCTCGCGCCCCTGTCATGCTCACATTTCACATCGTGACGTACACCAAGCGGTTGAGGTTACTTCCCTAAAAATTAAAACCCCGCTTATACGGGGTTAAAATTTTCCGGGACTAGGATTCGAACCTAGAATTAATGTTCCAGAGACATTCGTGTTACCATTACACCATCCCGGAGTTATACACATATTTTAGCACATTTTGCGGGAAAGAAAAATCCAATTCACTCTAATTTTCCAATTTGGTATAATAAAAGAAGATTAGCGCCTATAGCTCAATTGGTTAGAGCAATCGACTCATAATCGATGGGTTCCAGGTTCAAGTCCTGGTGGGCGCAGAAATTTAACCCCACCCTTGCGGTGGGGTTAAATTTTTATGCCCAAGCGGGCAAACTGCTTTGCCCGCGTCCAGGACTTGAAAGCCGCAGCCTTATGCGAGTTTGAGTTCACGCAACGCGTGGACGAAAGGCGAGCATGGAGAGGCGGGGTCGCGAGCGGAGAGGGTCAACGAGCCGACTTGTGACCAAGTCCCCTGGTGGGCGCAGTAAAATTTGGCTCTACCCTTGTGGTAGGGCCAAATTTTTATGCCCAAGCAAGCAAACTGCTTTGCTTGCGACAGGACTTGAAAGGCGGAGCGATGTTTTTGTTTGAGTGCGAGCCGCACAGGCGAAGCGCGAAAGGCAAAAACCGCGAGCCCGGCCTGCAGGAAAATTCCGTTAGGAATTTTACCGGAAGGCAAGTCTGTATTTGGTGGGCGCAGATTTAAGGGGTCACTTTTTAGTGGCCCTTTATTTTTTCCTCGTCGAGAACTAATCCCTTTCATCCCCCAAAATTAGCAAAAATCTGGTTCAAGTCCGATTTGTTTTATTCTTATTTTGACACACCGTCGAGAACTTTGGCAAAATAAGCAAAGTTATAGATAGAGAACTATGCAGAAGGTGGTCACTTTTTGGTCACTATAATGGTCACTATTCCACCGCCCTGATGTAATGTTAAGTTCTATAAACAGGGGTGCCGCTTTTCATACTGTTGGATATTATAATTTAGTGTTTCGGTTGGTCCGTATTCACTTCTACCACGTTTAAGGCATAATCGCCCATTTTCTCAAAACTGGTTAGGATAT
>Ga0265298_10006776_pt1 | contig 14060 bp, 9 predicted proteins | sample AusTroGonzalo_MG_3_FD_193486 | JGI IMG/M metagenome (GOLD analysis project Ga0265298, IMG submission 193486) | Bovine rumen microbial communities from tropical cattle in Woodstock, Queensland, Australia - Gonzalo_01 | ecosystem: Host-associated > Mammals > Digestive system > Stomach > Rumen ...
AGGAGTCATATTTTCAGGTGTTGGTAATGGTCCAATCCAAGGTTTTGCTTGTGAAGATTGTCACCTTATACGGTTAGGTATGTGACGATTAGCGAATGTATGTTGTGAGTAATCATAATTTCCAATTCCTAATTTCTAATTCCTAATTCGCAGATTTATCAGGTGGTTATTGCGGCGGGGTTCCACCTCTTTCCATTCCGAACAGAGAAGTTAAGCCCGCTTGCGCCGATGGTACTGCAATGCAATGCGGGAGAGTAGGAGGCCGCCACTTTTCAAGAGAGAAGCCCTGTTATCATCACGATAGCAGGGCTTTTTTTCTTTTTTTTACTTATATGTCGATTTTTATATGTACCTTTGCAATCCAAGATACAAAGAAATTTTGGATAATCGAATTTTATTTCTTAATTTTGCAACGCCAAAATAAAAGTATGGATAAACTCACATCACACTAAAAATAGAATGACGATGAAAAAGATGATTGCTTGTTTTCTTGCCTCATTAGGTCTGAATGCAGCCTGTGCAAAGGCGAGTTATGAGAACGTGGACGTGAAGGGATTCGCCGGGTTGATGGAAAAAGCCAATGTGGTGGTGCTGGATGTGCGTACTGTCGATGAGTTCAAGGAAGGACACATCGAGGGTGCTGTGAACATAGATCAGGCACAGAGCGACTTCGTTGAAAAGGCGAAAGAGGCGTTGCCTGCCGACAAGACGATAGCCATATATTGCAGAAGCGGACGCCGCTCGGCCAGTGCTGCTGAGAGACTGGCAGCGGAAGGATATAAGGCAGTGAACCTGAAAGGTGGTATCCTTGCGTGGAAAGATGCAGGGATGCGCGTGACGACAGACACATATGAGGTGGATGTCTTCAAGACCAAGAGTGGCAAGACGGTGAAATTCCACGCCTTGGTTCATGCCAGTATCCGCATCGAGTATGATGGCAAGGAGATAGAGATTGATCCTGTGAGGAAGCTCGGTAACAAGACAATAGACTACACCGCCATGCCGAAGGCTGACTATATTTTTGTGACGCATGAGCATGGCGACCACTTCGATAAGGAAGCTATCAGTCTGCTGTCAAATGAAAAGACGCAACTTGTAATGAATAAGCGCTGTGCAGATATGTATGGCCCATGCCTCGTGTTGCAGAATGGCCAAAGTGCGACGTTAGGTGACGTGAAGGTTGAGGCGGTGCCTGCCTACAACATAACGGAGGGTCGCACACAGTTCCATCCGAATGGGCGTGACAATGGCTACATCCTGACCATCGACGGGCTGCGCATCTACATTGCCGGTGACACTGAAGACATCCCGGAGATGCAGGACGTGAAGGATATTGACATCGCTTTCCTGCCATGTAACCAGCCGTATACGATGACAACGGAGCAGCTGGTCAAGGCAGCAAAAATCGTCAAACCTAAGGTGCTGTTCCCTTATCATTATGGGCAGACGGATGTAAAAGGTGTCCTATCGCAGTTGAAGGACTGTGGCATAGATGTTAGAATAAGGCATTACGAATGACTTTGTGATGACTGTAAATGACTAGAATATCAACGTTAACGTTATTATGAATACTATTTTTATTGTATTGCCGATTTTAACGCTGCTTATGTTTGACCTTGGTCTGGCGTTACGCCCTTCCGACTTCAGATTGATAGCTGAGCGTCCTTATGCTGTTCTTGCTGGTTTGATAGGACAGATCATCTTTCTTCCGCTGATAGCCTATCTGGTGGGCAGGTTGTTTGGTGTCGAGCCCATCTTCTTTCTTGGCATCATGCTGATCGGTTGCAGTCCTGGTGGCAGTTCCAGCAATGTGTTCTCAATGTTGGCCGGTGGTGACGTAGCGCTGTCGGTATCCTTGACGGCCTTCAGCAGTGTGATAACCCTGTTTACCAGTCCTTTTATTATGGATATAGTGGCTACGATGATGGGTAATGATGTTGATGTGCACTTGCCCGTCGGCAACCTGCTGATTCAGAATATCGTATTGATGGCCGTACCGATTATTGTGGGCTTGCTGATAGCCGTTTATAAGGAATCGTTGGCCATGAGGATGCATAACGTACTGAAACGTCTGGCATTCCCCTTGCTGATACTGTTGGCGTCGGTGTTCTTCGTCCAGAACAGGGAAACCATTGTCGAGGAGTTCCCGAAGTTGGGTATGTCTATCACGGTGTTGATACTGCTGTCCATGCTGTCGGGTGTCCTGCTGTCATGGTTGATGCGGCTGTCGCATAAGGAACAGCGTACCATCGTGATCGAAATAGGTATGCAGAATGCCGCCCAAGCCATTACTATTGCCAGCAGTCCCTTTGTATTCAATAACGACATTATGGCCATTCCGGCTATAGTCTATGCCCTGATGATGAATGTCATCCTGCTGACTTATGTCGGTGTTATCCATTATCGTTTTGATAAAAAAATATAAAAGGCGAGGTTGGCTTGTTGTAGATTCGTTTTTTTTCTCTATCTTTGCGAAATAGAACTAAGAACTAACAATTGTACAACACAAAGACAAGACAATCAAGATGATGAAAAAGGAGCATAAAGACATGAATAGGCGCCAGTTTCTGCAGAGACTGGGTATGGGTGCTGGCTCTGCCTTGGCCATGATGGCCATGGAACCGCTGAATGCATTTGCAGCGAAGAGCGCAAAGCCCGGTCAGTTAAGGTATGACGCTGACGAGAACAAGATGACCTACCGTGTCCAGCACGGCTCGGGCGAGAAAATTTCGCTATTGGGCTTCGGTATGATGCGTTTGCCTGATGACCAGGAACAGGTCGACGAGTTGGTGGACTATGCCATTGCGCATGGTGTGAACTACTTTGATACAGCGCCGATGTATATGGGTGGCCGTTCTGAGGTGCTGACCGGTAATACGCTGAGCCGATATCCCCGAGAGAAATACCATGTGGCTACCAAAATGTCGAACCAGAATCGCCGTACTTGGAGTTATGACGATTCAAAGCGTATGTACGAGACGTCGTTTGAACGACTGAAGGTGGACTATATCGACTACTACTTGTTGCATAGCATTGGCGGTGGTATGGACTCACTGAAGGGTCGCTTTCTTGATAACGGTATCCTTGACTTCCTGTTGAAGGAGCGTGAGGCCGGTCGTATCAAGCATCTGGGTTTCTCGTATCATGGTGACGTGCGTGACTTCGACTGGCTGCTGGACCGTCAGGAAGAATACCATTGGGACTTCGTGCAGATACAGATGAACTTCCTGGACTGGCGCCATGCATCCATGCGGCAAGGGTGGCGTCATGATGCAGATGCAGAGTATTTGTATGACAAACTGGAGAAGAAGGGCGTGCAAGCTGTTATAATGGAACCGCTGAGAGGTGGTGCCTTCGGTCGTATGGCTACTGAACTGTCTGACCAGCTGAAGGCCGTTCGCCCTGACGACAGTACGGCCCGCTGGGCATTCCGCTGGGTGGGTTCGTATCCAAACATCCTGACTACACTGAGTGGCATGAACCGTATGGACCACCTGATGGATAACGTGGCAACGTTCTCGCCGTTGGAAGCATGTACGGAGGCGGAGAACAAACTGTTGGCAGATATTGCCGACCAGATGTCAGGCTTCCCCACCATTCCCTGTACTACATGTGAATACTGCATGCCCTGTCCGTATGGCGTCAATATTCCCGGCAATTTTGCCTACTATAACGAGGCCGTCAATGCACATATACTGCCATTGCCCGACAAGCAGGCGTCTGACTATATGGCGCGGAAAGAACAGTTTGCTGAAGGCATGCGCAAGGCGTTGCCCGATGTGGCCAAGTGGGCCAACCAGTGTACCGACTGTGAGGCCTGTCTGCCCAAGTGTCCGCAACAGATACGTATTCCGAATCAGATGGCGCGTATTGTAGAAACGCTGAGAAGAAGGTAAAAAATGAAGCTCAAGTCAGTGACTTGGGCTTCTTTAGTTGCGGAGGCAGGACTCGAACATGCGACCTCCAGGTTATGAGCCTGGCGAGCTACCAACTGCTCCACTCCGCGATGTTTTTTCTTAAGCGGGTGCAAAGGTACGACTATTTTTTGAAACTGCCAAATATTTTGCATAAAAATCGTAAATTATTAGTGTTTTTGTTGTTTTTGAGCCGAATTATTTGGTCGATTGCTCGTTTTTTCTTACTTTTGCACACTATAAGACTCATGTGCAATCCGTAAATAATGGAGATTTAGAGAAATGTCAGTATCAAAAACGCGCCAAAAGTTAGTGGATGTAGCCCGCCAGTTGTTTGCCAAGAACGGACTGGAAAGTACTACAATGAATGATATTGCCACGGCGTCTGGTAAGGGTCGCCGTACTCTTTATACATACTTTAAATCGAAGGAAGAAATCTATTATGCTGTCATTGAGGGCGAGTTAGAACGTTTGAGCGACAAACTCGACGAGGTGGCAGCCCGCAAGATTCGTCCGCAAGACAAAATCATCGAGCTGATATATACCCATCTAAGCATGATTCGTGAGACGGTGGTCAGGAATGGTAACCTGCGCGCTGAATTCTTCCGTAACATCTGGATGGTGGAGAAGGTTAGGAAACACTTTGATGATGCCGAGATAGAATTGTTTCGCAAAGTATATACGGAAGGTAAGGAGGAAGGTGAGTTTGACATAGATAATATTGACCTTGTGGCAGACATTACTCACTATTGTATCAAAGGTCTTGAAGTGCCTTATATCTATGGACGTATCGCCCACGGCATGCGCGAAGAGGATACTAAGCCGCAGGTTGCAAAGGTCGTATATGGTGCTTTGGGAAAGTTTCAAAGAGTATAAAGTAATTATTAAGAATAAGTATTTAAATATCTGAGTATTATGGGATTATTAGAAGGTAAGACAGCGCTGATTACTGGTGCTGCACGTGGTATTGGAAAAGCTATTGCACTGAAGTATGCCTCTGAGGGCGCGAACATTGCATTCACCGACCTCGAAGTCAATGAGGAAACGGAGAAAGAGATAGCTGCTCTGGGTGTGAAAGCCAAGAGCTATGCATCAAACGCAGCCGACTTTGCTCAGACTGAGGAAGTCGTTAAGGCCGTTAAGGAGGAGTTTGGTTCAATCGATATCCTGGTCAACAATGCAGGTATCACCAAGGACGGTCTGATGTTGCGCATGACTGAGCAGCAGTGGGACGCTGTGATTGCCGTCAATCTGAAGTCGGCTTTCAACTTTATCCACGCTTGTGTGCCTGTCATGATGCGTCAGCGCGGCGGTTCTATTATCAATATGGCCTCTGTAGTAGGTGTTCACGGTAACGCAGGTCAGGCAAACTATGCTGCTTCAAAGGCTGGTTTGATTGCTTTGGCCAAGAGTATCGCTCAGGAGATGGGCCCCAAGGGCATCCGTGCTAACGCTATCGCACCTGGCTTCATTGAGACTGCCATGACCGCAGCCCTGCCTGAGGACATCCGCAAGGAGTGGTGCAACAAGATTCCTCTTCGTCGCGGTGGTCAGGTTGAGGATATTGCTAACGTTGCTACTTTCCTGGCATCAGATATGTCGAGCTATGTAAGCGGACAGGTGATTCAGGTTGACGGTGGCATGAACATGTAGTTCATTGAACATTGAACATTAAACATTGAACATTGACCATTATGGAGGTCGTCTACGAGGACAACCATATCATCGTAGTCAATAAACAGAGTGGGGAGATCGTTCAGGGTGATAAGACTGGCGATCGCCCCCTTTCTGAAATAGTCAAAGACTATATCAAGGAGAAGTACCAGAAACCTGGTGCCGTTTTCCTTGGTGTAGTTCATCGCTTAGACCGGCCTGTCGGCGGTCTGGTGGTTTTTGCTCGTACATCGAAGGCACTAGCGCGGCTGAACAAGATGTTTGCCGAGGGTGAAGTACATAAGACGTATTGGGCGATAGTTGGTAAGATGGAAGGTGGAAGATGTAAGATGGAAGAGGATGGGGAATGGCATACGCTAGAGAATTGGATTGTGCGCAATGAGCAGCAGAATAAGAGTTATGCCTACGACCATGAGGTGCCTCGGTCTAAGAGAGCTGTGCTGCGCTACCGTCTGATAGCCCATTCCGACCGTTATTGCTTGTTGGAAGTGCAACTGATGACAGGTCGTCACCATCAAATTCGTTGCCAGCTTTCAACGATGGGTTGTCCTATCAAGGGAGACTTAAAGTACGGTGCGCCTCGCAGCAATCCCGACGGCAGTATCTCGCTGAATGCACATCGAATAGAGTTCGTTCATCCCGTTTCAAAGGAAAAAATATGCTTAGAATCGCCCTTGCCTGACGATAATCTATGGCAAACATTAAAAAAAATGGTAAAATAGTTTTGTTATTTACCTAAATTAACTATCTTTGCAGCATACTTTGAGAAGAAAAGATATGAAGAAGGCCTTCTGGTGGATTCTGGGTATACTGCTTAGCCCTATTCTGCTGTTCTTAATGTTGACAGTTTTACTTTATCTGCCGCCTGTACAAAACTGGGCAGTTGATAAGGTTGCTGCCATTGCCTCTGAGAAGACAGGCATGGACATCAGCGTAGGCTATGTGAAACTATCCTTCCCCTTGGATTTGTCGATTGATGATTTCAAGATGATTCACCAGCCAGATACAATAGCTGATGTGGAGCAGATGACCGTTGATGTCCAGTTGTTGCCCCTTTTTAAGAAACAAGTGGTCATCAATGAGTTGGAGGTCAATAATACCAAGTTGAACACCAATGGCTTTGTAGAAGCTGCGCTGGTAAAAGGCAGCTTTAAGCGGCTATTTGTTTCGAGCAAGGGCATTGATCTTGAACGGCAGACGGTAGAGGTGAATGGTGCCCGTCTGGAGGATGCTCATTTGGATGTGCAGTTAAATGATTCGGTGCCCGAAGATACGACGACAACCGTCACCTTGTGGAAAATAAATGTTGACAGCGTAGTCATCAGCCAATCAGATGTGACACTTCACATGCCTGGCGATACGATGAGCGTGACGACCCGTTTCGGTACGTTGACAGCCAGAGACGCTCTGATAGACCTGGGTACTGAAACCTATACCGTGGGTAGTGTTGACTGGTTGAATGGTGCTGTGGCCTACGACCAGAATTATCAGCCACGCATAGAGGGCCTTGATTTCAATCATATAGATTTGACGCATCTCAATGTAGGCATTGATTCTATCTATTATCATGATCCGACGCTTCGCCTGAATATGCGCCATCTTGCATTGAAGGAGAAAAGCGGGCTGCAGGTGACAGACCTCAGCGGCCCGATAGCGATGGAGAATGGCAGCATTCGTCTGCCCAAATTTCATCTGAAGACCCCTGAAAGCGATATCTTAGTAGACTTGGATATGCCTCTGTCACTGATGGACTCTATTGACCCTGGCAAGCTGCGTCTGCGTGTCGATGCCCAGTTAGGACGTCAGGATTTGATGCGCTTTATGGGTGATCTCCCTCAAAGTGTGCGAGACCGTTGGCCGTACTATCCATTGACGGTAAAGGGGTCTGTCAAGGGCAACATGGACTATATGGAGTTCAAAGATCTTGATGTCCAGCTGCCTACTGCCTTTTATGGTAATGTTGATGGCTTTGTAGCTAATGTTACTGATCCCAAACGCTTGCGTGCCGATGTGCAGTTTAATGTCCGCACACAGGATGTCGGTTTCCTGATGGCTATGTTGCCTCGCGACGTACAGCGCGACTATCGTATTCCGCCAATGTCTGCTGATGGTCGAGTGAAAGTTGATGGCGCACACTATTCAGCAGATATCAAGGCTCGTGAGGGTGGGGGAAATATGCAACTGATTGGTGATTTTGATGCCAATCAAATGAACTATAGTGCCAGTATCAGTATCGAGAACATCAACTTCAATCATTTCATGCCGAAGGGCTTCCTCTATAATGTTGATGCAGGTATCATGGTCAACGGTCATGGCGTCGATGTGTTTGCACCTGAGACTGATATCATGTCGACGATTTACATCAACCAGTTGAAGACCAGCCTGTGGAACATGAGTGACCTGACAGCCCTAACTGTCATCCGCAAGGGACGTGCGCAAATTGACCTCGAAAGTCGTAACAAGCTGCTTAGCGGTGAGTTCAATATTGATGCCCTCTTGAATACCGAGAAGTTTATTGGTACGGTGTCTGCCGATGTCAACCATGCCGACCTTTATGCGCTTGGGCTGCTGGAGAGTCCGCTGACTATAGAAATGTGCGGCTCGGCTGATATCAACTCCGATATGAAGATGCAGCACAATATCACCGGACTTATCAGCGATATTGTGGTTACAGATACTGCTAAGACCTATCGTACGGAATGGATTGGCTTGCTTCTCAAGACTAATTCAGATACCACTATTGTCCGTGCGCAAAGTGGTGACTTTATCGTGAAGGTTGATGCTCGTGGCAACTATGAACAGATGGCGGAGACGTTTAGTATCCTTGGCGATTCTGTGATGTCACAGCTTGACAGAAAGACCATCGACCAACCGGCATTGAGGCGATTGTTGCCGACCTTGAAGATGCATGTGGAGAGTAAGCGCGACAATCCTTTGGCCAACCTGCTGAAGAGTGGTAATGGCATAGACTTCAAAGAGCTTTGGTTCGATATGGATTCGTCGCCTGAGACGGGCCTTAACGGCAATGGCTATGTGAATGCGCTGACTGTAAGTGGGGTGCGTTTGGATACCATCAATTTCCGACTTACACAGCGCAAGGAACGCCTATCTTTCGGTGGGCAGATACGCAATAACAAGAAGAATCCCCAATTCGTGTTCAATGCCCTCTTCGATGGTGTCTTGCAGGAACGTGGCGCTACTTTTGGCATACGCTATTACGATGCAGCCAATGTGCTTGGCGCTCGTTTGGGGGCACAGGCTGAGGTGGTTGATAGCGGCCTAAGCATGCATCTCATGCCTGAACAGCCCACCTTGGGCTACAAGAAGTTCAATCTGAATAAGGATAATTTCCTGTTGTTCAGACCTAACAAGAAGGTTGAGGCCAATATTCACCTTGTAGCTGATGACGGCACTGGTGTGAAGATTTATTCTGAGTCGTCTGACTCGACAGCATTGCAAGATATTACCGTCAGTGTGAACCGTGTTAATCTTGATGAGATTACTTCTATCTTCCCCTATATGCCTCGTGTGTCAGGGTTGTTGGATGGCGACTATCACGTCATACAGGATCAAACGAGTCGTTTTTCTGTGGTGGGGGATATGTCTGTACACAATCTGTCTTACGAAAAGTCTCCTATTGGTAATATCAGTACGGAAATGGTCTATCTCCAGAAAGGTGATTCGGCCCATGTGGTTGACGCGCGTCTGATGAAAGATGATATAGAGATTGGTTCAGTAACGGGTACCTACTATGATGTTGGTCAAGGTAAGGTGGATCTTCAATTTATCATGGATCACCTGCCTTTGGATATGGTCAATGGTTTCATTCCTGACCAGTTGTTCGGTTTGCAGGGCTATGGTGAGGGCTTGTTGGATATCCGTGGCCCGCTTGACAAGCTGAGGGTGGATGGTACGGTGGTTCTTGACTCTGCCTATTTGGAGAGCATCCCCTATGGTGTCAAGATGCGTTTTGCTAAGGATCCGCTGGTGATAGAGAATTCCAAACTGAACATCAATAATTACAATCTCTATTCGCCCAAGAACGATGAGCTGAATATCCATGGCAGTGTAGACTTTGCTGATCCTGATCATATCATGACGAATATTCGTCTGCGCGCTCAGAACTATCAGATTATTGATGCCAAGGAGAATAAGCAGAGTATTGCCTATGGTAAGGCTTTTGTTGACTTCTTTGCCCGTATCAGTGGAACATTGGACAATATGACCATGCGTGGCCGCTTCAATGTGTTGGGATCTACGGATATGAGCTATGTACTTCGTGATAGTCCGTTGACGACAGATAACCAGTTGGACGAACTGGTGAAGTTTACCGACTTCAGTGACAGTACGCAGACCGTCATAGAACGTCCGCAGCTGACCGGCTTCAAAATGGATATGACGTTGAATGTGGATAATGGTGCCCATATCATGGCTTACTTGAATACTGACCACTCGAACTACGTCGATCTGATGGGTGGTGGCTCGTTGCGTATGATTTATACGCCTGAGGATAATCTACGTCTGACCGGTCGCTATACGCTGTCGAATGGTGAGATGAAGTATTCGATGCCTGTTATCCCGCTGAAGACCTTTACCATTCAGGATGGTTCGTATGTTGAATTTACTGGTGACATGATGAATCCGACGCTGAATATCACTGCTACTGAACGTACCAAGGCGCAAGTCAGTAATGATGGTGAGGTAGGACGCTCCGTTGTTTTCGATTGTGGTGTTGTTATTACCAAGACGTTGAGTAATATGGGTCTTGAGTTTACGCTTGATGCCCCTGAGGATATGCAGCTGCATAGCGAATTGCAGGCTATGTCGTCAGAGCAGCGTGCAAAGTTGGCTGTTACCATGCTGACTACAGGCATGTATCTGTCTGATGGTAATTCGGGTGGATTGGGTGGATTCTCTATGAACTCGGCACTCTCGTCGTTCCTTAACTCGCAAATCAATCAGATTTCAGGCAATGCCTTGCGTACTCTGGATCTCCAGATCGGAATGGACAATTCCACCGATGCTACTGGTGAGACCCATACCGACTATTCGTTCAAGTTCGCCAAACGCTTTATGAACAACCGTCTGAAGATTGCCGTGGGCGGCAAGGTGTCTACTGGTGCCGAAATGCAGGAACGCAACAATTCGTTCTTCGATAATGTCTCGTTGGAGTATCGTTTGGACAATACCTCCAATAAGTATATCACGCTGTTCTTTGAGAACAACTCCTACGACTGGCTCGATGGCTATTCACAGAAGTATGGCGGTGGCTTTATCTGGCGACGCTCAATGAATCGTTTCCTTGACATCTTTAAGTTCAAGGAGACACCTACGACACTGATGCCGACGGGTCGTACTTCCAGTCTGGCAACACCACGCGACAGCATAAGGACTGACAGTATAAAGGTAAATAAGTAAAAAAGTAAAGCAATGAAGATATTCACTATAACGACATATAATTATATGCGTAGAAAGGCGTACGCTTTTTTGCCATTTTACCTTTTCACCCTTTTACTTCTCCTGTCATCCTGTTCGATGACGAAGAATATTCCGGAAGATGACCAACTCTTTACGGGCCTGAAGGCTATCACTTACGAAGACTATGAGCAGAACGACAACTTCACGAAGACGCAGGAGGAGGTTGAGGCAGCTTTGGCTACAGCACCTAACGGATCGCTATTCGGTAGTAGTTATTACCGCATGCCTTTCTCGTTTGGTGTCTCTGTATGGAACCAATTTTCTGAAAAGAAATCCGCTTTCGCCCGCTGGATGACTAAGAGTTTTGGCAAGCAGCCTGTCCTGATGTCGTGGGTCAACCCAGAATTGCGTGCAATGGTAGCCCAGTCGGTATTGCGCAATCATGGCTATTTCAATGGTCAGGTCAGCTATGAGAATATCACGATGAAGAACCCTAAGACGGCTAAGATATCCTATCAAGTTAAGCCTGGTCGCATGTACATGCTCGATTCTGTAAGTATTGTTGGCTTCCCTGCCGAGGCAGACAGTCTGATACAGTCTACTATGGACGAGACCTATGTGAAGAAGGGTGACGCCTTTGTTGTTAGTAACCTTGATGCTGAACGTCAGCGTATCAGCGCCATGCTGCGTAATAATGGCTATTACTACTACCAGCCTGGCTATGCCTCGTATTTGGCCGACACGTTTGTCGTCGATGGCAAGGTACAGCTACAATTGAAACTGGCTAACGATATACCTTATGCTGCCAAGCATAAATGGTATATTGGTAATATAGATGTCAGCATGCGTAAGACGAGTAGGGAAGTGCTGACAGACTCTATAAAACGGCGTATTACCATTCACTATAGTGGTAAAAAGCCTCCTATCAGAGCACGTGTCTTGATGGGTGACATCAAATTGCGCCCTCGTCAGTTGTACAGGCACGAAAACTATCTCCAATCTATGAACAAGCTGAATGCCATGGGGTTGTTCTCCTCTGTCAACATGACTTTTACGCCGCGCGATACGACGGCACTCTGCGATACGCTCGACTTGGCTATGACCTGTACGTTCGATAAGCCTTGGGACTTCTATGTCGAGACCAACTTCAATGCCCGTACCATTGGCCGAATGGGACCTGAGCTGCGTATGGGTGTCACGCGTCGCAACGCTTTCCGAGGTGCAGAGAAAATCGATATCAATGTACACGGATCATACGAGTGGGCCTCAGGCCAAAACTCATCGAACATGAATAACTATGAGTATGGTGCTGATGCCTCGGTAGAGTTCCCGCGTATCATCGCCCCCTTCATTAGTAGTAGCCGTGTCCAGCGTGATAGTACTGGTGGGGTGGTTCGTACCCAGCATTTCTTCTCTACCCCGACAACTCTTGCCAAGGCTTCTACCAACATCATCCGTCGTCCCGGCTACTATAAGATGCATGTTGTATCGGGCGAATGGACTTATCGCTGGCAGACATCGGCTCGGAGTCGCCATGAGTTCTCGCCGCTGACTGTAAAGTATCAGTTCATGAACAGCCATACCAGCGGCTTTGATTCACTGGTAGTCAAAAATCCATATCTGGCTATTACCATGCAGGACTACTTCATTCCTGAGATGCGCTATACTTATACTTATACCAGTCCGTCGAGCTATCTCCATCCCATCCGTTGGGAGACTACTGTCTCCGAGTCCGGTAATGGTGTTGCACTATATGATGTGCTGACAGGTAAGAAGTGGAACGACAAGGACAAGACGATGTTCAAGAATCCCTATTCTCAATTTTTGAAACTCGAGACCGACTTTACAAAGACGTGGACGCTCGACGCAGTCTCGAAAGTCGTGGGACATGTCAATGCCGGCATCATCTATGCTTATGGCAACAGCGACTGGCTTCCTAATTCCGAGATGTTCTTTGTCGGCGGTGCCAACAGTATCCGTGCTTTTTCTGTACGTGGCATTGGCCCAGGTAACTTCCCCGGTGTCTCTCAGAAGTCGCTGTCTTATATGCTACAGAATGGTGATGTCAAGTTTGTCTGCAATCTGGAGTATCGTCGACAGCTATTCGGCAGTCTCCATGGTGCAGTGTTCCTTGATGCCGGTAATGTCTGGTACCTCAAGGATAGCTGGGATACCTCTGATAACCCTATGGCAGGATATACGACACAGTTCCAGCTCCAGAATCTTTTCAAACAAATGGCCGTTGGCACAGGCATTGGTATCCGTTACGATATGGACTTTCTTGTTATTCGTCTTGACTGGGGTGTTGCCTTGCACTATCCCTTTGAAACGGGTAAATCTGGCTTCTATAATATCGAACGCTTCAAGAATAGTCATACCCTCCACTTCGCTATCGGTTATCCATTCTAATGGCTGTATGATAAAATGGGGAAATATATTTTGGTATTTCCCTCTTTTTTTGTACCTTTGCAGTCTGAAAGTGATTAAAATTAAAATATAACGTTATGAAACCAACATTATTTCTTTTAGCAGCAGGTATGGGAAGCCGCTATGGCGGTCTGAAGCAGCTGGACGGTCTGGGTCCCAACGGCGAGACCATTATGGACTATAGTATCTATGATGCCATTCAGGCTGGATTCGGCAAAATTGTATGGGTGATTCGCAAGGACTTCGAGGAACAGTTCCGTACGCAAATCCTGTCAAAATATGAAGGCAAGGTTCAGTGTGAGCTGTGTTTCCAGGCTTTGGATGCACTGCCCGAGGGTTTCAGTGTTCCCGAAGGTCGTCAAAAACCCTGGGGTACCAACCACGCTGTACTGATGGGTAAGGACATCATTAAGGAACCGTTCTGCGTCATCAACTGCGACGATTTCTATGGTCGTGACTGTTTCATGCAGATTGGCAAGTTCCTGAGCAGTCTGCCCGAAGGTGCTAAGAATCAGTATGCCATGGTGGGCTTCCGCGTTTGCAATACGCTGAGTGAGAACGGTTCTGTGGCTCGTGGTGTATGTGCCTACGATGACAAGCGTCATTTGACTGACGTGGTTGAACGTA
>Ga0265298_10006777_pt1 | contig 14057 bp, 12 predicted proteins | sample AusTroGonzalo_MG_3_FD_193486 | JGI IMG/M metagenome (GOLD analysis project Ga0265298, IMG submission 193486) | Bovine rumen microbial communities from tropical cattle in Woodstock, Queensland, Australia - Gonzalo_01 | ecosystem: Host-associated > Mammals > Digestive system > Stomach > Rumen ...
GGTGGTCAGGGCCGACGCGCGGCATTAAGCCGCGAAAGCGTAATTGGTATTGTCAGTTATTTTTTTTCCCCGTTTTTACGCAGTACAGGGTCTGCGGCTCGCTTATCCTGCCCCCGTTATTTCCGTCGAAACCGGATCATCCCCTTACATTCTGTCTGACAAATTACACTTTGCTTTTGTTTCTCGCGCAAGGCGCGGCGAATCTCACGATCCGAATCTCTTTTAGCAAGGCTGTCACGTTTATCATGAAGTTGCTTTCCCTTGCACAGACCGAGTTGTACTTTTACCCGTCCGTCACGAAAATATAATTCCAAAGGGATCAAAGTATATCCTTGCCGCATCACTAGTCCGTCAAGCTTTCGAATCTCATTTTTATGAAGCAGCAATTTTCGGGCACGTAAAGGGTCTCGGTTAAAAATGTTTCCCTGTTCATAAGGACTTACATGCATGCCCTCAACCCAAACCTCCGATTTTCGGATCTGTGCCCAGCTTTCTTTCAGATTGACTTTACCGAGCCGTATACTTTTTACTTCCGTTCCGAATAAAGCGATACCGCACTCATATTTCTCATCAACAAAATAATCATGATATGCTTTTCTGTTCTGCGCAATAACTTTGATTCCTTGCTGATGCGGCATCCTGACAACTCCTTCCTTAAAGATTATACCACATGTTATTTCTCTTTTCAATCTTCGGCTTGTCTGTTATAATGAGATGGGAGGGATTGATTTGAAAGACATACATGAGATTGCTTCGCGTTCGAGGCAGTCATTTTATCAGATTTCGGTTTCGGGTATTGAAACAAGGAATGCTGCACTTTTACGTCTTGCAGATTTGCTTGAACAGAAAAAAAACTACATTTTTGATGTAAACCAAAAAGATTGTGCCATTGCAACTGAAGAACAACTTTCCGCTCCTCTTCTTCATCGGCTTTCCTTTGGAGAAGAAAAGCTTCAGCAGGTTGTTCTTGGGTTAAAAGCGCTTGTGTCAATGGAAGATCCTCTGAATCATACCCTTGTCTCTACTGAAATAACAAAAGGATTAAATCTTTATAAAGTCACATCCCCTATCGGCGTAATAGGTGTTATTTTTGAAAGCAGGCCTGATGCGCTCATTCAGATCGCCTCCCTCTGCATAAAGAGCGGAAATTCTGTGCTGCTCAAAGGCGGCCGTGAAGCGTTGGGTACCAATCATGCTCTTGCTGCTCTTGTTCGTCAGGCTCTCTCTGATTCAGGGCTTCCTGATGATGCTGCACAGCTTCTTGAAACCCGTGAAGATGTTGCGGAAATGTTAAAAGAAGATACTTTGATTGACCTGGTCATTCCGCGCGGAAGCAACAGTTTCGTACGATATATTATGGATAACAGCCGTATTCCTGTTTTAGGTCATTCGGATGGAATATGTCATGTCTATATAGATGAATATGCTGATCCTGATATGGCACTGAAAGTAGCTGTCGACAGCAAAGTTCAAAATGTTTCTGTATGCAATGCTATGGAAACCCTTCTCGTTCATGAACATATAGCGCCTTTGTTTCTTCCTCGTGTTTTAACTGAGCTTAGCAGCAGGAACGTTGAGATCCGCGGAGATGAATGTGCCTGCAGAATAATTCCTTGTAAACCTGCTTCTGATATTGATTGGTCGACTGAATACCTTGATTATATTCTCTCTGTCAAAGTTGTTTCATCATTACAGGAGGCGATCGATCACATCAATCAATATGGCTCGCACCATACGGATTGTATCGTTACAGATGATCAGCAGAATGCTTCCGTATTTATGAAAATGGTTGACAGTGCCGGCGTTTATTGGAATGTATCCACACGTTTTGCTGATGGTTTTGTTTATGGTCTTGGTGCTGAAGTCGGTATTGCCACCGGAAAACTTCATGCGCGTGGACCGATGGGGCTCGAAGGTCTTACCACATATAAATATAAACTGGTTGGCTCCGGGCAGATAATGGACGACATGAAAAAAGGCCTTCGCTCTTATACGCATGTCAGACTCGATGAAGACTGTCCTGTCTGATTTGAAAGGATGAATAAAAAGTTGCGCCTTCAGAAATTTCTTGCCTTGTGCGGGGTTGCCTCACGGCGAAACGCAGAAAAGCTTATTATGGATGGACATGTTACCGTTAACGGAGAAGTAGTCACAACTATGGGTGTCCAGGTAGATGAATCTACTGATAAGATCTGTGTGAACGGTCATCCTGTCTTCCCTGAATATGAAAAACATTATATCGCATACAACAAACCGGTCGGTGAAGTAACAACTGTCAGCGATCCTGAAGGTCGGGCAACAGTTATGGATAAGTTCAGAGATTATCCCGTTAGGCTCTTTCCTGTTGGCCGTTTGGATTATGACAGTGAAGGAATCCTGCTTTTGTCCAATGACGGCGATATGATGAATCGAGTTCTTCATCCCAGTTTTGAAATAAAGAAAGCTTATCTTGTGAGGGTTTCCAATCAAGTTTCAACTGATGAGATCACTCGGCTTCAAAAAGGTGTGATTGTTGACGAAAGGATGACTTCTCCGGCAGAAGTTCGTCTGATTAGAAGAGAAGCATTTTCAACAGATCTGCTGATCACTATACACGAAGGCCGTAATCGACAGGTTCGAAAAATGATTGATGCAATCGGTCATCAGGTTGTACGTTTGAAAAGAGTTCAGTTTGGTCCGGTTTTGCTCGGAGATCTTCCTACGGGTATGTGGAGAAAGCTGTCTGATGAAGAAGTCAGAAAACTGACTTCATATAATTGAAAACTTGACAAAATATAAAAAGACGATATAATTTCATTTTGTGAGCATTCACTGACATGGAGAGTTGGCTGAGTGGTCTAAGGCGCACGACTGGAAATCGTGTGTGGGGTGATACCTCACCTAGGGTTCAAATCCCTAACTCTCCGCCACAGAAAGCACAGCTTTGGCTGTGCTTTTCCTTTTGACTGAATAGTGGTATAATAAAATGATTCTATTTTCGGAGGCTTTTTCATGAGAATCATTGTTATCGGTGCAGGAAAAGTCGGGTTTACGATTGCCGAGCATTTGATCGCTGAAGAACATGATGTCGTTATCATCGATAGGAATGAAGAAGTTGTTGAACGATGCACAAGTGCTCTTGATGCACTTTGTATCAAAGGAAATGGTGCCAATGCCAAAACGCTTCTTGAAGCTGGAGTTGATAAGGCTAATATCGTAATTGCCTCCACGGAAAATGACGAGAGTAACATGCTTTCCTGTCTTATTTCCAAACGTCTTGGTGCGCAGTATACGATTGCAAGGATTCGGGATCCTGAATTTAATGAAAGCCAGACTTTTCTTCAAAACGAACTCGGTATTGACGTAGCTATTAACCCGGAACGTGCCACAGCTCTTGAAATCAGCCGTCTTCTTCGGTATCCGTTTGCCGGAAGTATTGAATCTTTTGCTAAAGGTTTGGTTGAGATGGTTGAATTCCGTGCAATAGAAGGTGATTGTTTCATTGGCATAGAAATGAAAAATCTTTCAAATGAAGTACCAAAGCTTCCGCGAATCCTTTATGCCATGGTTGAACGTAACAATACCGTAATGATCCCCGGAGGTGATTTTAAAATTCTTCCGGGTGATAAGGTTTTTGTTTCCGGCGATATGCTCACTATTACTGAGTATTTCCGTTTTCTGGGCAGAAACAAGCAGAAAATACGCAGTGTCATGCTGCTTGGCGGAGGACGGATATCATATTATCTGTCAAGATTGATTGTCCCGATGGGGATACATGTCACACTTTTTGAAATGAAGCCGGAAAAAGCTCGCGCTCTTAGTGAACTCCTCCCCAAAATAGACGTGATTGTTGGTGATGGCACTGATCAGGATCTTCTTGAAGAGCAAGGGCTTTCTCAAATGGATGCATTTGTTGCCTTAAGCAATCGTGATGAAGAAAATCTTATGAGCGGCCTGCATGCTTCCAGATGCGGTGTGCCCAAAGTCATAGCAAAAAACAGTCGTATGGCTTATCGTGACATTCTGAATGATCTTGGGCTGGATTCTGTGATCAGTCCTCAGTTCATCACCAGTTCGACGATCCTTCGTTACGTTCGTGCACGTGAAAACAGTAAAGGAACTAAAATTCAAAGGCTATACCGCTTAGTGGGCGGTAAAGCTGAAGCTATCGAATTTATTGCCCGTAATGGTGATTCGTATATCGGTATCCCACTTAAGAAACTGAAAACACGTACTGGTACACTTGTTTCTGTTATTGTCAGACAGGGAAAGATCATTGTTCCTTTCGGAAATGACCATATTGAGGAAAAAGATCATGTAGTTGTCATCTCAGTCATTTCCGGCATATCCGATTTAAACGAGGTGCTCTATCAATGAATCGGAAACTGATTGTCCGTATGCTTGGAGCCTTGTTGCTGATCGAATCTGCAGCAATGATTCCAGCCTTGATTATTTCGTTTATTTTTCGGGACGGAGATTCAAAGGCGCTTTGTTACAGTATTTTACTGATTGTGTCTCTCGGATCAATACTGTGCTTCCTTCCGAAAGCAGCACCGAATTCCCATCTTCGTCTGAAAGAAGGCTATATCATCACTGCCCTTGGGTGGATTCTTCTCGGAGTGTGTGGGTCACTTCCCTTTCTCTTTTCGGGTGTATTCACTCATTTTGAAGATGCTTTTTTTGAAACCGTTTCAGGTTTGACTACCACAGGGGCTTCCGTGACTACGAATTTTGAAGACTTTCCCCGGGGAATTATGTTCTGGCGTGCAACAACGCACTGGATTGGTGGAATGGGTGTCTTGGTGCTGACGCTTGCATTGCTGCCGAAACTCACCGGAAGAACCTCTCATTTGGTCCGTGCAGAAAGTCCCGGTCCGTCTCTGAGTAAACTGGTCCCCAAAACAGGCACCACAGCTAAAATTCTCTATAAAATCTATATCCTCTTAACACTGCTTGAGTTTGTTTGCCTTTTGCTTTGCGGGCTGAATCCGTATGATGCTGCTGTTCATGCGTTTGCCACTGCAGGTACAGGCGGTTTCAGCAACTACGGAAAAAGCATTGCTGCCTTCCAGAGCGTTCCTGTTGATATTGTGATTACCGTCTTCATGTTTATGTTTGGTGTAAATTTTGCTCTGTATTATAGGTTCCTGATTGGTGAGCGTTTCAAAGCTTTCTGGAAGGATGAAGAGTTTCGTTGGTATTTTGTGATCGGCATATCATTTATGCTGTTAATTTCTTTGATCAACCTTCCATATTATAATGGAGATTTCTGGACTTCTCTTCGTTACGGAACTTTCCAAATCAGTTCTGTCATGTCAACAACCGGTTTTGTCACCGCGGATTTTAATCAATGGCCTGCCGCTTCTCACGTGATTATTATCCTGGCGATGCTGATCGGTTCTTGTGCCGGATCTACTGCCGGCGGAATCAAAGTCGTTCGGATAAATATGCTCTGCAAACTTTCCAGAAGAAATATCCGTGCCACAGGACAGCCCAAAAAGATGGAGGTGGTACGGATTGATGGTAAAGCGGTTGATGAGCATATTCTCTCCCAGGTTGCACAGTTTGCCTTTATGTATATCGCTTTGGTGCTGATTGGCGGCTTCATTCTTTCTCTTTTCAGTCATTATGATCTGCTAACTAATCTGAGCGCTTCCCTGACCTGTGTCAGCAATGTCGGTCCGGGTCTCGGTGCTGTCGGTCCTGTGGAGAATTTTGCCGGTTATGGAATTGTCGGGAAAATTACTTTATCGTTCCTGATGCTGTTCGGTCGCCTCGAATTACTTCCGATGTTCATTCTTTTTACTCGTTCTGCCTGGCAGAAGCATTAATCTGATATTTATATTTTGCTGTATAGAAAGGATATAGTATGACGGATAGACAGCGAAGCCTGATTGGCGGTATTTCAGTTTTAGGAATTGCCGGCTTGATTTGTAAATTAGTCGGCGTGCTTTACCGTATACCGCTTGCAAATATGATCGGAGGCCAGGGGCTTGGATTGTATCAACAGGTTATGCCCGCGTACAATCTTCTTCTTGCTGTAACTTCCGCCGGTATTCCTGTGGCAATCTCCAGAATGGTTTCTCATTATATTACGTTGGGTGAGCATGGTAATGCACGTCGGGTATTTCATACAGCGTTGAAATTGCTCACTGCCCTTGGTATTGTCACAACTGTACTGCTTCTTTCTCTTTCCAAAGTAATCGCAAAACAAGTCGGAACGCCGGAAGGTTATCTCAGTTATATGTGCATCGCTCCTTCCCTTTTCTTTGTTTGTGTCATGAGCGCATACAGAGGATATATGCAGGGAATGCGTCGAATGATGCCCACAGCAATCAGTCAGTTGATTGAGCAGGTTGGAAAAGTTGCGGTTGCGTTGCCTTTTGCCTCGATCGGGTTTGCCCGTGGCGGATGGACCATGGGCAGCGCCGGTGCTTTGCTTGGTACATCGCTTGCAGAATGCGTTGCTATGCTGTATATGATTATCCAGTGTAGATTTGTCAAACCTCAGCCTGCGTCTCCCAATGAAAAAGCTGAATCCGGGCGTTCTCTCGCAAAACGAATTGTTGCCATAGCAATTCCAATCACTTTGGGGGCCTGTATTGTTCCGCTTGCTTCTACCATTGACTCCGCTATGCTGAAAAATCTTATGATAGGAGCCGGAATTCCCGCTGATGATGCAACCATCCGTTATGGGATCTATAGCGGCATGGTCATTACGATGATTAATGTTCCTACAGCGCTTGCGATGGCTATGTCAACAAATCTTGTTCCATCTATCGCTTCCGGGATGGCCCGCAAGGATATCGCTTATGTTGCAAAAGAAGCAGGCACTGGCTTGCGCATTGCGTCAGTCATCGGGTTCCCCTGTTCCATCGGCATGAGTCTCCTGAGCAAGCCAATCATATTCCTCTGTTATGGCGACAGTCCGAAATATACCTTTGATCAACTGATACTCGGCGGAAATCTCCTAGAATTTTCAGCAATGACGATCATTCTTTTCACCATGGTCCAGGCAACATCCGGAATCCTGCAGGGTGCAGGAAAACAAAAGATTCCGATGATTACGCTTGCGGCTGGTGTTGTTTGTAAGATTGCTTTAAATACTTTGCTTGTTAGGCAGCCGGCTATCAATATACACGGTGCTCCCATTGCTTCTCTGACCTGCTATACTGTTTCCATGATCCCGAATCTTTATTATTCCTGTAAGTATTCAGGATATCATTTTTCTGTTGGTGATGTAATTCTTCGTCCACTTGGGGCTTCCGCCCTGATGGGAGCAGCCGTATGGGCTGTTTATACGTTTGTCTTCGGTGGTGAGCGTTGTCTTCATAACTCCGGTATGCTTTCAAGGCTGGTTCCGGTTGCCGTTACGATGATAGTGGGCATCATGGTTTATATCGCCGCCGCTTTCCTGCTCAAGGCCATACGGGTTGATGACCTTCCTGCACGTTTCCGCAGAAAGAAAACCTGACATTGTGAATCGCTTTGAAAGTGTAAGAGGATAGAATATGAGTCCATCAATCTTCATTGTCAATATCGCTTCTGGAGATCCGGAAATACTGAACGCAAAAACTGTATATACGATAAGAGAAGGCGGCCGTCTGATTCTTCGAACATCCCGCACGCCTCTAGTCTCCTGGCTTGAGCAGGAAAAGATTGCTTATTCCTCGCTAGACGTGATTTACGATAAGGTTGAGGATTTTGATCAGTTGTCGTCTTCAATCGTTGATTATCTGTGGTCTGCGGCAGCTCTTTCGCCGGTTGTCTATGCAGTAGCCGATTGGATGACTGACAGTACTGTCAGTTCTCTCTTTCATTCCAGACCGGCTGATTGTCAGCTTACTGTCATCCCTGGGGTTGGCTTGTCTGATCTGTTTCAGTCTGCTGCCAGGTCTGTTTTATCAGGATCTGATCTTCGAACGGTTTCTGCAACTGCTTTCCTTTCCGGACCATATGAGCCGAATACTTCTGTTCTGATTACCGAGCTGGATAATCCGATCCTTGCCGGTGAGGTGAAGCTTCGTCTTTCCTCCTGTCTGGATGATGAAAGCAAAGTGCTTTATTTCCATCATCAGAATACGCCTGGAATGATTCAGCTGTATGAACTTGACCGACAGGCAAATATTGATCATTTATCTGCCGTTCTGATCCCTGGATCTGCATATCTGAATCGTAATCATTTTGTTTTGCATGATCTTATTAGTATTATGGACAGGCTCCGTGCGGCGGACGGCTGCCCGTGGGACAAAGTCCAGACACATCTTTCTCTTCGACCCTATATGATAGAAGAAGCATGGGAATGTGTGCTCGCCATCGACCAGAATGATCCTGATCATCTCGCTGATGAACTGGGGGATCTTCTTTTCCAGATTGTTTTTCATTCTTCCATCGGTTCGGACTTTGATGAGTTCACCATGACAGATGTAATCAACTCAATTTGCCGAAAAATGATCCGTCGCCATCCGCATGTCTTTGGCGATAGCGTTTCCTCCTCAGCTGACGCTCCTTCGGTTGCGGAATGGGAAAAACTGAAGCGCTCCGAAACCGGCAGTAAATCGGTTCTGGAAAGCCTCGATGATGTTTCTCCGGCGTTTCCTGCTCTGGAATATGCTGCAAAAATCTTTAAAAAAGCCTCTTTACTCTCATCATCAGGCCGTAGTTCTGCGGAAATCCTTTCTGATATTCGTCAACTGAATAGAAGCCTCGATAACCCCTCTTCCCTTACAGATGAAACCTTTTTGGGACGCGCGCTGCTTCTGTATGCGGAACTTTGCTTCTCTCTGAATCTTGATGGTGAGATTCTTCTGCATAATGCCGTAACAAATTATAAAAAACAAATTCAACTTTCGGAAAACGTAAAAAACAATTTGGTTTCTATTGATTGATATTATGGAATACTTGACTTTCCAACAACAACGTGTATACTAAAATCATGTTAAAGGCGAAAGTGAATAAGTTCCTGTCTTTGACATATATTTTGTTTTTGTACAATTAGTAAGGAGGAATTTTCTGTGAACAAGAGTGAACTGGTTGCTGCATTGTCTGCCAAGACCAAATTGTCTAAAAAAGATGCTGAGAAAGTTCTGGATACATTTGTTTCTTCTGTGTCCGGCGCTCTTTCCAAAGGTGAGAAGGTTCAGCTCATTGGCTTCGGTACCTTTGATGTAAAAAATCGCCCTGCGCGTACTGCGCGTAACCCTCGTACCGGTGCTGAGATTGAGATCAAAGCTTCCAAATCCCCTACTTTCAAAGCAGGTAAAGCTCTGAAGGATAAAGTAAATACTCCGGTCAAGAAAAAGGGCAAGAAATAATCATCTGATTATGCCCGCAGGAACTTTGTTTCCTGCGGGTTTTGTTTGTGAGGGATTTATGCGAGTCGATAAATTTTTAAAAGTTTCAAGGATTATCAAAAGACGCACAATAGCAAATGAAGCCTGTTCAAGCGGCCGTGTTTCAATTAACGAAAAAATATCAAAACCCTCTTCGGAAGTAAAACCGGGTGACATCATCAGTATTCGCTTCGGGGAGCATATTGGGCATTATGAAGTCCTTGCAGTCAAAGACACTGTCAGTAAAGATCTTGCATCAGATATGTACAGAATCCTTGATGAAGATTCATATCTGGAGGCCGTACGGGAGAAATCATGAAAGTTTATACTGTAATGCTGGCCGGCGGATCCGGAACAAGAATGAACACTTCCATCAATAAAACGCTTATACCGCTCTGTGGCAAAAAGGTAATCTGCAGAAGCGTCGAGGCTTTTTCAGGGCTTATGGATGAAATGGTTGTCGTTTGTCATCCGGATGTGATGCATGATCTGATTCATGAAATTGAAGGGTTGACACTTCCTTTCCATGTTCGCTATATAACAGGTGGAGATACTCGCCAGCAATCTGTTCAGAATGGTCTTCTTGCTTTTGAGTTCATGCCGGATGACATCGTTCTCATTCATGACGCAGCTCGTTGCCTCGTGTCTCCCGGGATCATTATGAATGTGATCAACGGTGTAAAAAACTTTGGGTCTGCAGTACCGGGTATTCCGGTTACAAGCACTTTTAAACTCTGTGATGAACAGCGCTTTGTCACGGGCACGCCCGACAGAGCAAATCTTTTTGAAATCCAGACTCCTCAGGGATTCATCGCAGCGGATTTGCTCAATGTTTCACTGCAAGCATCAAAAGACAGCTTCCTGGGAACGGATGACGCCAGTCTGATGGAATACTATGGTCATCCCGTTCGGATTGTTCCCGGTTCGTCAAACAATCTGAAACTCACCACACAGGACGATCTGATCACAGCGAATATGATCCTGAAAGGAGACAAAAAACCCATGAGAGTCGGTATGGGCTATGATGTACACCGCCTGGTGGAAGGGCGAAAACTGATCCTTTGCGGTGTTGAGATCCCCTGTTCTCTCGGGCTATTGGGCCACAGCGATGCCGATGTGGCGCTGCATGCCCTGATGGATGCAATGCTTGGGGCCTGCGGATTGGGAGATATCGGCCGGCATTTCCCGGATACAGACGATCGCTTCAAAGGGATCTCCTCTCTTCTCTTGCTGAAAGAAACAAACCGGCTGATCAATGCCGCCGGATTTACAGTTCACAATACAGATATCACCATTGTGGCACAGAAACCGAAGTTATTGTCTTTTATCCCACAGATGGTATATTCTGTTGCCGAGGCGCTCTGTATAGACGAAGGTGCTGTAAATGTGAAAGCAACAACAACCGAAAAACTTGGTTTTGAAGGACGGGAAGAAGGCATTTCCGCCTATGCGGTTTGTTTGTTGGAATAAAACGTTAAAGCATCATCAATTGGAACAGGATTGGCATCAGCACTTCTGTTGTTTCCTGTTCACGCTCTCCGATATTCATCTCAATATTGACCTTTTCTTCGCCTGCGGGTCTGTTCCCGGTGATTACAGCGACTTCAGGAAGCAGTACGGAATGGATTTCCCCTTCAAATTCAAAGGCTTTATCGCCCTGATCGGTTATCCTGATTTCAGCAAACTGCACGCAATCCTGCTCACTTACCATTCTGAATGTCGGTACTGTCGTTCTGTACAGACTGAATATATAATCTGTTTCCGTACCGCTTTGTTTGCAGCTGATTTCATCGTAATATGCAACGTTGCCAGTTCCTCGTCCGATGACAATCCGATATGTATTTTTTTCTGACAAATCTGCTGAGACGATCAGTACAGTTTCCTGTTTTCCGCCGATGTTGATCGTCAGATAATAACCCTGATCATAATAGCTGATACTGATTTTTTTCTCTTTTTCGTATACCTGTCTGATAAACAATTTCATGATCCGCTCAAGACTATTTTTTACATCAGCATCTATTCCCTGAAGCTGACCGATCAGATCCGTGATCAGCAATTGAATATCATCTTTGGTAAAATCAATGATTTTCTTTTCATATGCCTGTTCAAACAGATCGCCGGAAAAGAAGCCCTTCTGTGGTTTCACTATGATCTTATTGTTTCGCTCCATGATTGCTCTTGCGAAGCTGTCAAGCACCATCGGTAGCATATTCGGTCTGATCAGATTGAACAGATCCCGTGACTCAATGCCCTCAGGAAGACTGATCGAAAAAGGCTGATCCGGAATCATGGAAGTTGTCAGGCGTATCTCGCCACGCTCGTCAGACAGGGTGAGACCGATTCGGTTTTGATCTGCCTCGGCCTGCGGGAATGAAACGAGTAATAAACTGAAAATAATCAGGATAGATATGATTTTTCGGATCTTCATTCGGCGCCATCTCCGGTTTCAGTTTCTTCCGGCAGAGGCGCTGCTTCTGCTGTGTCGGAAACATCGCTGTTGTTTTCTTCGCTTGTTTCCGTTTTTTTCTCTGTCTCTTCCTGCTCTTCAGGTTGATTGTCTGTTGCTGTTTCCGTTTCATCAGGTTCGTCATCATGATGAATGATGGAAGCAGCATTGCTGATCCAGTCAATCAGGTAATTTTCTGTGATTTCCGGGTAATCAGGATCGATTTCTGTCGGATCCGTCACTTCAAATGGCATAAACAGCCAGGGAGCCGCTGTTTTGACTTTTCCGTCGATCTTCAGGGAAGAGTCGTTTTGCTTGTAATTGAACTTTATTTCCAAGGTTGTCGCGCTGTTCTGTGAATATTTGCTGTGATAATGCAGGTCCAGCGAGACTTCAATGTCGTGCCATTCGGCTAATTCCTCGCCTTTGAAAGCCTCCGGCAGCCAGGTGGTATCCTGACAGATTGCTGCGGAATAATGCTCTTCCTGGTGGCTTTTATCTTCTTCATCGTTGTATTGGCTGAAAGTTTTTTTAATGTCGGCACGGACAGAAAAATTCTTGTTCTCTTTCGGGTTTGTGTTGTCGATGTTGGATACCCAGATGGATTTCTCGTATTCCTGTTCATTCAGAAGATCAATGGAAGGGAGACCGATCACAAAAGCTTTGTCTTTCCCCTCAAGTTGATAGACTGAATATCCGTTCTTGCTTTCGATTGTAAACTTATCATATCCGGTAATATTCGAATCAAGCGGAAGAACCATTTGGGAATTGATCAGATCACCGAGTGCTGATACGCGTTTGCTGAGTCTGATATCACTCTGTATATCCAGTGAATTGACTGCTTCTTCATAGAAATAACCCAGAGCAGCGTTCATATACATTTCTTTCTGTTCTGGCGTCATGATGGTATCCATCAGTGCCTGCAGTTCCGCATCGGCGGCAAACTCCGCAAACAAGGCTATTAGTTTGTTTTTCATCTCATCAATCGGAATGACATAGGAAAAATCAAAAGCTGAACTTCCGTTTTCCTGCTTTACGACATCAGCCTGTGCCGTAAAATCATGCAGCCACATTTCCAGTTCATTCTGGTATTTGTTGATTTCGGTTTTCCACTGTTTTTCCTTCACATCCTCAGGCAGGGCGAGGTAATTTATTAAAGCGGAAGAAATGGTTGGATTCTCCCCCTGCTGTTGAAACAGCGCGTCAAGGAAAATGGAAAAACCGGAAAGTCCGAGGATCTTTCCTAGAACAATATCACTTCTGAGGTAATACTGTCCGTCTTTTTTGTATAATTCAGCTATAATAGTCTGACTTCCGTTGTTTTCCTGAAAAAGATAATAGTGCAGATCGTGCCCTGAAGACATTCCGCGCAGGTCGTACGTAGCGTCACAAACGGCATTCAGGAAAGGAGTTTTGGAAAGCTCTCCGTCCGCCGTCACGGTAAAGGATCCCTTCAGTCCGCTTCCGATGGCAAGCTGATTCTGCATTTTCTCGGGAAGCGTATAGGTTGCTGCGTTTGCTGCTCCGGACAAAAGCATTATGATTCCTGCGATGATACAGATAATCCTTTTCTTCATGGCTGTCTCCCCTATTCTGTTAATGAACTAACTCAAGCCACATCGATGCCGGGATTTCATTGCTGAAGTATGTAAGGTCTTCTTCCGGCAAATCGAACAGTTTCTGAATAATGATGCCAGCAATGATATCTTCCGTTCCATTTTTCGAATCGATTTCATTGATTTCCGCCGATTCAGCCTTCGTTAATCCTGTCTCCGGCCATTTTATGGCCTCACCCTTCTGAAGCAGCGCATGAATCAGAATCCTGTTCTTTTCTATTTTACCTGAATAATCTGCAATTTCAATAGTTCCTTTGTATTCTCCAGCATTTTCTTGCCTGATCTCCACGTATACCTTGGTCTTCGGGTTTTTTCCGTCCCGCTTGATATTATACTCCATATTTCCGCTGATCACTGAGTCGGCGTCTGTCAGTTGTGCGGAAAAATGAGTCTGCTTTTTGTCTTCTTTTCCGGCTCTGTGGTCAATTTGAATATCCCACATGTATTTGCCCAAAGCGCTGTCTGATGAGTCAAGCTCTCTTTCCAGCGCAATATTGTCCTTGTCTGCCCCTTTGATGGCCGGTGTTTTCAGGGAGATACTGTCTTTCTGATGCTCATCTTCGCGCAGAACTTTCCAGACCAGCGATACCTTTCGAAGTGTTTCTTCTGAATTTCCGACCGTTCCGTCATAATTGATACGAACAATTCTTCCTTCCGCGTTATAAAGCAAGCTGATTTTCTGGG
>Ga0265298_10006778_pt1 | contig 14054 bp, 10 predicted proteins | sample AusTroGonzalo_MG_3_FD_193486 | JGI IMG/M metagenome (GOLD analysis project Ga0265298, IMG submission 193486) | Bovine rumen microbial communities from tropical cattle in Woodstock, Queensland, Australia - Gonzalo_01 | ecosystem: Host-associated > Mammals > Digestive system > Stomach > Rumen ...
TGCTCAGCCTTGAGCAGCAGGTTGATGATCTCTTCGTAGCTCTCAGCGACCGTAGAGCGGTCCTTGAGTTCCGAATCGGAGCTGTCCATACGGAGGATGATGCCCAGGTCGGACGAAGCCGTTGCGGGATCATACTGCTTGGCGTAGTTCTTCAGGAGGGCGTGCATGCAGAAAGCTTTGAAGAATTCGGCCTCGCCGCGAAGGTAGATGTCGTTTTCCGTCAGTTCCTCTTTCTGCGCGATGGTCGCGAGAGCCACGTTGCAGGAATAGATGAGCTTGTAGTTCAAGGCCCAGAAGCTGCGGAAGTTGCCGAGCACGGAAGAGCGCTCGTCGTAACGGAAAATCATGTTCAGGTCATCGGAGGTCTCATGTCCGTAGACCACGTCGTCGGAGGCGAAGTCGGCCAGCTGGTAATACTGGCGGCCCCACCAGTAGTTGCTTTCATCGGTATCGTCCTTCATGGTGGCGTAGCAGCCGTTGAGGATGTCTTCCAGGCCCGAAGGAGATGCGGTCATCTGCTCGCCGGTCAGGGAGTCAGCGGGAGCGATGTCGAGGTTGCAGGCCGTAAACAGGCAGCTGGACACTGCCAGGGCGAGCAGGATGGAAAATATCTTTTTCATGGAATTCCGGATTTAGAAAGTGAAGTTAACCTGGAAAACGTACTGGCGCTTGTTCGGGTAGCGGTCGTCGATGCCTTCGATGGTACCGATGAGGCCCGAACCCGTCATGTCCACTTCAGGGTCACCGCCCCAGACCGTCGTGAAGGTAGCCACGTTGTCGCAGGAGAGCGAGAACGTCAGGCCGCACTTCTTCATGATCGACTTGGGAAGGGTGTAGGACAGGGTGATGTTGCGGATCTTGAAATAGTTGCCGGGCACCAGATAACCGGTGTGGTAGAGGGTGGCCGGCGCGTAGGAAGGCGAGCCGATGGTGGCGATGTCACCAGGACGGCGCCAGATCTTGTCTTCGTTGGAAGGCAGCAGGGAGTTCTCGACCCAGATGGCCAGTTCGCTGGCACGGCTGCGGCCGTAGAGCTGGTTGCCCCAGACGAAGTTGCTGGTAGCCGACAGCTTGAAGTTCTTCCAGTTCAAGGCCGTCGACAGACCGCCCTGCCAGGGGATGATCGGCGAACCTGCCTCGATGTAACGGGCGGAAGAGTAGTCGAAGGTCTTCTGGCCGTTCTCGTCGATGTAGGTGTTGCGGCCCGTCTGCGGGTCGACACCGGCATATTCGCGGAGGTACCAGGTGGCCAGCTGACCGCCGTCGTGGTAAACCTGCGAGACACCGGAGTAATTCGACTTGGTGACGGTCACGCCCTCGCCGAAGCCGGTCAGCCAGTTCTTGTTGTAGGCGATTTCAAAGTCCACGTCCCAACGCCAGTCGCGGGTCTTGACCGGAGTCACGTTGACAGCGGCCTCGAAACCGGTATTGATCACGGAACCCAGGTTCTGCCACTGCTGCGAGAAGCCGCCGGACGGCGGGAGGTCGCGGTAGACGAGCAGGTCGTTGGTCTTGTTGCGGTACCAGTTCAGGTCGAGGGACAGCCAGTCGCGGATGCCGATCTCGGCACCGATGTTGAACTGGGTGGTCTGCTCCCATTTCAGGTTGGCGTTTGCCATCTGGGTTGCGGTGGCAGCGGAGTGGTTGTCATACTGCGTGCTGTAGGAGAAAGCCTCGAGATACTTGCTGGCGCCGATGTCCTTCATGCCCGTCTTGCCCCAGCTGACCTTCAGCTTGAGGTTGGTGAAGAGGGAGTTGTCGAAGAAGTCCTCATTGCTGATCACCCATGCACCCGAAACGCTCGGGAACATGGCGGTGCGGTTCTGCTTGTTGAAGGTCGAAGACTGGTCGATACGGAACGAAGCGTTGAGGAAGTATTTGGAAGCGTAGTTGTAGCTCGCCTGGGAGATGAAGGACTGCATGCCGGAGATCGAATACGATCCGGCCACGTCCTTGCTGTCGGAAGCCACGCTCAACACGTAAAGGCCGTACGGGAGACCCTTGCCTTCACCATACACATACTGGTAGCGGGAGCGCTGGGCCTCGTAGCCGACGAGAGCGTCGAACGAGTGCTTGCCCCAGTCCTTCTTGACCTTGAACATGTTGGTGGTGATGCCGCCATAGTCGAGCGACTGCTCGCCTTCCACCTGGTCGCCGGGCTGCATGTATTCAACATCTGCGGTACGGTGGTAATCGAAGGTGGCGGCACCGGCGCTGACACGGTTCTGCGATACGAAGGAGAGCCAGGGGGTGATCTGCGCGTTGATCACGAAGTCATAGTCCACGCCGAAACTCTTCGAGGTGCGGGAGTCTTTTTCGCGGTCGGAATAACCGATCAGCGGGTTTTTGTCGTAACGGGAATAGAGGTCGGTACGGCCGGTGAAAGGACGGAGGTTGCCGTCTTCGTCATACGGGCTGTCCCAAGCCACGCCCTGGAGCACGTAGTAAACCAGCAGGTCGTCCGGCTGGTCCTGCGTGTCGGCCCAGACGTTGAGGTTGTGGGTCATCGTCAGCCATTTCGTCAGGAACATCGTGTTGTTGGAACGGATGTTAATCTTCTTGTAGCCCGTATATTTCAGGGTACCCTGCTCGTCGTAGTACGAAATACTGTTGTAGAAGGAGTTCTTCTCAGTCCTGCCTGCCACGGAGAAATAGTGGCTGTGGAGCAGTGCATTCCGGTAGACCAGTCCGCGCCAGTCCGTATCGGTGTCCATCACCGACTTGGGCGCGACCGACTGCATGGCGACGTCGTCCACCAGGCCGGTCTCGGGATCGCGGTAGTACTCGCGATAATATTGGTACAGCTGGCGGGAGTTCATCAGGCGCTGGCGGCTGAAATCGGGCTGGACCAGACCGACCGTCGATTTCCAGTTGAACTGCAGCTGGTCGCTTTTCGCTTTCTTGGTGGTCACGACGATGACACCGCCGTTGGCCTGGGCACCGTACATACCGGTGGAACCGGCGTCCTTCAGGACGGTGACCGACTCGACGTCGTTCGGGTCATACGAACCGCCGATGATACCGTCGACCACGTAGAGCGGCTCCTGCGGAGCGTTCAAGGAAGATGTACCGCGGATGCGGATGGAAGCGGAAGAACCCGGCAGACCGCTGCTGTTGATCACGGAGACACCGGCCACTTTGCCCTGGAGCATGTGGGAAAGGTCGCTGGTCACCACGTCGTTGAGCTTTTCGGCACCGACGACGGAGACGGCAGACGTGATTTCAGAGCGGGTTTTTGCGGAATAACCCACGACGACCAGCTCGTCAAGGAGCTGCTGGTCGACTTCGAGGTTAACGTTGATGACCGCACGGTTCTGAACCGGGATTTCCACGGTTTTGAAACCGATTGTCGTGAAGATCAGAACGGCGTTTCCGTTGGCAACGTTGATGGTGTAGGAACCATCCTCGTTGGTGACCGTGCCGTTCATCGTGCCTTTTTCAACGACGCTGGTTCCGATCATGGGACCTTCCTCCTTGGAGGTGACGGTACCCTTGACCGTAATCTGCGCGTTCAGCTGCATCGCTGTCAGCAGCAAGGCGAAGAGAAGGATCAATCGTCTCATCATAAATTAATCTTTAGGTGATATTTATTGTTTGATTGCTTCCAAAAGCAGTGCATGTTCGAAAGGGATGTCCAGGACCGTCTTGTCCGAGGCCTTGACGATGCCATGGTCCACATGGTTGTAATAGTCCACGATCCGGTAGTCGCAGCCCGGCTCCAGGCCGCGGAGTTCAACTTTTTCCACTTTCGGCCCGCGGGTATAGAAGGCATAGTTCATCACGCCGTCCTTGCGGATTACGTAGGTCTCGGGAAAATCGTAGCCCACATCATACAGGCCCGGGACGAATTCTCCCTCGGAGAGCCGTTTCTCGGCATAGATTGCCAGGGCGTTCTTCAGCAGGGCCTCTTTCTCGGGCGTCAGCAGATAGGAGTGTTTCACATACGGGTTGTCCTTCGGCCAGGTGAACTTGGTGCCGGGTACGGCGCCGATGCCCAGCTGGGTCGGGAAGTCGTTCTCGTTGTCCGACAGCTCGATGTGGTCGCCATAATAGGCGGTATGGGGTGCCAGTGCGCGGAGCACGTAGCCTTTCGTGCGGATCTGCCAGCTGCTGCCGGGATCCGAAGAGACCGTCTTGTTGACATACGGGAGATGATACACGGAGAAGCAGTCGCCGCACGGGCAGAACTGCAGCACGGCATGCGGCTTGACGCCACGGGCCGTCTCGTAGATCATCTTGAAGAAGGCCGGCAGTTCGCGAACGTCCTTTTCCGGATCGTCGGGATGATGCGCGGGATTGTAGTCCGGCGCGACAGCGTTCATGTGCTGGCCGTCGAGCTTGAGGCCGTCGAAGCCCCAGTCGCCCAGGAACTTCTCCACGAGGGCCTTCTGTTCCCGGACCACGTCGGCGTCGACCGGCGACAGATACCAGCTGTCCCACCAGGTGATGTCCTGAGGTTTGCCGTCCTTGTCCAGGATGACGGAATGCGGATATTTCTTGAGGAAGGAGGAACCCGGATCGGCCGCCAGCGGCGCCCACCACAGCTCGGCCTTGAGACCGTTCTTGTGGAATTGTTCCACCATGAATTTCATATCCGCGTCGCCGTGCGGGAAGCGCTCCGGCGTCAGGTCCCAGTCGCCTTCGGCGATCTGGTAGCCATCGTCAAGCGTGGCCCACTGGAAACCCAGTTCCCTGACTTTCGGCAGCGTACCCAGAATCTCGTCGATCGTGAACCGGCGCTCGTAACCCCAGGCGCACCAGGCCGGATCGAAGGCAGCCGGCTCGCTCTCGGGCATCACGACGCCCTGGACGGCCAGCAGCGCCGAATAGTTGCGCAGCGGCAGGAAACAGTCGCCGTTGAATACGGAGATGAAGGCGGGGCAGGTCTCGAGCGACGCGCCGGGCTGCAGCGCCTTCGGCGTGTCGTAAGCCTTGACGATGCCCACCGAAGCCACGCCGTCCTGCATGCGGACGGGCAGGCTCACCAGCTCGGGATGCGGTTCGAGGTGACCGACCATCACGCCGGCGTCTTTCCGCCAGAGGCAAACGGCCGGGATGCCGCCGCCATAGTCCGAGTTGTTCATGCCCATGTAGTTCTGCTGGTAGAAACCGTTTTCGACCGGCAGGATCCAGTCGGCGCGGTCTTCCGTGGACTGGCCCTGGAACGACCAGAAAGCGGGCTTGTCACCCGCAGCGTTCACCTGCAGGTCGCAAGTCGACCAGCCGTCCACCGGCACGACCGCGTCGGAACCGTTGGTAAAGGTCGTGCGGACCACCAGCGTCGAGGGGAAGTCGTCGTAGGCTGTAATGCGGGTCTCCCGCTTGATTCCGGAGGGGGACTCACTTTTCAGGATCATGCTGAACCCCTCCCCGAACGCGTCCTTGACCGTCTTGCCGGCAAGATGCGGGGCGTCGAAGGCGACCTTCTCGCCTGCCACAGTGAGCGTGGCGAGTTCGGATACTGCATTCAGCAGCGGAGTCGTCTCGCCGGGCGCGGTGATGTGCAACTGGTCCTCCTTGTCGAGGGACAGCGCGATATCGCCATTGTCCAGGGACACGTGGCAGCCGGCCGTCAGGAACAGGGCGGTCAGCAGCAGATAGATCAGGCGGAAGCGGGTATTCATAAGTCGAGAGTTTGACCAAAATGTTTTTGTGCGGCTTCCTGCACGGCAGCCTTCGAGCTGAAGGCGCCCGTGCCGCCGGCGGCGGTGGTATTGACCGCACCGGTCAGGTTGCCGATACGCTGGCATTCTTCCAGCGGCTTGCCCATGACATAGGCCGCCACGAAGCCGGCGTCGAAACTGTCGCCGGCGCCGATGGCATCGACCACCGACTTGTTGAGCATCGCAGGAAGGGCATGCTGTCCTTCAGGGGTGACCAGCAGCGAGCCGCGGGTTCCCATCTTGACGACCGTCACGCCGGCGTAGGGCCGGATGGCCGCGACGGCGTCTTCGACGCTGCTCTTGCGGGTAATGGCCATCAGTTCCTGCTCATTGGGCATGAACACGTCGACCAGCGGGAGGATGCGCGCATAGTCGAACTCCCAGGTCTCGGCAGGATCGAACTGGACGTCCATCGAAAGCGTGGCGCCGCAGTCCTTGACCATGCGTACGATATCAAGGAGGTCACGGTGCAGGTTCTCCTGCAGGAACACCGACGAGACATGCACGTGTTTCGCCTCCCGGATGATTTCGGGCCGGATATCCATCAGGCCCATCAGGCTCATCGCTCCGGGATAGGTGACGTTGGCCCTGTCGTTGTCGTAGTTGAGGATGGCGGTCAGACCCGTCGCCGCATGGTCCACCTCGATCAGGTTGGACGTGTCGACATGGCGCTGCGCCAGCGTCGACTTCACCACGTCGCCGAAGCTGTCCTTGCCGATCATGCCGATGAAGGAGACCCGGGCGCCGAGCGTCGCGGCGTTGGCGGCGAAGATGGCGGTGGAACTGCCGAGCGTCAGGGTCATGTCCTGCGCGAAAATCTCTTTGCCGATTTCAGGGAAACCGGCGATCCGATTGAGCAGAAGGTCGACGTTCAGCTCGCCAATGGCCAGGATATCATACTTTTTCATTACAGTAAGGCATTAAGGCCCACCAGATTGAAGGCCACATAATATTTGTCGATGGCCCGCTCGATGTTCGAGAGCACGATGCCTTCCGCATCGATGCCGTTCAGGGCCAGGTTGTCATAAAGCATGCGGCGGGCAGCCACGGCTTCGGGCTTCTGCCAGATGTAGCGCGCACCGGTCTGGATGAGCCAGCGCTGGCGGTCGGGCGTGATGGATTCGAAATCATCGGGCGACTCGTTGCCGTGCACCCATTTCTTCCAGCGGCCCGATTCGATGACCAGCCGCTTGAGGATCTCGGTCATGTGGGAGTGCATCGGCACGCGGCCTAATGCATACAGATTGTTTTCAACGGATTCGAGTTCTTCCAGCGCATTGTATTCCGACACGGTGAACTCGGGGCCCACATTGGCAGCGCCCATGCCCGTGACAGGATATTCTTCCGGATTCTCCACGTCGTCGGTATAATGTCCCTTGATGAAGCTGCCGTAGCGGGCCACCGTGGAGGTCAGCTGGCGGGCAACGTCAGGATCGAAGAAGGTCGTGTGCAGGTCGGTTCCCACCTTCCCCACCACGAAGCACGGCCATGCGTCGGAGCAACCGTTCTTCGCCAGCCCTTCCTTGAGCAGGCCGAGGAACTTGTTGAACACCGACATGTCGGCCAAGCCGCCGTGTACCTCTTCGGTACCGACTTCGTAGGCGATGGGGGCCATGCCCCGCGCCTTGCGGAAATTCTCGATATGGGTGATCAGTTCGATGGTACGGGCGGCGACCACTTCGATGTCGATGATCTTTCCTTTGGGCAGGAAACGGTCCACCGTCGGATCGACGTGGATCAGTTCGTAACCGGCCAGCAGGGCCGCCTCATAGGAACGCTTGACGCCATCCATCGCTTTTTCGTACGGCCACATCTCCAGAGTCTGGATATCCTTCAGCCAGGGACCGCCATGGTCGATGCAGGCCAGGAACGGGCCTGTGTAATGGTTGCGCACGGCTTCCGTTTTCATCACGCGGACGAAATCCTCCTGCGTCATGCCGGTATAACCGCCGTCGCAGTCCACCTGGTTGAGGGTGGCGGCGAACAAGATCGGCGCGTTGTTGCGCCGGGCGGCACGGAAGGCCGCCTTGATGACTGCTGGAGAGTTCGGGCACACTGCGAGCAGTGTCATCGGTTTATGCCCCGTTGCAACCAATTCCCCGATACGGTCCAGCAGTCTTCTCAATTTGGGAGTTTCATCTATGTTCGTTATTGTACTCATTGTCTTTCCTTTTATTTTTCATATTCATAAATCTTCACGCCGCTGACCACCCGGGAGATCGTTCCGCGGACCGACGGCGTGTCGGGGTTGAGCCCCTTGGAGAGCGAGAAGTAATAGCCCAGCAGCTGTCCCACCAGCACATAAGGCACATAGCGGTACTCGCCGGCGGCCAGTTCTTCCGTGAACGGCGCATCGATCTCGTAGTCGATGGCGTCAGTGATGCCCGAAGGCTTGAGGGAGACGATGATCTGGGCGGCCGGACGGTTCTCCTGGCTGACCTGTCCGATCAGGTCGTATTCGTAGCGGCGGGTGTACGGGTCGTCGTTCAGCAGATAGACAACCAGCGTCCGTTCGTTGATTACGGCCTTGGGACCGTGGCGCAGGCCCATGAACGAATCGAACGAGCACATGATCTGTCCGTCGGTGAGTTCCTGCAGCTTGAGGTGGCACTCGCAGGAGATGCCTTTCAGGGGACCGGAACCCAGGAATACGGCACGGCAGATATTCTTTTCCGTCATGCGCTGGAATGTCGCCGTCACGTCGTCTTCCAGGAAGCGGGCGGCAAAGGCGGCAGCCGCTTCCAGGCGCGCTTCCTCGGCCGGAAGCGTAGCGACGTTCTTGCAAAGCAGGCAGGCGATCAGCATGGAGGAGAAACTGCTGGTCATGGCCAGGCTGCGGTCGTTCGTGCCGTCGGGCAGCACGATGGCCAGGTCTTTTTCCGGATCGGCCTCCCGGGCCAGGCAGCCCTCGGGGTTGCAGGTAATGACCAGATGATGGGCATCCTTGCAGAACTTGCGGGCGATCTGGTAGGCCGCGACGCTCTCCGGGCTGTTGCCCGAACGGGCGAAGGAGATGAAGAGCCGGTCGTCCGGATTCAGGAATGAGTCGGGCGCCGAGACGATGTACGTCGTGGCGACCGACCGTGCGCAACTGTAACCGTCGCTCATGAAAAGGCAGGCGGCCGTATCGGCCACAAAGGCCGAAGTTCCAGCGCCCGTGAGGACGATGCGTGTTTCTTTGTTGATGCCATTGACGGCAAAGAACCGTTCGATGTCAGCTTTCCGGTTACTGATCACCCGGTAGGTCTCCCGCCACATCTGCGGCTGGTGAGCAATTTCCCGAATGGTATGGCAGTCAAATGTAATCATATATTTAAGGTGTTGTGTTTCGCTTCGAAATGGCCCTGGCCATCCTCGATGCAAAACTAACAAAATATTTATCTTTCGACAAATTTTTTACACTCTTTTGTTATTTTTTGTAAATTTGCCATCGAAACGAAGGATTCTTCCGAAAGTTTTGGTTATTTTTTGAAAATTTTGAAACTAGAGTTTTTGTATTAAAAGAAAAAGTTCCTATCTTGCAGTCTGATTTAAGATAATGAAGCGATTCTTTCAAAAAGAAACCACAACTTTCGGAACTTTATACCTTTATATATTATGAAAAGAAAATATTCCATCGAAGAACGGAGAAGCAAGATCCTGAACATGCTCCACACGGAGGGACGCGTATTCGTAGGGCAGATCGTCGACGCGTTCGGCGTCTCGGAGGTATCCATCCGGAAAGACCTCGCGGTCCTGGAGGAACGGAAACTGCTGGTCCGCGTGAAGGGCGGCGCCATCGCTCTCCACCAGCCGGGCGACCTCGATGACATGTCGATCAGCAGCAAGCAGCAGCTGCACACCCGGGAGAAACAGCTGATCGGCAAATACGCCGCCTCCATGATCGGCGACGGCGAGCGGATCATCATCGACTCCGGCACCACGACGATGGAAATCGCCAAGAACCTGGACGCCTTCAAGGACCTGACCATCATCACCAACGCCCTGGACATCGCCATCACGCTCAACAACTACGGCCGTTTCACCGTCATCGTGCTGGGCGGAACCATGCGTTCGGTCTCCCACTCGACGGTCGGCATGATCTCGGAATACGCCCTGAAGAACATTTTCTGCGACAAGCTCTTCCTGGGCGTCGACAGCATCAGCATCAAGGACGGGCTCTCCACGCCGAGCCTGGAGGAAGCGAGCCTCAACCAGGCCATGATCGGCGCTGCCAAGGAAGTGGTCGCCGTCTTCGACTCCAGCAAGTTCGGCCGCCGCACCTTCGCGCACATCGCCTCCCTCGACAAGATCACCTCGATCGTCACGGACAGCCACATCTCCCCCGAACTCAAGGAATACATCGAGAAATCACACATCACCTTACATATCGTAGACATCGATCAATAATCTCCTGGACCATGACCGAGAAAAAACACAACTGGCTGCTCTATGCCCTGATTACGATGATAACCTGGGGCATCTGGGGTGCATTCTCCGACCAGACCACCCTGCCCAAGAACCTGGTCTATGTCGTATGGGCCCTGAGCATGGTTCCCTGCGCCATTGCCGCGCTCTTCAACATCAAATTCAAGCTCGACAAGCGCACCAAACCCGCTCTCCTGAGCATGGCCGTGGGCCTGCTGGGCGCCGGCGGACAACTGGTGCTGTTCCTGGCCCTGGACTACGCGCCGGCCTATCTGGTGATGCCGATGATTTCGGTAGCTCCCATCGTGACCGTGCTGCTGTCGACCATTTTCCTGAAAGAACGTGTCTCCAGGCTGGGAATCCTGGGCATCGTCCTGGCCTTCGTGGCGCTCGTGTGCTTCGCCCTGCCTGACAATACGGACGGCGGCGCAGCCAAGAGCTGGATCTGGATCGTCTACGCCTCGGTGGTGTTCATCTGCTGGGGTATCCAGGCTTTCGTGATGAAGCTGGCCAACAATTCCACGCCGGACGCCGAGAGCGTGTTTGTATACATGACCATCGCGGCCGTGCTGCTGATTCCCGTAGCCCTGCTCATGGGCGACGGCTCCTGCATCACCTCGCAGGGCTGGGGAGAGCTGACCAAGGTATTCTTCGTCCAGATCCTCAACTCCATCGGTGCTTTTACCCTGGTGTATGCCAACCGTTACGGCAAGGCCATGATCGTGGCGCCGCTGGCCGATGCCTGCGCCCCGGTCATCATGTGTGTCATCTCCCTCATCCTGTACGCGGCCGTACCCACGGTCCCGCAGGTCATCGGCATCGTGGCCGCCATCAGCTGCGTGCTGATCTTCAGCCGGGAATAAGTCCATGCGACAGCTTGCCCTCTTCTGTCTTGCACTGCTGGTCGCAGCCTCATGCACTTGTTGCGTCGATACGCGCATTCCCAAGACCATCGCACCGGCCGAGAACACAGACAAGCCATCCGGCAAGCAGCCGGGCAGCCACAAGAACAACGTGCCTGTCATGGGCGCCTGCCAGGTGATCGGCACAAAGGTCGAAGAGCTGTCCGGCCTGTGCATGAACCAGGATACGACGGGTTTCTGGGCCGTCGGTGACGAAGGAGACCTGTGCCAGGTCAGCTTCTCAGGCACTGTCACCCGCGTCCTGCGTACCCATCTGGACCTGGAGGGCATCACCATCGATCCGGAAACGGGCGACCTGTACGTCGCCGTCGAGGGCGACCAGATGGTCTGCCGCATCGCGGCGCCCGCGTACAACGCCATCGACACGCTCTTCTTTGTGCAGGAGGCCGTGGAGGAGGATTTCGACAACAACGGGCTGGAGGGCATCGCCTGGTACAAGGACGGGCAGCTGTTCGTGGGCAGCCAGGAAGACGCCCTGCTCTGGATCTACAAGACCGACGGCACGATGGTCCGGCGCGTCAAGCTGACCGGCGAGACTTCCCAGATCGAGGAAGTTGCGGGCCTCTTTTACGATGCAAAGAAAGACTGGCTGTGGGTCACCGACTCAGATGCCGGGAAACTCTTCGTTTTTTCGGCGGGAGAATTCGACCTGCTGGCATCGTACGATGTCTCGTTCATCGACAACGCCGAATGTATCTGCGTCGACCGCGCCCACAACTGTGTGTGGGTGGGCAGCGATGAAGATTCGCCCAGGCTGTACAAGATCAGCTTTTTGTTCTGAGTCCGGCTGATCGTGCTTATCCGTAAGGTTCGGGGAAGTCCGTTAAAGGGGTTTTTTACTATCTTTGCAGGATAAAAGACCCCTATGATGAAAAAGACCATCCTTCTCCTGCTTGCCATTATATATATTGTACCGGTGTTTGCCGACGAACGGGACCGGGCCATCATTGCCTCTTCGGCGGACGACCGGGTGCAGATAGAAGTCCTTTCCCGCGTGGGATATGGTTTCCATATCGTAAAAACGCCGGATTACAAGCCTTCGGTCAGCGGCGAATTCTTTTTCAACGTGATGCAGCTGGACGTATTTCCGCACCCGAACCTGGGCCTTTCGCTCGGCGTGGACTGCGCATTCAACCGTTTCACTTCCAAGACTACCGAATTCTATCTGGATGCTGACCACAAGATCCAGGCCCTGGATTTCAGTCAATACTCAGTGCCCGTAGGATCGAAGCACAATGGCGGCTTCAAGTATTTCAGTTTCCACGCGCCACTGATGGTGCGGGGCATTGTGGGCGACTTGAAGATATCGGCCGGCGGCGAACTCGGCGTGAACCTGCCCGGCACGGCCTATTATTCCCATAAGGTCGACAACCGGACGAACAGCGTATCTGAAAACAAGGCCAGGCTCAACACTTGCTCCTTCGCCATCGTGGCCGGCATTACCTACTGCGACTTGGGCTTCTTTGCCAAGTTCTATCCGAAAGCCACCTCGGTTCTTCCTTCCGGCAGCGTCTCGATGAGCTACTGGACCATCGGTTTCATCTACGGCATGTAATACTTGTCGGGGCTCTACCCACCTTTCCCGTCATGCCGGGCTTGACCGTTCCCGTCATGCCGGGCTTGACCCGGCATCTCAGAACCGGCCCCGAAAAAATATTGAAAAAAATTTGGGAGTGTGAAAAAAGTTCGTACCTTTGCAATCCCAATTCAAGCGGAAATAGCTCAGTTGGTAGAGCACGACCTTGCCAAGGTCGGGGTCGCGAGTTCGAGTCTCGTTTTCCGCTCCCCGTTATGAAAATATGCCTTACAGCTCGATGTAGGGCATATTTCTTTTTTACAATAAGTCCGATATTGGGGCAAAAATCTTACGCTTTCCGTCCTCACCAGCGGCCTCCAGTGAGGATGGAGGGCGAAAAAAACAGCCGCCATCCTCAAATACAGGCTCTGGTGAGGATGGCGACGGATAAGATGCCGGATAAAGTCCGGCATGATGGATGAGAACCAGCTCAGATCGCCGCTTCGAACTGGCGGAGGAAGCGGATATCGTTTTCGAAGTAGTTACGGAGGTCCTTGACCTGCCACTTGAGCATGGCGATGCGCTCGATGCCCATGCCGAAAGCGAAGCCGCTGTAGACGGTCGGATCGATGCCGGAGGCAGCGAGGACATTGGGGTCGACCATGCCGCAGCCGAGAATTTCAAGCCAGCCGGTACCCTTGCAGATGTTACAGCCCTTGCCTTTGCAGATATTGCAGCTCACGTCCACTTCGGCGCTCGGCTCCGTGAAGGGGAAATACGACGGCCGCATGCGGATCTGCGTGTCGGCGCCGAACATTTCCTGCGCGAAGAGAAGAATGGCCTGCTTCATGTCGGCAAACGAGACATTCTTGTCGATGTAAAGGCCTTCCACCTGATGGAAGATGCAATGCGCACGAGCGGAAATGGCCTCGTTGCGGAACACGCGGCCGGGGCAGATGACACGGATGGGCGGACGCATCCGCTCCATGGTGCGGACCTGCACCGACGAAGTGTGCGTGCGAAGCAGGATGGGATTATCCCCCTCGGGCTGCACAAAGAAGGTGTCCTGCATGTCGCGGGCCGGATGCTCCGGCGGGAAGTTCAGCGCGCTGAATACGTGCCAGTCGTCCTCGATCTCGGGGCCTTCCGCCACACTGTATCCGAACTTGCTGAAGATGGAGATGATCTCCTCGCGGGTCACCGAGATCGGGTGGCGAGCACCCAGTTCCTCAAGGTCGCCCGGCTTGGTGAGATCGAAGGAAGACGCGGCGGGACCGGCCATCTCCTCGAGCGTGTTGCGCAACTCTTCGATCTTGGCTGCCGCCGCATTCTTGAGCGCATTGAGCCGCTGGCCGAATTCTCTTTTCTGATCCTTGTCCACCGTACGGAACTCGTCGAACAACTGCGTGATCTCGCCCTTGCGGCCGAGCCATTTCACGCGCAGCTCTTCGATTTCCTGTTCCTTGGCCGCCTTCAACTCCTGGATGGAGGCCATCATCTGTTCAATCTTCTCGTTGGATATTGCCATGACACTTCAAAAATTAT